>Ga0179593_1679950_pt1 | contig 12403 bp, 23 predicted proteins | sample CZODoug2_1_08_16_FD_185931 | JGI IMG/M metagenome (GOLD analysis project Ga0179593, IMG submission 185931) | Vadose zone soil fungal communities from Angelo Coast Range Reserve, California, USA - CZODoug2_1_08_16fungal (PacBio error correction) | ecosystem: Environmental > Terrestrial > Soil >...
CAGGGAGGGGACTTGGGAGGAGGGGAAGAAGGATCAGCGTCCTCGGAGGCCAGCGAATTTGTCGACTTGGGGAGGGGTCGCCACCACCAAAAAAATTTCTCTCCGCGGTCGAACCGGGGCGGGGAAAAAAAGGGAGAAAAAGGAAGTGGCAGGGAGAAAAAAGAGGGGAAAGAAAAACCATGGTCTCCCAGAGCGGCAAAAAAGATCGAGCGCCTCATTCCCCTGCGCGGCATATTAAAGGGGAAGAAAAAGACGACAGACCTGGTCCTGCGGGATAAAGCATCGCCCGAAAAAAGGACGTTGTGGATCGCGCGGAGTGACGAGAAAAAAAGGAAAAGGAAAAGGGGGGCATCGGGAAGGAGGACAGGCCTTTGTCGTCCTCCGTCAAAAAAAAGGGAAAGGAGGGACTGAAAGTTTACCATGTCATGAAAAAAAATTTTTTCGTCCACAAAAAGAAGAAAGGGGAAAGGAAGCCTCTGCAAGGGAGCGGAAAAGGGGATTGTCTGTGCTAACGCCGGGGGGAAAAACCTTCGAGCGAAAATCATGATTACGACCCGGAAAAGCAAAGAAAAAAAAGAAAAAAAAAGAGGAAACCCGGGAACGCTGCAATCGAATGCCGTTGTAAAGCTCAAGAAAGGGGAGAAAGAACTCGCGGTGGCCGAGGGGAACATAAAAGTCCGAGCCAACCCCTTTCTAGAAGGGTTGAAAGGAAAAAAAAGGGACGCCGTCCTGGAAATAGAGGGAAAATTGGCCCCGGAGTCGAGGAAGGAAAGGAATGATGCGAAGCCCGAGTTTTTAAAGAGCAGACCGTGCGAAAGAACTAAAATGGGGAAGGAAAAAGGGGGACCTCCTTGCCGAGCGAAAGGGGGAGAAGACTTCATTGCCCCATACTTTTAAAAAAAAAAAAGGGAAAAGGGAGACTCCTTTTCTTCGCGCCAGAGCGGCCCTTTGCTCCTGCCGCCAGGGAAAGGGGGAAAGCTTTCCTTGGAAGACCAGCGGAAGGCTTGGCGCTTTCGACGGAAGGGGAAAGGAGGGATGATCACAACTCGCAATCTCTCAAGGAGGAATAAGATATAGGCTTTTGGGGAAAAAAGAGGAAGGTCTCCAGCGCCAAGGCAGGCAAAAAAAGCAGGCACGGCGGTGCTTCGTAAAAAAGGCCGGCGGCACCAAAAAAAAGGGACTTCATTTTCGTCGTCGGAGTGAAGAGAAAAAGGAGGTCCAAAGATGGGGCAAAAGGAAGATAGGCGTCGGCGCCTGCGCCGAAAGGAAAGAAAAAAATAGGATCCTGGGATTCCATGATCACGCTAATCCTTTGCAGCCCCGAAAAAAAGAGGGACAAGGGAAAAACTTCGCCTCGACAGAGGAGGGGCGGTAGCTGACAGCCCTATGGAAAGGAACGGGGAAAGGGGAAGGGAACGAGCCTCCAACACGACTAGAGAGAATGAGGGTGAATTATCTGACCGCTTCGGATCGAAAAAAAGAAAGAAAAAAAAACATTCTCAGGAGCTGAACAAGGAAGGGAAAGGAGGGGGAACGGCGGGGTCTATGGAGAAAAACGTAGGTGATTGGCGGGTCGTCATCCGTCTAATTATCTGAAAAAATAAAAGAAAAGCCTTCTAGACGCACGGGGGCGCAAGGGACCAAGAATCAAGAGACGGGGTCCTGTGGTGGGAAAGAAGGTATTGAGACAGGCTCATGAAAAAAGAAAGCGCCATCTTTCTCCTCCAAGTTACAAGGAGGAGGAGATTTTAGGAGGGGGCACGTCACGGTCACTGTGCGTGGGAAAAGGGGGGGCGAGGACGTAACTGGCGAGGAGAACATTCCGCCGCTGGTGGGATTCGAAAAAAAGAGGAGAAAAAGCGTTGTCCAAGGAGCCTCCAATCAGGTCGCGAATTTGAGTAAAAGGGAAATGGAGGACGGCGATCATCTGGGAGAAGGGGAGGGTTCCGCTCTGTGAGACCCATGCTGGGCGGATCTAAAGAAGGGAGGGGAAGCCTTGCGAATGAGACGAAAAGGAGAAGAGGAAGGCGCACAAGGGGGTGGTGCGACGAAAAGAGAAAAAACGAGCGCGATCTACTCATTCCAAAAAAAGGGAGGATTGGCTCTCCGACGATAATCTCCTCAAAAAAAAGAAAGAGAAGAAAAAAAGCCTCTTGCTTTGACGGGAAGGAGAGGAAAAACGAAAATGCGAATATTCGACGCCGCCGGAAAAAAAAAAAGAACTTGGTCTTGCGTCGCAAAAAAAAAAAGGCGCGTCGCGGTCGAGCCTCTCGGGAGAGAGGGAGAACAACAGAAGAGAGGAAAAAAAGCAGGGGGCCTCCAAAGAAAGGAAAGGGAAAAAGGCAACGATGATCGCCGCGCCGAAAGGAAAAAAAGGCTCTACCTGATTGTAGGCGCAGGACGAAGAGGAAGGGAGGGGGGGAGACCAAGGGGGAACATCCACATCGCCGAAGAAAGAGGGGGGAGACATTTCCGCATCGAAAAAGAAACCCATTTTAACTTTACTGTTCGGTAAACAGAGAAAAAAGGGGAAAGGGGGAAATCCTTCCCGATGGAGGAGCAAGAGGCTTCCCGGAAATGTTCTGAAGAAAAAGAAAAAAAATATCGTAAAACGTTTTCGAAAAAAACGACCACCTTCAAAATGCATGGGAGAAAAAGAGAGAGGATTTTCTGCGAAAAAAACGGGAAAGAAGTTGCGAGCTCTCTGCGATAAAGGGGAGGAAAACCCGCCACTCCACTAACGTGTCGGAAGGGGACCTCTCACTTCTAAAAGAAGGAAAAGGGGGGGAAAAGGCGGCTGTCGCCGCACAGGCGGAAGAGGGAGGACCTGGCGCCATCTTCATGTCAAGAAAAAGAAAACCCCGGTCTATATCGTTGTTGGAGTTACCCGGCACTTGTCAATATGATTCAGCGTCATGGGGGGAAGGAGGAGAAGGAGGCATCTCCTGATGCGAAAAGGGAAAGGGTTCTTCGGGCAAAAAAGGCTGAAAAAAAAGAAGGGAAGAAGAAGCTCCTATTTTGACAAAAGTGGGCGCCAAAAGCCGGCGCCGGGAGCCGCCGCACTGCACATCTTAGGGAAAAAGAAAAAAAAAGACCGGCTGGCACCGGAAGAAAAGCACCATTAAGTTATCGGTCGCGGCAAACGGTTGCGAAAAGTCCGTAAACCGTCGAAGAACCAGAAGCAAAAGAAGGGGAGGACCACGCATGGCCTGCTGGCTCTTTCGAAGGAAAAAAAGTCGACTTATCACGCTCATCAAAAGGAGTTATTAAAATACTATATCGGCGTTGAAGAGAAGGAAGAACATCTCAAAGACAGACAGGCGACAAGGACGCTTTGACTGAGAAAGGTTTCTCTGCGGCACCTGTCGGAGAGAAATTCATGTGCTTCTTCTAATAAAAATCTCCGGATGCAGGAAAAGGGAGGGAGGGAGGGCTTCTCAGGAGAAGGAACAGGAGGAATACACCTTTCAACAATCTGAAAGGCGGGAAAGGAGGGAGGTCGCGAGCTTGCGTCTCGCCGAAAAAAAAGACCTGTTTTCTACTTCTCAAGCACTAACTTCTGGGGTAAAGAAGGGAAAATCAGTTTGTCCCATTGACGGGGTAAGTGAAGGGGAAAAAAACAACGACATATAGACGTGGTGGGAAAGGGAGGGTCTGACGCTGGCTCAGGAACTCGGCAAAAAAAAAGAGACACGCTCTTCAAAACATTCTCATGCTGATTCAGGAGAGGGGGGGAAGTTTCTCCGGGATCAGAAAAAGGAGGGGCTTTGTCGTCATATGAGGAGAAAAACTCGAGTATGACTTGAAGGAGAAAAAAATTCTAGAACTCCTCTCATTCGCTCTGCCCTTAAGGGGGTGGGAGAAGAAAGGTCACTATAGTGGAAGGGGGAAGCATGACATGATAACCTTCATTAAGCACAAAATGGATCCGCCAGAAAAAAGGCTTTCTCTGATTTAGGTCAAAAGGAAGGTTCTATGAGAACAGGGGGAAAAAAAAAAAAAAGAGGGACCTCCGGCGCTGTGGATCGGAAAAAAAAAAAGGGGAGAGACCAGGCTGTCGTTCGCGCGTTTGTACAGGAAAAATGTTCATGTCTCTCTCCATGGACTACCGGGAATCATAAGGAGAAAGGGGGCAGCGCCTGGAAACCATTCTGGCGGGGAAGGAAGAGAGGGGGGGGGGGGGGGGAGGGGGGGGGGGGGGGGGGGGGGGCGGGGGGGGGGGGGGGGGGGGGGGGGGGGGGGGGGGGGGGGGGGGTGGGGGGGGGGGGGGGGTGGGGGGGAGGGGGGGAGGATGCTTGGTGGGTATAAATGCCACGAAAGGAATGGCGATTGTCGCCAACGGAAAGAAAAAAGCGCCAAGGGTGGTGTTACGCAAGACCAAGAAAAGAAAGGAGGAGGGGAGCTACTCATTCGCAGCTCTGCAAGCTCAAGAAAGAAGACGAGAGAACAACAACAACGTAGGAGGGAGAAAAAAAATCACTCCTTTGCTTGGACGGCGCGGGGAAGGAGTGAATCGCCCGCCGAAAAAAGGCTCACTCCACCACCAACAAAAAGGAGGGGGAGAGGCTTTTCCCTCAAAGTAGGGAAAAAAATGTCGTTCATGATCAAAAAAAGACAAAACATGGTCTCCCAGAGCGGCACGACATTGCAAGGAATCGCCTCATTCCCTGCTCTGTAAGGCTCGAAAAGAGCTTCTACGAAAGAAGTAGAGTGTGCTAAACCAGCATCGACGAAGAAGAAGGGAAGGAATGCTTTTTGGATCGCGCGAAAGTAAAAGGCCACTCCGAGAAAAAGTAGGGGAAAGCTAAAATCCGAGAAAAAGCACTTGGGATAAACGTCATGATTAGCAATAAGTCTCGGGGAGAAGGGGTTAATCATGTCAGGAAGAGAAAAAACGTTTCGCCACCCAACCCCTCCAAAAAGGGCAAGAAAAACCGCCGCCCTGCGCGGGAGGAAAATAGGCGAACGCCTTGCAAGAGACCGCTCTCCCCTCATTATGAGCATCCAAAAGGGAGAAAAAGGAAATAGACAAAGACGGAAAGAAGCGGGGGAAAGCCTTGTAAAGCTCCTGCAAAGGGGAAAAGAGCGGCGTCGCAGCACCTGCAGAGAAAGGGCAGATCCTTCACCATCATTCCGATCAACTGTGGAGGGGAAAAGGAGTTCGGAAAAAACCCGGGCACTGGGCATAGGAAAAAGGGCACCGACGATTTCGATGCGAAAAGCCCTAGTTTTTCTCGGACAAATGCCAGGGGGAGAAAAAGGGAAATATTGTGCAGAGGGGCAAAAAAAAAACGCCGGCGCATGCCTATCTTCTGCCCCAGCTTTAAAAGGGGCCTCCGCGAAGGCACAGGGGGGGGGAAAAGCACATGAATGTCACGTTCGCGGGGAGAAGGAAAGAGAAAAAAACGTTCTCCATCTACCTAATCAACCCGGCTGGAAAAAGAATGGAAAGTTCGCACGGAGGAGAAAAAGGGGAAAAGCGAATCTCTCTAAAAAAAAGAAAGAGAGAGATGCTCGTTGATAGAAAAAAATCTACTTCCTAATCTGCCACTCGGGCCAGAAAGAGGGAGGAGGGTCGAGGGAAAAAAAAAAAAGAAAGGGGGCACCGGCGTCGCCAAGGAAAAATAGGAATGTGTCTTCTTGCGAAGAGAGGCCAAAGCCTTTCTTTAAAATATTTCAAGATGAAGGAGAGAAAAAAATCGTCAAAAAGAGAACTGGGGATGTCCATGATCGAGGAATGTGCGCTCTCCTAAAAAAAGAAAAATAGTCCGGTTTCGAGGAAGGGGAGGGGGGAAAAATATGTCTGGGCAGAGGAAAGAAGAAGAGAATGGAAGGTCCCGTGCCCGACTCTCGAAAAAAAGGGAAGAGGACCGGGTTTGCAGGAGGGAAGGCTTATTCTTCAGAGAGCCCTGCACGAAACAAAAAAGAACTCTCTGCCCGAAAGGGGGGAGGGAAAAGAGGCAAAACATGCGGGCAAAGTATCTGAAAAAAAAAAAGGGGGGGAAACGGCGGGGTTCGGGGGGGGGGGGGGGGGGGGGGGGGGGGGGGGGGGGGGGGGGGGGGGGGGGGGGGGGTTGTGAGGAGGGGGGTGCGGGGCTCGGAGCCCTTTTCTTTTCTTTCCGGCACCTGCAGGTGCTCTCTTCCTTACTCCTCCTAAATACTTCTTCTTTTCCTCCTATCCGCTCGAATAATCCTTCTGACTGTGGCTTGTTGTGGAAAAAAAAAAGCGATATGTCATTTCGACGAGCCCCTTCGCAGCCTGCGAATTCTTCTCGCGGAACAGAAGGAAGGGAAGAAAGGCATGGTTCGCGGGGGGGAAAAGGCCTTAAAAAATCCCCAAATACAAGTGGGGGGGAGGAAGGCGGAAGCTTGCGCAGAGGAAGAAAAAAAAAGGGGGAACCGTCGGCGGTTCGGGGGGGGGAATAACAACGGCGCGAGACCAGGCTAGTGCGGAAAACAATCACGTCGCAATTTTCTGCGGCGAAGGTAAAGGAGAAAGGGGGGAGAGGGAGGGTCTCTCATTTAGGGGCAAGCGCGGGGAGGGGGAGGGCATGAAGGCGCGGGCGTGGTGGGGAGAAAAAAGGAGGGGCCTTGCGAATTGCGGCGAAAAAAGGGCGCCAAGGTGGTGTTTCGACCCTATAACCAGAGCCAAAAAAGAAGAGAAGGAGAGCAACGCGGCCGTCAGAAAAAAAGAAGAAAAAAAAAAAAAGTTCTCTCGAACAAATAAGGTCTCGTAGCGAGCCTAATCTAAAAAAAGACGATGCGAATGATTCGATCTCGGCTAGAGGAAAAGGGGAAGGAACAACAAAAAGTGGGATGCGCCCTCGGTAAAGGGTCGCCCGCGTCAGGCAATGTCCGAGGCGAAACGTCATTGCGCCGAAGGGTGCGCCCACAAAACGAACTGCCCGCAGAAGCATACCGATTAAGGAAAAAAAGAAAAAAAGAAAAATTGCGCGACCTGAACGCTTCGAACTAACAGCCATCGCAAAAAAAAAGAAGCATCGTACGAGAAAAAAAGGGGAGGAATATGATTGGGTGGATAGGAAAAAAGGAAGACGAACTGCAGTCGCTCACGCAGGGTAAAGTGCCATCAGCTACGACTCAGGGAGAGGTAGAGAAGTATGGTCTGGAGCAAGGAAAGGGGGAGAAGAGAGAAAAAAGGTTACATGTCATGGACGAAGAAAAAGAAAGGGAATCTTTTCGCCACCTCCCGCCACCGTCATGAAAAAAAAAAGGAGAGAGGGCGCATTCGCGGCAGTATACGAGGGGCTGACAAACGACCGTTGGCAAGGGGGAAGGAGAGGCTCGCTCTCTGCGGGGAAGGACCCTATCCACTATCTCTGTCACATCTGGTGGATGAGGAAAAGAAAAGGGGGATTCATCTTAATATGGTAAGAAAGGGTTGACAGAGGAGGCGTGACGGGAAAAAAAAAAGGGGGGGGCCGGCGTCTGGCGCGAATGTAGAAAGGGAAAACCCCTGTCTATAGTCTTTTGGCTGCGAGGAGGGGAAAAAAAAGAAATATTATGTCACAGCGAAAAGAAGGGGAAAACCAAGAACATGAGAGGTCGACGTCAAAAAAAGAAGGGGGGGAGAAAAGTTTTCGGCGAGCGCCAAGGAGGAGGAAATCCCGATTATGCGCTATTTTCTGTGAAGATTGGAAAGAAGGCGCCTCCGCATGAAAGAGAGGGGGGGGAACAAGGAAAAGGGGCTTGCCGCCGGAAAAAAAAAAAAGACAGGCGCCGCAGCATGAAGGTCAAGAAAAGGGGCGCGTTCCTCTTAACAGGCAAAAAAAAAGGGGGGGGGCCATCATCATGGGACGAGGGGAGATTAAAAGGATGGGTCGAAGAGAAAAGGACATCTTTCTCTCAAAAGGAGTATGCGCTTTGATTGCTCGGTAGAAGATGCGACGAGAAAAAGGAGGGGAAAAAAAAATATGCGAGGGAATACGAGGAAAGCGTGAGGGAGGAAAGAAAGGGGTCCGGCGGTCAGCGGCGGAAAAAGGACATGTGGCAGGCGGGCTTGATCATAGGAAGGCTCGGGGAAAGAAAAGAAAAAAAAGTGCATGCGGGGGAGGGGGAAAGGGGGAGCGGAAAAATCTGTCAAGTAAGGAAAAAAGGTGCCATAGGATCGGGCGGTCAGAGAGACGGCACCGAAAATATCTTCTTTCTTGTCGATCATGGGGAGAGGGAAAAAAAAAAAAAAAAAAAAAAAAAAAGGGGGGTTGCTAGGACGGGCGGGGAATGGGAAAAAATACACTATTGAAAAAGGGAAAGAAAGGAAAGCAGCCAGGTCCAACTAACGACTATAGACCGGGGGGGGAAGGATTCTGACTCATTCTCAGGTACACAAGAAAAGGAGAGGGAAAAATTTCTCAGGGGCTTTACGTAGGATGAAGCGCGGGAAAAGGAGGGGGGGGAAGAGTTCATGCCGGGATAAGGGTGTATTTTCTTGTGGAAGGGAAGGGGAAGATAAGGAGGGGATACGTGGAAAGGTCGCTCGACCTATCCTTCAGAAAGAGGGGAGGGACGTCTCTCCTTATACGAAAAAAGGGTATTTAGAAGATGACAGGATAACAGGGGGAGGCGGCGCGCCTTCAGGATCTGTACTTCTGAGAAAAAGGGGGAAAGATGGAGCTGGTCCGATCAGAGGAAAGGAAAATAAAGGGACTGTTCGATGGCAGGGGAAAAAGGAAAAAAAAAAAAGCAGGGACGTCCTTCAAAAAGAGGCTGGTGAGTGGTTCAACTCCGACAGGAGAAGAAAAAAGGAAAGAGAAAAAAAGCAGTTCGCTGAAGTGCGGGAAAAGAGAAAACGACGATCATCTGTGCTTCGGAGGAAGGGAAGGATGGATTGCCATGCTGGCGGCATGGGGGGCCCCCTCAGCGACATTTGCCTTGCGCCGGGATATAAAAGAGAAAAAACAGGTGTGGGGGGACGAGAAGAAAAAAAAAAGGAGAGTGGGGCTCGGCGAGAAAAAGGAGAAACGCGCTCGTCCCAAGCAAGAGGATTGCGAAAAAGAAAAAAAACAAAGAGGAGGTATGAAAGAGAGTTAGATTTTAGGGCGAGAAAGAGGAAGAAAAAGAAGAGTCGATCCAAGGGAAGAAAAAAGGGGCGGGCGGTCGCCCACCACCACGGAGGGGGGCGCTGGCCGCGGGGACGAAAGTTCGCCATGCGATCAGCCAATTTCGTATAAAGGGAAAAAAAAAGGCTCCAACAGAAGCGGAAAAAAAAAAAACACTAGAAGCAACAGTGGAGAGAAAGAGACGGCTGCGCGCGCAGAAAAGGAGCCAAGGAAAGGGGAGCAACTTCTTCAGAACGACATACTTGAGGGAAGGGAGAGGACAGCAGAAAAAAGATCCCACGAGCCAGGGGAGAGGCTTGTGGATCGGCCGCTAAAGGGGAAGAAGAATCAGTCCTTTATTTCTACGCCTCAATTTGAAAGAAGGGGAGAAGGAGGAAATTCTTGGTGAGGAAGAAAAGGAAATGCGGAGCACAAAGAACGCAGGAAGAATGAAAGTCCTGTTCGATATAACAGGGGGGTGAGGCTCACACCGCCTCCAAACTGTCATTGAAAAAAAGAAAAAAAATCTGCAAGAAGGGGGGGGCAAAGAAAAACGACGTGTCTATTTCAATCCGAAGAGGAGAGGAAGGAGCGCACGCTCAGGATGACGATACCAAAAAAAAAAAAGAATTTATCGCCTTTACTTACTCACGAAAACCGAAGGGGGAAAAAGGAAAAGAATCTCCCCTGTTGGGGAAGGAGGAGGGGAAAAGGAGAAACGCGCCGGCTGGTGGCCCGGGGGGAAGGGAGAAAAAAGGAAACTGCATTAAGGCCGTAGCAAAAAAAGGGGTTTCTCTATTTCTTAAAACCGAGGGGGAAGGACGACCAGCAGTATAAAGACGGGGATGTCGAGGCGAGGGAGAAAAACAGGGCGCCTTATTGCGAAAGGGAGGGGGCGAAGGGCTTTCAAAATTTCCGCAAGAAAAAGAAAAGGTTTTTGCAGATGGGACATGGTCATTGTCAGAGCAGAGCCCAAAAAAAAAAAGAGTGCCATTCTTTCCAAGCACAAAAAAAAAGCTCATTTTCTTCTCCTCAGCTACACGGAAAGGAAGCCGGGGATAAGAGGGGGAAAAAAAAGAACTACTATCCGGGGCCAGAGCATTGGGCCTCGCTTGCGCTGGGCCAAAAAAAAAAAGAGGACTAATCTCTGATCAACCTGGGAAGCCGAAAAAAGGAAGCGCGTTGAATACATAGGAGGGAAAAAAAAAAGAGAACGGCGATAAGCAAGCAAAAAGAAAAAAGGACTCCATAGCTAGTCGGCAAAATCGATTCGGCGTTTTCCCTCTCAAAAAAAAAAAAGAAAAAGAAACTTTCAAATGGGGGAGGAGGGGGAGGAAAGAAAGGAAGGAAACCAGTGGATGGGAAAAGAAGGGGTCAAAGAAGTCAGAAGGGAAGGAAGGCAGGCAGGCGGCGAATAATCTGAAAAAGGGGATTACTATGAAAAGGGGAGCTCTCTGAAAACCGAGGCTGAGAAAGACGCTGTCGACAGGTCAAGAGAAAGAGGGGGGGGAGGGGGAAATGCTGGTGTTCGCTGAAAGAAAAAATTTCCTGGTGTCTGTGCTTTCCATCGCGGGAAAAAGGGGGGAAGAGCGGATTTTGAAGGGAACAGACGAGGGCAAACCGCAGCAGGTGGCTGCGTTAAGAAAGAGGAAAGAAGTTACAAGGCATTCGAGGGGGGAAAAAAGGCTTATTTCATCCTTATAATCGAAACGTTAGGAAAAGGGGAGGAAGCATGTCTAGCCAGAGAAAGGAGGAAAGAGCTATGGCTAGGAGGAAAACTCCGTCTCTATGCGCGAGCAAAGAAAGTTTATTTCTGGTGTGGGTGCAAAGGAATTTCGAAAAAGGAGATGAAAGGAAAAAGGGGGGGAAAAAAACCGCGCCATTCTGCATCCGCGAAATAGGAGGGGGGAGGAAGGATTGTCGCGGATTTTGCGGCATGGAAAGGAAAAAATTAGTGTTCGTGGTACTTGTCGGCGAAACAAAAAAAAGGGCCGGGGAAGGAGGGGGAAATCGTCGAAGGAGGGGGAAAAGCGAGACCAGGCTGGAAGGGACTCTTTCTGGGTCGCTCTTCAATCAGTGGGTTCAGTAAAGAAGGGAAAAAAGAGGCGGAGGCGAGGAGGAAAATCAAAGTGGTCTTAGGGGAGGGCAATGTAGGGGGGGGAAGGGGAAAGGCTGGCGGCTAATGAAGCTCTGCGTGGGAGATGAGACTTTTAATTTGCTCTCTGCTTGGTCTGAAGAAAAAGAAGAAAGTCTCAATCGCTGGACGCGGGAGGGAAAAAAAGGAGAAAGTAGGAAAAGAGAAGGCCAAGCTAAGAGGGAGAAATGAAAAGAAAGAACAAAAAAAAGGGGGGGGAAAGAGTATAGATTCTGCGTTAGCTAGCAACAAAATTGGGACGTACGATATGCGAATTATTCGAGCCAAGAAAAGGGAGGGAAAGAGGAAAACAAAAAAACTGCGCGGTGCCGAGAAAGTCGCAAAAATGAGGCCAGGTCGTGATAAGGCATGGGGGAAAACAACAAAGAATAGGGGCCATCATGTGTTCTCCTTCCTAAATTAATTTACAGCAGCAGAAGCAACAGATGAAGAGCGCCAAAAAATGGGAGATAAAAAGAAATTCAGCAGAAAGGGGGAAAAAAAACTTGCGCGACTACAGCCGGAAAAAGAGTCATCTATCTACAGTATCCATCAACGGAGGAAGAATTGAATCTTTCATTTCTCCGACATCGGGAAAAGGGAAAAGCCTCAGTGAAAAGAAGGATCGGGCAAGAAGACGTGTCCTTGTTCGTTATCCCACGTATAGGGGAGGAAAGTATCCTGGCAGAAAGTACATGAGGGGGAGTCTCAGAAAAAAAGGGGAATTGCACTGAGGGGGGAAATCGCGTCTGTCTCTAATTCTGTCTGCAGACCGCAAAAAAAGAGGAAAAAAAACTGTCCAGGATGACAAAAGCGAGCAAAGCAAAAAAGGGGGAGAAGGGACGAAAGAAAAAATCGACAAAAGAAGGGAAGGGATCGAATGCCTGTACAGCTCCTGGCGCAGGGGGTTTTCGCGAGGCGCAGTGCAAGGAGCAAAAGGGAAAAAAGAAATCAGATTCCCCAGCGAGAAGGCCGAAGGAGATAGAGAGTGGGGGGGGGGGGGGGGCTTGCGAAAGGGGGGGAAAAAAAAAGGCCCACTGGCAATAGGATGTCACGAAAGAGGCCCGGATGGCTACTATCGAAGGTCAGGTGGGCTCTGAAAAAGGAAAAAGGCTTAGACACGACCGGGGAATACCGAGATTCATATTGTTGCAGGGGTGGGGAAGGAAAAAACAGGGCGCCAAAAGGAAAGCGTTCTTATCTGTCATTC
>Ga0179593_1687729_pt1 | contig 12403 bp, 9 predicted proteins | sample CZODoug2_1_08_16_FD_185931 | JGI IMG/M metagenome (GOLD analysis project Ga0179593, IMG submission 185931) | Vadose zone soil fungal communities from Angelo Coast Range Reserve, California, USA - CZODoug2_1_08_16fungal (PacBio error correction) | ecosystem: Environmental > Terrestrial > Soil >...
CAAGCTCCATTCGCTCCTATCGACTGAGAAGACTCGAGGAAACAAGAAACCTGGGGAAATCCAGGTGCGGAACCTCTCGTTTGGGGTCGCTCGATGCGTGGCCCCAAAAGCTCTCCTTCACGGAAAGTTCTAATAGTCCATGGAGCGTGGGTCTGGGAATTAAAAAGCGATGGGTGGTAACTTGACCGATGTCGTGGGAAACGGTGTGTCAACTCTTCATAAGAGGTCCATCCGCAGATCGCGAAAATCATGGTGGGGGGGCGGAGAAAAGTGTCGAGCACGTATGAAAGTAGGGGAGGTATCTCAGGGAGGAGTCTACGGACTCCGATTTCATGTAAGGGGGGAAGAAGCTCGAAAAATACGTAATAGCCGCCATCTTTACCCTCGTGAGTCAGTTCCTGCTGCGGTGGAGTGAAAGATGAATTTTGAGGAGAAGGACAGGGGTCAAATGTCCGCGGCGATCTCCTACTACACAGCGAATCATGAGAAGGAGTCGGACGAAGGGGGATGAGTTGAAGCGTGAACTAAGAGAGGGCTCTAGTTGCTGACTCTGCGGCATTGAGGAGCTTCAAGGCCCCCAGTTGCAGGACCGGGGAGAACCGACCTACTCTGAGAGCTCTGTCTCCACCAGATGGTGTTCAAAATGGGGAAGATTGCGGGACCGCATTATAAAAACGAATAATTTCCACTGTTCTCTATTCCAAAGAAGAAAAGTTGATGGAGGGTAGGTTGATTTATCGGGGGTTACGAGCACAATTTTGGAAGATTTCCATTATATTCGGCGACGCCGACAGAACTTATGGAGTGGGGCGAGCTAGCTTTTCCATGCTTCACTCGCACGTCGTGAGACTTAGGGAGCAGAGACGGGGCTTGAGATTTGATTCCTCTTCTCCGCTTCAACGGTCGGCTATGGGGTTTACGAATTGTGACGGCAGAGAAAACGACTTCTTAACGCTCTGTAGATATTCGTATCTTCTGTCAACGTGGGACTGAATAAGAAGGGATGAGATAAAATAAAAGTGTTTTCCTTTCTTGGAGATTTTGAGGATGGTGTGGAGAAAGAAGGGGACGGCTGGGTAGTTCTCGGGTCACAAAGGTCAGAGCGGTTTTTCGGTCGGGGGTGGGATAGGGGGCCGGGTGTGAGTGTGACCAGTCTTACAGACTACCCGTTCTCTAAAAAACAAAACCAGTACAAGAACGAGACTACAATCAGCTTCTCACTGCCAACCAAGTAAGAAGAAAGCTGAAAAAGAATGGGGGATCGGGACAAGGTGTTTGGAATTCTGATGGAGGACCAAGAAGGAGCCCGTCAGCTTGTATCTGCGAGAAGCATTCGAAAATCCAAGAAGCAATAAGGAGGGGGGTGGGAAGCATTATGACAAACAACTAAATTTGCTGGCAGTGAGGTGGGTTTAGACAAACTTTTGATCAGAAAAAGGAGCGAGGAAGTAGCGACCGGGCGGCGGCTGAAATAAGCATGATGATCCGAGGCGGGTACGGGGGACGACGACTGTCGAGGCGTACGTCCGGTTAAAGTAAAGGAAAGAAGGGGTAAGGGCAAACGAAGCAGGGGAAGGAGCCATCTTAACAGGAAGGGTGGGGGATAAAAGAAGGACCGGTTCAAGTTCCAAGAAGTTTAAGCCAACGGTTCCATGGGGGGGGCCAGAGAAGGACAAAAAAGGAAAGGGGAGACAGCAGAGTAAAACTAGGTGAACGTTAGGTGTCGTCGCGGTCAATGGGTTGGAAGTCCAGGGGGCGTCGAGATATGGTGCGGCTTCCAGATAGACAGGGGAGCAGGGAGCGCTTCAGTTTCCGCCCTTACTCAGCGTAGGCCAATAGTTCGGGGCCCTGCCAAGAGGCATTGCCGGCCTGGAAAGGGGGTCGGTTTCTCCTCGGGTGTCAATCAAGGCCAGCGTCAAGAACAAGGTGACTGGAGGTTCTAGAACTTTCTGAAAAAGGGGGGGCTATCGCGTCGGCCCGCCTGGCTTCTCCTGTTTTATTCTAACGAGGTCAGAGTGCTTAAGAGACCTCTAAACTAGACTTCTTTTAAGCCTGGCAAAACAGGCCAAAAGAAAGACGAGTAGGTCTAGGGCCGATATCTCTCTAAAAAACAACAAGAAGGGAATAAGGATACTCATCTACCAAAGAGTCATCCTGTAGTCGAGTCCATTAACAAGAACGAGTAAAAAAGGGAGGTCATGGAATCCGTTTATGGAAAAAACTTCGCCTTAATCCAGGATATAAAAGAATGGTTCAAGCAACTAGAAACAATTAAGGGTCCCGCAGACGGGGAAATTGCAGGGTAAGAGCTGTGAGAAAAATCAAAGAAGGCGACTACAGGAAGACCATCTTCCGAATGAGTCGGGTCCTTAAAAGGGAAAAGAAAATAAACGAAGGCTTTTAATGCACCTTCTAGGTATTCATTCCTCTGAGTTAGAAGGGGGGATAAAGCAAAGTGGAGAAAACCAAATATTCACACCTTCGTGACCCGCAGGTGATAAAATTCAAGTTATCCGTTTTTGTTTTTGTGGGAGAGGCCGCTTCAGGGCGGGCAACTCGGCGAAGCCTACCCTAAATCTGGGGGACCTACCCGGCGTTGGAACGCGCGGGTTAAGGCGTTCGAGAGACCGGAGAACCCGGAAAGAGACTTAGGATCCTGTTTTGAGGTAGTCCCGGTGGAGGAGCAAGCACAGGAAGAAGAGGTACAAAAAAAAAAAAAAAAAGTCTCTAATAGAGGCAAGCCTTCCCCAATTTAGGACAGCAAAAGGCGTCACGAGAGAAAACGCAGAATTCTCGAAATAAGTTTTTGATAAAATTTATAAGAAAAAGCAGCGATTTGGAGAAGCAGGCACAAAAATACTTAGGGAGGGCAATCTCATACGGGTCGTCTAAGCGCACGATCATCTCTGACGGGAGGATGGAAACGTAAAAAAGTCAAGGTAATAGAAACAGAGGAAAACATAAGGTGGACACTATTTCCTGTAAAAATTGTGGCCTTTAGAATGGTATTGTTTCTGTCAGGTACCATTTTGCTCCTGTTGTTGTTCGCCTTGAGTAGCCGGCCAAAAACGTAACCACCCGGAAAAAGATCCCCAGGAAGAAAAACATAAAGGGAGAAGAAAGGACTAAGACACATCGCCCAAGAGCCAAACGCTTACCTAATCAAAACGGTATCTTTGGTGTAGGAAAGCCAGAGGAAAACCGGGGCTAAAGAGGAGAAGAATTATAAGAGAGGTCAATGAAGAGTGAGTTAGGCGCGCTTTTAAATGCTCCGGGAAAAACGAGAGCCGAAAAAATGAGAGAGGAGGCTCAATAAAGAGAAGAACTGGGAGAAGGCTCGCCTCCATCTCAAGGACCTCTGCGGCTCGAAGGGAAAACAGGACAGAAGTACAAGAAGCATGCAGGGGGGCTTTATCGGTATCCTTAAATACTCTTAACTCGGTAGTAGACCAAGATCGAGAATGACAAAGGGAGAAGCAAAAGAAGAGTCCGGAACATCTAGTAAGGCCATGGGGGAAGAAATCAGGGAAGTCGTAAGGGAAAACATTGCTAAAAAGTACTCCCATAAAGATTCTTTGGAACAAAGAAGAGGGAGAAGGGGAAGATATGAGATAATAGACCTCTAGGTTTCATCAGACCTCTATTCTATTCTTTCCTGGCTTCAACAGAAAAAAAAAAACTACCTGTAGGTAAACTAAATTCTAAGACCGGTTCGGGGAGATCGCCAGCGCAGTGGAACGTCTCATACGGACGGAGAATTCAAGGGAAGAGAAAAGGACGGAGAAAGCTTGCAAGGCAAATATCGAGAACATTTTCAAGAGGGGGAAGGAGGAAAAGGGAGGAGATGTCAACTAAGTCACTCCTTTCAGAATACCTGGTCCAGCTAAAACAAACACAAACTTGAAAGGCCTGGGCGGGAACAGACGAAAGTATGAAGTGAGCGGGGAGCTGGGAGGGGACCCTATGCGGGGGAAGCGAGGGGGGAGCGGCAATGCGCTCACCAGGGGGGAATGCGAAAAGCGCTAGAGGATCAGAAAGCCGGGGGGGGTAAAAGTCTATCCGGAAGTGTTGCACGCCTCGAGCGCTGGGGCGAAGTGAGAACAGGAAATAGGGGGAGAACCCAAGTAAGAGGAAAATAGGAGGAAGTAAGATAGTACTAGTCAAGATGTAATCTCTCGAAACACACCGGATGAGGGAGGAAGGGGGGATTGAGAAAGCGACCTGAGCGAGTTACTGGAAAAGGAATCCTGGGGCCGCGGGAGACGGGAACCTCAGAGTAGTGTCGAAGAGTTTGTCTCCGAGAGGCAGGTCCGAAAAGTCTCTCTTAAATTCTTGCGGGAAGACTGGGGGCTCCTATTAGAGTGGATTCCTTCAAAGATGACGCCAGCGGGGGAACGGGGGGAAAGAAAAAAAGAGGGTTACAGAGAGCGGGACAAAAGCAAAGAGTTTCTCCCGACCAATTGCAAGAGCAGGGAAAAGGGCCTTATTAAAGGGAGGGGAGGAAAAGGGGATTGAAGGGCGAGAGGATCCAGGAATTCGTGGAAGAGCAGAATAGTCTTCTGGCCTCCGCTGCGAGAGACGAAATGGGGACCAGGGAAGGGAGACGTCCTAAGAAAATTCGTGCTCCGTGAAGGAATGGGATACCTTAAATGTTATCCGGATAGACAAAAACCCGGGGGGGGGAGATAGGGGGGATGCAAAAGGGGGTCGTCGGGAGGAGTTGGGAAGAATGGGAAACGGGATCATAAGTCTCAGATTTGCGGCGGGGGGAAAGATGCAGATGATAAAAGTTCGACAGCTCCCCGAAGGCATTACCTGTACTCCGACGTCGCTGTGAACTGGACGCAACCGCTGGGGCAAGGTTTTACGATTGCTGGGGGAAACTTCGAAAGACGACCGGGATCGTTATAGGGACAGACAAAAAAGGGAAGGTTGAGGGACGCGGGGCATTGGGAGAGAAATGGTGCTATAACCTTTTCCCGGTCAGGGGATTGAGTAGGTCGACAAGCTCCATCTCGGGCTGAGGTTCTGTAAGGAGGTTCGGGCGTCTCGCAGGGAGGAGGAAGGAGGATGGGGGGCTGGAATGCGAAAGGCAAATTGATCTAGTCAATGAAGAGGGGATCGGCGACGAGGTCGGGTTGTCAAGAAATTAGCATGGACACAGGAAACGCACGCACTTCGTACGAACCGAAGACACGACTCGGGGAAGGGAGAAAACTGGAGTGATCGGCGGAGGGCTCTACCTTTTTCATGCTTTCTTGGCGTCTGTGCGTGGGAAAGGTCTTAAGGGGGGGGAGTCGGAGGTCTAGGACTTGCACTGGCTTTTTCGGTATCTTTCGGGCGAGCGAGGGGGGGGGAAGTTTGTAGCAGCCGACTAGGCATAGACGAATCAAAAAGGAACAAAAGCGGCTACAGACCGATTCCACGTGCCACAAGTCCGCGACCGAGTTAAAAAAGGGGGGTAGCTTTCGGGGGGGGAAGGGTTTGAAGGGTCTGAAGAAACGGGGACATTCCAAATTTAAAGACGGATGTTAGGCGAGATTACTAACGGGACAGCGGGACGAAGCCTCCTTATGCGTTTTGCATCCTTAAAAAAAAGAGGAAGTGGGGGGGGGGGTTGGACAGTTGGGCAAGAAGTATCAGGGGGGTTCCTTCGAAAGGTCTACGCGTCAGGCAAAGGCATAAGTCGGGGGGGGGGGAGGGCGGGAGCGACTTTCTAGGCCGCCGTGGAAAAGGGCAAGGGAAGAGGGGGCGGTCTCCAAACCGAAGGAAAACCGGAAAGCAGTATCCACGGGTAGTGACGCCGGGAGGGGGGCCGCCATTAAAAAAAGTTCCAGGGCGTTCAGACCGTGAAAAGGGACAAAGACCGTCGGGGAGCCGGGGCAGACAATGAAAGGGAATCCAACCAAGGGAAAGAGGTGAATGTAGGGGGGCAACGGAGGGCAGAGGGAGGGACGTGGAGAGCTGTAGAGAGGCTCGGCCACAACGACCCTTACGAGGGAGGGGCAGGGGAATCCTGAGGAAGAGGCAATGGGGGTAGCGAATCCAAAGTCATTCAGTCGGAGCCGGTGTAAGGGGGTCCGGGGGGACTGAAGGGTTGCAAAGATGTCGCGACAGTGGGAGGGACTAGAAGAAAGGAGAGGTTCGAGGAGGATAAAGTGAGAGAATGGGCTCAATTAAATCATCACAAAGAGGAAAAATGTGGACAGCCGCGGAGGTTCTTGTCCTGGCTCGAACCGCGGGATAAAGAGGAGAGTGAGCGCGCCTCTAGTATGAATACTAAAAAAAAACCACTTATGTATCCAATATAGAAGAGCCTGCGCTGAGGGGGAGGACGCCGGGGGGGGCCCGTCCTGGGGTCAAGGAATAACCAAGCTTTCTTTAAAAAGACTTTGTCTCTGTCAAGTAAAAGGATTCCAGGCTGACTGAAGGAAGCCAGGGCGGTCGAAAAGACTAACCAAGGGAGAAGGCATTCTCGCCGCCAGATCGACGGCGAGCCCGTTCCGCCAAAGTTATACCCTCGGAAGAGGGCATTGGGCAGAAGAGGAAGGGACATGGCTAAAGAAAGATTGTACGTCTTTCATTGGAAAAATTCATCTATAGATCCTATCTTTACTATAAAGAATGTGGAAAAGGAAATAATCAGCAGCCACGACTGAAAATATTCCAAACCTAAAGATAAGAAGAAACAAAAATCTTACGAGGTGGGGTGCCGCTTTCCTTGCCCCAGGAAGGGAACATGGAACCTGAATAAACTTCTTGGGACCTTGCTTTCCCCTTTTTTTCAGGGTTCAAAAGAAAATAAGACCTGGATCACGGACGTTATACTTATGGCAAACGTTGTGCGCGGAGGCCACGTGAAGGACGCGCCTAACGGAAAATAGAAACGGTCGGGCGGACGGACCCGCATGGGGGCATCATGAAAAAGAGATAAGGAGGACGGAAGAGAAGGTGCTTAAATCCCACTGGACTAGTCACACGAAGCAGCGAGGGGAGGGAATTCTGAAAACAGAAACAAAAGGAGGCTGAAAGGGGGAAAGAAGGTAGGGGTCGAAGCTTACAAAAGAGCTTACGGGCGAAAGTGAGGGAAGGAAGCAGGGAAAAGGGTAAAAAACCGAACAGCTAAATTTAAAAAATTTCCGATGGATCGGGGGGGGGATTGATCCTCCGGGAGGCACTAGGGCCTTTGATAATCGTAAAAAGTGAGGGGGGGGGGGGGGTTCGGAAAGAGGGGGTCAGGGGCTCCGACCCTCCTAAACCCTGACCCGCACAAGAAGTCGCGGAACAGCTCACAAACCGACTACAAAAAAAGGGCACGGGACGAACAGCAAGCACCACCCCAATACGGGGGGACTCCACAGGGATCGTGAGCTGGAGGAGTAAAACAAAGAAAAGCCGCCAAGTTTGAGGGGACCTCCTAGATATCCTCTCTGTAAAGGAAAGAAGGTTAATCGCGGTGTAACGGGAGAATAGAGGGAACGTGAAGCGGCTTGGCGAGGGATCAAGCGAACGACCTGGAGGGCGCTCAAAAGAGAAATGAAAAGGAGGGAGCACCGAATGGGCTCGACGCCGCCTCGGCAAGGAGAACTGGCGTCGAAAAAAAAAATCAGGAAAAGGGACAAGGTGGGCTCGTTCAATATCGATACCAGCAAAAAGAGAGAGGAAAAAAGAGGAAGGGGAGGGGGAAAAGGAGGCCAGGCGGGGAGATAAGCTGTGAGAAAGATGGGTCACCCTATAGCATGCGGTTGGGGGAAACAGAGGAGGTCAGGGAGGAAGCTTCCGGGTGGGGGGGATAAATTCATTTCCGAATCATCTGGAATTTCCGCACCGCGGCCGGAGGGGCAACGGCAAAAATTAAACGGAGACCGCAAGTTACGAACATCTCCTTCGAGTCCGGTGACGCGGAGATCGAAAGTGGAAATCCCCCCCCCAAATCAAACAGTCACAAGGCGGGAGCCTACACTGCAAGGCTGAAGGAGGCATCTTTGCAAGCGGGCCGAAGACGCCCCGAGAGGAAGAACCGAGCCAAGAATCAAACGAAGCCTGAAGAAGAATCTACAAATTTTTCTGAAGGTCCTAACGTTCAAATGATGTGTTATTGCAAATCTCCGGGGAGGGGCCAGACAGAGAACGAGGGAACAGGGATTCTAGTAGGCGGTGCACCGGCACGAAACTTCAAATCACCCTAGGGGGTTAAGAGAAAAGGATCCTCAGGCAACGTAGGGCCCGCCTCGGTACGAGAAAAGGTTTTAAAAAAATAGAAAAAAAAAGGATTGGGGGGGGGTCTCTCACGAAAGGAGTCTACACCCCTGCAGCGAAAGGATCAGCCGGCGGCTTCATAGGCGAGAAAAGGAGCGGTATATAAATGACTCTCACCAAAAAAACGGAAGAAAAGGTAGGGGGAAAAAAGCGACGGAGACTAAAAGGACGAAGGAAAGCGCATCCTCTTCAAGACACCGCTCACTGGGGACGGACTCGACCAAGGGGGAGACTCCGGGAGGGGCCACGTCCCGACTGAAAGAGGGGCGGATCTCGGCGGGGGGCTCTTGCTGTAACCATCATGTTTTACAGAGGTAGTGCAGCAATCGAAAAAAGAGTCCAAAAAAGAGAGGGGAAGCAGACCGCGATGGGCGAAGGGAACTCTACCGGCGCACGTTCCCAAAGGTATGATTTCGGTAAGCAGGCGAAAGGATACTAATAGGGGAAGAGAGAGGACAGAAAGAAAAAGAGCCGACTGGCACAGCTGCCGGGGGAGCTGCCTTTCCGATGGAATGAGTAGCGATCCGCTTGCGAGAAAGGAATTTATGAAAAAGGTGGAGGCCGGGAAGATCACGGAAACCGGAAGATATTAAGGCCTCACAGTGTCTGAAAGGAGGGGGGGGAAGCCGAAAAAGGAGAGTTAGTTTGGGGGCCAGGAGAGGAAAAGATGATTCTTGACCAGGTAATCAGAGGAACCCCGGGGAAAGAAAACCGGTAAAGACTGAGAGAGGGTAGGCCAAAAAGGAGGTTAGGGGGGGGACAGGGGCTATCTTTCGGAAAGATTCATTCAGGCAACTCCTACCGGGCCCGTCTCAACAGGAAAAAAAAAAAGGGCATCTTAGGAACTGGTTCTCAACGGGATGTTACTATCTCAATTGTTCCGGTCACGTAGGTGAGTACTACTGACCCACATCTAAAGGAAAGAGGAGGGGGAGGAGAGGGGGAAAATGGAAGCTGCAAAAAAAGAAGAGTCCTGTCTCTTTCGGAATAAGGACCTGAAAGATGGACTCCTTTGATCTCCCTAGCTGGAAAAGCGGGTTGTGAAGAGAAAAAGTAAAAAGGAATCTGAAGGCGTAAAAAGGGACCAATGGGCAGTAGAACCCTATTGCTCTGAGAAGGGGGCGGCTTTCTCGGGGAAGTTGCGAGGAGCAAGCCCGGGGAGGGGACGGTCTTGTCGGTTGTCTTATTTTTGAGGTCGGTTCTGGCTGGCTGGAAGGTTCTGAAGGTCGGCGGTTGGAGGAAAAGGGGGGGAGTTCGTCCCCTCCCAAAAAAAAAAACACCCGGTTCCTGTTTATTAAGGATCCATAAAAGAGCGGGGACCAAAATCGATCAAAGGGAGCCATTAACTCTATCGAAATAAACTGCTCACAGGGAAAAGAAAAAGAAGAGGTCACCTTTTTGTGGCTTTCTACAGTTTTTTAGTGGAACTGTTAAGGTCGCTAAAAACGAACTTCATACAAAGCAGCGGGAAGAATCTCTCAACGTAGACGCATCCGATGGTCCTGTTGCCTAGCCAGAGACAAACCGGGATGAAAAGGGGGAGGGGTTTGGAACACTTTTTATCAAGCGATCGGAGGACTAGCGTAAGGGGACCTCTGCGCAGAGCTCTGGCTGAAGAAGGGTCAATGTGAAAAACTGTAACTGAGAGGGGAGGGTCCGCGAAGGGTGCCGTAAGGGAAGGGGGAAACCGCGGCCGAGCGGTCAGAAAACCGGACACAATTGCAACCAAAAGGAGAAGGGTCCGAACAAATGGAACTGAAATGAAACCCCCGGGTAAACGCGGTCCAACTCCTGGGGGAAGTTTCCAGGGACGTCACGGTCTCCGACTGGGGCGGGAAAATAAAAAGCGAGAAAGAGGACTGTAGGTTACGGAACGGCTTTCCCGGGACTTCCTTCTTCGGGTCGAGATAAGAGAGGACTAGAGCCGCTCGAGAGGTCAAAGGAATAGCTTTAGACTCATTCAGCCTTAATGAAAAGAGTTCCGGGGTATGAACTGAAGGTCCAGAAAAAAACGGGAGGGAAGGGAAACTCATAAGGCCGGGAATCGGGGGGGGCTCGACACGTTCGCTCGGAAAAGGTTGGGGGCCTGGAGGAAGATGAGGAAGGAGTTCAAGGAAGTTTTCTAGAGGGAACCTCCGGCACTTGAAGGGCGCCGGGGCGAGAAGCTCGGACGAACCGCTTGGACAGCGGCTGTGGGCCGTGGACTCGAGAAAATAACGGGAAAAGGCGGTAGCTCAAACCAACTTTTAGGAGAAGAGGAAGAGAAGCCGACCTGATCGAAAAACAAGAGGTCGAAAGGCCCTGGAGGGGAAGGCATAAGAGCGGGCGGTCTGACATAGGGGGGGAAAGCCCGCCTATCCTTATCGCCAAGCTTCAAAAAGGGAAGCTAACAAAGAAGGGAGACGATAACAAAGAGGTCAGGGAGACGAGCCAGGCATTGGGCAGATCTGCAAATGGAGATACCAGCTTCCACCTGAGAAGGGAAGCCTGAAAAGGGGATGGCCAAAGGGTCCCCGGCTTTGCGACCTGCAGGGATAGTGGGAAAAATGAATACTTGAAGAGGACGCCAAACTTGTGAAAGACGGGATCAGGGGGAGGAAACCAGGAAACGCGACGACAAAGGGAACGAGAACAGGTTCAAAGCTTGGGGGGAGTTTGTGCCATCAGGGTAGCCAAAAGAGAGGAAATTACAGGGGGGAATCCCTTTCAAGGACGGCTTTTTAACGCGGAAAAAGTGGGGTTCCGGTCTTGCAAGATAGACCCTGAAGAGTCCGAGGGGAAAAAGGTTTGGAAAGGGAGACCGGGGTGGAAGAAAAGGCCGGGAGAGGTCCCTTTACCCAGAAAGGAATCTAACGTCCGCGACTAGGCCCCTCATTTATCAAAAAGATGAAGAAGAAAAAGATACAGAACAGGAGAATCGGGGGAAAAGGAAATAGGATAAACAAGTAACCTAAAGTCATCGGTGGTGTCTCAGTCTGAATACGGCACGACGGGTACGGGGAGTCGAAATAGAATATCAATACGGGGGCCTGGGAGACCGCCCGTAAACCGGCATAAACCTGGTAAAAAAGGAAGGAAACCAAAAAAAAACTGGGGGGGAAAATAATGGACGGAAGGGTTTTCCTTTAAGGATTGTAGTAGCGGGAACTTTTAAGAGGAGAATCGGGGGGGGGGTCTCTAGGGGGCAGAGAGGCAAACTAATACCCTCCCTAACCCCTCTACGCCTAAAAAAAAGAAAGGAACCGGGGGGGGACTACATCAAAAATACGACATTGCAAAGAAGACAGGGAAAGCCTGAGAATAAAGAAACACATCCTAAATCAAAAAACAACGAAAGCCAAGGGAAAGAGGGAGGAAAAATCCCGCCATTAAAGGGATGAAAAGAACAGACTCGATTTCTAATGAAAAAGAAGAGGGAGGTCAAAGACCATTGAAAGGGATTGCTCTAAAGGAAGGGTTAAAAAAAAAAGAAAAAAAGTGAGAAGGGTCTGTAGAATCAATCGCGAAGACCTAGGGGTCGCTCAGAGCAAGCATTACCCATTAGGGTCAAGGGGGGAACAGAAGGAAAAGGGGGAAAGAGACAATTAGGGGAGAACGGCGATGACTCTTCCAGGGGATCTCGTTCACAATCAGATAAAAAGGAAAAATCGTCTAAGAAAAATTAAGACATCGTCAGAAGAGGAAAGAAATTCTTATGAGAAAAAAAAACGTACAAAAGGAAACATCAGAACCTCGCATAACGGGTCTGTACGAGAAGGTCCTGCATCTGAAGGGGAAAAAAGTATTGCCGTAAAATCGGCCAAAAAATAAGGGGGGCGCGTCAACCTCAAGAAAGTACGACACCCCTATTGAGAAATAAATCTTCTGCTATCCGGAGGATTTGAGGGGCGCCCGCTAAGGGCAGCAGGAAGAAAGGAAAAGTAAACCTCGGGGGGGACTAGGAGAAGGAACTGAAATTCCTATATTATAGTCTGGTCAAGAAAACGAAAGCGAGCTAAAACAAGTGCAGGGAAGAAAGGGGCGACCGAACATCCTCTCTAAAGGCACCTCCTACGGGTAAAGGAGCCTCAACCGGTCGGGATCAACGAGACGTGGGAAAAAAAGGCTGAAAAAAAAGAAGGACTGCTGAAACCGTTCTGTCACG
>Ga0179593_1810183_pt1 | contig 12403 bp, 20 predicted proteins | sample CZODoug2_1_08_16_FD_185931 | JGI IMG/M metagenome (GOLD analysis project Ga0179593, IMG submission 185931) | Vadose zone soil fungal communities from Angelo Coast Range Reserve, California, USA - CZODoug2_1_08_16fungal (PacBio error correction) | ecosystem: Environmental > Terrestrial > Soil >...
GAGGTATAGGCTATAGTGGGGGGCAGAAGGGTTCATGGAAGAGGTTTAAGGAGAGGGATGAGACCCAGCACTCAAGCATTTCAGAGAATACCAATGAAAGTTCGAAATTGTAAAGTCTTCCACAAATAGCAAATGGGGAAAAGATAGTTGTGCTCACCTCTTAAGAAGAATATCCATAACCAAGGAAGGGAAGGCATGACAGCACCTAAGGGGTAGAAGATTCTTTTCGTGGCCCAAAAAGGCCTAAGAAAGGGAAGAAAACATTACGATCTCGGGGGGGGGGCTAATCAACATATAGGAGTCTCTTTATAAAATAAGGGAAGACATGGAAGCTCGAATGGTACCCCATGATGAGCTGATGTGTGGGGGAAAGACATTCTGTGGAGGTAGAAGGAGGGTGGTTGGAGCCAAAAAAGGGATTATAAGGTCCATGGGGGAAAGAAAAAAGTTTGGGTGGGAACAGGACTTGACCCTAGGAGTCAGCAAAGCAACCGAAAGAATTTGGTGTCATACAGGGGATTCTGCGAGCTAAAAACTTCATAATAAAAGAAAAAGCAGAGCAATCGAGCAGAAGCAAAATCACTCACCAATCTTATCGACTCTTAAATCGAAAGGTTTACAATGGAAGAAAGAAAAACCACAAAAAATCAAAAGAGTGAATTAGGAAGAAAGGACCAGTGACAGGGGAGAACTGTGCATTAAACAGTTGGGAGAGGAAAATGACCTTAGCAGGGGGGACAGAGGACATGTCATCATCCCATAATCAGGAAGAAAAACCCTCCGGGGTGAAGGGAGGAATAAATCGACAAGGCAAGAGTGAACCAGTCACGGAAATAAGTCTTTACCCAGGAAAATACAAAAAGAAAAAGCTTACACTTAGGGTTTGAGAGGAAACATTGGAAAGGTGCATGACCCATTTGGAAATTCCCCAGGAGTTTAAGAGGGAGGGGGGACATCATGCGGAGGGATGTGGAGTAGGCAAAGAAAAACATCATAGGGAGAAAAGGGGGTAATTTGGAGTGGCGGGAGGTGTCTTTGGATCAGGGGGGGTTGACAGGGGGGTGGGTGGGGTCAGGGGACCACTTTTGGGTGTCCAAAATGATAAAAGGTTTCATCTGGGCAGCGTGCTTGTCTGAAGGAGAGTCAGGAAAAAAGGGGACAGCGAGAGGGCAAGAAAACAAGCGATGGCAAAGAATAAGAAACGATTACTCCGCATGACGACAGGCCAGCATTGGAACATGGGGAAAAGAGAAAAAAAAGTGGAAGGAACGGAGGTCACACATCACTGAGGGACGACAACCGTCAGAACAGGGAAGGGGTATAGCACACGAGAAAGTTGTAAGAGATGAAGGACCGTGTTAATCCAAAAGCATCGAGGAAGGGGGAAAGGATAGAAACAAGATTGATGTAGGATCGGAGGAAGGTGAAAAGCGAGGGAAAGAGCCGGCCGAGAACCCAATAACCCTCGAGGAGTCAATTGTCTAGCTAGGGGGGAGAGATTTGGGCCAGGTGAAAAGGTGGCTGGGGAGGGGCAGCGAGGTAAGGGAGCTCGGGCATGGGACTCCACATAAGAAGGCGAGCCACAGAAAAAAGGAGAATCGATAGAAAGGCCGCCGCCTCTCCCCTAGCCAGGTCGTCTTGAGGAGAAAAAATTTGACGAACGCTCGGAGAAGAATCCTGCCCTTGGGGGAGGGGGGGAAGGGCTACAGATAAAGACGCCTGGGGAGTGGCGGCGCCCATAGGCGCCTTTCAGGAGAAAGAAGGGGGAGACGGTTGCGCCTTCTCAGCGTGCCTGGGAAAAGAAGCGAGGAACTGGGGAAAACACAATGAAAACTCGAACGAAAGGCTGTGGTCAACCACCTGATCTGCAACAGCCTCGTCAATGGGAGCGGGTGGGGGGGGACGTCCTGCAAAGAAAATAGATAAGGCTTACCTTGGGCTCGTCAGGGGAATGGGGAGTAGCCTATCAGGCAAGTTCGCCTATCAAGGGGCGATTTGAAAAAATGGGGAGCGAATGGGGAGGGAGCCTAGGGGGACCACTAAGAAGGTACTCCTCCTCGCTTCCGGAAGGGAAGGAGCATTTCTTGGGGGGGGGAGCACTGAGGGATACCGAGCTCATGGAGTAATGGGGAGGAAGGGGTCCTCGGCGGGAGAAGGGGGATTCCGGAAATGGATCAAAAATAGAAAAATTCGCGATGCTCTGACCAAAAAGAGCTTGAGCGACGAGAGTTGTCAGTTGGGAGAGGAAAAGGGCGTGTGTCCTGGAAGGGAAAGGGGAAGCCGCCTGCGCCTGCCGAGTTGAAGGGAAGTGCCCACGTTCAGGAATGTTCCAAGGAGACCGGCAAAAAGAGCACGTGGAGAGCCCATAGATAGAGAGACGCACATCACCAAGGAGAGGGGTGCGACGACTCGAGGGAAGGCCCTCTCAGTTGAAAAAGGTAGAGGAAGCGGGGAGATCACGAGAGGCCAGGAGGGGCCGCGATTCAGGCGCTACGCGTCGAACGTCCATAGGGGGGAAAGGATTGGTTGGGATGACCTGGCCGAAGAAAGATTCTAGCGACAGGTAGGCAGAGAGATGCCGCCACGATCAGTTTCGCCTTAGCCGATGGGCTATCTTAAGAGTATTGTGTAGAAGGAGGCGCCGTAGAGGGGAAAAAGAGGCGTCGGCGAGGGTTCAGCCGATCGGAGGGAGCCGAAAAAGCTGATAAAGAAATAGGACTAAAGGCCGGGAAAGGAAAAGAACGCAGAGAAGGAAGAGAAATCCGTATAGTCTTGGGAGGCACTCGGCCACAGGGAAAAGCCAGTAGAATCAGGAAGGCTAGGTTCTCGGAAAAGTGTAACAAGGGGAGATACGCCCGTGGCCTGGAGGTCCCGTCACATTTATCGAGGTTCAGCAACAAAAAGGGGGAGGGGGGATCTGGAGACGTTTCCAGGGTGCTTGTCATGCCAACATAGTATCTGGCAAATGAAAAGAACATGGTGAAAAAACACAGCGGCCGGTGGAGACCAAGAAGAGAGGAACCTATAGAACGACAGGTGCCGAGCAGGAACCCCGCCGGAACAGAGGCCTGGTACCTCTCCGATCGGAATGAAAGGGGGGAAACTTAGAATCGCAAAAGGGGAAACGAATCATTCCGCGCCAGAAATTCTCTATCGGAAGGAGATCACCGAAAAAAGAAAGACCGCTACATTTGCTGCCTGCGAAACTCACTCGAAACATCTCAGTGACTTGACAAAAGTCGGAATGACAACGAAACACCGGAACTCGTGTGTAGGACGAGTCTACGAAATGGGGGTACCGGGGCGGATTCGCTCGTATCTACCGAGAGGCAGCGGGTTCCACCAGGAAAGGGGGAGAAGGAGGTCAATACCAACCAAAATCTCCCTTGGGGAGCCCCCAAACCAAAACAGAAAAACACCCCCCAAAAAAAAGAAAAAAAAGGCCTCACCCGACCAGAATATTCGCCACGAACGGGAATCATCGTAATTTAAAAGAAGAAATCTCTAAAGGAAAGGGCTCCTCCTTCCTGAGAGGGGGACGGAGTAACTATTGAATAGGTGAAGTTATTACAACACAGATGAGACTCTGACTTTGTAGCGTTCATTATTTCTCTGGGGAGGGCCAGAACAGGAATCAACTCGAAAGCCAGTGCGGAAGGCAGGGAAGGACTTTTTCTGCTTGACTGGGATGAGTCGGTAGGATCTCGCCGAAAAAAGGCCGTGAAAAAGAAAATCGGGACATCAGCTGGCGCAGGGGGAACGGAATTTCGGGGGAGAAAAGGAGCCATTCAACTCTTCGTCACCAAGTCTTGAAAAGGGGGCGGGGACACAGGGGCCTTCATGTTCTAGGGGGGAAAGAGGACGAAAAAAATCGACACCCTATCCTGAGTCTGGAAGGAGAAAGATGCTTGGGAGCGCTGACGAACATAAAACATTGACAGCGGGGGGACCGGCCTCCTATCTAAAAGCAGCGGCAGAAAAGGAGAAGACATTCAGAAAGGACGCGCCGTTGGGGGAGATTTCGAGGCCGATGAAGGTCCTCCGACCGAGGCGCACGAGGGGGGGGAGGGGAATCCTCATTCGTCCGTCTTGAGGAGGGCGGCGGACAAGCCGCTGCGGGAGAAAGGGAAAGAGATCTAAAGGAGGAGGCTATCAGCCGGGCATCGGCGTGTCCGCCAAAAAACTGCGGATTGGGTCCGCCGCGCGCTGCGCGGTCGGCGAAGATGCTACCGCTGACATCGGGGTAGGAAAAGCTTAAAAAAAACGCAAAAAAAGAAGGGCGAAAACCCGTGAAGGCAAACGGCCTGCGACCGGGTAGCGGCGGAAGGAGGGTCTTCTTTGCTTTCAAGAGGCGCCCAAGCATATATAATGAGAGAAGTCCATAATCCAAGGGTAGGGATATCGCTAACTTACCATGGGCCAGGCATGGCCACAGAACCAGCCACGGGTGAGGAAAAACCCCTTTCAAGACTTGGAGGAATAAGATTTTTACATGGAGGGTCGAACAAAAAGGGGAAGAGAGAGTCGACAAAACGAAAGCAGCGATACTCATTCCGGTTAGCGGCAATAAGAGGGAAGCCTCACCTCAGGAACCAGTAGTCGGCTCCGGGGAAAAGAGCGCTAAAGAGATGAGGACAAGAGGAACCAAAAGAGGATCATCTCTACAAAAAGGAGAGAGCATCGGAAAAAAAAATCTCGAAAAGGGGGGGTATGCTCCTTTCTCACCAGTAGAACTGTCTGCCGGAGAAAGAGGGGGAGGGCGCTATTCCGCGCGTTGAGTTCGGCGGTTCACGGTCCCGAGGAAAAGGTTCGGGGGGGTGCGTCGGTCGTGAGCGGTATCCTGAGACCATGGCGATCTCTGGAGGGGCATGCCTTCGGCAAGGGCCGGCGCCGGAAGGGGAAGGAAAGAAAAGGCTCCGAATATCATCAGGGGAAATTTCGGAGAAAGCGGCAGACCACCCCGGAAAGGCCGTGTTCGTGGGAAGGGAAAGCTCCAAAGGGGGAAAAGGTACGGAGAGTTTGTAGCGGAGGCCGGAGGAAACAGTGGCGGCATCGGTCGGCTAGAAGGGAAGTTTATCGCCAAAAGAAAAGGAGGGATCATCGATGGGGGTATAGGTTCCCCTTGTGGAGTGAAACGTGAAGGGAGAGAGGACAGAGGGAAAATCGGCGCGGTCAGAAGATCTGGTAGGGGGACTCAATGAAAAAAAACCTCTGAGGTCTGCAGTCAAGATATGGACAGGGGGGGGGGCTCTTGTCCGGGGAGACACTCGGCCGCGATAAAAAAAGGCCCTGGGAGAAAGAAGAGGGTGCGGAAAAAGAAAAGATGTAAGAAGACTCAGCTCCGCATCCCCCCGGTGTGCTTGAAAGATCCCTATTGCCGGGCAAAGGAAGAAAAGTGCTGCTCAAAGGAGAGGTGAAAGCCGGGAGCCCCCGATCCTGAAGACGAAGCTTAAGACAGCCCCACGGGGGGCGCTATCATCTCCAAGAAAAGGGATGAGCCTCGACGGGAAAAGTGGGAGGCGATCGAATGGGCAAGAGGACCCGCGCGAAGCCGGCCCTGTCTCAGACAGAAAAGGGAGCCAAAAGACTATGCAGCGACTTCTACTATTAGGGAAAAAACGCATGGATGGTCTAAAAAAAAGTTCAGTCAAGGAAAAAAACGACGTATCGTGTGTGCGGGGAGGAATATCTACAAAAACGCCGATTGGGGGTGAGTGTAGGGGATTGGGTCGATCAAAAAAGGAGAGGAAACAGGTCATATTCAAGAAACTCCAAGACAACCGCCACCTCTGTGCAGAGACTAGGTCAAGGCGCAGAGGAGGGGGGTCGGAAGGACCATGGGGGGAAAAATGCCCGGGAAGGGGCGACGCAACTGACTACGAGGAGGGAAGAGTCTCCACCGACCGAGAACGTGGGATTTTCCGGACGTTTCGAAGGATCTATGGGCGTCAGTCAGAATCGGCTGGAAAGAGGGAAAAAAGAGGAAGGCCATCAAGAACGAATCAAAATGGCCCTTTCACGGAAAAAAAAACAGGCGCGAAGAGAGGACGTATCCATGAAGGGAAAGTGGAGAAAATCTAGCTCACAACGGACAAAGGGAGGATTTGCCAAAAGCCGCACTCTCGGCTCGATGGAAAAGTGCATAAAAGTGGACTGTCCTGAGGGGAAAAAAAAGGGAAATCACAGGGGCCGGACCGACGCCTGACGAAACTTCTAAGGACGGGAGAACATACAAGCTGCAAGGAACTTCGGCATTACCGTGAAGAAGAGGAGGCGAACGCAAAAGGGGGCGTTGCGGGTAATGTCAGATCGGAACGCACATGGTAGGGCCAGCCCATCTTAAAGCAGCGAGAGGATCGGCGTGGGCAAGAAGAAAAGAAGGAAAAAAAAAAACGCCAGCGAAAGGCTCCGAGCGCTATCTTACGCCGCGAAGAACGGAAAAAAGCCGGAAGGAAAAGACTTTCAGGTGCAGATCGAGACCACCCGAGGCGGGTCGAGGGGACGCCGCCCTCGTCCTGAAGCCCGGTGGGGGAGGAGGGGGGGGCCGCAAGGGGAGAAAAAAGGCGCAAGGACACCGGAATCCGACGTGGAAAGATCCTTTAAAGCTCTGTGCTTCTCTACAAGGGGAGCAGCACGAAATCCTAAAAAAAGGGGGAAAGGGGCCCATCCGGAAAAAAAAGAAAAGTAACAGTCCGGGCCGGGAGAAGATCTGTTTCGTCAACCGGGGGGGGGGGGTCAATCCCCCCCCAGTTACAAACACGACGCCGACGCCGGAGAGCGAGAAGAAAAACGTTCTGTCGTCTGCTCGAAGAGGGACTTCCCGCCGGCCACCAGGGACCAATCTCTTGCCTCGCAGAAGAAATCCCTTCCAGTCGGGAACGAAAGAAAGTAAGGAATTCAATACGATCAGTCAAGTTACTCGCATGAAGGGGAAAAAACTGCGTTATGGGGCTCTGCCGTCGGCTGAAGGCCGATTCACCCTCATCGCCAGCTCCGAGAAAGATATTGTAAGGGAAGGGGACATGGGTGGGACTCATAGACTTCGGGAGGGGGACGGTTTTAAAGATCTTACCATCATCATCGATAGGGGGGTGCTTATAAAAAAGAAAGGGCCTGTTCTGACTGTTGGGGAAGAGGGGAAGAAAAAACGGTATATGGACTTCCTACACTTTTGGGGGGAAAAAGTACGGAAAGACTGTGCATGGGGATTGTCTGTCAGGACATAAGGGCTGTGAGGGGAGGTAAGGGACTTTGGGGTGACTTGCCCAGTAATACAAAAAAGAGCTGCTCCTGATGTAAAGCTGCCTCTCATGGGGAAAAAACAAATGCTGGCTGAGGAAAGGCATCATTAGACATTGAACCCAAAGATGGTACCGAAATGAACCACACAAAAGAAAAATCAGGTCAAAACCCAGAAAACACCTGACATTGAAGAACCTAAAAAGGAAGGACAGCAAGCTACAGCTGAGGCAGAATTCTATTGTGGGGGAGAAGGGGAGGGTAAGAAATTCAAAAATGTCCTAAAGGCCGAATGTGAAAAAAAAAAGATCCCCGGGAAAGATTTTGCTGTTCATGCCATCAATGGCAAATGCGAGGGGGTGTCAGATCAACAGAGATGTGAAGTGGAAGATCGGAAAAAACAGGTCTTTCCTGGGGGAGGGGCCCGAAGGAAAGCAATTGGGACGCCTTGGGTGGGGACGAAGCAGTATTAAATCAAGGACACTCCAGCGTGAGTTTCAGAAGAAAAAAGGATTGGATATGAAGGTGGCAAAAAATCTAAAAGAAAATGTCCATGTCATGGCATCCCAAAAGTTTTAATGACATTCGTCGGGGGGAACATTGTCCCTGCGAAACAGAAAGAGGGGGGGAAGAGGGGAGGGAAGGGGAAAGCGGGTATTTGTTTGAAAGATTGAACAGTGTAAAAACTGAAGGATTAAAGGGCTGTAGATAAAGGGTGATGAAAGGGGATTCTAAGAGGAGGCGGGGAGAACATCGGGAGGCGGGGAAGATTCTGGAAGCAAAATGCTAGGAAACACAAAAGCATTACTAGGGAAGGAAGAAGGCAACATCACTGAAAGGGGCAGATCGGTTACCTCAGCATTCACAAAATGTTCTGATGGGGGGAGAAAGGGACTGAGGGGAAGGGAACTGGTAAAGGAAAAAGAAGAGGACCGAAACCAGGGAAACCCTTAACAAGCAGGTTGTTTGAAGTGGAAGGGGAAACAGAAAAAGCAAAAGACTGAAAATGATTGAAACTGAATGGGCCGCATTATAAAAGTCATGAGGGAAATAGGGGGGGTTTCTTGAGAAAAAGGCGATCTGGTAGAAAGAAGGGAGTAGGGAGAAGGGGTCCGTCAAGAAAAACAACCTTAGGATCCTGGACGGCTTTCAGGCCGTAACCCGTTGTACGTGGGATGTTCTGCTTCAGAAAAGGGGGATCAGGGGGGAACAAGTTGGGACAGTGTGTGTGACAGCCACGGAAAAAGGGCAGTATACAGCATGGAATGTGGTGCCCACAGGGGGGGGGGGGCGGGAAGATGACATGCAGAGAATGGGTAGTCATAAAGGGGGGCCTGCAAAAACTTTACTTACGAAGTAAACCTCATCGAATAGAAATAATATAAATACTGAAATCGAAAAAAAAAACGGAGGAGGGGGGGGGGAGGCTTATTGAAAAACGGGCAGAATGCAGGCAACATAAAGGAACAGTAGTTTATTCAGGCAAAATGGGAGACCCGAGCATAGGAAAGCCATATAGAAGGGGGGGGCAAAAAAAAAAAGGCAAAAACGTCTAAACTGTCAATGGGTGGCCGGGCAAAATTTAACACTTCCACCGCAAGGGGGGGCACAGCAGATGTGGCGTCCCTCTTAAAAAAAGGACAGAACTAAAGAAAAAAAACAAGATGGATGAGAAATCATGCGTGCTGACTTCTTCGATGTGACCCGAACCATTCCAAAGGCCTCTAGACAGAACATACAAGAAGGGGGGGGGCTAATGAAAATAAAGAGGGGGATCCTGAAGACAGGGGAATCAACGCAGGAGCGTTGATGAAAATGAGGGGACAAAGTTTTGAAAAAAGGTCGGGTTCAGGGTCAAGCAAGGAGTGGTTGGAAGCCACCAGACAAGGGGAGTAAGTTCCATGGTTTGAAAACAGAAACATTTTGTGAATGGGGAAAAGGGGAAACGGAAAAAGAGGGGGGGGGAACAGGGAAGGAGAAAAGAAATCGTTGGGGTCATGAGCCATGTTAGGAAAAGAACTTCAAATCCGAAAAAAAAAAGATGCTTCCCGCAAATCTCCTCGAAGAAAAACTAAAATCACCATCTTAAGAAATTTATCAAAGGAAAGGTTACAATGGAAAGATGTCCAAGAAAGACAAGCCTGGATAATTCAGCATCAGAGAAAAAAAGATTCTGAGTTGGAAAGGGGGAGAACAAGGGAATGTTCCTGAGGGAAATAGTCCAATTACCGGGATTGGAAAGAAAGTTTGGTAACTAAATCAGAAGATGCCTGTAGTAAAGAAAAAAAAGGAGTTCAACTGGAGGAAAGACTTCAAGGATAGCAAATCACAGGATGGGGTGACCCAGTCACGGGCACAAAAAATGCTTTCAAACAAAGAAAAAAACAGAGAACCATTAAAGGAAAAGGAGGAGGGTTTGATAAAGATCCAGTGTGAAAATTGAGACATGACCATTGGGGAAAGGAATTGATACGGTGGGGATCAGCAAAAGGAAATTCGGCAATGTTGCTTGCGGGGGAAAAAAAAATGGATTCAATGAAAGAAGCATAGGGGACAAGGAGGGGAGGATTTGTAGTGGCTGGGAGGGGGGTGTCTCTGATAAGCAGTTTGGTGACAGAGGGGGGTGGGGTGGAAGGATGGGACAGGGAGGGGGGGTGGGTGTGGTAATTCAATTATGAAGGGGAAGGAGCAGCAGAGGGTCTTCGCATGAGATGCAGGAGAAAGAAAAACATCAGTAGCAGCCGAGTAGAAAGAAGGGCAAAGTCCACAAAAAAAAAAAAGGAAGTAAGAGATAAGGACTCCAGGACAGGAATAACAATGGCATAAAAGGGAAAAAAGGGGTTCAAAATGTCAAAAAAAGGATGACACTTTCCATGATACAAAGACATCACTGAGATACGAACGCAGAAAATGTCTTTTTTAGGGAGAAAGAGGGATGGGAAGGAAAGTTAATAAACCGATCTCGAAGTTCCTGAGAAAAAAAGGGACAGTACACCATTACAATATGGAGGAAAGAGGATCGGAGGCGGCGATTGTGAACGCAGGGGAAGCCCGAGGGGAAGAAATCGGGGAGCGCTTCGGGGCAGAGCCTCGATTAGAAGGGGGGTGTGAGATGCGAGATGGGGCTTCATGGGGCGGGGGAGCCGAGCAAAGGGGGTGCTCGGCGGGGGAAGGGACTCCGGAATCAAACCGAACCGCTTAAAGACGCGCCGCCGCCCGAGGCTGCGTGGAAAAAAGGATCACCACCGTTTTACAAAGTCGCGAATCCGGAGGGGCCAGGGAAAAGGGGCCGAAAAAAAACGAAAAAATGCGCCAAAAATGTTGCCGGCGCCAAAAAGGGGCCTCAGCCGCGAAGCACGAGCCTACGTCGTATAAACCGTCGCAAAGGGAAAAGGGGGAACTATAAAACCGCGCAAAGCATGCAGAAACGTGGGAGGAAAAAATTACGAGGTAGCCCTCGAAAGCCGGGGGGTAAAGACAACACCTGGGAAAAAAACTTCATGCGCCGGGGTTTCGTCCGAGCGGAGGTAGCGAGAAAGCAAGGAGGGGACGAAGAAAAAAATGAAGAGGGGATCAGGGCAGCCAAAGAAAAACGCGTTAAAATTTATGAATGGGTGCGGAACGACTCTGTGCGGGGGAGGGGACTGGGAATTCAGAAAAAACCACGAGCCGGGGAGGGGGGACAACTCTCTTCCGACTCATGCGAGGGGGACGGGGGGAAAAAAAACTTGTAGTTCTGAAGCCCCCCCACAGAGGCCGTATGGAAAAAGGTTCATGAGGAATGCGAACGTGGCAGAGGGAAAAAAGGGGGAAATTCCTTGAATGGGAAAAAACGAGATCTTCGGGGGGTTCACAAGTACAAAAAGGATTCGACCACTAAAAAAAGGGACGAATTTGTCGTTGTGCGGAAGAACGGTCTCCACGTGGGCAGGAAAAAAGGGGGGAGGGGGGAAGAGAATGCAGAAAAAAAGAAGGGAGGGGACTGGACTTGAGTACTAGACTTACCTTTCCGGGAAAGAGGAAAAAAAAGCGGCTAGCCAGAAAGATCTTCACGTCCTTCACATCACCACGTTCTCGTATGGGGGGAAAGACGATCGCCAGAGGGGGGGGCGTTGCGGGAAAAAGAAGGTCGGGCTGGCGGCATCTGATCAAGAGGATTTGTCCGCAGAAAAAAGATGCAGGCTCTTTGACCTCCAAGGCACATAGGTGCCTGAGATTGTGGGGGGGGGATGGGGGGAATTTGCGCAAAATAAAGAAGAGAGGGGCAGTTCGACATAGGAAAATCCTCCGCCACGGCGGCGTGGCGCATCCTAGCTTTGCTCTCGGGGAAAAAAATGCCATGCGTTTGGTGAGGGGCGGAGGGGAAGGTCGCTGGGAAAGGGATCAGGTTCAAAAAGGAAGGATCAGCGATTGCTTACGCTGGGATCGAAAGCTCTCGTCCGATAGGGCCTCACTCATCTCCTTCTAGACGCCATCCGGATAGGAGTGACAAGAAAAAAAAAAAACCGTGCCGCTCGGTCTTCAGGAGGGGGGGACTCTGCCGTATTCGAATGACAGCGGAAGAGCGCGAGAAGGGGAAAGACTCTAAAAAACTAGGGGGGATCTAGGGAACACCGGGGAGTGGCTGCGTACTTGAGGCCTACAAGAAAAACAGGGGAGGGGAAAAGAAAAAAAAAAATCTGGAAAAAAGGGAAACCTGGGATTCAGGTATACCGTCCGCTCACTATCAAACTATAGCGAGCTGGCTGAAAAAGGAAAAAACCGGGAATTACAACTTCGGTGAAAGGAGATCGAGTAAGGCGTAAAGCGCGTTCCACGCCGAGTTCCGACTCAGGGGGGGCACCGATACCAGGAAGGAAAAAAAGGGCGCGATGAAAATCACCAGAAGCCACGAGCAGAAAGGAAAAAGCCAAAAAATTGGGGAGGCATCCGAAACGCACGGAAAAAAAAACAGTACACCTCTCGAAGGGGACTCGTGCGGAACACGAAAAGCATGGTCAGACGGGAAGGTTCGACGAAAAAAAGGGAACGGGCGATGATCTTCAAGGGGGCGCGGATCGACCTCGAGCGTCACACCAGGCAAAGGAAGTCCGGGAAAAAAAAATCGGGTCAGGACTAAGAGCCGTCCACCACGCGGACTCGCCCATATGGGGGGGGGGGGGGG
>Ga0179593_1441973_pt1 | contig 12402 bp, 13 predicted proteins | sample CZODoug2_1_08_16_FD_185931 | JGI IMG/M metagenome (GOLD analysis project Ga0179593, IMG submission 185931) | Vadose zone soil fungal communities from Angelo Coast Range Reserve, California, USA - CZODoug2_1_08_16fungal (PacBio error correction) | ecosystem: Environmental > Terrestrial > Soil >...
TGGTACTAAAACGAAACTGGGGGCCAAAAAAAGTGAGAAGTCCGCATTAAGAGGAGCTCCGTCAACTAACGACAGAGAAAGGTGCGGTCGTTAGTCAACAACGACAATCGAAGAGAAGAGGCTCAGGAAGCCGGCCGAAAAAGTTTAATCAACGGGGGACCCAAAACGAGAGAGAGTGGCAAAAAAAAATCGGGTACGAGATGAGAAAAGAGGGACGGCGTAATTTGGGGATTGAATCTAGCGTCCAAGAATAGAAGCTACCCTCGAGGAAAAAAAAAGTTCACGAAGGGGGGAAGCGAACAATAGCAAAGACGGGAACCGTGTAAGAAATTCAAAAGAAGGGGAAACGCCAGGCGACCAGAACGGAAACTGCTCGATGGGGAATAAAAAATGCCGCATAACGAGTATAAGAAAGGAACAAGGCCACGGTCGCACCGCAAGACCCCCCCCAAACCGTCCGGAAAAAGGGAGTGAGTGGCCGATAACGGGTTAATTGGGGGAAACAGACCCGCCCCCAAGCAGCAGTTGGGAAAAAAGGAAGACGAAAGGCCCGGGATGAAAAGGCTAAAGTTGCCGGTCAAGAGAGGGGAGAGGCGTAAGGGGGGTGTTGGACGTTAAAAAGGAGGAAAAGGCCGGGTGGGGGAGTGAGGTGAACGGAAAAAAAGGCCAAGCGAAGCGGTATGATCCGCCTCAAATCTAGGAGCCTAAAAAACAGGGGGGAAGTAAGCACAGAAGCGACCAAACGCGTTTCGGTTGGGTAAGCCAAATCATGTCGCAGTCTGGGGGGACTGTCACGCCCAAAACTGGAGAATAGAGCAACCCACACACGCCGGTACCCCAAGAAACAAACAAGAGGGAAGGGGGGGAAAGGTGCGAAAAACGGCTGAAAGAACATCTCAGAGAACAAAAAAAAAACGGAGTGGAGAAAAAAAGAGAGTGCGGAAACGCCATGTGAACCTGGACAACACCGGGGCCCCTAAACTCGCGACGCAAGGTTTCCAACCAGAGGGCAAGGGTTGAGTGGGGGATAGAAAGGAAAACGTGATGAAAGCAAATAAAAAAAAATAGTGCGAGAACGCTTTGGAAAGAACAACAGCCAAGGATACGTTATGAGCCTAATAAGATAAGGACACATATAAGCAACGGGAAAAAAACTTCGCGATTTGGGCCGAACGAGGCAAAAAAGGCAAATTTCAATAAAGTCAAAAAACACACCTACAAAAAAAATCAAGAGGCAACGGAAAGAGGTGAAACCGCATAAAGGGAGCGATTTTGGAAGACGGATAAATAAACGGGACACAAAGGGTCGGCAGGGGAAAGGGCATCTGACAGGAAGGGTAGCATTACCACATACACCGGTAAACGGATAAGAAAGCCGCAAGAGCGCTTCCCTGGGCGGACCAGGAACGAAGGGGAGGGTGAAAACGGTCAAAAGTAGCAACTCTGCGAACGGATGAGAAGCCCAAATCGAAGTGAGGCTAAGCAAATAGGGAAAAAAACAGATTTTCCAATTTCAAAAGAACACGGACCGAGGGGGGCATTGAGTTGAATGACAGCTGAACGTCCCCCACAGGGCAGGGGTCGAACTAAGTTGTTATCGAGAGAAGATGAAAAAATCTCAACGGGCGCATCTAAAAAGAACAGAGGCCCCTTAGCAAGCGGGGATTAAAGAGCTCAGTAAAAGAAAGATCACCTTCAAAAGAAAGGAAAAAACTTGAGCAAATAAGACGACCGGCTAATGGAAGCTCCAAACTCGAGACGGGTTGGTCTCCAGACGAGACGAACTCAGGAAAACCTCGCTCGTATTTGAAAAAAAAAAACGGCAAACAAAAACGCATGAAAGACGGACAGAACGAGGGTGAACAAAAAAAAAAAGGGGTTAAGGGGAAAAAGGAAAAAGGGTGCGTACACAAGTTTGTCAAAACAGGAGGGGAAAAAGCACAGGACGAGGCGAATGAAAGGAAAAAACAGCCCGCGCAATGAAGCTGGTGGAGGCCCAACGATCGTCTTCATTAAAAGGCGACGGGAGTGGGAAAAAACATCGGTACCCGCAGAAATCGAAAACAAAGAGAACCAAGAAGCCAGGGAAAAGAAAACTACAATCCCCACCTAAACAGGGAAAAAGCAGGGATGCCCCTAGCACCAGGAGAAACGCAACAAAAGCAAAAACTGAACCCGAAGTGTAACATGCATAACATCGTGCAAAAACGCAGGCATTTTACAAAGATAAAAATCTAAAAACCGGTAGAACACACCCGCTCAGAACAAAATGGCACAAGCAGCAGTACTGGACGTTTGTGAGTCACCTAAACCGAGGAAGAAAAAAAAAAATCGCCCCCCAGAACGTCCCCTGACTCACGCAACCAAGTACCTGTACGTAAGGTGTTCCTCAAGAGGGAGGGAAACCGCTAGATACAAGAGAACTGACGAATTGAAGGCGTGCTCATCGTTAAATCGGGTTGTAGTAACCACGACTTGAACTCAAAAAAAGTTTTGGAAAAAAAATCGAACGAAATGAAGACAGCGAATGGCCATAGTGAAAAAACGAGGGAAGGGAAGCCCCTTTGATATTTCCAGCAAAAACGAAAAATAAACTGCTACTGTAGGGGCGAGGGGTTCGGTCCGCACACCGCTGGGGTGGGGAAGGATGAAGCCTCGAAACAGTTCACTTGGGGAGCGGGTGACGTGATGGGGGGAAATAGTCAAATATGATTTTCCAACCCAAAGGGACCACGAAAAAACACGTTAGCAAATGTCAAATCACGAGCACGAGGGTGCGCGTAAACTCGCAAAACCAAAAAGGAAACGGAGACACGGGGAGAAATGTCGAGTTAAAGCCAACGAACCAAAAACTGCGGTGCCGGCACCGCGAAGAAAATCAGTTCATTAACACTAGCGCTGCGACCCTCGCAAAGCCCGACAGTGGGGCCTACATTGCCATTCACTACTGGGAGGAAAACCAAAGGTCAAACGGGGACGGTGACATGGAAAGACGTGAAGAACAAGGGTGACGGTCCAGATATCAGACGCGAGCTGTTTTGGCGAATAGAAAGAAAGGGAGGGGGGGAAATAAGGGACGAAAGAAAAGACCACCGTCACAAGGGGCTAAAAAAATTCCCGCCGCGTAAAAAAAAAAGGCCAAGAGGCTTGGGAAAAAGAAAGAAAAATGAGGGGGGAGGGCTTTGTCACGAAGAGACCAAGACCAATGGGGCACAAAAAAAAACTCGGAAAGCGAAAAAAAAAAAAGAAAAGCCAGTCTAAAAACTCTCACAAGAAAAACACAAAAGGCTTGCTTCAGAAAATTATATAAGGAAAACCGATGGGGGCTGGGGGCAAGGGGAGGTAATGTGGAAAGACGTGGGGTGTAAAAAAAAAAAACAAGAAACACCGTCATCTAACTTCAAAGCCGATTGGCCAGAGGAGAACGCAAACAAGTTCGGGATGAAAAAAAAGGTGGTAGGGCGTTGACGAAATAGTACCCAATATCGGTGACCAATCCGCTGAACTGAAATCCAGTGCGAAACTGGCGGACGAATGTGGGGAAGCGGCCGTCCTTGGGGGACAAAAGGGTCCACGCCCCCGTATGGGAACGCACCAGTCGGAAGAACAACCAATGCAAAATGCGGACGGGCCCGTAAAAAAGGAAAACATAAGGGTTCTACAGAGCACCGGAGAGGGGGTAGGGACCTCAAGCTCCCAAAAAGAATCAAAAAAGAAAAAATAAACGCAGAATGACATGCTAAAGCCAGTGACGATCGACCTCCCCAGCTGCACAGCTGAAGAAAAAAGAGCAGGAGGACCTGGACATCCGATTTGGAAGAATCCCCACTGAAAAAAAGCAATAACCTCAGCAAACCTCAAAAGCTTGAAAAAAGAAAAACGACAAAAGAAAATCCAGGAGCCGAGTTAGAAAGCCAAACTAGAACGCCGACAGCCCGGGCCGGCAAGAAAGTGATCAATCTGCCAGAAAAAAAAAAATAGGATTCGATGCATCGGACAGACCCAAACAAGAGTTCAGTCCGGGGGCCACGACCAGGAAAAATCGAAAGACCTGGGGAAAAGAACCATAGAACTAACGCCCCTCACCTCACGTTCGGGAAAGATCGCGGCTCGCGGGGGTCACGAGTTTGCAAGTGCAGGGAGGAACTTCATGAGGACGAAAAACCAAGCACAAAGAACCGAGCCTTTCAGGAAAGAGGGGCGCCGGGAGAGGACCATTGTGAAGATGGGGGAAGGAGACACGGGCAAACGAAGCCCCAATAAAAGAAGGCGCAAAATGTAATTACACGGGTATCAATGAAGTGGGTGTAACCCTGTAGGGGACGGGCGGACCATGAAAGCTATATTGGTGGGTAAGATACGTGTTTGGCAATGGGGGGTGACCGGTACCGGAAAGAACACCAGAAGACGAGAGGAGGGGGTGTTGGGGTGGGCCAGCACAGAGAGGACTCTCGATGGGTAAAAGCGCCGATACCGAAAATGCTAAAAAAAAAAATTAGTACCCCGTGCGAGAAACAAGGATCGGGGGGTACACCAAAAGGCAAACCGATGGAACAAAAAGGCAAACTTGCCACCGGTCACTATGAAAATGAGCATGACTAAAGCTCGTGAACACACGAGCAGAGACGTGGTAGCGAGTCGGTCCAATTTAAGTGAGAAAGCGGGCCGAGGCGAAATATCCGGCCCACGTCAATCACTGCGCCGAAAGAGGCGAGGCTCGGGTACCTTGGAAAACGCATGAAAAGGGGGACACGGGGCGGGGGACTGAATAGGGTCCATGAGAAGACCAAGAAAAATCAAGGACTCACGGCTCACTGTAACTCAGTCGACGAAAGGAGAACACCGAAAAAGTCAACTAAAAAAAAGGGGAACCGTGGGGACCTGAAAATTCAAAAAAACTCGAGGTGAGAATAGCAAATGGGTCCATGTGCTTATATTTCGCCAGTGGCTGGACCAGTCCACACACCACTCGCGCGGCCATAAGTGCAACGACCGGGTGAGGGGGACCAATCTACGTAAAAAGACCCGGAAAAAAAAAATTAAGGGAAAAGGAAAGAAAAATAGTATCAGACCAAGCCACACCAAGAAGTTCGAAAAGAAAAGCGTTGGCGGCATGTAGGGGGTGTGGAACGAAGGTTCAAAAAAAGTGGACAGGGTCTTGGATCTGGGCGCGCCAATAAACGAAAACTGAGCCTCAACACGGTAAAAAAACTGATCGCGCAAGGCATGAAAAAGGAAGGCGAAGCACATCGAGGAAACAAAGCGGTCCGGTGCCTCCCAAACCGATTCGTTGCCCCGGCCTGACGTAACCATCTAAACCGCCTATCACCACACTCGGTAAAAAAAAAGAAAAGGGTAAAAAACAAACAAGTGCATCCCGCGAGCTGTCAAGGCAAAGGGAAGTGCCGCACCCACGGCCAGTAGGAAAAAAAAGAACAAAAACAAGAAAAACGGAGGAAGGAAAAGGGAAAAAATGCGAACCTGACGCAAAAAAGGAAAAACATTAAAAAGGCCAAATGGGTCCGCGACCGCCCCGGACAGCGGGTAAGATCTGAGGGTGGGATAGAAAAAATGGACGGCTCAAGACGGAAAAATGCGTAGGGCCCAAAAAGCGTGTGGTCAAGGAGGGGGAGAAAAAAAACCGATACGTTGAGCCCAACCCCGATGGAGGCGATCAAGGAATCAAAACCCATTGGGGGGGAAAGAATCAGCAGAGCGAAAGGGGTCGCCCGACCCAGCAATAGAAGGACCAAACAAGGCCGGGAAATCCGTTTGGACAACATATAAGAAATCAAAAAAGGCGAAGTTGACCAGTGAAAACGAAAGTCTTGGGGGGGGCAATCTGCATCCTAACAAAAAATAAATTAAGGTAAAGCGTCCGGAAAGAAGGGTATCTGGCAACAACCGGTCGAAGGACAACTACTAGCGCAGACGCCTAGCCAAAAACTAGGCTGGTGTAAATCAACTATCTTGGAAAAGCACTATAGGGGGGGGGGAAACGGGCAATAGAGGGTGGGGGCGGAAAAGAGGGATTTGGGCATTTCAAGATAACAAGAAAAAAAAGCTGAAGATTGAAACCTCCTGGCGGGGGAAAGGAAAACCAAAACCGTCTTCACCGAAGTTAAGAAAGGGAGAGAGCTCGAAAGAAAAAAAGCAGTGAAGCAACAAAGTCAAGGCCAGATAACTACCGCGCCCTCGTCAGTCGGGAAGAACTCGGAAAACGAAAGCCAACAGATCGAAACGTCTCCTCCAGGCCGGCTGCAAAAAAAGAGCCTGCGAAAAGTTGCGGCACTAGACCAGAGAGAACGAAGACTCAAAAAAGCCACGAATCCCTCGTTATGGAAGGAATCGGGTCAAAAAAAAAAAATAACACAAGAGGAAAATAATCGGAAACTGTGGCATTTTGAGAGGGGGGGTAGGGTCCATCTGTAGAAGACCGGAATAACAATCGGAGGAAGTTAAAAAAGCAAACATGGAGATGCCGCTGGGTGGGGGCCTGTTTACGAACCAGAGGGGCCGAGGCATCTAGAACTGGGGGTTGCAGGGCCCAAACAAAACCGCCCAGAAGTTCCCAAGCGTCAACACGACACGGAAGGAAGACAATCCCAACAACGATCGAAACGCAAACAAAATAACCTGGGGGCATCGCAAGGAAAAGAAAAAAAAAAAGAAGTGGACCACCAGATCCGAGGCACTAAAAAAAAACGCGAATCAAAAGCTGGTGGACGCACGCTAAGCACCCGACAGAAGAAGCGAATAACGTTTTAGAAAGCGAGGGGGGAAGAAATAAAAGAAACGCCCGGTTAGCCAAGAAAAAGCAAAACGACCAACAAATAAAAAAAACCGGCCTCTGTGCGTGGTTTAGGGGCCTTCTGACAAACCAGGCAACCGGCTAAAATGAAATGTAACAAAAGTTGAACCGCGGATGCAATCAATGACCCTCCGACAACGTTGAGGAAGTTGGTCATAAAAAAATACGGGGAAGCAGTTTGATGTGGATATTTAACGGGCCCAAAAGACCTGACGCGGGTTTTTGGGGGTAGCGTCCAAGCAAAAAAAAACCTAAGCTTACGAAAGAGGAGGGGACACCACCCGTTCGAAGTGGAGGAAAACCCCGGTCTGCGCAGGTTGCGGGGAGATTTTTCAGGGTCGACACGAGAAAACTGAGCCGTCCATTTATCGTTTGGAGAGGGGGGAGAGTGGACGCAGAGCAGTTTGGACCCCCGCGTTGTCAAGCAAACGGCCTCAGGAACCAAAAAGATAAAAGTCGGGAAAAGTCAAAGAGTAACCGAAAATGAAGAAAAAAGAAAGAAAGCGCACTGGCGAGAAGAAATACCAGCGGTCACGAAAAGGAATCTGCAACGGTGAGACTCCACCAGCATTGGCCGGGCAAAAAGGAAACCCGGTCTCAGTTGTAACCACTAGACCAGAAGGAAGGTGACACACAACGTCAGGGCCCTACTGGACTTCAAAACTGAATGGGAGGGGCGTTCAAATAAGGGGGCAGTTCCAGTGAAACCAATTTCGGGAGAAAACACAAGAAAGAGAAGACATCGCAGAAGGGGGAGGGGGAGTAAAAAGAAGAACACACAGCCCTGGGTTGGAGTCCGAGAACGACGGTGTTGGGGAGGAGTGAGAAGTAAGGTACGTGGGAATAAATAGGGAAGGAGGGGCCGGGATAGAGGAGGGGCAAGTGAGGAGGACAGGCGAGCCATCAAGAACAGAACGATGAAGTGGGGACGAGAGGTGGGCATTAGTGAGAGGAAGGGGAGACCCCTGGAACACACCTCGCTGGCCTCAAATTTTGGACACAAGAGCGTGTTTGGGCACAATAAACCTGTGGGATGGTGTTGGCGTAGGTCCAACCTCGCGAGAGACCGCGCCCAAAACCGACAATCATCGACGACTAAACAGGATAAAAACAACAACAACGGATGAAAATGAAAAGAAAGAAATATCACTATCAAGTTGGCGCACGATCATATCACGTGTCGAAGACAACAACAACCCAATGCATCGGCGGCTTCAAAAGAAGACGTGGGAAAGAAAAAGCGTGGAATTTGAAAGACCTCTAACGGTTGTTACGTTAGTTCCCGTAGGGAACCACGGCGGAGTATCGCCGCAAAAAAAAAAAAAAAGAGAAAAAAAAAAAAGAGAAGCATGCGAACGAAATCCAGGGCCAGAACGGTGAAAAAATGGCTGAAAAAGTAAGGCGGGAAAAATGTTTCCTACCCCCCTAGGCCAAATGCGTCCCCCACTAGGTGGCCAAAACGAAAGGTCACTACGGACCCATAAGGTTAAAGTTCACGCTGATCTAACCACAAGGTGGGGAGGAGGACCACGCCCAGGGCTTTCCACTGACTTGACGAGACAGGATGGGAGACCAGTTGCGGCCGGGGAAAAAGAAGCTCGCTGCGAAAAGGAGCAAAAACTCAAAGGGCCCATGGGGGGTGAAACATCCGCTTTTGGGGAAAATCCCACTAAAACCCTGCTCCGCTGCAACCTCACAAAGCCTCCAAGAAGTGAACTGGAAGGAGGTCAGAAGAAAGAACGGTCTAAGGCCCCCAAATTCACGAAAAAGGGGGACCGGCGGGGGAAACGGCCAGAGGGGCAATCTCAGAGTTAAACTAAAAAGGAGTACGCCTCTTGCATCAGAAAAGAAAAACCAAACCGGGGAAGGTCGGGGCCGAAAAAAACGTTTGGGAACGGAAAACAGATGACTAAACCTAAAAAGAAAAGAAATCGAAAAAACGGCAAAAGTCCGTAGGGTTCAAAGGACATTGTGAACAGGAAAAGGGCAAGAACTGGGTTGTCAGAGTAAAAGAAAAAACACGCCCAAAGAGGGGCGCCCTTTGAGGTTTAACCAAAAGCCCCGTGGCTACCCTACTCCGCTGTGTTATGGGACACGGAGGGGATGAAAACGAAATCGGACAGCAAAAACGATGGGGGGGGGATGAAAGGGGGGAGCTGGTCACGTTAGCCTTTAGCCTAAACACCAGCTGCGGGAAAGGGGGGGAAGTGGGAGGGAGAAAAAAAGGAGCATATAAGGTTGGGGGGGGGTTTCGATCGTGTGGGACTATGTTCAGGCCTTCACCGCACTGTAGCACTGGCCAACGCAGCGGCAATATGTGGGGCCCAACCCTAATAGGACGAGGTCCTGGGAAACAAAAAAAAAAACTGGACTGGTGACGCAGGACTCCCTGACACAATTCGAGGGAGAAAGACCCAACCAAAAAATTGACAAAACGCAAATAAACAGCGGGAAGTAGGAAAAACCTTGACGGAAGAAAGAACTAGAAGAAACTACCATTCGACCACAAGGTTGAACGCGGTCGTTCTTCGAGGAGAACACGAAAAGGGATTCCATAGCAACAAAACCCCAAGTTCGAAGACAAGGGAGCGACGAGAAGTGGGCGAAGCTCTTACAACAAAAAAGAACGAAGGAAGAAACTGAACTTGTAGAGGTCAGAGATGCCGTGACGGAGGAGAAGCCTCGAATCAACCTCGGGAGGATTGGTTGGGAATCCAAAGCCAGGGTCACTACGCAAAAGTTGCCATGCCCACTGCAAAAAAGCCAATAGCGACGCGAAACTGTCAAAGGGGTGCAGTAATACATGTCAAGTGCTCACCGGTCACCAAAAGAAAGCACCTTAGTCCGCGGCCCGGGAAGAAAAAAAAAAAATGTTAGATTTTCGAACGTATGTCCACAAAAAGGGACACAGCCAAAGAAGAAAAACAACGAAAACCAACCACGGGGTCGACTCAAACCGGAAAGAAACGAGCCCAAAAAGTAATCAGAAGAAAAGAGCGCAAGAAGTTGAGAGTCAAAGAAACTCCTCAGGGGCGAAGGGGGAGTGGGTGGGACAGTCAAGAAGGATTGGGGTTCTGGAGTCTGAAAATCGCGAGAAGGAAAGAGAAAACTGCCTGAGGCACTCAAAAACATAAACAGGAACATCATACGTATAGTAGGTCGAGCACATCTCGAAAAACGCTCCCTCCACGGATGTAAAAAGAAAGTGGTAGCTGCGCAAACCTCAACTTCACAAAAAAGACGACTTTTGAAGGGAACTCCTAGCAAAAAAGGAAGGCGAAACAGGAAAAAATAGCAGAATTCGCCCCCACGCGGACCAATTACAGGGAAAAACAACAACAGGTAGAGAGAGGAAAGAAGGGGGAGAACTGCCCATGGAAACTACACATGCCGGGGAAGGATAGACGACCGCAAGGGCTTGAGGAAAGAGAAAAAATTCGGTTGTGTAGAGAATCATACAAATTGTGAAAAACGGAAAAAAAAAAGGGGGTGGCGGAAAAAAACACTAGTTGTGTCATAAACACGTCTGAAACCTATATGGCAGGAAAAACATACACCAATGCGATCATCAGAGAAAGGAAAAAAAACGTACACTGATCAAAAAGGACACGACAATAGAGGGACTCTCCAAAACCCACACAAAAGAAAAGGCCTAGAAACGCCGAAAAGTGACCGGAAACAACGAGAAAGGGGTTAATTGGAAACAAAGCGGCTTTTTTGGGGGGTAGCATACGGCCACGCAGGTCCACCGTAGAATGTCACGACGTTGGAAGGGGGAGGAGCCTGAATAAGGAAAACACTGGTGAAGACGCACCTAAACTCTCGAGCGATTTAGCCGAGAAAACGAGGGGCGGTGAATGAAAAAGATCGTGAAGCACTGAAAAAAAGAAGCACAAGAGTCGGAACCAGTGGGTTTCGCGAGCTAAAGGGGCAGGTAACGAAAAAGATTTTGCCATCAATCAAAAGAGGAAACACGAGGACTAGGGGGAAAAAAAAAACGAAAAAAAGCAGTGTGCCAAAAAGTCAGTAGGGAACGACAGAGTTGAGCGAGAGAAGGACTCGAGAAGATAGAAAGGGGGAACGCTTCGAGGAAAGAACATCAAGCCGGCCTCTCGAAGGGGAGGGTACCGAACAGGAAAACAACTCGGGCTGAAATAAAAAAAAGTGAAAAATCGAACGTCCGTCAGGGGGGGCTCTAGCCTAGGGCGGATCGGAAAGAAACTCAACTAATGAAACAAAAAAAAGTAAGAACCTCAAAGCCTCGGAAGTGGGGAGAGCTTCGTCAGCCGAAACAGCAAAACTCATCACAAGCGTGGTCAAAAATGGTAGTCACATCAGGGGTGCGGGAAAAAAAGGAAGGGGGGGGCCCAGGAAGGAGCAATTGATCATAACAGGTCCACAAACCGACGAAAACTAACGGGTTGACGAAAAACAAAAAGCCAAAGCTCTTTTCGGCCCGTGAGACGGGGAAACGAAAGTGAGGACAATCGCCCAACAGAACACAACAAACGCAATAGGAAAAAGGAGGTCGGTCAAACAAAGAAATTAAGACAAAGAGAGAGGATTGCCCCAGGGGCTAAACGAAAGAATGCAGCAAAAACAAAGAAGCCAAAACCGATGAGGGAGAAGAAAACAAGACGGTAAGGACGAGGTGACCACAAAGGAGCTCGTAGTCACGAAAGGCGGTCCCATAAGAAGGACCGCAACTAAATTTAAAAAAACTGAGCCTCCTGAACGAAACTCGCCCCAGGGTACACAATGAAGAACGGTAAAAAAGTCGCAGGATCTTAAGAAGAACGATGAGGAGGTTAGGATCAGGAAAAGAGGAAACGTTGTGGATTCATGGGTCGTCAACAAGAAAGGGGGGTGGGTAAAATCAATAAGAAAATGAGCCAGGAGGGGAAAGAGGAAATATGAGTTGACCGTGGGTTAAGGGCCCGGCCCGCAGGAGTTTCGTCGGTTAACGATGGTCGGGGCCGAGGGGGAGGGGGCCTCCGAAAAAAAAATTCTCCCGAAAGTCCTTCAGACATGGGGAAAGACGTGGGGACCGGGGAGTGGTGTCGCGAGAATGATTTTTCCCAAATAAAAGGGGGAAAAAATCGTGAAAACAAATAAAGCATAGAGAAAGGCGAAAAACGAACCCCAAAGGTTCGGCCAAAAGAAGCACAGGGAAACCTAGCATCGTAAAACCGGGAACGGAGAAAAAGGAACGTGTGACATCCAACACAAAATCAAAAGTATAGGGAGAAACCCCCCTGAAAGCAGTCAGGGAACAGTAGCGACGGCCCGGGTAGCACGGCCATTTGGACGAATTTAAACGTCACTACGGGGAAAAAAAAAAGGGGGGGGAACCAAGACGGGGCAAGGGTTGTCGTGGTGGAGAGGGGCCGAAAGTGGGAGTGAAGGGATTCAAGAGTCCAGACTGAGAAGTAACCAAGATTGGTGTACTATTCGAAAATACGAACACACGCCAAAGGGCTAACAACAGAAACCACTGGAGAGCCAATCTTCGTGGAAGAAAGTAAGAAATGGCACGGTAAAAAAAAACGACGGCCGACCAAAACCAAAGCTTGATCAATTCAAAAAACGAG
>Ga0179593_1268094_pt1 | contig 12401 bp, 18 predicted proteins | sample CZODoug2_1_08_16_FD_185931 | JGI IMG/M metagenome (GOLD analysis project Ga0179593, IMG submission 185931) | Vadose zone soil fungal communities from Angelo Coast Range Reserve, California, USA - CZODoug2_1_08_16fungal (PacBio error correction) | ecosystem: Environmental > Terrestrial > Soil >...
TAAACACTAATATAAAAGGAAAAAGAATCCAAGGAGCCAAGGGAAGAGGGTGAAGGGGATGACTTTTTAGGAAAAGAGATATAATAGAAAGTGGAAGGGAGTGGCTCTATTACTGTAGAAGAGGTCTCTTTTAAAAAGAGAAAAACAGGAATAATAGAGTGACAAAGATTAAGAAATGTAAGAACAGGAACAATGAAAGACAGAATGAAAGTAAAAAGAGGTCTACATTCTAATCCGATCTGGGATTGGGGAAAAGATGAAAATTAATAATTGAAGGACAAAAAGAATGTCATGTTTTGAAAAGATTAAAGTTAGATTGGGGGGAATACAAGAGAAAAGAAAAGTACTCGATGAATTGAGGCACTAGGGGAACGCACGGGGAATTGAAGAGTGCTTATGGAACTAGGTCAACCGGAGAAGGATCTGTGAAAATGTGAGGACATAAGGCCTCATTCAATCTCATGAAAAAAAAGGGGGGAAAGGCTTCGGAAATCCATAGGGAGGAAATGATAACGAAAAGGAGACACCCTTCAAAAAGTAGGCAAAGGTATCGGACTCAAAAATTTTAGGAAAGGGGGGGGGGGGACAGGTCTCACCTTTCTTGAGCCAAGGTTTCCAAAAATAACCATTGGGTGGAGGACAGAAGACCTCTGGAGCATGTAGAGAAGTGGATTGTTAGGCGCTTTGAGACGGGTGTTTTCGGCGGAAGGGTGTATTGTCACCGGGGGGAGGCGTTAATGGAAAATGAGTTAGACCTCTCGGCTTAGCAAAGGTGATTCGTTTTAAGGAGCATCCGGGGGGGTGGCCGAAAAAGGAATTGTCAGGATTGGGGGGCAAGGGGGACCTGAATACTGGTAGGAGACAACCGTGCGGCATTCCTAACGTAAGGCATGACCAGGGGACGAGAAGCCAAAATTTGAACAGGGTGGGGGAAGTGGAAAAAGTTCCTGGGCCGGGAGAGGACTATTCGGGATGGCCTGGTGGAAAAGCGGCTGGCAGACGAGATTGGGATAGATAACGTGGAAGGGAGCGGTCTGACTGCTGAAGCAAAAGTTTTAAAAAACGATGCACGTTCATCACGGTAGAGCACTTCCTTAAAAAGAAAAGGAGGGGAGGGAATTTCAAAAACGATGGGGTCTAGAAACATCTAAGGGTTGCGTGTTGACGCTTGGTAACACTCTTCTCAGGTGTAATATGTGATAGTAAAACTTGGCGGAAAATAATTAAAAGAGACAAGAGGAAATCTTGTAAAAGAACCGCGGTAAGGGGGGTGGAGGGGAAAGGGATTGAAATGACACCGGATAATGGATGAACTGAGCAGGCTTACGAGGACGGGATGACGACAAGAATTGTATACGGAGGGAGGGTGGAGAAAGTAGCGGGAGGGAAGGGGTCACCTTTTGACCTACACAAAAGCTGCATTCCATGAGTCTAAAAAGAATGGAACAAGACTAAAAAAGGCCCGCTAATGTTTGGCGAAAGCGACGATAATTTTCAACGGGGAAGGACTTGGGAGGGGCTGTAGCAAAACCAAAAAGCAGACGTCCAGCCTTTAATCATGCAGGGTCTTTAACGAAGGACGCTGTGGGATTGACAACAAACGCTCGCTTCCTGGGGGGGGGAGAAGTCGGAGCAGGGGATGGGGCCGTCCCAGGGGGACAGGGCCAAAATTGGGAAAAAAACAAAATATTTCACAGCTGCAAGAGGGGGACCCGCGGTACAACGATGAACATGCTATGAAAACAGAACGACCAACCCAGGAATTGAGGAAAATAGAAGTCCACACGACATATTTAGATCGCAACCGAACATACCAAAATTAAACGGGAGGTCTACTGACTTCAAGGCACTTGCCGAGTGAAGAGTTCTCTCTAAAACCTTGGAAAGGGGGAGTTCCGAGAAATCGACTGAGAGGGGCTAAATCAGAAAGAGAAAGTGATCGAACAGAGAATCCAAACAACCAAAAGAAAGTTTGGGGGTCCCCTGCGAGGAGCGGAAATCACGGAAAGAGAAAGGTGTTCATACCTGATGTTATCTACAAAACGACAGGGTGTGCTGTCCTTAAAGCGACGCTAAGCTTGGGGTTCGCAAAAAGAGGCAGAGAGGCATTCTACAGCTTTCGACTTTAGGAAGCTCGTGGCCCGCTGCGTCGGGTATGAGACAAAGAGGAGTGGCTGTCTTCATAGGATGGCTGCGGGGGAGAAAAGTAAAATCAAACAGGGGACAGTGATCGAAGGAAACAAAATGGGAAAGGTCTCAAAAAACTCAGTAAAAAAACCGTACAAAGTAGCGGGAAAAACACGGGACGCGGAGCGGGGATCCGGAAGAAAAATAATGCGATCTTGAAAGAAAGGGCTGAGGCGCTGCGGACACGATCGACAGAGGGTATCGAAGGAATCTTGCCAGAAGGGATTCTGGGTTGATGAAAGTTAAGCAAGATCAAAACCTTATTGGAGAATTAGCAGCCATCAAATTCCAGAGAACAACTAACTGGGACAGACAAGAGGTCGAAGACTTTGATCTGAAGGCTCAGGATGACGTCTTCGTTAATCACTTGGCCGTCGCTAGAAGGAACCAAGAGCGCGCCGTCATTTTGATGAAGGAATCAGAGATTGCGAAAAAACAGCTTTCCAACAGTGCATGAAGAAGAAGGGCTAAATCTTTATAGGTTCGCAAATATGGCACGAAGCAGAAAAGATCCTCCCGGGGCTCGATAAATCACCGGCGTCGACCGCGAACCCAAAGAAATGGCCCAAAAACGGGATCCGAGCAAGAAGAAGAGTCAAAGACGCGCCGAAAAGGCTACGGAGTGAAGGACAAACACGGGGACTGTTGGTAGGAGATTTACGGGTAGCAAGTGCGAGGTGTTATCCAGCCAAGCTCAGGGGGACTCAAAATTCTGCTTTAGGTTAGGATACGCGGGGGGGGGGGTAGAGAGAGTCTGCTTATAACCAGGCTTAAAAGGGCTCCGTTAATCCCACTTTCCAGCTCAAGGATTCCAGCTTTCCGAAGAAAAAAGGGAGATAGCGGTAATCTGGTGGCTGTAGGTTGAAAAACGTAAAGAATAGGAGCTGCGGGACAGGGGGGGAAGAGGGCTGTTGAATAGTAAAGGTTGTGAAATTTCGAGGGTCATGTTGGATCACTCGGAGGAAAAACATGGATTCAACAAGAAAGGAGGGTTCCCATCCATAACAAGTGACCAGCTTCCAAAGAAAAAAGGAGGCGGGGGTCAATCCAACAAAGAGGAAGGAAATTCCTTTAAAAGATAGGGCCGTCTGATCGGTCTGACAGTGTTTTTGGAGAACAGCCGAAAGAACGCTGCGGACAAACGTCACAGAAAAGCGCTGTGACCAAAAACAGATACTTTTTCCGCATAATTTGGGGCGGAAAGAGATGGATCTTGGAGGCCACCTAGGGAACGCCTTAGAGAAAAGGCGGAAGACATAACAATTTAGGGAAAAAACATCTGGGGGACTTGCAAGGAATAGCTCGTCTAACGCAATAGAAAGTGGCGGGCTCAGACTCAGAAGCCACCTTCCACCTCCTAGGAGATGGGGAGACTATCAACATTAGAAATATGAGGTGTCTTGTCACAGATATCACCTGCTCTAATGGGGAAGATCAGTTGACAATCTGTCAACAAAAAAGGAGTATCTCTTCGACAGACTGGTTGAAGTAAAAGAAAGTCCTAAGGGTGACCAATGAATCCGAGAAGATCAGAGCAAGAAAAATGCATTAGAAACTTATGTAAAAACATCCGGAGGCCAGGGCAAGGGCTCTGGCAAAAAGACGAAAAACGGTCAATCAGGAAAAAAGCATTAAGACTAAGAGATGACCTCCAGGTAAAGAAAATGCCAAGAGCCGGGGCACAGACCTGGGAAGAACAGGAAATCCTGTGTGGAAGGAGTTAAAATATCAGGAAGAAGGGAAGCTCGGCTAAGGTGGTTCACATTCCCTCGAGAAAAAAAATAGGACAAGTCAACGTTGAGGGCCAAGGATGCTCGAAAAAATCCAAGGGAGAGCCTCCTAGAGAATAACCATGACCGTCCAAGGAAAAGGAAAAAAGCCAATACAACGCTGAGGGTGACCTGAGAAAAAAAAGCTGCAACCTTGCACATGATCATAACTGGAGATGAGAAAGATCATGGGGGGGAGGACACGGGAGGGAGTGATAAAAACCCCGCATTCTAATAAAAGCAAAAAGTACTACGGGGGGACCTTCTCAGTTAGGCCGGAGTGGAACTGGGCGATGTCCGATAGCATGAAATTCGGAAAGAGGACCGTAATAAATGGTTCGAGGTATTGAATTAAATTATTTAAGGGCAGTCAGGAAACCTTTTTTAATTGAAAGATGCTTATAAGTAAGAAGAAAAGCAAAGAAGGGGTCCAAGGAGTGTCACTCTAAATTCAGGGGGGGGAGGGGGGATAAAAAATGGAGTATGTTTCACAATTAATATAAGATTAATGGGGGGCAAACAGGAATCTTGCTTGAGGGGAAAAAAACAGTGGCAAACAGGGGGAAGAGGTGGTTCTGGGGGACATAGTTGAAAAAAAAAAGAAAAATCACTATTATAAGGGAAAGAAAAAGATGGTAGTTCAGTAGGGGGGTTAGGGCTTTGTGCAGGGTTACATAAGGGGGGCTTGGAAGGGAAGGGGGCCTAGGAAGGGGGGGGGGGGGGGGGGGGGGGGGGGGGGGGGGGGGGGGGGGGGGGGGGGGGGGGGGGGGGGGGGGGGGGGGGGGGGTTTTATCTGAGAGTCTGTTCAAAGAAATCTGGGGGGGGGAGAAATAGGGAACCTTGTAGGAAGGAGAGGAAACACAAAGTAAGAGAAGGAAAAAGAAGTTTAGGGGATTGGAATCTTTTGTGGAGAGGAAGGGGGGGAGGAGACTCGCCAAAACACCGTAGGGGGGGAGGAAGAGATTAAACTTTTTTTGGGTAAAAAAGACAAAATATCAAAAGGATATTTCAATCGAGTTATTGGGGAGGGTTAGAATTATCCAGTAAATAAGATAAGGGGGGAGTAGGGAAGAAACAGAGGGATAAACGTTAGAAAATAGGGGGACAGTCTTTGAAAACGAGTACCAGAGGGCGTATAAGATTACTACCATTGGGGTGGTAATGACTAAACAAGAATTAAGAGATAAATTAAAAATAAGGAAAAAAGGAAGGTTGGTCAAAGAGGAAAAGAAATACTTGAGTTCAGTGTCAAAAGGACACAAAACTTCAGCAGCAAGGGAGGGGCCAAAGAATTCGGAAGGGGGGTTTAGGAGTAAGAAACTATTACTCGAAGGGGTAAGAGTGCACTCATGAACGGAGACCTGGTTTCATGAGGAGAAGCAAAAAGGAAAAAAGATTATTGTTAAAGGAGAGAATAAGGATCAAAGTGGCAAGGAAAGAAAAGGGGCAACAGGGGGGTCACCCAAAAAAAAAGAAATATGTATGAACTGTGAAAAGGATCAAGTAAGAATGAAAAAGCAAAACGAAGGGCTCCAAAGGTTGGGTACATACAGATGTTGCCATGAATTGGGAACCTTGAAGGGGAGGCCAGGTCCAAAAAGAACGGGGGAGAAGAAACAAGAGAAGCTGAGAAAGGAGAAGTGGGGGTACGATGTGAAATCTTTTGGGGGGGGAAAAAAGGACTTGCAAGTGGGATGGCACGTTTTCGGGCTCTGAGTGGGGACGGGGAAAGGAGTGTAGAGATAGAGGAGGAATCGTGGGTCGTTTTGTCGAAGGCCGGGGAAAAAAGGGAGGGAAGCTTCGTCATTATTTATTGTATGGACCACAGCGCGCGAAGGGGGGCCTGCGCCAATGGATAGAGGTCCAACTCCTAAATAGAAAAGGGAGTCCTCATCAAAGGAGGGCGGGACACGGCGAATGCAAGGGAAGTAAATGGGCGCTCTTATTGAACCCTCTTGGGTTGGAAAGCGGCTTGCAAGTCGGGGGGTTTGCATAGAGCAAGCCGGAAAGGGAGGATGTTCAATTCAGTGGGTCAAACCGAAGCATTCAGAAAGCCGCAGGAGACTTTGGACGGCAGGGACATGAAGGAAAAAGGAGGAGTGACTTCAAAAACCTGGGGAGAAATAAATAATGGAAGGGTGGGGCGGCCCGGGGAAGGGGACGCACTCTGGATAAGGGGCTAGGGGAGGGGCTAAAATTACAACGCTCATTGAAATGGAGAGGGGTTCCCCGAGGAAAAAAATCGGAGTGACTTTTTTGGAGGTATCGTAGGATCGACAAATTGTCTAGGGGGGAGGGAAAAAACCGCGACAATGAAAAAAAAAGCGGCAGAAAGATTTTCTCCTAGAATGGGCATGAAGCTCAGGAAGGCGGTAATGAAGGGGGAGAAGTCCAAGAGAATTCCTAAGGGTTAGGAAAAACTGAAAGACTGAAAGAACACTGAAAAAGGGTTGGGACAGCTACCTCGAGTTCCGGGGAAATCGGGATAGGCTGGAAGGACTAAAAAAAAGGCTCAAACGCGCTGGGCAAATCACAGGACTGGGGGACGCAGTTTTTATTGACCAAACCGCAAACCCCTCGGAGGAGGGGGCCTGGAAAAAGTGGTATGGATTCAAAAGAAGGCGTCTTGGGGGGTTCCCATAAAGTCGATAGAAGAAAGGCAGGGAACTGCCACAATATTGAAACTAAAAACTCATAAACAAAAAAGAAGCCGTAAGGGAGAAAAGGGAGAAAGCGCAATTAAAAAGAGACAGGGAAACTCCTATGGCAGTCGCAAAGAAGAACAGAGTAAAGAAGGGATCTCGGACTGGAGAAAGATGATGGACAGGGCCTGTAGCTCCTAAAATGGGAACGTGGGGGGAGGGAATTAAAAGAAAATCTCTTAGAGGGGGGGGGCCACCTCGATCGACTCTAACGAGAAATCAGGAAAGATACAAGAAAAAAAAGGAAGTTTTCGGGTACAACAAATAAGACGCTCCAAACAAAAAACTCGGCATGAGACGCCTTGAATCGTCATAGGGGGCTGTGCGTAATAGCCGCACTTGGTGGGGTAGTCAGATTGGCGAAAAGAGGCATCTCGGAGAAGACTTCGCTGTGCATCGGGAGGGGAGGGGGTCGGGACTTCTAGCGGGATTCTGAGACAAACGGTGGAGATATCGATGGAGGTCCAGATGGATGGGAGCTGGTAAAGTATAGAAAATCTAAAAGGCCACGAGAACATTAAGAAAGTCCTGTGGGTAAGGGGGGTACTCTTCTCCCTCAAGAAAAAAGCTGAGAAGCTCCGCAAAAGGAGGCTCTTGGGGGAAAGTGCGGAATAGACGTGGTAGCAATGAGAGGGTGAGAGAGGAGAGGAAAGAATATGCCAGAGAACTGACGCGACGAGGGGATCATGTTGATTTCTTTGGGCTGTATATAGTCGAGAAACACAACAGAAGGGGGGGGGGGGGGGAGGGGGAAAAAAAGAATTCATATCTCATCAACAGAAAAAAAAAGACTACATTAGAAGAAGACGAGATCTATGGAGGGGTCAAATATTCATCCCTATTGTCCGGAGTCCTGCATTCACGGGAAGGGGACATTGAGATGAGACGGGACCACATCCGAGTAGGGAGGCTTGCGCTGTAACGCCTAAAGAGATCGGGGGAACCCCAGTGCGACAAGGGGTCTCACCGTTCTGTATCTTTTCAGAAGAGAAGGTGTCCCCATAATCTTGCCGACAAGGGGCCCTCGATATCATCAACCGGTAGTTACACTCTATAAACGAAAAAATCGCAGTTGACCGCTGAAGAAAAAAATAGCATCTCTTCTGAATGGAGCAGACCAGCGGCGGCTCTTTAGGGGGGACCAGCACACGGAGGGGCGGAATGGGTCAGTAGATTCTGATGTCCGGGGAGCAAAAAGCCTCAACAATATCGTGTGGGCGAAGGAGCGAAAAGAATCAAAGTAGTGAAACCCGCTTACTGCGAGCAACGGGGGCTCCAAAGGTCCCAGGGTACTAGCTCAAAAAGAGGAAAGGTAAAGATTAAGAGGGGAAAGGGTTGGGAGATACATTCTTCTTCTTAGAGGGTGTGCAGGGCAAGTCAGAAAGGCGTTGTGTACGGTGACTCATCGAAGGGAAGGGAAAGGGGGGGGGAAAACTTTTCATAGACGACGACATCTTTGGGAGGGCACAATAAAGGGAAAACCACCACTTTTCTCATGGCAACTGGTTGGGGACCGACGAAAGGTTGAGACAACGCCTTATAAGTAGGGGGGGCCCCTTTCCGGCCTGGGAAAAAAACGGGGGGGACTGCAGGGGTTGTACTCAAAGCAAGACTTCTCACCGGCACAGTCGAGGGGTGCTGAAAAAAAAAGAAAGTTCCTGGAAGGACTGTCATCTGTTCGAACAAATGGACTCGTGATCGCAATAACCGCCCTGCAAAGGGAAAGGGATAACATAAAAAAAAAAAAAAAAAAAAAACCAACAAACCACAACCCAAACAAAAAACAAAAACAAAAACCCACAAAACCAAAAAAACAAAAACAAAAACAAAAACCACAAAAAAAAAAAACGCAGGGAGAAAATATGTCGGCAACAAAGAAAAAAAAAAAAGAGAGAAAAAAAAGAACAAATTGGTTTTGGACCTTGGACAACACAAAGAATGCTTGAAAAAAAAAAAAATTTCAGTGGCATGGGATAAAAACACCAGCAGACTTACCGCTTGTTCTTACGAAAAGAAGCTTTGAGGGAACGTGGTAGATGAGCCTTTCCCTTTTGGGAGTTGTGGTTTTTTTTGGTACATAGAAGCTGTTTCAAAGAATCACATTATTCCGAATCGTCTCTTTGGGTGGGGAATAGCAGATAGTTTTTGGAACTCAGAAAGAAGGGCTGAGGAAAACGACATCTCGAGATGGGGGTAAGATTTAATAGTGAAAATCAAACTTTACGGTCATGCTTCGCACCAGGAACTAAAAAAGGAGAAAAGATCTTTTTGCAAGGGTTGACTTCAACAAAAAAAAGGGTGTGGGTTCGCTTCTACAAAAGCGGGGGGTTGGGGCCGCCCGACTCAAAATTTTCACATGAAACAAGGGCGCGCGAAGAGAAGGCGCAGATGATTCTAAAACAAGGAGGCAGCATCTCAGAAAATCACTGCACAGGGGTTGCAAAGCCGGACTGAACCGAGCAACCAGCGAAGAAGGGGGAATCCAAGTCCGCCAGGGTTACACGGTGAAAAAAAACAGAATGAGACAAGTCATAAGGGAAAAAGAAAGGACGGAGGAGTTAAAAGAAAGTGGAAATACTCGAAGGGTCAAAGCCCTCATTATTACACTGGGGACCTTCAAGTGTGGGGGGAATGCTCGAAACAGACATCAAAACAAGCTGGACTTCTTCCGCGGAGGTCATACAAAAAAAGGAGTAACACGGAAGCGAACCCAAAGTGAAAATCACACAGTCCTGCAATAAAAAAACGCTACAGCTGGGGACCATCGTAGAAAAAGAAATGCTAGAGAAAGAGGATACTGGGTCATCTAATTCTGGACATAAGGACCGCAAAGTGGGATAAAGGCCGGCAAAAGGATCCCTCGTTGAGACCTGCAAAATGATTGATGAATAAAATGTATAAATCGAATTGCACAAGGAGGGAAAGATGAGAAGGAAGGGGAAGGGGGGGAGAATGAGATGAAATGAGATAGAGAAATCGCATAGTTTCCTCCGTTTGTTGGGGAGGGGAAGTAAAGATGAGTGCCTCTGTTCCCAGGAGTAAATTCAGTACTTAATCTGCACAAAGTTAGACATAGTAAAGGAAAAGGGGAAAACAGTGCTGAGGTTTTGAACAGCAAGATAGGGGGGACAAATATTTTGAAAAAAATAACAATAGAAGACATAGAATTGGATCAGGTACAGTGGGGTATCAAGGGAGGGAAATTTTTCTTCACATCTGGGGGAAAAAAGAAAAGGAGGGGGGGGGTAATTCGTCTGATGAAAAGAGAAGAGTTGGGGGTTATACATAGAAAAAGACGGAAAGGTCTCTTCTTGTGAAGGATAAGCCGAAGAAAATCGCGTGGAGTATCCAAAGGGGATCGGGGGAAAGGGGGTATAAGGGGGGAAAGAAGAGCAACACATACTAGGATTCCAATAGGAGGAGGAAAAAAGGAAAAAAAACTAAAAATGGCACTTTTGTTCTGCAATTGGGGGTATATCTCATATAAAAGGAGTTAAGTAAAGGGTATCACACCGACGGGGAGGAAGGTAAAAAGGACGCGGGAAAAGAGCATAAATAGATCCAAATATTAAGAACTAAAAGAATGTGAAATGGAGATAACGGCAAAAGATAAAAAACCGTATAAAAAGCTGTGCGAGATTTACGATTCTGATTTGGGGTAGCAAATAGGCGAAAATAATTCTTGGGTCGTGCAGAGGGGGAAAAAAGGACAAAGAAGCCAGGTGGTGAAAAAAGAAGTGAAAAGAATGGGGGTAATTTGTAAAGGCAATAAGAAAGGAGGGGACTCGATCATTTAGTGCCATAATAATGCAGGGGATGAAGAAAGAAATTTAAACTTAAACCCACCGTAAAAATGAAGGGGGGAATAAGAGGGAACTCATTCAAGAAAAGCAGAATTCGTCGAAAAGATTTAGGACCTTCCAGAAAAAATGCGCACTAAAAGGTAAGCCAAGATGGTCAGTGGGTATTGGGGGTTTGGTTGGCAAATGGAAAAGAAAAAGTGCAGCCGTTTCAATTCCCGATAAACAAAATTGGGGTTAACAGGACGTGTCGCAGGGAATTTGCTCCTCTTTGATTGTAGAGTGTGCAAGGAAGGACAGTGTATTGCAAGGTTTGGACTTGGAGAAGGGGGCGGTCAGCGGGAAACCTCTCAACGGATAACAGCGTGTGGGGTTGGGTTGAATGGCGACGGGGCCAAAATGAAAAAACTGGAAGGTGTACCACTTGGTCATGAAAAAGGGGGACAAAAGCGAGGGACCTGCAACCAAAGGGATATTGGTCACTTCATAAAGAAACTGCAGGAGGTATTGAAAAAAAAGGGCAAATTTTCAAGGAAAATCAAAAAAAAGGCAAGGCTTGGACTGGGCTTATACCAAAAAACAAACCCCCCCCCCTGAGGGGGACGTGGAACGCCTTTTGTTGGAGAGGCGGGGTCTCTTTTGAGAACACCGGGAGGTACTTTGCTGATCGGAACAGAGTTTGAAAGGATGCAATCTGGAAGGCACTCTTAGAAGCGCTGCGGGGGAGGAGGACTGAAACTGAACAACGAGGGGGGTCTAAGAAAACAAAACATACTCAGGGTGTGGGAGGGGAAGGGGCAAAACCCGGAAGATGACAAGTTTAAGGGGGTAGGGGAGAAAAAAGGACCAGGGAAAGGAGATAAATGATTTAACCCAAACAGGGAAGGTGCTGTGGCGAGGAAAGGCGAAAAATTCTCTTGCGCACGATACCGGGGGAAGGAATAAGTGGGGGACGACAAATTTTCTGGGGAAGTCACGTTTGGGGGTCAATGAAGGCGCAGCCAGAGCATTGTCAGAGGTGCGTCGCAAAAAAACAACACTACTTCCTGCAAATAGGTTTTGGGGAGCAAAGGGGGTGCAGGAGATTGGCTGCGGGAGCAAATCGCAGACCCCGACCAGGAGGAAAAGCCGCCGGGGGGGGGAACAATTATTTGAGAAGGACGGGGGTGCACCCCCAAGAAAAATGCGCATTGAGTCGGAGAGTGGTGAGGGCTGTCCCAAAGTCGAATGACCATGCAGATGGATGAGACGCAGAGGACCCGATGGGCAAAAAGAAAACGCGAAAACCGGAATCACCAATCCCGCAAGGGGCTCAGCGCCATAGCAAACAAAAGCGCCTGGCTATCGACCTACAAGAAAGAGGAAATAATCTACGAAAAAAGGACAAGAAAATTTAAAAAAGCAGCGCGACCACCGGGAAGGAACACGGAATCTCTCTTAAAAGGCTTGTCAGGCCGCTCGGGGCGTATTCTCCGAAACCGCGAAATCAGGTAAAGAAACCCTAAAGAAGGTTGCAGGTTAAAAATGAAGCTAGGAGCACCAAAGCGACCATTCTACTGCCTTACAAACTGTGAGGCCTTAAGAGAAAAATAGGATTGGGGGTAGGAGGAGAGGGGAGAGAAAGGGATCTACCGTCAGAGTAAGCGGGGGAGAGCTTCTTCGGCGAAAGTCGTCGAAGCTTCTAAACAAACGGGTGAAGATATCGGAGGCGTCCAGAGGGGAGGGGCTTTTAGGAATTAAAGCTATAACGAGAAAACAGGATGAATAGTATTCTCAGGGGGAAATAGGGTCTCTTCGAGCGAAATTGGAAACCTTCCGATCGAGCGAGCTTTTTACCGGAGGTCCATGTGAAATAAAGGCACGGGGAATTACTAATACGTCAATGCGCAGGAAAAAGAAGCAGAAGCATTTTCTCGGAAGGAATTGCGTAATGTGAGGGCTTG
>Ga0179593_1328410_pt1 | contig 12401 bp, 13 predicted proteins | sample CZODoug2_1_08_16_FD_185931 | JGI IMG/M metagenome (GOLD analysis project Ga0179593, IMG submission 185931) | Vadose zone soil fungal communities from Angelo Coast Range Reserve, California, USA - CZODoug2_1_08_16fungal (PacBio error correction) | ecosystem: Environmental > Terrestrial > Soil >...
ATTGAAGGGTGCGCCGAAAGGGGAAAAGTTCTGCGGAGTCATAGTGTAGGCCGGAAGAGGGGACTCACGCGAAAACGAGGGACTTGAAAAGACGGAGGCGGAGGAGCAGCAGAAGGCCTGCAGGCTGTTCTTTTCTGCAACGGGTGGAAGGGGGGGATGCACGCATAATGTTGGGAAGGACTTCGCGCATGGTATCTGCCAGAGCACGTGCGGATCACCTAAGGAAGAAACGGTAGGCAGGAGGGTAAATTGCGGGGACGGACTGGGAAGAGTGAAACAGCGAAGGCAGTTACGTTCCCTTAAGTGGAGCAGAAGACAAAGAGGGGAGGGAAAACGCACGAATGTGAACGGAACATGTCAACAAACTAGGAAAAAGAAGGGAGGGGCAAAAGTCGCAATGCAAGAAAGCCCAAAGGTTGGGTCAATGCTCGGGGAATCATGACGGAAATGGGGGATTATGGGAGAATCGGGACGCACTTCAGCTTACGTCTCGCAGCTTTTCTGCAAATAAAAATAAGAGGCAGAAGATGTACGAGTGGGTGGGGGGAAATCCAGGTAGTTCTCAAGACGGTACCAGAGACGGGTACATTGGAAACGTGTCAGAACGCACGGAGGGTCAAGACGGTCTGAGAGCTTAGAGGACTCCACTAGAGAATAATGGGGTACGGGGGAGGGGGGCGGGGGGGGGGGGGGTGCCCCCCTGTGTTGGGGTATCCAGGGGGTCGGATTCTTCTCAGGAGAGGAAGGGACGGAAGGATAAAGGCGAAGGCAAGGAAGGTGTTTGTGATCACTCACAATAACTTGTGGGGGCGTCGTGTCGAAAAAAAGAAGACGGAACATGAGTGGCGCTCGGGGGGAAATTAGGGGGGCTTCGGAACGGGGCTTGTGAGGTTGACTTGAGCTGGATGTGACCTTCCGGCCGCGATAGGCAAAAACCGGAACAGTTCCATGCGCTCAAAATGGGTTTAGAACTGAAACAGTTAAAACTAGAAAAAAACGGCAAACGGGAAGAAAGATCGACTAAAAAAAAAAAGGGGGGAGTAACAGCAGGGGGAAAAAAAGGAAAAAGGTGAATTTTCTTCCGCAAAGATACCTGTTAAGAAAAGGGTTATGAAGGGGCTGTAGGGCTCCCTTAGGCAAGTATTTTAGCGTCTTAGCGGAGCGGAGAGAAGAAGGGATGAGTAAAATAGCCGTAGTAACTAGGGGGGGAGGAGCCAAAAAAACTCGACGCTTCTTCCCTGAACGGGACAAGCTGGCTTCGGAAGAGCGGCGTTGCTAGTGGCGAGGGAGATGGAGAAGGGCAAACATGAAACATTTGTAACGTCGCAATAGGGGAAGCAGAAAAGCTCAGCCTTCTTTAAAAGTGACGGAAAAACTGCAGAGCGGGGTTGGGAGGAGGTTTTGACGGGCAAGGCATGAAAGTGTAACACCCAGGAAAACCTGTTGAGGACCAAAGCAAGCAGCGAGCGAAACTGGTGGGAAGGCAAAGGAGTTGATTATGACTGACGTGGCACCAGGAAGAGAGCACACAAACCGGATATAGAGACAGAGAGAGACAATGGACTACGCCACCACCAGAAAAAGCGAAAAAGAAAGGGTTGGGTGCAGCGCCGTGAGGTCGGAGAAAGGAAGAGAAGTGGGGCACCAAGAGAAGCTTGCAAGTAGGGCACACCCAAGAGTGAAAGGCAAGGGGGGGTGTCGCCGCAGTATGAACAACCGGAAAGCGGTTAGACAGGATGTGCTGCTTGTATCGCGGGGAGTTGTGTCAAGCAGGAAGTCAGAAGAATCCCTGAAGCCCAAAGCACGACTAGAGCGAAGGAAAAAAGGTCAAAAAAACGCTTTAAGCAAGGAGAATGTGAGCGAGGGGGGGGTATAAAATACGCGGGTACATGATGTAGGGAGGTCCGGGCTAACCACCACGGGGTAGAAAGCTCAGAAACACATCAGGGCAAAAAGCGATATCGAACGCAACCGGGGGCAAGCACAGGCAAGGAGGTAGGGAATTGAATGCGTATCGTAAAGGATTAGCAAAAGGGCAGAAAAGATCTGAACAAAAGGCCACCAGGGGGTGGGGGCGATTATGTACGTGTGAAAGCAACGAGGAACGAAAACGGAAGGGACGAGGGGGTTGAAGGTGAACAGCGGGGGACCGAAGTGGGGCAATTTGTACCAGAAAAAAACCAGAGAGGGATTATGTCAAGTGCAAGAAGAAGGACCTTACAGTCCGAAAAATGCGTCAAAAAACCGGGGGGGGGGGGCAAAACCTCAACGCGCCTATTAAGGGTTAGTGAATTGTAGTCCTCTAGTGTATTCAATAAAAAAACTGCCACCCAAGTTGGTGTGATGGAGAAATTCGGCAATGGGGCGTGTGACCGATAGAGAAGGTGCTGAAGGAACCTAAAAGAAGAATGTAAGTTCCTTCCCCCAACACTAGACAAACTGACGGGTCGAACCGAGCCGGTAGGGCGAAGGCGAGAGGGGGGAATCTCCAGCCAGTGGAAAGCATTTCCTAACTAAGGTATGAAGGGGGGCAAAGGATGATGGTCCGCATGGGGGTGAGAACAGGAAACCTGGAACGAAGAAAAGAAGGAAAACCCAAGACTCATCGAGACGGGAAATCATGGGGTATGCAAGAAAGACTAAGAATAAAAGAAAAAAGCTCGGGTGAGTGTCGACGTAAGAGATGCCACCGGCCAGGGGGTCAAGACCGAAAAAAAGGGATTGCTTCCGAAGGGTGGGAAAAGGGGGGAATGAGCTTTTTCAAATTTGTTCAAAGAAAAATGGGGGTGTCAATCAGGGTATGGACAAAGCAACGATGAAACCAGGACTGTTGGGGGACCCCGCACGTAACTTTGCGTCGGGAGGGAAAAGAAGAATCGCGGTAAAAAAAAGGTGGCGTCGGAACCAAAGAGAGGGCGGATCATGACGCGACGGCAGCCACGAAGGTGATTCCAGCCTAGGAACATATCACCCATTGATAAGAAAATCAGAGAAGAGAGTCGATGGAAACCAGCAAACCAAGTGGTGGGAGAAGAGGGGGCAGCATCCCGTAGAGAAAAAGCGGGGGAAGCACGAGGGCCAAAGGCGCCCTCTGGACGAAAACGGTATGGATCAGGGAAGGGAAGAGCAAAGGAAAAGCTGCATCGGTCCATGGCCTATTGGGAGCTTTGGAAAGAAACCGTGCGAGGGGAAGGGCCGCCGGCCAAAAGGGACTCAAAAGAAAACCCGGAGGGAAAAGTTCTGGAGGGCCTTCTGGACCCAGCAGGGACGCGAAGGAGCAAGAAGAGAAGTCGGGCCGAAATGCAGGTAGATTGGAATAAACTCCAGGGCCTAACCGGCGTACGAGGGTCTCACAGAATCAGTGCTTGCCGCGCATGGGACTCTAAGGGGCTTGCCTAAATCGCACAGCAAACTAGGGAAAGAACAAGAGGGCAGGGGGCCGCTAGAGAGAGTGCGAATCGGCAGCTCAGGAAAAAAGAAGAGGAGAATGATCAACATGGATCTGGGGCGTACCCTCGACAATCCCACCATTAAGAGCAGCGAAGGGGCATGTGAATAAGGACGCACTAGCAAGTTCAAGTTAAATATCAAAAAGGGCGAACAAATAAAAAAGAAGTGGAGGGGCGCTCACAGCGAATGGAAGAAACAAATGTAAAAGGTGCCACACGGATAAGTGAACCAACAGGCAGAATCACGGTAGTGGCATCAATTACCAGGCCTTGGCGGGATCGAGGTCCATCAAATATGCGTAGTAAATCAAACACTGGGGGAAGTAGGGTGAGGTAGGGGGGGTCAAGTTGAGCTCCAGTTAAACGCGTACTGGAGGAGAGTGAAAAAAGAAACAAAGTTGAAGGACGGGTTGCCGACTTAGGGAGCTCAATACGAGACCCCGGAGCACAGAATATGTTGAAGAATGTAAAGCAACGGGCTTGGGGGAAGGTAAAGACGGAGGCTTTCTCGGCAACTTTGACTGCCGAAGAGGAGAATACCCTGGTAGGGAAAGATAACTCAAAAAAAAGTGGGGAGATAGGGGTCGGGCAAACATCATGGCAAGGGTTCCGCACATGAACCTTAAGGAAGGGTAGGGGGTGCCGTGTTTTGGCGACCGCCGGACAGAGTGACTCGTACCCAACTTGGAAGGGGGGGGGGGAAAAATTTGAACCATGACGGCTCTTTGGTGGTGTTGGTAAAAACCGTGGGGAGAAAAAATCAGCAAATAAAAAGAGCATGAAGAGGAGACTCAAAAAAGGGAGGAAAATGAGAATTCCAATTAACCAAGTCTTGTAGACGTTGGAAAGAAGGGGGGACAATGACTTTCGACCGGCAGCGCGGTTAAAAACTTTGTTATGGAATTCACGTTAGGACGGTCAGATGCTTCAATGGGCCGAAAGGGTGGAAAGAAAAACTATTCTGAGGCTGACATGTCGCGGCAGAATATCTATGACCAAGCGAGGGGAAAACCGCGCTCACACGTCGAGAAAACTTGAGTAGAATAAGGCGAAAGAAGACTGGCGAAGGGTCTACGAAGAGAAATGGCAACTAACAAGGATCTGCAATCAGAAGACATAAGGAGACCTTAGGTCTGCATCGGCCGGGAAATGTGTGGTTGTGGCAAAAAAACATCATTCAAGCCTGCCGTGTGAAACGGGAACTGGACGCCAAGAAAAACAGAAAAATAGGTTGTCAGCGTGGGGGGCGGATGCCCTAGAGATGAACCACAAAAGGGGGAGGTAGAAATAACGAAAAAAGAAACACACCAGAATAAGGAACAAAAGGAGATGCTAGCCGTGCGTCAAGCCGAAGGGGAAAGAATTTGGTTACACTCTAACTGGCAGCTGGAGCACCAACTTCGGAAAGTGAGCCAGAAACGTGACCGACGAACTGGAGCGGGGGAGCTTAGATAAGAAAGAAATTTGCCATCAGGATTCAAAGAACTTCTCCGAGCAAGCCCTAGCTCAAACAGAAAAGGGGGAATCAAGGAGGGGGGAAGAGAACTTGCAAGAAGTTCTGGGTCTCCAGTCCTCTACGATTTCTGGAGAATCCTACTGAAAGAGCGCAAAATTCGCAAAGCAGCAATCATTATCACGGAAAACCAACAGGAACAGGTGGGGGGTGATAAGAGGGGCCGTCGTAAGTCTGAGTGTAAAGATTCCAAACAGTGGGTGGGGGGGAGGAAAGTCAACTTGTGTGCAGAACGACGTCATGAAGATGGGGGAGCTCTGCGGGGGACCGGGTGTTAAGTGGAACATAAAAAAAACCAATGCTCGTCAGGGGGCAAAAACTTCCGCGGTTTTAGAAACTGTACTTCAGGGAAACAAGGAGTCAGCCAACCTTGGAGTAAACACGCTTAAGGGGGGTCACTTATTGGATCTAAGACGACTGCAAAACAGGGGGTGGTCAGGGATCCGAACCAAGGACGCAGCCAAAGGGTAGTGTGAAATTTTCTTTGAACTGAATAATACAAGATCGGAAGGGGAGAAAGATCCGCCTTAATGCAAATCAAAATCTGGCCGTCAAAACAGGAGGAGAGGGGGGGCGAAGGGGGATGGGTGACTGTCTCCCTCCAAAGCAACCATGTCCTGAAACCTTGGGCTCGGGGCATAGATAGTCGGCGGAGAGGAATAAACGACCAGGAATTGACAAAAACTCGGACGGAAAGCAAAAAAGGACTTAAGAGAGCGGGTATTCGCGTCCAGGGTGAAAAAACCGGCCGTCTGCCACGAAAGGGAAAAAGGAGGTTCCCACCCCCCAACCCGACACCAAAGAGGGGGGCGAAATGCTAGCTGACGGTTTTTCATTTTGTCCCCTGGGGGAAAAAGTCAGAGGAATCGGCAAAGGGATGAGGGGAGGACCCGCAAGCCTTAAAAGAAGCGCGGGGGTGAGACGAGGAAGGACTTCTCGAGCCGACGAAGGTGGGCTCAACGAAGGGGGGATCAAAAGAAGACTGGGAGGATTCGAGCGAAGACCGTGTTCCAGTCCGCCGAGAAACTTGCAAAAAAGTGCAATCCTCATAAAAAGAAGGGAAAGGGAAAGGGGAACAGAGTTCGGGTCGCTGTGCTAGGAGGCAAGGAAAAAAGGAAGGAAAAACCCAGAGATGCAGCACGAGGGGCATCGCGGCTAAAAAAAGCCTCAAGTACGCCGTTCTCGAGTAGGATCTTGCAGAGGATCATCGGCAAAGGGGAGATCGTGCTCAAGTTTCGCGCACGGGTCAGGAGGCCATGAGAAGCTACGGGAGGAGAAAAGAAAAAGAGGGGCGAATTGGAGGGGGCGCCCTAATCTGCACCGGGCGCTACTTCCCAAGCCATTTGCATGGAAAAAAAAAATGGCAGGGGAAGATGAAAGAAGGAAGGCGCGCAAACCCGGCGTTACTGATGGGTGAGCCTTAATCGGTTTGCGCAAGTTTGACCACTAACGCTGGCAGAGAATCGCCGGCGAGGAAACCGGGCCCTCGGTGCGGATCGCCCTATCCGCCGGGCGATTTTACTGAGGATAGGGGTAAAAAGGCTGTCATCGGACATCGAACGGATCAAGTTTCTCGATGATCGCCAATTCATTGGGAGAATACCCCGAAGGGGACCAACCCTACGTCTTCTAGAAATTGACTAATCGCCCCGGCTGGCGAAAGGGATCCAAACGTTTCTAAGGAAACCAGGTATCAAAAAGGAAAAATACGCATAAGGAATTTCCTCCAACTGTCTGAATACTTGACGTTTACCGTGGGCGAAAGCGCCCCGGATGGTGAGCGATACGACGTCAATCTCTCTGACGGACTTTTGCGGCCCCCTACCATAGGAGGGATATCGGAGGGAAGGATGGTGTGGTCGAAGGTGGGAGCTCCAGGTCTCCAGCCTCTACTATGAGATGGAAAGAACAAGCTTTTCGACCAGGTAATGAGCTTCATACCAAGAGAGCACCGGATGGTTTGACGGCATTGGAAAAAAAACCGGTCTTTTGGAGCAAGCAGGGTAGAACGCCGCGAGTCAGTCCAAAAGAAGGGACTCGGGAAGACCCGGAGGAATGATAAAGAAAAAAACTTGGGGGGAGGCGTCTTGGTCAGTCACACTTCGCATAGAAAACGATAGAACCAGGAACCGAGAAAAAAGAGTTTTGGCACCAGTTCTGAAAGCAGGAACCAGAGGTTGGGCCGTCCAAAAAGCGGTAAAAAAAGTGGGGGGAAATGAATGCATCAGTGTTGGAATGTGAAAAAAAATGGGGCGTTCACGCTAGAAACTACGAAAGTCCAGGGCATAGGAGGCAAAAATACGAAATCGACAGGGTGAGTACAGAGTTGAAAAAAAGGCCTTGAGCCGCACGATGAAAACCGGGGGTGAAGGATGCGTTTGCTGTTGAGTATAGTGCGTAGTTGTACGGGACAGCTGCTGTATGAGCAGGAGGAGGCAAAGGAAGGAAACGACTGTAAACATCTTCGGGCAGCTGACTGAAGCCGGGAAAATGAGGGCTTGACGAGGCGCGAAATCGCTTGTGCGAGTTAGTTGCGACTTAAAAAGGGAAAAAAAATCCAATTCGATCTGCAAAACCGAAGAAAAAAATCAGGCTCAAACTTCCGAGGCACCGTGAAGGCTACAGTGGAAGGGGACACGGGGGTTTTGGTGTTTGCTAAAATCCGTTGAATCTCGCGTGGGAACACCAAACTACTTTGAAGAAGGCGGAAGGACTCAGCAGAAGCAAAACTGAACGGTCGAGGAGGGGGAGTTTGCAAGGGAAAGATCTCACCAACAACGAGGTGCGGTAGGATAAACAGGGTCAAACCAAGCCACCGCCATAATCCTGCGCAAAAAAGTTGCGGATGATCCGACCGCGGGAGGAGGAAGAAAATTGGGGTTACCGCATATGGAACACCCACAGGGACACCAGCAGTGTGGACAGGAAAGGTGAAAGCAGAACGGAAGGGGAGAGAAAGGTGGCTTGAGGATGGACAGAAAAGAGCATGTTTCCTCAGATCTCAGACGAAGAGGAGGGGGGGGAACCAAGTAAAAAGATCTCTCCTCCAGCACAAGCTTTCCAGGAAATTCAAACGAACTTTGAGCGGGGAGGTGTGGGAGAAAACGGCGGGATGGTTCTGAAAACGAAACTAAGCAGAGAACGCAAAATGCGATAAAAAAAAAAAGAAGACAATAAATGACCCAAGGGGTCATCTATTCGAGGTCATTGGTGCTTACAACAGGGAGAAAACGGGAGAGTTAGGGAAAAAGATACGCGAAGAAACGTTCATGTCGGCTTTGGGTCCGCTTTCACAAGTGGGAAAAAAAGAAAAAAAACAATGGCGCGTCATGTGTTCCGAGACACGACTGTACAGGGGAACAAGAAGGTCAGGGAGTCGCCAACCTGTAACAAGAAAAAGAAGGACGTAGGGTGAGTTATGTTCGGGGCTTGTGGGTTTCGCAGAAAAAAAACCCAAGTTGTTGGGAGAATGAGAATGATGTGAGATAAGGAGGAAGGAAGGAAATCAGGGCGTCCAAGCAGAAAAGAAAAATATCTGCGATAACTAAAAGAAACGTGTTACAACTGACATAAGAGCGGGGGATAAAAAAGTAGCGGATTGAAGCTCAACCAATAAGGCCAAAAAGCCGCCGGTTGAGGAAGTCCAATAGGAGAAAAGCTCCGAGGAATCCACCTTCGACCCACCCATCAGAAGCCGAGAGTCAGCATAGGGGGAGGGGAAAACGCATAGAGCGCTGAAGTAAGACTCATCCACAGGGCCAGGGTAAAGGGAAAAATCGCCACGGAGAAAACGGATTCTTAAAAAAACCGCAGTTGCGATGAGGGACTTTTTTGGGAATAGTTTTTGGGACAGACTGGGGCCTAAGGAAAAGCACGCCACGATTTAGGATTTAAAAAGAGCAGGGGGGGCGGAGAGTGACGACTAGTAACAGAAGGAGAGGACGGGAAAAGAAGGGGTTGGAACTTCCTATGGCACTCAGCACGCTGGGCATGACACACCTCTCAGAACCAGGAAAAAAAAAAAAAAAGGGGAGGGAAAATTCCGATGAAGAGACAAAAATAATAACTGCGAACAAATCGCAACGGAAGGAAAGAGGAAAAGAAAACGCAAGTGGAAGGCTCTGTTCACGGGTAAGCACCGTAGAGTCCACGCGTCGCAAGGGCCATCGGGCGGGAGAACCGCCAGCAGGCGAAGGAGAGCGAAGGATCGGAGGGGAATAAAATGCAATGAGCTATGCAGGGGGCAGGAAATTGGAGCATCGGCTCAAGGGAGGAGAAAGTGGGAGAGGGGAGCCGTCAAAAAAGGACAAAAAACTAGTAAGACTGGGCGATTGTTCCAGACGCCCGAAAAGGCGCGAAGGTAGGCCCGAAGCTCCCAATTAAGAGCATGGCGTCTGAGATTCCCCTTCCACCTTCAGAGACGAAAGAGGAGGGAGTGTCGGGTTCGTCCCGCGCGGCAAATCGTCGCCCGGACGCTACGGGATCTGGGCAATCTCAGGCGAACAAAAAAAACCAAACAAAAAAGAAAACTAACTCGAAAAGATCGCCCAGGCGCGCACGTCGAGGGGGGGAAGAGAGCGTAGGATAAAGTTTTGAAGGTTCTCACTGCATCGAGGTGACTGGGAAAGGGGGGAAGGGTAGTGGCGCGAGAAGGCGCCAGGCTGGGGTCAAAAAAGAAAAATACTGCGTTCGGCACCTTAAGGTGACGCGTCTGTGAAAATCGCACGGGAAGGGAAGGAAGTTTCCTTCCTTATGGTGAACCAGGCGATGCAAAACAGAGGGCGTGACATGAAAATAAGGAAACAAGGGTGGCAAAAGAGCAAGTCCGCCACATGCAGGATCCCGGGGGGGGAAGATCATCGAAGCATATAAACCGCGGTCTTTGGGGTCGAAAATCTTCTTCAGCGTCATATATGCTGAGTGAAAAAAGAAACCCGATAAATGCCGATCGCTGATTCAGGGGAGAAACCAGGGAGTGGGCTCAAGGTCGAAGGGGAAGTAGGAAGAGAAGCTCGTTTTACAACAAGGGGAAGAAGACCATTTTTTCAGGTGGACAAAATGATTGGCCTGAATGTACGGGGAGGGGGGAGAGTAAAATCTCTCTACCGCAAGCAGCAAATGAAGCGCCGAGGGTTGAACGGTAAGCTATTTTCCTTAAAGGGAAGAGAGGGAGGTTCAGCAGAAGGTTCCTGCCGAAGAAGGGCAAGACAATGTCGCACTCACTAAACAAGAGGAGCGGGTTGGCGAGGTAGAAACATAAGCAAAGGATAGGCGAATAGAATGGCTGTAGTGGGGGGAAAGGGGGGGGGAGGAAAGGTGCCTACCATAAGGCGAAAAGTCGGCCCGCTGGAGTTTTTAAAACCGGAGAAAAAAAAGGGAACAACGCAGGTAATTGTTAATGGGGATCTCAAAACCGGCACGAAAGCAAAAAAGAAGGAAGAAGGAAGCGATTACCATGGTCTCGGAAAAAACAGCTTTCATCTCAAAAAAAAATGTGGGGGATAAGAGACGTGGAAAATGAGACCTTTGCCAAGGTGAATTGCCGGTCACACGGAACCTTGATAGAGTTCAGTAAGACTATTGCCAGAGGAGGGAGGGCGGAATCTTCTGCTTACCATGTACAATATGGCAGAAAAGCAATTCCGGTGGAAAAAACAACAGGGTAATACGGAGAGACACGACGTAAAGAAAATCGAAATGTCCTGACGAGGATGAAAAGCTTGGTAATATGCCGGCGAATTCGAGGAAAAAAGGAAAAGGCACACGCAAAGTTGGCGTATCTGGCATCACACAGCAGGCTACATCAGAACCGATACCCGTTGGTTGAAACGGTGACGGAGAAACAAAACGGTAAGAGGGAAGCGGCCATTTTATTATTTGGGAGGCTCGAATGCTGTGAACCCAAGATGGAAAGGAATAAAAGGAAGAGGGCCGGAGGGGGGGGCACAACAAGAAAACAGGTTCGTTGCACGCAGCGATCCTGGCTGGGTCTGGGGCCCTTATCATCTCCATACAAAAAGGGGGAGGGGGGAAATCGCACAACCCAAAGAAAATGGCCTGAGGGCGAAACAAAGGGGGGAACTAGGGGGGGAGGGATGAACGGGTTGCGTCCGCCGCTTGCAATTGCGGATAAACGCGAGCTGTGAAAGGGATGGACAGAAAAAAGGACAGAAGGCGGGTTGTCGCCGGCAAAAGAAGCGGGTGAAGAGGATCTTATGGCGCTTAAAGGAGAAGAATGAGGAAGGGGGGGAGACAAGAAGAGAAAAAGGAAAGGCCGTATACGCAGGAACGGCACTGAGCCCTGATCAATTTCGACTGCCCGAAAGCTGGTTAGGCAGGGTGGGAGCCACGCAAAACACGGCTAGTATGGAGAAAAAACGCAGAAAGCTCGCACAAGCAGAAGTAAGAAAGTAAGAAAAAATCAAGAGCAAGGAAGCAAAAGAAGAAATCAATAAAACAGGTGGGGAAGAGACATCGCGGCGCGGGAATAAATTCCATGCACGTTTACTCAGAAACAGGGGAGGAGGTGAGGAAGGTCCAGAAAAAAGTGAAAATGCCGAAGATCTGAGGCGACGTTGAAAAATGAGGGGATTCAAGAGTGACAACAAGGGGGAGGGGGTGACCATAAACACACCACCAATGCGCGTTATGATTTCGTTTGGGGAAAAGCCAGAGGGTGAAGGACAAAGGGAAAGGAGGTCTTTCAGGCCAAAATGGCGCAAAAACACAGAAGGTCGGAGGGAGGGGGGGGATGCGAAGACAGGGAAAAAAATTGCCGAGGATGGGTGTCTGTCTCAGTAACCCGCAGTTTATTGATTGAGGGGAATGACGACGGTCTTGGCGAAGGAGATACCAGAAAAAAATCGCGGAAAGCGATGCCGTGGAAAATCATGACACAGCCAGAGTGCAACGAAAAGCACCAAGCTCGAGAAGACAGAAAGATAAAAAGAAAAAAGAAAGGCACAAAGGGGGGGGTAGAGGGTTAAAGGGAGGGAAAGCCAAAACCAGGTACCTGAAAAAAGGGGAAAGGGTTTCAAAGAGGAATTCCGGTCGTAGACCTGAGAGAAACCTTGCAAACAGGACCAAAAAAGCAACCTCAGGGAAAGCACAACGCTAACACAGAGAAGAGGCGCAGAAGTGAGACTCAGGCCTTCTCATAACCATCAGTGCCAGGGGAATGACGACACGAGGAGAAAAAGGATTATAAAAAAAAGGGACTCGTTTTGCCATCGTTTGTGCAAACAAATTAGAAAAGGACGGCCCGAAAGAAGGGGGAAGAGACTGTGGGGGGGAGAAAGGAAGAGAGGAAAGAAAGGGACGGCGAAGTTCTACTATAAAAGGACTAGCCTCTACGAAGGTGTGAACGTCAAAGAGGGAGCCGTAAAGAGAAGGAGGATCAATGAACCCAAACCCCAACCATACAAAAGTGAAGATGACAA
>Ga0179593_1335040_pt1 | contig 12401 bp, 20 predicted proteins | sample CZODoug2_1_08_16_FD_185931 | JGI IMG/M metagenome (GOLD analysis project Ga0179593, IMG submission 185931) | Vadose zone soil fungal communities from Angelo Coast Range Reserve, California, USA - CZODoug2_1_08_16fungal (PacBio error correction) | ecosystem: Environmental > Terrestrial > Soil >...
AAAGGGTAGTAGTAAAGGGGGGGGCAAGATCGATAAGGGAAACAAGTGACGAAAGGGGTGGGGGAGCCGATCAAGTGGCAAAGAAAGGAAAAGCTTCCTTGCAAAATTCTTTGAGAAAAGTAGGATAGGCTTATATTGGGGACTTGGGGGGAAGGTGATCACGGTCGTAGACTTGGATCAAATAAAAGGAGGGAAAAAAGAAATCTCCGCGGGGATCGAGCGAAATTAAGGGCACATGTGGAAAGAAACAAACTCCTATGGGTCAGAACGTATCGAGGGGACAAAAAGGGGAGGAAAACTTTGTGAAAGAGACCAGGGATGCGCCAGGGAAAGAAAGCATGGAAAGCGGAAAGAGAGTTGAATTTATTAGGAAGTACTTGGGGTCAGTAAAGCGCACATTCCCCAGGTCAAAGTTGGGTGGGGGACAGGGGAAAAGAGAGAGAACATAAGAGGGGGATAAGGTAGAAACGCTCCGAACGACTGGATGAAAAGGGAGGGTCCCCCGAGCCGCGGGGGACAAGTTTTTTTAACAGAAAATAAGAGGTCAGATCCCGACGGGAGCGAGACACCCCCGAACAAGGGGAAACGCGGAGAAACGAGGGGGATGGCAGGGCGTGGGGAGAAAAGACTACACTAAGATCTCTGGAAAAAATACCGAAGAGAGAAACATTCAAGGAGGGAAAGGGATAGACACATGACAGGAGGAAGGAAAATAAGAGGGGGAACGGAAAAACGGCTGCTGTCAAGTTCTATTGATAAACGGCCAAAATAGTTGGAAAATTCATAAAGAAGGGGATGTTAGAAAAAAAGAGCCAAGAACAAAGATGCAAGAGAGCCCTGAACAGGCTTACGGGGTGCACGATCGAACGTGGACAAATGTCTTAGTAACGACGGAGAAGTGAAAGCCATTGGAATTATTGTCCTAGGGGAGAGCGAAAAGTCATTTTAGAAAAGGGTGACTTGAGGGCGGTCTTAATAAATTGCGTCGAACAAATAAAAGGAGTCACTTTGTGCTAAACAGGTAGTGGTCAGCACCGGGAAAGTGGAAAAATCGCTGTGGGAGCTCCCGGCAAACATTGATTAAAAGAAAATACCCGCCATGGGAGGTTCGGTATTTGAAGTTCATCAAGAGGCATTAACTACCCGTCTCGACTTGAAATGGTCTTGGAACATTGGGAAAACGAGGGGGGAATACTTTAAAGTCAAGTAATATGCAAGACCTATCGACAAGGAAGAGAAGAAGGTTCTCAATTTTTACAGGGAGTATGAGGGTGAAAAAGGAAACCGGATATAGGATCGAAAAAGAAACTGTTTCCTGAAATAAAGAATGGCTGGCGAAGGAATGTGTGATCATGCAACAGAGGGAGTGAACTACTAACAAAAAAAAAATTAGAAAAGGACAGATAGATATAGCTCCATTCGAAGTAGAATGAAGGAAGTGTGTCTAGATCTGAAAGCAGTGGGAGTTAAACCAGCAGACCTTGCATTGTACGCACAGGGGGAGAAGCACTGCTGTGAGAAAATGGAGAGAAAGTTCATTGCACGTAAAAGGGGGGGGAAGATGGACAGTTCCCTTGAGGAGAACGGAAGCCCAAGAAAAATGAAAAAAAAAATACTAGCCTCCTTCATAGGGATTCCTACCACTCTATGGAGTATGCAAAAATGGGGGGTGACAAGGGGGGGTTTGTCAACGGAGGAGGGAAAATATAATGAAGGAATCAGTGGCAGGAGATTATTCGCCTAGTTTAAAAAGGAGGATTGAATGGAAAATAAACAATTTAATGAGACGAAAGTCAGCCTAATTCATAATAGAGTGATTAAGGGCGCTTTTTCCTTAGGCGGGGGGGGGGAGAGAATTAAGGGAACGGGGGAAAATTTTTCAGAATTGATGATAAGTGGTAAGAATTGGTTTAAAGGATGAGTGAAATAAAAACATATAGAGATTAGAGAAAGTCCTACAGGAATTCCTGAGGAAGATTAAATGGGTGTGGTAGCGAGTGCCGAGAGATGTACATTGGAGGAGAATTCTGGGGTTAAAGGTAATTCATTAGTGTGGTATCAATTATTAGGTGAGAAAATTTCCTTGTAAGTAGCCCCAACATAGAAATAGGGGTCAACATTAGTCAATTGAAAAATTAAAGGAAGGAAAAAAAAAGATAACAGTAAGTTGTTAGAGGAAGGGTGAGGACTAGTCGAAAGCTTGAAGTGGGGGGGAGAAAGGGAGAATGTCAGAACTAGGGGAAAAACTAAAAGAAAATCGGAGGATTAAATTCACCGGACAGAAAAAGAGAATTTAGCAAGTTCCTTGGGGAGAAAGGGCCAATGTGGGTAGGAAGGAGAAGACTAAAAAGCGGCAAAATCTAAGTGCCAGAAAGGGGTGGAAAGACAGAGTGGAGAAAGGTGTTTATAGCAGTATTGAGACATATCGAAGAAGGGAGGTGGGGGGGAAGTACTGTAGCTCGAACAAAGGAACAGGGGAAAAGTTCTGAAAGAAGGGAACATATGGAGGCCACTTACTCAGAAAGGGAGGAAAAAGTGAGGAAAAGGGCAGCGAAACAGTCGAAGTTGGATGGAGAAAAGAGTAGGGATTAAGGGGAAGAGGAAAAAAATAGTTTCAGCACGAAGGGTTTGGTTAAACAAGTTAGGGATCATTTGCGGGTGTGAACAGGAAAAGGAGCAATAAGAAGGGGGAGAGGATGGTAATAATCAGTATCGAGAGAAAATAAGAGGTCACTGATAATGAAAGAGAGAAAAACCAGAAGGAATGGCTTATAATGAATCCATCAGCTAGCGGGGACTAGTACGTAAAATGAAGGAAGAGGGTTTGGAGACGGTTTTGAAGATGGACAAGCTCGGAGATTGGATGTTGAATGGTGCAATATGAAAGGGTGGTAATCTTGGAGGGAGAAAAGGGAGCGAGACTTGTAAGCAGTTTTAGGTCAGGAAAGGGAGAGGACAAGTTACTTGGATTCCCTTGTAAATATTTGGTCCATATAGATCTGAGACAAAAAAAGGGAGGGAAAAATGAAGTCAGAATGAAGGGAAAAAATTGGAGAAAAGGGGGAAAAAAAAAAGACCGAAAAGGTATCCAGGAGGAGTAGGGAAAAAAAATGGATAAAAGGGAAAAAGAAAAACTTCTAAGACAAAGAGGTCAATAAGAAATTCATTAAAAGGAAACATCAGAATATAAAAAAAATAAAGCTTCGAGGACATCAAAAAGAGGGCAATGACATAGTGGGGAAAGAGAGACAGAGGACTAGAGAGGACGGATTTTACTCCGCACTGTTTGGGGAGGCCTAGCAAAGCAAGGAGAAAAGGCTGAGGGTCCGGGGATGAAGGGGGGGGAAAAAGCCATGAGCTGGAGAAAAAGGACATTAAAACTACGCATCGGGGGTTGCGAAACGGGGGCTTAAGGGCAACTAGGGGTAAGAGAAAAGGGCATACGAATAGGTGGGAGACGCAAGATGAAAAAGTTTCAAAAAAAAAAAAAAAAAAAAAAAAAAAAAAAAAAAAAAGAAAAAAAAAAAAAGAAAAGAAAAAAAAAAAAAAAAAAAAAAAAAAAAAAAAAAAAAAAAAAAAAAAAAAAAAAAACAACCAAAAAACACAAACAACAAACCCCCCCAAAAAAAACAAATAAAACAACAAAAAAAAAAAAAAAAAAAATACACAAAACACAAACCCCAAATAACCAGAAAAAACACCCCCAAAAAAAAAAACAAAAGACAAGAAAAAAAAACCAAAAATCAAAAAACAAAAAAAAAGAAAAAAAAAAAAACCCAAAAAAGGAAACCAGAAAACCACAAAAATACCCATTCTCGTTTTCCTTAAAATGTTTTAGATGTTAGGGAAGGGGGGGAAATTTTTTAAGGATTGGCGAAGGTTTCAATGTGGGTGGCAATAGGGAGGGAAATATTAATAATTTAAAAGGGGGGGAAGTAAACCACACAGAATATATTCAATGACTGCTGAAACCTGCGAAGGACTATGGAAGGGAACCAACGTGACCATTTGGGGGCAAAGATGTTGGTTAGAGAGGAGCTAGAAATAAAAGGAAACCAACTTTCTATTCATTATTAGAAAGGTCTACAAGTCAAACATTGGGAATAAATAGAGTTCTCTGCTGTGGGAGACGGGGAAAAAAAGGTGTTACTCTAGGCGAAAGGGAAAGCATGAGCCTGTCTACCCAAATACGAAAGGGAAAGAAAGACATTCCCTCGAAACCTTGGTAAGGGGTATCTTGGCTTTTTTTAAAAAAGAGGATGACGTTTATGTAAAGGAGAGGGGGGAATAAATTAATCTAGGAGGGTTGAAATTCAAGGAGAAAGTATAAAATAAACAAAAATGAGGGAAAGAAAAACAACTAATGTGAAAATGTAAGAGCAAGCATACACACGCCAAGGGGGGACATATTCCTCAATAGTAATCGGACAGTGAGGTGGATCTCAGAACGCGTGCAAAGAGAGGAGGGTGCCCGCATCATCTTACAAAGTAAGTGGGAAAAGGGAGAAGGAAGCCTAAATCCGAAAAAAGAAATAACAGTCTCGCATCAAAGGAGAAAAAGACGTGGAAGAGGATCAGGGGTGGATGGAAATTGAGATTCGTAGGAGGAGGCATGCCAAGTGGTGTGGGGGGCATATTTGAAGGAAACCTCGGCAAGGGGAGGTCTCCAGAATAATCACTTTTAGAAAAGCGAAAAAGGTAATTTGCGAAACGACGACGGTCCAAAACCCACCAAACACGTTTGGCACGAAGATTGGGGGGCCCGGGAGAAGAAGGGATAAAAGGAGGGAAATTGAAATTCTTTTGGGTATGGGGAAAGTGCTTAGTTTAAGTTACAGAAGAGTTCCAACCAGCTGACGGACTTAAAATAATAAGAGAGGAAAAACATTTCGTTAAAGGGGAACTTAACAAATCCCGGGAGCTTAAAAGGTAACTTACTCCACGGCAAGAAAGAGGAAAAAAGAACGGTCAGTCTAAGGAGGGGGATCTAGAGAGGGAATGAGAAAAGATACATGAGTAAGTATCAATAGGGAAGAGAAAACATTCACCACAAAGGGGGGAACAGGGAAGGGGTCAGGACCAGGTCTTTTAGAGAAGTCAAGATCTTACGGAGGAAGTGGAGAAAGTTTGCAAGGTCTTGAGGAAACTTCAGAGACAAACTGGGGGAGGAAATGCTCGCTGGCTAAAGAGAGGACCACAAAATGAGTGGACAGAAAATATAGAAAAGTTGGGGACGCGGGAGCAAAGAGAAAATAAAAAAGAAAAAAGAGCACATTTGTTATCTTAAATAAGAGGGTCTGGTAAGAGTGAAAGATGGAAAGAGGGGCGTAACTCAAAAGACAGTGGTAGAGCAAACAAAGGACGAAAAGGTGGGCATGGAAAGCTGAATAGAAAAGAGAAGGAAAAGACTAACTTCTGCGAGGCCAGTCATCTTATACCAATCGGCTTTAATTGATAAGTAGGAGACAGGTATGACAACCGTCCAGATGGGGCATTCTTGTCTGGAAACCTAAATCCTTGACAGGCGGGTGAGGGAAAACGTTGGGGAGAATGGTCTAGGGCTGAGAAAAATGAAGAATTATATGAAAAGAGGAAGTAAGTGGTGCACTAAATGAAAGGCAACCGGCAACTTATTTCGATTATCATGGAAGGTGAGGATCAAAGGAACAGTGAATCTGGGAATGAGATATAAAAGGGGATGGAAGAGAGGGTAAAATCGAAGTACGGATTCGGATCAAAACTCCGGACAGGTAAGAGGAGGGGCTACTTTCTGTAAGTGCTCACCGAACGGTGAGGGGGATGCCTTCCTAGTCAGCCCGTCTGAAAACGGAATATTTCAATTTCTAAATAAGGTCCACAGTACCGGGCGGATCGGCTTGACTACAGGCATCAGGTCATCAATAACTGAATTCTGAAAGGATTATTTCTAGTGGGGCAGGAGAACTACTGGTGAAAAAAAAACGGAACGGGAAAATATGGGACGAATACCACATCCATTCAGAAGCGGCGATCTATGCCAGGACAAACGCTTTCGGAAGACAAGGCTCGGGAAGCAGGAGAATAGGAAAAAAGAATTGAATCACCCAGGGGGGGTTAAGAGAGTAAAGGGAGTGTCGAAAGAAAGTCCGGTGAGTCAAAAGGGAATTTGAATTGAGACACTCCCGCTGGTGAAGTTAGGGAAGGGAAGGAATGTGATACAAAGGGAAAAATGGATAAAAAGAATCACCAAGACTCATAAGAGAAAAAAAGAAAGACGACTGAAAATGCATCAGGAGGGCGGCGTAACTGCGCTTAAGGCCAACCCTCTGAGGGCAAGCAAACTCGCAGGATGAGCCCTAAAGAAAAACAAGATCAAAAAAACAACAGAAGAAGGGAGAAAGAGAGAGATTGGTGATTAGGACACCACGAGGATAGGCAGGATGGATTGGGGGAACGTCTACAAATTAGACCGTGACACCACTTCTACTGCAGACGAGGGGGCAAAGAGGATATCTTATATTGTGAAGGTTGAGGGAAGATGAAGACCAGGGACCAAAATAAGAAGAGTAAGATACCCGCGGGAAGACTTATAGGGTTACAAGGGTTTAAGGGACCCCGGAGTGAGGAGGGTCGGACTTTTCCGGATCGATTGACAACACCGGGCTAAGGGTTCCTTCCAGGCTTAGCCCTTCGGAGAGAACCCAGCCTTGGAAGCGAGTGTAAAGGGTTTGGGGACCGGAAACATACCCGGGTCGGAACGGTAAAACCTGTAATTGATTATTAAGAAAAAGGGAAAGAATCAATCCAAAACTGGATTACGTCTCAGGAAAGAGAGTTGCAGAAGAAGGAGGTTTAAGACACAGAGCAGCGGGGTTATGCTAAAGTGGAAGAGTATTATGGACAAAGGGGAGAAGTATGAACAACATACCAGGCAGGTGAACCCCCTTAAGAAAAACCGCATTAGATATGGCGGAAGTGACGAAATACAGAGTAGAAAAAGAGAGGACAACGGGAAAATGGATCTCCAAAAGATGCAGAGGAAGGTGTCACAGACAGGTGCATAAATAGTGGAACCGGATGCACCTGAGGGTGCCGTGAAGGAGTCACCAAAGGAAGAAAAAGATGAGTGAGCGGGTGAAGAAGTGGGGAAGGTATCAGCATACATTAAGAGAATACAGAAAAAAGGAAAGCCGAGAAATACTTTGAAGGGTTTAACAAAAATAGAAAGGCACCGCCCAAATTGTCAGGTGCGGTAGACGACTTCAGGGGGGGGGGACAAATGGGGTAAGGAAGGAGTCCTGATGAATCATGAGTAAAGGGGGAACCGTAGGGGGGGCTATAGTTTGAGTCGATTGAAGATTGGGCAAATACTGAAAAATGTGAAGGAAAGGTTGGGAGACAGGGGGGAGTGTGAAGTAGCATCCGGGCTCGAGTTTAATAGAGGACTTAAAAAGATGATTTATAGAAAATACCGATGGAATTGGGTGAGGTTGTAGTTTATAACTGGCATGAAATCACGGGGATGTTGGGGGTACAAAGTGAACAACGCGTGTTGGGGGATATGGTACATGAGAATTACGCGAAAGAAAATCCCAGGGGGGATCGTCTGAAAGACAACGGGTGGACTTATAAACACGACGGGGAATGAAGGATCAGAGAAGAAAAAACGATTTGTCCGACTCCGACATGGACTGGAGAGGGTGTGTAAAATTGGGTGTGTAGAGGGTACAGAGGAGTAAACAGACTCTTAGAGGAAAGGGAAATATCATGGAGTTAGAAGTGAAAGTGGATAAGGTACCTGGAAGGCCGGGGGCGTTGGGAAAACGGACAAATCCTAAATTGGCTTGCGGCACATGTATCGCATGATGTGGGAGAGGGGAGGAATGAGAAGTGAAGGTCAAGGGTGGGACTGGATGTGGTTGGGGGTGCGTTTCCCGTTACGAGGTCGAGAAGGAAAAAGAACAAATCAAAGGTCACCGGGTAATAATGAGGGAACAACGGGAACTCAGGAAAGCAAACTGGGTTGTGAACCCAGGTTGGCGGGGTTTGCCCACCGGCATTTAAAAAACTGGGGGGTTGAAAAAACGCCTTGAAAGATTCGAGAGAAAATCGAGGGTAGTTGTCCTAAAATATGCCAACACATGAATGGGAAAAGAAAGACATCAGAATAAACAGGAAAAGGTGGGAACGCTTTTCTCTCGGGAATGCATTGAGATTCTTAGGACCTGTGGCACCTTTTGGAAAAAAGGGGTCTCGGAATTGGGGGGAAGAAGAAAAACTGTTGGGGGGAAGGGGAAGCTACAAAAAATAGATAATTGGGAAAGAGGGATGAGAGAAACAGCACTGAGAGGAAGTAAGAGGGCTGTATTGGTGGGGTACTAGGCTGATCTTCAGATTAGGATCTCGGGGGTGTTATTATCCAATTCCTTAGGTTAGTAGAAGGGGATGTGATCAGGGTAAAGGGGGGGCAGAGCTGAAAAACTTCAAGTAATGTAGTGGAACATTCAGTAGATAAGAAAAAATACCAGGACAAGTTTTTTCTTGAAGGGGGGACTATTTGAGGTAGAGTATTGGTCAAGAAAGGGAGGAATGGCTGACAACGGTGAGAGAGAGAGAGCAATGTGACGTAAGATGCAGGACAAAGTCTTAGTGGTTTCCGTGGGGGAGAAAGGACTGACTAGCGGGGGGAATTTAGATCAGACGATTACAAAGAGGACAAAAAAATGGGGGGACAGGTGTGTGAAGAAGGGACGCAGGGGTTTATAGCAGTTAAATTAAGAATGAAGAGAGTCAGTTAAATAACCATTAATACTCTCGAAGATACTCTGACTAAAAGGGTTAAAAGGTCTGAGAAAATCATTTTAACATAATGGAGGAAGCAAACGGTAAAGACAATAAAGCGGAGAACATGAATGTAGAAGACTACTTATGGACATCAGAAACCAGTAGAGGAGGAAACCTAAGTTATCTGGAAAGGGGGTTGCTCTATAAAAGAACTGTGGGGATTAAACACAATTGGGTAGTAGGGGTGACAATGGAAAGCTCTCAAGAATCAAAAAGGATGGTGTCCCAAGACTATCCGTGAGGGACCTTGGAGGGTGCTCGGACGATGAGACGAAAGACATGAAGGCAGATGCAATCCAATTAAAAGTACCCCGCATGTTGCAGGGTCAAAATAATTGTGAAGGGGATAGGTAATGGATCGATGAATCGAGTTGAGGGAAGTTCTTGCAGAAAAAACCTCTGATGTTGAAGGGGGGAATAAGTTTAGATAATTTTAAGGTTTTCCGTTGCAGTCTGAAAAGTTGGAATCAGGGTATCCTTTATTTGAAAGACACTCCCGGGTAAAAAGAACTAGGTTCTTGGGAGTCCGGGAGAAGAATGGGAAATGTAGGGGGGGAGATACAAAAAAAAGGGAGGGAAAAGAAAGGGAAGGATCACATGAATGACTTCAAAAGTATGTCAGAAAAGGATACAACAATACTAGAAGGAACTGAACTTAGGAATACACTGAAGACCAATGTCAACGTAGCCTCAGAAAAGGTAAAAAATATAAGGAGAGCTAAAACACAAAGAAGTCAAAAAGGAAGGAGGCGCAAATTAAAAAGAAAAAAGGAGGAATAAATAATAGTTCAACATTAAAATAGGGTCTTGGAGAGGCAATACCTAATATTTCGTCAGTTGGAGGGCCATCTGCCTTCGTGTAAGAATCTCTAACATGAGCAATCAAAAGGGAAAGAAAAAGAGAAGATAAGGTTTGGGAACACATATAGGAATTGCTTGAGAGAAAAGTTGTCACCAAAAAGCAACTACTTCATTTGGGTTTAATCAACCTGTACATAGAAGAGGGTAAGACATTTCAAGAGACTTAGTTTTTCAGAAGAAACTAGGAAGGGGGTGAGGGAATCAGAGAGGGGAAAGAAATTTGTTGTTCAAAAGAGATGGGAGAGAGTTGGAGAAAGAAAGGTGTGAAGAGGCTTTCACCTTTTTCAATGGATTTAGTAGAGGAGGGGCGGTATGATGGTTTACTGTCCCAGAGAGGATGAAGGAAAGTTACTACAGAGTTTGTGAAAAAAAAAAGGGAAATTCAGAGGTTGGGAAAAAATATTAGCTCGATAAGAAAAAAGGAGTATGGGTCAATACAAGAAAAAATTGGCTTCCATGAGGGCTAAATTATTGTACTGAATTGACCGAGGGTAAGCGATCAATGTGTGGGGGCAAGGACTTGAAAAGCTAGATTAGAAGGCAGGAAAGGACTAGTAAAAAATGGGGAAGGGGGCAGGGTCATTCTTAGGAAGAAATTGGAACGTTAAGGGAAATCTGGAAGTGTAAAGCGTGACTTCAAAATGTTAAAGGAATAAAAAGAAGTGATAAATGAAAGGAGAAAAGAAGAGAAACTAAATGAAAATGAAGGAGAATTAAGGATACCCCAGAAATGAAAGGAAAAAAAAGATCGTCAGGGAAGGTAGACTATACATCGGCGATGGCCAAACATACTCAGGGTGAAGCAGTCAGAGGAAAGAAAAAAGGGAGGACACTGAAAATGCATCGACATCAAGAAGGAAAAGTAAAAAAAAATTACGCACTCGGCAATGAAAACCACTGAGTTTGGGGGAAGATTAGGGATTAAAGAGACAGCCATGGTTGTGGTTGAAGGAGAGAAGGAAGGGGAAGTCGACGAAATGCTCAATAGCAACGCAAAAAACGAAGCGATGGGGGTGGTTCTCACCAGGAAGCAACCAAGACCCAGAAAAAAAGGGGGGAAAGAAAAGGAACAGTGAAAGACGCATTAATCAGACCGGGAGGTCGGTGGGCAGTTGTAACGACCGGGGGGAACCGGGGAAAGCCAGAAAGAAAACCCCGCCAAACGAACGAGACGAGAAGAATCGCAAAAGGCAAACAATGGGAAGAACAATAAGAAGGGAACGGTCCCAGGGGGCAATTACGAAACTCCCTAAAAGGATAAGAGGATATCATCACTGCCTCTCCGAGAGGCCACTTGGGCGTAGTTTCCAACTCCAGAGGACGTCAGATATGTCAACAACCTGTCCCGAAAAAGAAGACCAAGTGGGTCGCGCGATGTAAAGCAGGATCTTACGGACAGAAGAACTGTGACTTTTATAAGTTTCAACCATTGGGGAGGGAGGACCGAGGGTCGACTCCACTGGGCAGTCTCATCTAACCGATGTCAGAAAGTACCAAAACGAGGGGAAAGGTGTAACTACACATACAAGAGATATTGGTTGAATTACTCCCAGATGAAAACGCTTCCGGGAAAACATACCAGCTTTGGGGAGTCTGAAAACAAGCAATCGGGGCGGGAAAAAAGAAAAATTTCCAACGGGAGGCGTAAGTCGCCGCCAACACGAAGGAAGAAACCAAACAAGGGCTCAATTAGGGTCAGCAGGCATCAGGAATACTCGAAGCTCAAGACCTCGTTAAGGAATTACGACGAGCAGACAGATCGCACCAAGGACGGGCAATAAAATTCGGATCGGACTGAAATACACAGCAAGACCATGTGCCAAAGTCACGCTATGAGGCACCCTCAGCCTTTTCAGCAGGCGTTCCTTGGCTGAAATTTTAGATGAAGATCTGAGCAGTTCGAGAAAACCTTCTTTTGCCCAGGACAAAGTTCGACTCAGAGCATCCCAAGCAGTTTGAAACTTGCACGGAGGGGACATGAATACCGGGAATGTGAAAAGGTAAAGAAAGTAAAGAACGCGATCTTGCAAGAGATATTACATGAAGGGGGGAGCAGGTTAATCTCAAAGAAGAAAAAGCCGAAGAGGGGACAACACCAAGTTAGTATATCTTTTCTTCAGGAACCTAAGACTGGTGGGGAGCATTCACTAAAATCAGGGGCACGAGGAATAATCGAAATGGGAAAAAAAGGGAACCCGCGGATAAGGGAGTGTGCCTACGAATACGGGGTCACAGAACAAAAAAGTCGAGTCAGGAAGTTTCTGGGCAACGAGGAATGGAGAGGGACCTAAACCTTACATAACGCGCTGGGACTACAGAACACGGACAAGTAGGCAGAATCAGTCAAAATCAGATTTCAGATGGCCTTAAAAGAAGTGGAGTTTTTCAGCAACCGGGGGGAACGGAGATAGGAGAGCGAGGAATGACTCACAAAGGGGGGGGCAAAGAAGGAGGGAAGATCGCGAACAAAAAAATTTTAAGGCCATTTAAGTGAATGTACGAGAGAACGCTTCGAAGTTCTGGGAAACGGCGGCGTATTTGGGGGGCCAAGGACGAGAACGAGACGGAACGGAGAGCAACAAATCAAAAAAGAAAGAGGAATACTGGGAGCAACATGCCGAGGGGAACATGTTTAAGGGATGCGTAAAATTGTCAGAGGATCCGGGCCAACCCCTTCAAGATTAAATGGTGAAGCTCTCGCGCTGCTGAAAAACTAC
>Ga0179593_1419859_pt1 | contig 12401 bp, 9 predicted proteins | sample CZODoug2_1_08_16_FD_185931 | JGI IMG/M metagenome (GOLD analysis project Ga0179593, IMG submission 185931) | Vadose zone soil fungal communities from Angelo Coast Range Reserve, California, USA - CZODoug2_1_08_16fungal (PacBio error correction) | ecosystem: Environmental > Terrestrial > Soil >...
GTAGGTTCTGGGCAAATGACAACGCACTCGGCTGAATCGAGGCGATAGGCTAAGCACGGGCCAGATGTCAAGGATTAAACCGGCTTCAAAAAGGACTGGGGCGCCCGAAAAGTCCTCCAACCCTGACAGATAGATAGTAAATAGGGCGCCCTGAAAACTAGATGGGCAAAGAAATTGCCTTGGGGGGAAAATCCCAGTCCAAGCCAAACAGTTAGGAACCAGGGTCAGGCAGAAACAAATGCTCGGCGGACGGGATCCGACTTAGGGCGCCGCCAACCGTTGAACTCGCAACAAAAGTATACTATGTCACCTTCTACCACCCTCAAATCAAAATGCGAAAAACCAAGTCGTCCTCGGAGGAAACGGTACAGACAGGCAGAGGGAGTGAAAGAACGGTCAGCACGACCATTATAATAGAAGAGAAAGGAGATACAACATTTGAAAGACCAGAGTGAAAAACCACTTCCGTGACTGAAACCACTAGATTCACTAAGACCCTCTACCTGCTATCCCCCAGTAACTTGCGCTTTCTTTTGCATACCCAAGAGAAGACAGAGAAGTCTCACCCGATGTTATTCAAAGGAATGGGAAGAAGTAGTGCTTCGATACCCGACGCGGGGGTACGTCAGGAAAAGACTACTCCCTCAGGAGTACGCGAAATCTGAAAAGTTGGTTGTACTTGGTACATTCCTGCAGGAGTAGCAGGGCTTGCTCGCTCGAAAATAAGGGAGCTGCGAAGGTAGAAAATTGAATCGGGGAGGGACTGGGACCCAACATGAATCTTGGAAAATTTTCGCGGACACCACCGTTTGCTCCTAAAAAGTGGGTGACCAAAAGAGTGCTTTGGGTTCAGCCGGATTAGGGAGGGAACCACCAGGGGGTAATGCCGCTCCGAAGCGTCGTCCACAGTCCAGCGTCACTTCACAGAAGAAGATGCTGTCGTGCTGGAGCGAAATCGGGGTCGGCCCAAAGCACAGACCAGTAAAAAAAAAAAAAGCTAGCAGCGGACCGCACCGATGGAGGCAGATCTAAGAGAGGAAGGGACTCGGGGCAAGGAGGAACCGGAAAAAGGTAACCTGGCCCAAACCCGACGTGTTGCAAAAGACACAACAGCACGCCATTCTATTACTCGCCCCACTGCTCAAATCGCCAACAGACCCATTTTCGCCTGATATGAACACTCAAAGAGAGAGAGATGGAGGCGTAAACTGTCCGAAGATCTTGGGGAGCTGCACCACCTGCCGGGCTTCACGATAAAATAAGACGGGACGAAGTCTCCCGCCTGTTCAAAAGAAAATCTTCAGAGATACCTCGACGACCTCAAAGAACACGATGAAGATAAAACAGTGCCGAAGCCGACAACGCACGACAACTGAAAGGGGGGGGTCTCGCACCTCAAGCTGGAAAATAAAACTGCAAGTCTACCGAGAGCCGTCAGAATCGGACATGTCCCTTTAAAAGACAACTACTCTAAAGGAGCTCGAAGGACCCAAACGACCCCCTGTCCCAGCAAGGTCAAAGCGGGGACAAGAAAAGAGCACACAAGAACCATGGATCCGAAGCCGAAAGACAGGCTCCATCGTAGCATGACTCCAATGATCCACTAAAACGCTAGGACGCCTAGAGAGGGGGAGGCCCCCCTCCGGATCCTACCTAAAGGAGCTCCAAAAACCGAAAGGAAACAAAACTCATAACGGTCGCCTTCCAGGTCCACTACCGTGTGGGAAATGGAAAAGAAAAATTACTGGATGGGGGGGGTGCAGGTGACAGAAAGGAATCATCCCAGGCCTGGATGAACCGGGAACAGGCCTCTAAAGTACTTGGAGGGATCTCAAAAACACAACAACGAATTGAAAAAGAGAGAGCTAACCGGAACATACGTCCAAGTGGAAAAAAGATGATACAGGTATCGGAAAGAAGAAAAGATGAAGGTTCTGAGGGGGCCAATGTCCAAACGATCAGGGTATTTGTGAACCTTGAAGTGGACGTTTGGTGGGGCCTTGGGCGGGTGGCGACGATGAGTCGCCTTCTGCTGAGGGGGAACTCCTTAATAGGAGTTAAAAAAGGTTGACACAGGGTAGGAGTCAACTGCTCAAACGATGGCCTGGGGCTCGCGAAGGGAAGGGACGCAGCGCTCTTTGAGTTCAACAAACTAGGTGAAAGGGACGGTTAGATTCGAGCTCCTTGGAGAATCTTTGAGGTTCCGGGACATGTCTCGTCCCAAGCCGGATGGAAGGATCCGAAGTGAAACCCCCGAAGTAAAGGACAATGGAGGTCTTAGATTGACTCAAACAAAAACAGGCTCAGGTCGGTTCCTGCTTGAGGCGTTGCGATGGCGCGGAGAGATACAGCCAGGTTCGGAGGGAGTCTAATGAGAGTCAAACTCCGCTTTTACTTCACGGAAGACACTGGCGACAGGTCGTCAGGAGGAGTGAGGTCATCTTATATTTGGGGGTCAAGAGGAACCCGAGGACTCGGCGCAGCCGCATCGAAGAGAGTAGGTTACTGCACATCCGACAGCGAGAAGAGACAAGGGCATATTGTGATGCCCCGGGAAGGTCCAGCTGGAGCTGGTGGGGGGCAAACATCGGGAGGGGGACCGTAAGGGGGAAACAAAAAGGGGTTATCACACCTGCACAAAAACGGACCGGGACATTCAGCCTCGGCATCGGGGAGTGCTGCTCAAGGGGTACTCGGGAGAAGGGATGAACCGTGGAAGAAACGAGTGAGATAAAAAAGAAGACATCTTCGCCGAGTGAAGCAGGGAAGATGGACGGGACGCGAGATCGGGCCCTTGAACCCTGTCGGCCAAACGAATGGGATAGCTAAACAGCAATTCGCGGAACCCCAGGGAAAGAAAAAGGTTTGGGGTTGACCTAGAAAGGAACCGTCACGGGGGGTTACCTTATCCCGCACGTTCACAAAACAGCGAAAAACTGGCCCTCTCGTTTACCCCCGAAGATACGAAAAGGGAGTAATTGCTTGGACCCCCACCCCAAGAAAACGTCGCGCAGAGGACGCCAGAAGGAGACCCGTACCGGCAATGTGGAGCGGATCGAACTGACCCACTTCTTGGACTAGAAGAACGCCTGAGCAATCGTGAAAAGAACCCGACGGTTAAGCATGATTTGTACATCAATCCTACTTTTGCCGCAACACCCAAGAGCAAGTTTAGGGGGATTCGGTAGAGGGGAGGGAGTTAAATGGGGGGGGGGCTGGGGGCGGTCACTGGTTTGGAACCTGCGGGTCGTGTTAAATTTTTCTTGGAATCGAAGATTACTGCTATCTCCTGGTGGAGGGAGGAAAAAAAATCAAGGGGCACTCTGCCAGGTCCTGACCGTTTCCCCGAGCCGATGATAACTAGGAACCTGTGGTCCCATTGTTATAGGGGTACGAGGGGAGGGGGGGGAAGAGACTTTTAAGGCAGCGAAGTTGACCTCGTAAAGGGCTCACGACCATCAGGTTCGGTGGCGTGAAACAACAGCGTGCGAGGGGTCGGTGTAATCCTCCTCACATTAGAAGGTGCTGCATATAGGATACACAACACGGCAAAAAACATCAAAAAAGGTGTGTCTCAGAGGGTCACTATGGGTTAAAAGGGAGGAAACATCAAAGAACTATTTGTGGGGGGGCGTAAGGACGGAACACAACGGTTTTGTCAATAATCAAAACTACCAAAAAGGAAGCCCATCAAAGGGGGCGGGGAACAAGAGGCGTAAGAAATACACAGAAAAAAATCATACATGGACGGTGGTATACCTTTGGTTATGTCAAATAATCAAGAGTCAAAAGTAGCCTGGTGGGGGCGCCGCTGTCAAGCGGAGGTATCGGAAACAGAGAGGCAGGAGGGCGCCCTCCATGAGGGGCGCCCAGCGGGAATGTGTCCTCGTGCATTCTCGTGACCGGTCGTAGATCATCGGCATTTGCGCGGTTGAATGATCTCGTCGGATCTACGTCCATCAGTTTAAAGTTGAATTCAATGCAGATCCAGGCAGCAACCTCCCGCTAGACTATACGCGGAGGGGAGTACCGTCTTTGGAATTCGGTGGTGAACGAGGGGAAAGGGTGTGCACAGAAAAGGGCCAACCTATCCGGGCGATAATCGACTGTTGTGGGGAGCTCCGCGGATGTGGGTGGGTGTATGCAGGAGAGACCAGGGCTATGATCGGGTCGGGAGAGGGGAGAGGGGGCTAAGGCGGTAGAAGGTAGTCGCCCTTGAGCACCGCCACGAATCGTCTATGACTTGGACAGCATCATGACAAGCCCTACGTACTAAAGGAATGAGGGGGAAACTATCGAAGATGAAAAGAAATAGGTAGTAGAAGGAAAACGGTCGAAAAGGGGAGGTCCTTTGCCGACCTGATTGACATAAGGTTAGGCAAAGAGAATCTATATCCTCCAAAAGTGTGTGGTTCGATGGGCGAATGAAAGAAGATCACCCATCCGACTGAATTCCGGACCACGTGTCGCCACTCTTGACACAAAAACAGCCGACAAGAATCTCCACAAAACTATAGAGGGAAAATATAGAGAAAGGGGGGTAGGTGGAAGAAAGAGGTCACACGCGTGGGTCGGAATGAACTTAAGTTTGAGTGGTGTCAGAGAAAATAGGAAAAACAGAGAAGGGATGATGAGCGCTTAGGAAAGCACTCCTCGCCGTCAGCAAGGTTGGGGGGGTGAAGAGCGGCACACGGCTCACTAGGTCCCGGCCTCAAAAGAACCGAGGGAGGTTTTCTGGCAAAAAGCGTGTGCCACAGCAGAAATAGAAAAGAATCAGTCCTGGACTGTATGCTGCTGGGGGGAAAGTACGCCATCTCCATTTCGTGAGATAGGACTCGACTTCTACCACGCCCGTAACATAAAAAAGCCTCCGACCTAGAAGAAAGGGGCGAAGACCTGCAAGACCACGATCACCAAAAGCCGCGGAGCCTCACCCACCAGCATAGAAAGCACCGGGAGGAGGCCCCGGATCTGACCACATAGTAACAAGTGACCCCACCGTCCAAAGGTATTAAGAACCGAGAATCGGGGGGGGACCACGACGGGTGGGGGATTGCTCCGGCCCCCCAAAACCAACCCATCAAGGCCGGCACCCTTGACTCAATGGTAGAGGCGGAGGAGACTGAGACGAGAAAAGCAACATGCTCTCCTGATCAGCTGGTAAAAGAGCACGCACCGAACGGGAACTACCATTCGAGGGAGACCTGTATTGGAGACACTGAAGAGAGAAATAGAGGCAGGATTAGACAAGCATCAACAGGAAAGGGGGAAAAGATGCTTCTTCAAAAACCTTCTTCAAGACAACTCCCTCACAAAAACTGTAGAACAAAAGGAAGAGAAGGTCAGAGGGCCAAAAAGCGATGGAAAAATGCTCTTGGAATTGGAAAGCGGGCTTCCCACACACCGTTTTTAAATGGTCTTTCGTTCGCATAGGCGCTCACGCGGAAGGTATGACTAGAGGGGTCCGCCGCACCGACGTGGAGGTCCGGTCACGGATAGGTTCACCTTCATAGGGGACTACAAGACACATTCGTCGACGACCGGACAAACCAATGTGAGAACCGACAACATGAAACGGCGAAGATCGCCTCTGGTAAGTTCCTACCCGCACAAGAATAGTGGAACCTTTCTGAGTTAAAAGACAATAGAAAGGGAAGAGACGATGCGGAGGGCACGACCCTTTACCACCATCGTTTCAACACAAAGTGCAAGAAAAAGCCCCGCACCTAAAAACGCTAAGGCTCAGCCCCCGCAAGCTTGGGGGGGGGGGGTGCCTAGTGGAAAAATCTGGAGCGAGTACAAAATACAACGGAACCTGAGGTCTCATTTATCAAGGAGGCTGAGGGGAAAAGAAAGAGGTTTTACGGTCATCAGCTACTCAGAAAAAAAAGAGGAGGTACTGCTTTGATGGCGGGAGGCGCTAGTTGGGGTACTGGGGGGGCAAGCAATTCAGCGGGCGTGATCTGAGGTCTCTAGCTCGAAAATCGGGGCGGGCGCTGGATGGAGGGGGTCTTCTTGAGACGCTGTTGACCAAAACTGGAAAATACTTTTCAGTTCTCGGTCACCAAAAAGTGGGCTAAGGAAGGGGTTGAAGCGAATGAATGTGTGAGCGCTATTAGGGGGGGAATTTGCGACAGAGGTCAAGGAGGACTCCGAAGCTGTCGTCACGGCATACTTTCACGAAGGAGGGGACAGTTCTTGAGAACGAAATCGGAGGGATAAAAACACGGAGCAAAAGGGAGAAAGAGTAAGAACCCGGGAGCAGGAACCCTAAAAAATTGCGCAAAAGGGGAGCAAAATCCAAGACCATTCGGGGATGGAGAACCAGGAAACTGTAAGGGCCCCACCCTCGGATTTGCACGCCCAACAAGGAGTAGGCTCAGGGAATTCGCAAAGCACTCAGCGCTTCCAAACAATGCCCTGGCATCTTCCTAGAATTAGACTTGTCTACACTGGGGAGAGTCGGGCTGCGGTAGTCTTGGCCGCTGATGCTATTGTTAGATCTTGACCCCACCGTCTTGGCTGAACGTAAGACCAGACAGAAAACACTGGAAGAAAAGGTGGAACGACGGGCACCTTCGCCGTAAACACATATACGACTCCCCCTCGAAAAAGTCGATTATTGGGGATAGGCGCTAGGTGAAGGGGGCCGCTCCTCAGGAGCAAACGACCTGAGCCTGGTCCTCAGTAAGCTCACAACGGAGGAACATTCCCGGCGGAGTCCGCTGCCAAAACTAGAAGGGTCCGACAGTCTCAGACGTCAGTTAACAGAAAGCTCCAGCCAAGAGACGAAAAAGTCCCGGGCAGTATGAGGGTCCCCCAATCACGGCCCCGAGAGCGGACACCGACAAAGAAGCTATGTTCATAAAGGGGGGGGGAATCCTCTATTCACCAATCTCCTCGAGAGAGGGACTCACCCTTGTTGATCCAACCTCCAAAGGGAGGACACCACAAGAGGGGGCTACCCCAAGCGCCGGGAGGTGTGCCTAAAACATAGGGGGGGTAGCAAAACTCACCGCAAACCAAAATCGGGGAAAATCCAGGGAAACTACATAAGCTTCTGTGACAGGCCCATAAAAACAGGGAAGGTCGTTTTGTGGCGGTCAAAGACGTCATCACAAGGAGGGGGCCACCATGAACGGACGCTTGGAAAAAAAGTTCTGGGGTAGGGATCTAAACAACAACAACGTAGGGGTAGACGAGATCCCGTCCCCGAACCTGTCCCAAGGCTGCAAACTTGGGCATCCATCAGGGGAAAGGAAAAAAACTACGAGGGAACCTGGACCTACAACAAGTACACATTTCAGTACATGTAACAATCTGGAAGGTGCCTGGAGGAGGACCCTGTTCGCTTTGGGGCCGTTGCTTGTTTGGCGACTAGGGGATGGAGTTCACAAGCGGGGGGGGGGGGTGACTACTTCTCAGGGGACTTCCGGGTTGATGATCACCGTGTCGGAGGGTAACTGGCTAAACCGATTGAAAGCCGGAAAGTCGCTGATGCGACCACGTGCGGAGTGTCTTTGCTCTCGTTTTAGAGTGGAAGAGGTTACGGCGAGGAAGGAGAGCGTTCTAGTAAGATTTGGATGGGGGGGACTGTGACTGGCGACACTCCTGAAGGGCTACTCGGCGAAGGGTGAAGCCTACTGAAAAGCAGCTGGATGTAGGAACATTACCACTACAACATTTACTGCTGCTTTGCCCAGGGGAGGAAAACTGGGGGCAGGGAGGGATCTCAGCTCGAAGGGCGGGGGGAGGGTGGGATCAAGCAAGGCGCCAGAGGTTCTGGTGAGGAAAACAAAGACGGCGGGCAACCTGTCGTCAACTGTGCTGTCGTCTGGGAGAAAGTATCGTGAAGACAGCATGTGTGGTTTCCGTAGAAACCCGCTCAGCACGTACCAAGGGGCCGGGGGGTGGCATCTTGTCGGGGTGGCATTGAGGGTGGGCTGGAAAAAGTATCGCGGGTGAGGAAAGTATTACACTTGTCGTTGGGTGGATTTATAAAGTGGGGGGCGCGCGGCAGTAGGCGTGCGTAGGGGTGTGCTTCCTTGGTGGGTGGAGGTGGGGGGTAACAGTGCGGGGGAAGTGTTGGAAGAGAAGGTGTTCAGGGAACACCTAACAGTCAAGGGTACTATCGCGGACCCAGATCGGGCATCGGGGGAATGGGTCCACTAGTCCTCCGGGTATCGTCCAGGGACTTGGTGGTGCATCCCCGGGGGACCTCTTTAAGGGATCAAGCCAAAAAGTCCCTCAGGGCGTTTAAGCTTGAGGGTACCGTGGTAAAGGCTGAAGGAGCGGAACTGAAACCCGCGGGGCAAACAAGCCATCAGAATTCAGATAACTTCACCCACGTCAGGTCAAAAAAAAAACCAACCCAGATACAGCAACATTGGTGAAACCGAGAATGACAACCGGAGGGTGGGACCTGTACCGACAATCATAATGGGAAGCAGAAGCTCCCTTCGCTTTCTATAGAGCAAAAGAAATATCCTGCGGAGGGAGTGGAAACCACCCCAGGACCCCCAAAGGTCTCGCACCTATGACTAAAGTTACCAATCCCTGGAGGAGTAGCTGATTACAGGACACATGCTGAGGTTTCTCCTAGAGCAAGACGGGCTAATTTAAAGAGCCAGAAGTCCGCGAGGTAGAGCGTACGGCTTGGCCGCCCAACAAGAGAACAGCGGGTAAGGGATAAATGGGGGGGGAAGTGTGCACGGTCTTCACGAGTGGGGTTGGGAAACTTTCAGGGGGTCGTTGCATAAAGAGGCCCGAGTCGAGAGAATGGGGTCTGGAGGACCGTAAGCACGACCGCTGCCTTCCTGACTTTATCGCCGAAGGCTCTATGACCCGTGTCGTTAGACATTGGGGGGGGGGGGAAAGGGCTGCTAAAAAAACGGTAGGGGGGGACGTCATACTAGGGGAAAACCTAGTAGAAAGTGCTACCTACCACAATCGGGGGTGGCTCGACCAAGAGAGGCGGACACCGCTATCAGAGAATGGGAAGGTGACCAGAAGGAGGGTTCTTCAAAAAAGTGGGAGGGAAAAAGTGTCCAAAAAGACAGCCTAATAGGGGGCGGGAGGCGTAACGAGCGCGGGAAGGGGTCCGGGGGGAGGGAGGAATTGCGGTGGAACGGTGGGGACCGTCACATCTGGACTGTCAGATCAGCCGACGGCGGTTCGAGGTGCCAATAATGATGTCACAAGAGGGGAGGTAGTCCCCAAAATCGAGGGCGCAGTGGAACCGGCTCGGACCTGCTCTTGACGGTCTAGTCGGAGGAAAGTAATCAGAGTAAAAAAAGACCAACTTGAAGGGGGGGAAGTCCTCACAGTGCAGGAAGACACACCACCGAAAATAGGGCAACGATCGAGGGCTTCATTGGGGAACAAAGGCGGTTGGGAGCGGTGTGGGGGTTGCAGGGGGGTGGTGCAGAGGGGCCAAAGATATCCGGGCGATCTCGACAGTTTTGGTGATCCGGAGGAGGGGGTGGGGAGGGGTCGGCCTTCTCGCCGTCTAGAGGGAGAAGGCTCGCGGTGTATATTCGCGCCGGGCTTAAAGTCGGAGCCCGGAGAAAAAGACAACGAATCGGCGGCGTTCCTTGGCAATCATAGAAGCAGGAAAAACTTACTTAGAGGTTCGAGTCACGGAGTGAACCGGCGTAATCAGACAAAAAAGCCCTCGGAGCGGACTGGGCCATGAGTACCTGGGAAGCCTTTGAAGCACCTTCTTGTCTTAAGCGAAGTGGGAGGGGGTCTGCCGCGAGAGCCTAACACCTTCAAAACGGGTGGTTTGATATTTCACATTCCTCCAAATCACCAGAAGGGCCGTCTCCAGTACCCCCGCTTGCGGACAAACTGAACGGCCAAAACAATCTTCTCTCAACAAAAAACACATGGAGAAGGGTCGAGGGGGGGGTGCCCGGAAGGAGGGCAAAAACGGCCCAGGGGGTCTATAGGACCGTTCAACTGAAGGGGGAGGAGTAGGCAAAAACGCTAACCACTCCCTTGGGAGGAAAAAAATCGAGCTGAGGAAAAGAAATCCCTCCTGAAAAGACCATTCCACATAAGGAGCACGGCGCACAAGCTTACGTCCGAAAAACAGAGGGAGGGACGTCGAGCTTTTGACGCCGCATTACCTCGTAGCAGGAAAAAGTCCGTCCTGGTTAAGGCTGATTGAAAACTTCGACGCTTGCGTTTAATTTTCTCAAGGGAAACGGGGAAACGTAACCGAAAAAAGGCTCACGAGACCTATCAGCTACCTAGACCCCCCGGAGAGCCGGAGGGGGCCAAGATCCACGCCGCAGGAGACTCCCAAAAACGCTAATCGCACTGATCGTGACTTGGCCGTACGCACCACCAGTCAAACGCGGGCCACGCCGGAAAAGAAGGGGAGTGGAAGAAGGACGAGAGAGGGGTGGCGGGCGGTGCAGCTCCGGCGACGAGTCTGTCAAACGGTGAACTCAGAAATTTGGGGGAACGCGGATACGGGAAGATACTACTATAGATTAACCACTAGAGTACGACTTTCACCTAGGCACAGAGACATCCGATAATAAACTGCCAGGCAGAACATCTTTGTCGTCCTCGACTAAGCAGGGAGTCGGATCCTTAAACCCTCATCTTAATTGAACCAGCTTACACTCTTCAAAGAACTGGTAACGAAAGCACCAACGTCTCAACCCGGCCTGGACAGATGGGAATCCACCCGAGGGGGAAAGGGGACTCAAGGTTGCCTTTGGGAACCGTTCAGTCGTCACCCAGGACAACCGGGGTGGACACATGGGAGGGGAATTACTACCTAGGACTCAGAAGGAGGGAAGGGGGGAAGCCGGGGATAGATTGGTAGAAAACCAAGGGCTTTCGCACCCTCTACTATTCACCTTCGAGAACTAGGGCGTCGGGAAGAAAGCTGCCCAGGGCTCCCTCCAACATTACCTCAGCCTAGCGTCGAGGGAGAAAGTCATTCCCTGGGGAAGAGGTAATGCTGTCTTTCAAAAGACAAGGAACCCACAAAACAACCGCCCAGGATGATCGAGGGAAACGAGCAGGGCCTACCCACGTCCCGAGGGTTAAAAAAATCTCAAACGGGTAAACCACGCTCCCTCCCATCGCGCGACCTGAGACACCCGCCAGGAACTCTGCTCTTGTGATGGGAAAGGATTCAAGTCATCTCTATGTATCACTCATCTACCCAAATTGTGTGAAAAGGTTCTTCGATACAAGAAGATTGGGTTTAATTAGAGACTACTCCCGAAGGGCTGGACTTCTTGATTATGATTCCGAGGGGCGTCACTTGGTTGAATGTTTGTTTTGGACAGGGAAAGGCCTCAGGTTCGGAGGGGATATATAGAAATCTCATTAATTGCGTTGGAGGTATGACGTTAGGGAACCGGAGTCGGGTAAGACTTTCAGTGAGGGGGCCGGGGGGTCCGCTAAGGGAGGTTGAGTCTCGTAGAGATCGGGGGGGACTACAATCGGGGAAATTTAATCGGAATTCCCCCTGGATCGCTGACCGGTATGATGGTAAGGGGGGAAAACTTCTGCCAGGTCACATTGGAGAAAGAGTAACGACAAGGTTACGACATCGTACAAGAATATTACTATCCGTAGGGAGCGGCCCCGGCCGCCGATTTCAGTGGAAACCCGGAACTGTAATTGGAAAAGCCCTCTGCTAGGGAAAAAATAAAAGGCGCGCTGGGAATTCGCCCAGGGGGAATGTCTCTCCAAAAAAAGGAAAGTTCCATAGGATCTCAGTAGGGGCCGAAGGAAATGAATGCGGGGCGGGAGTTCCACGGAGTCGCAGGGTGAGAACTGCACCAATACGTTTCAGAATATACCGACTGAATTGAAAGAAGGGGCGAAAGAAATACGACTGTCACCGGGGGGTCACGAAGACTACATCGAGAATACAAGATTATTGGTATATCAGCAAGTCGGGCAGGAACTACCTAGGGGGAAAGACACTCGGAATGGTGGTGCATCGTAAAATCCCGACGTTCGTGTCCGGCTGCGCAAAGAGAAACGAGATCCGTCATCAGGAGGTCATCAAGACAGAGAAAGAATCACCAGCCCGGTCATAACCGGGGAAAAACGAAACCGCGGCAGAGAAGCGCAAAAGGGAAAAAAAGAAGGTTGACTCCGACCACGATGAGGACCAGCGAGCAGGACTCACGAAGGTGGAATCCTCACCACCGCGCAAGCCAAGAGTCACCCAGCGAAAAGGCGAGGAACCGAAGAGGGTCCAACGCAACGGGAAAAAACGCGAACATAACGGGATACGGGAAAGGGACCAGCACAGCAAGACTTCGTGGGAAAGGGGAACCAGACGACTTAGGCTTTGCATTTAAGATCCCTTGACTCAGATGCACCAAAGTTACGGGAAAATGTACACGGTTCTTGGAAGGAGG
>Ga0179593_1449773_pt1 | contig 12401 bp, 17 predicted proteins | sample CZODoug2_1_08_16_FD_185931 | JGI IMG/M metagenome (GOLD analysis project Ga0179593, IMG submission 185931) | Vadose zone soil fungal communities from Angelo Coast Range Reserve, California, USA - CZODoug2_1_08_16fungal (PacBio error correction) | ecosystem: Environmental > Terrestrial > Soil >...
CGCCGAAGGAAAAAAAAAAATCGGTGTAGCCTGGGGTAGCGACCCGGGGAGGGGAACGAACTTTTACCTGAGGAAAAACGAGCTACGCGCATAAAAAAAGGACGAAGCCATCGTCGCCGTCACCAAGGAAAAAAGGCGCCAACAAAAAAACGGGCATAGGAAACACAAAGCAACGGCCACCGGCAAGTGTGCTTCGTCTGGAAGCGCAAAAAAAGCTACGATCCACAAAAAAACAGAGTCAAATTTGACCGCGGAAGGTACAAGAAAGAAACCGCGGGGCCCACATCGAGGCGTGGTGATACAAAAGGAAAAAACGATTAAAACATCAGCTAAATCAGAAAAAAAAAACCTGTGGACGGTACAGCACGGGGAGGGTGTGTTCGTGAGAATGCGATCAGGAGCTTTGCGAGATAAAAAAGAGTCGCAAAAATCGGGAATAAAAGAAAACCGATAGAAAACAGGAGCAAGTCGCGTTCCAAAGGGTAACAACGCGCGACTAGCCAGGGGAGCCTCCCGGAGAAACGAAGGAGGGAAAACACGATCACGCGGGCGAACTGACTCAAAAAGGAAAAAAAAACGCGGCAATACGCCTGCTGCACCGATAGGGGGACCGCCTGATCAGGTGGTGAACCGAAATGGACCAAAAAAAACGTTCAGCTAAAACGGGGGCTACACAAGTAGGGGAAAAAGAGGCGCCTGAGAAGAGCAGAGTTCAACTTCATTCCCACAGGGAGGAACGGGCAAAATCCGGAGAAAAACCGAAGTGGTTTACGGACGAACACGAGAAAAAGTCGCTTTTGGGGAGAAGTGAAAACAGGAAAGTTCAGGGGAAAAGAAAAAAAGGGAATGTCTGCCTTTAAAGAAGTTCAAAAACTGAAAGAGAACTGACGACGAACACACCCAAGAACAAGAAAACAACAAGAAACAGGGCCGCAAAAAAGTTACCCCGGCGACAGGGGTTAAAATGGTCAACTCACAAACTTGTTTAGAAACGAGGGGTGGGTAGAGAAAAGAACAGCGTCAGGAGAGAGGGGGTGAAAACAACGCAAACCGGGTCAATCAAGAAATCCTCAACCAAGATTGGAGGACCATGACCAGACTTGGGGAGGGGGGAGAAACAAAGGGGGGTAACAAGGGTCGGGTAACTCACCAGTGGGGAGACCGAAGCGGAAGGGCAAGCAGGAAAGCAGGAAAAGGGGGAACGCCAACGAACGTCAAGGAACCGAAAGGAAAGAGGGGGGGGGGACGGGAAAGGGGAGACGTGACAGCACACCGCGGGGGACCGAGGGGCACGGGGAAGGGGCCAAAACGGAGGGGAAAACCAACAAAAAACCGAAAACAGAAAAAAAAGAACAAAAAAGCCCGCATGACGTGCGCATCCCTACTTTCTGCCTCACAGCGGAAGCCCTCAGCAGAAAAACGAAAGGGGTCGGGGTCCGAGTGCAATGAGGAAAAGGGACAGTGGGGCAGATCTCCTTGTATGTTTAGGGGGGGGGTATCACAGCAAAGAGAGGAGGAAGAGAAAGCATCCAAAAAAACACTTCAGGAAAGTTTCCTTTTGGGGGAAAGAAGAAACACGGCGGAACAGGAAAAAAAGAAGCTTGCAGGCGGGAATTCAATGGCGAAATGGTCACTTGCTCAGGCGCACAACGGGGCGAAAATGTGGTAAAGGGGACGGGCTCAAAGTTACAAAAATGGCAACACCCTGAGAGGGGGGGACGGGGTCGTAGAAGGCGGGGTGGAAAAGGGAGTTGGTCAGAGGCCCGACGGGCTGACGGTGGCTCCTTGGAGGGGGAACAAAGCAAGGGGGGGGGAAACTGTCATCAAATAACACAAGCATAAGCCGTAGGAAAGGTAAACTCTGACCGTGGAGGACTTGTCTTCAAAACATTATAGCGCTCACCCAACAAACAAAGGGGAAGGGGGGGGGTAAAGAATAGTGAGATGCCAGGGAAAAAAACACGGTCGGACGTTGAAATCATGAGAGGACTCTTGAGATGAAAAAAAAAAGAGACTGCGAACGCACAGGAGCAGAGGTCACAGGAAATAGTAAGGGGAAAAGAGAAAGCTGGAAAAAAAAGAAACTGCTTGTAGGGGTAGGTGGCTCGGGAACACTCAAAAACATTTCAACAAACAAGAGGCGCAGACGAAAAGAACATGAGGCGCTTGAAACACAAGCGGTCAGGGGGGAGCAAAAAGGAAGGAAGGATCAAAGCAAAAAGTAAAGGGGTCGCAGGGCCTGGTGGTTTAGAAAATGGGGGTAGGCAACTAAAAAGGAGCTCCGCGGATAACACAGACAATCAATGGGGTTGCTGAAAAAAGGGAAAGGTTCGTAAAGTACAAACTTCAAGTAAAAACGACAAAGAGGTCAAACAGAAATGAGGAAACAGGGGAGGGAGTAAGTCATGCGGGAGGTGGAGGATCTGACTTGCCTGATCTTGGACTGTTTTGAGGGGGGGGGGGGAACATCAAGCAGTTCCCAAAAGCCCAGACAAACAAAAAAGCAGCATGGGAGAATCAAAAAAGAGCCTATGTAGAAAAAGGTGAGACTCGTCGAGTGTTGAAATGTTCAATGAGGAGGACTGGGCTTCAGAAGAAGAAAAAGGGCGACAAAAAAAAACAAAAACTTTGTGAGGATTACTACGTAAGAACGGGGTACGAAAGGTCTGTGTAGGACGCGCCAAGAGGGGGGGGGAAGTCAGCCTCTACTGTGACAAAACGGGTAACCATCGGGTCAAATGAACTATTCTTGGTCAGATAAAAAAAAAAATAAAATTCTCACCCAAGGGTCAGTAACCATTGTTCCAACAGCCGAACGGGGGGGAAGATTTGCAAAGCCCTCCAAAGAAAAAAAAAAGGACCATTAAAAATTGGGGACTAGGGAGGAACGGCGACGAGGTCTATGAGACAGGAAGCAGATACGGCATGAGCCAGGACTGGGGGAAGACGAGGTGGTCAGTCAGAATAAGGAGGGGGCAAGACTGTCGAAACAGGCGTTCAGAGGAAGCGGGAGTAAAGAAAACTGGTCAACCCTGAGCGGAACCGGTTAAGATTTGAGCAGGAAACCGAGCTGAAACGGGGGGACAGCAGCGCAAACAACACCGGGAAGAGCCCGGTTCGAGAAAAAGAAAGGAGCACTCGACGCCGCAGAGTCAAAGCACGAGGGAAGGATAGTTGGCATAGATAAAGCCGTGATTGCAGGCGCAAAAACGCGGAGAAGAGTGGGGAAAGAGGAAGGACGTGTCCTACGTTGAACGTAGGCAGGGAAGGGACGTGGCGCTAGGAAACGACAAAGCTACTAAAAAGAAGACCAGGCTCCAAAAGTTAAGGCGGCAGAGAAGAGGGGACGATTCTCTGGGTGGGGGGAGGAAAAAGGATTAACGCAAGAGAGAAGGGGGTTAAGGTGCTAGTTTACCCAGGAGTTCAGACAGAAAGGAAGGTTACGGGGAAAAAAAAATGGGTAATCCTAAAGGGCTAGAGAAATCGGAACGAGCAAAAAAAAGGGAAGCCCGAAAACGGCTCCGCTGTCACCGGAAAAAAAGGTGGTCAATGGGAAAGGGGGGGGAGGACGACTTGGAACTTCGGGAGAACACCCATGCGAGCTAAAAAAAAAAAAACTGAATTGGGGAATGAATAAAACGCCGATTCACACTCACATTATTGTTGCGTTCAAGAGCAAAGTCATCGAGAGAAAAAACGGGGGTTATAAAGAGACTAAAAGTGGGACCAGTCGACGCCAAGAAAAAAATCAAAAAGAGATGGTAAAGAAACGGGGAAAATAGCGGAAGGTTTTAGAAATCAAACGAATCCTGAGGGGAAGAAACTCCATCCTCCGCAATCAGGGGCAAAGAACAACGTGGGCCGAACCCAAATCCAAAGTCAGCCCTTTTAAAAAAAGAAAGAGAGGGAGTGACAGGAAAAGGGGGACCTCTTCGGAGAAAAGGCGAAAAAGAGGGACATAGACTACACACAGGAAGAACAAATACGAAAAAGGAAAGGAGGAATTCCAAGGTAACCTAAGTCAACAACAAACACAGACGCGGCTTGGAAAATCTAAAAGAAACGCCGATCGCGAAAGCGGCGGGGAACGACGCCTTAACATGATACTGGCCGGCAGGAGGGGGTAGGTCGAAACGGAGGAACGAGCAACGAGACGCTCCATGCAACTACAAAAAGAAAACACGTCCATCGGCCTACGGATCACAACAACGATCGGAAAAAAAAACGGATCAAACTGGAAGTTAAAAAAAAAAAAGTTCAAACTTCGGGGAGGGGCAAGCCTGGCAATCCGGTCACCAAATCGCGAACAAAACATCCGCAGAAAAAACGAAAGGGCTAAGGAGGACTCGGGAACAACATATGGACAGTGCGTCCGCGAGAGCCACTCCGAGAACAAAAAACGCTCAACGGAAAGGACGGCAAGGTATAAGGGGGGTGGGGAAGTTCCGGTAAAAACACACAAGACGGTTCAGCATCGCACCTTGAGCAAGGAGACACGAAAAAATTACCCGATAGGTTGCAAAGGACCCCAAACAAAAATAAAAAAAAAAAAAAGGCTGGAAAAGTACCACTCAAAGAGGGGTGAAACCTAGAAAAAAAAAGAGCATCCGAGGGATAACGGAAAAAGAGAAAAGTGGAAATTGGGGGTGAAAGGGTACTTAACAAACAAAACGGAAGGGGGGAATGAAAACAGGTGAGGAAGTGCCACTGCAGAACACTGAGTCTTGAAAGGGACATGACAGAGCGCGATACCTCAATTCAAAAACAACCAAACTAAGCAAACTCTGTGACGATACCCAAAAAAAGGAGAAACCCGATACCCACGCGGCGCTGTTGAGAAAATAGGGTCAAATTCTAAATTGGGGTGAAAACTCCGGTTTGTGGGGGGGAGAAATCAGATAAGGAAAGTCAAGGGGACTAGAACGCAAAACCGCGATCTCTGTTAAATCCACCAAGTGGTGGGTCGCGGACATCCCAAGGAAAAGTTGAGTACACGTCGGGAAACAAAGTGAAAAATTACTCGAAAAAAAGGGGGGGGGTTGGGCCCAGAGCTGAGGGGGGGAAGAGCACAGGGAATAAACGCCAGAATGGTGAAAACATGCCAACTGCCAAATTAAGGGGACCCATTGAGAGAAAAGTTGGCCGTGGTACACAATTCTGAAACACGGAGTGGAGAGTGTTCTTCTTGCAGAAACAGAAAAAGTGAACACACACCCAACAGAAAATCACGCTTAAAAAAAGAAGCATCCTCCAAAAGATAAAAGTGACGATGGTGACTGTCGCCTCACCCTAAGGGGGACGCACGAAAAGCTAAATAAAGGCAACGCAAAAATCAAAAAGAAAAATCAGTTTGTTGGGTTGGGGTGCGGGGGGAGGGGGACAATTCCGGGAAAACAGGGGGCCCGTTTGGGGGAATCAAAACCTTGCAGTGGGGAGGGGTGAGAAAGCAGGCGGAAAACGAATGAGAACCTAACAAACCAGCAAGGCAAAGAACGGGTCAGTTTGAAGAGTAACAAAAAAAGAGAGTAGCACGAAAGCCTCATGGCGGGACCCGGGGAGGGCCGCGCGACGGTGTGGCGCAATAGGGGGGGGACCGCAAGAGGCAAAACTCCGGAAGGGAAAGAAAAAAACGTGGAAAAACAGGGGAAAAAAAAAGATGGAGGGAGCTCTGGGGCAGTCCAGGCCGGCCGAGCATTACATTCGGGGGAGGAACTGTGCGGAAGAAATAAACGGGTTTGGGTACCAAATAAGAACAAAACCGATTCAAAAGAAGGCTCGGTAGCAAAAACAAAAAGGGGGCGGTCTTCTTAGTCACAATTAGAGATCACTCAACACAGAAAAAGGAAGGAAAAAAGAGAAGGAAAGGAGATAAGTGACGAAGCATCAAATGGGACGCGTGACGGAAGGAGAGGACGAAAGATTGAAACCCCTCGGGAACTGCAAAAAGGGCCAAATGAACACGATTGGGTCATAGGAAAGCCCTGAGGGCGGCGGGTAAAAAAGGAAGGAGGGGAAGAGAAGTACCCCTAACGGGAAAAGGTGTTGGGGAGAAGGTACCAATCATACCCATTGAAAAAAAACAGGCTCGCAGGACAAAACCACAGAAAAAAAAAGGGGGGGGAAAAGGGGCGCTTGCACAAAGCCGCTCGCTCACCGGGGAAAGCATGCATAAAAGGAAAGGGGACGGAGGGAAAGGGTGGGGGTGAAATGAACGGAACGAGAAAAAGGCAAGGGTGACCCAAAAAATAAATTATTCTGGCAAGGGGGGAAAAACGGCCACTGTTCCGACGGGACCCTCAAAAGAACATGAGTTGGAAACGGAAAGAGTCGAGAGGAATCAGATGGGGAAAAGGGAAAAGTCATCTGGGTTTGGGAATCACGGGCTTAACGACTGTTCGGGGGGGGGGGGGGGAAAAGCGTGTCCAACGTCCAAAACCATCACAAGGTGAAGAAAAGGGGAAAAAAGAAGACAAAACACTAGGATAAAGGGGGGACATCAGACAGGGGTTAAGGTTTAAGTATTCGCCGTGCATGGGCTACTCCATGATCTTTCAACTAAAAAAAAGAATGGGGGGGAGGGTAAAACTACAGGGGAACGAAAAAGAACGGGGGGCTCAAATCTGGGAAGGGAACGCGCACAATCTGGGGTGGGAAAGGTCAGAAGGATGATTGACTTCAAGAGGGTCAACCTAGACAGGGACCGAGTCTTCGCAAACGAACAACAAAACAAACGATTCTTCACAACAGTGGGGGAGACGGAACAATTGCGAAAAGAGCCCGAGGGTAAAATGTCAACAGAAGGCAAAAAAGGTTTTTACATGATTGGATTCGGAGGGGGCAGAAGGGACCGTATGATCGAGGATAAGTACCGGCAGGACCGAAGGGGTAAGATTCCTAGGTTGGCAGAACAAAAAAGAACTTGGGACGACTTGAGAAAAAAGCCACGGGAGATTACGAGAAGGGGTACGAAGAAGTGAACCTGAAATGAGGAAGGAAGAAAAAAAACCTGGTTAATTTCGGATCGGGGAAAAAAAGGGGGAAAGCAGAAAAACACATGGAAAATCATTCAAAGTTTCGAAAGAGAGGGGGGACTAAAGCGGCTCTCAAGGGAAAAACGCCGCAAGAAAAAAAAAAGGGGGGGGGGGAACCTGGTCAAGGGGAGAAGTGTCGCACGGAGCTGTGGGGAAAACACTTATTGAAACGCGCACCCGGAATAAAAAAAAGGGGGGTGAAAAAAGCGAGGATTGACCATGGGTCCAGGGAGTTGAAGGAGGACCGAGTGGGCGGGGAGTGAACGGGGGGAGAAGAAAAATCGAGCGAAGACGATTCTCAAAACCGAAAACATCCACAAGACCAGTACGCGGCAGGAGAAGAGGGAAAAGAATTAGGGTAAAGGCTAGGATGAAGGACGGAACCATATAGTTGGGTGGGGAAGGGGGGAAGTAGTGACCTCGCAAAGGAGACGTAATCGATCTGGGTAAGAGAAAGTTGGGATAAAAATAGAGAGCAAAAAAAAACGGTAGGGCGAAATCAACAATGAAACCGGGGAGAGGGACATCCATGTGGCACCGGGAGACCTTTTGAATTGCAGTGCGGCAGGGGAGGGAGTTAAAGCTCTACAGGGGAGGAAGAGGGGAAGCGCAATCTTTGACAAAAGACTGAGAGTTTCGAAAACGCCCGCCGACTGGGGAAAAGGATTCAAAAATATAGTGACAAAACTAAGTTGACTCCAAAGGGAGAAGGCAAAAATCTCGAGAAATCAAAAAACAACAACAAAAAGATGAGGAAAGACGTATTCAAAAAAAAAACTGCGAGAAGAAGGAAGAACAAAGACTATCTCGCGGCTTGTGAAGCAAGGGGGAAAAAAGAAGGAGAACGTTTTCAAGGGGAAAAAGAACCAATCCTGAAGCAAAAACAACTCGCAAGGAAAATGCCGCGCAGCCTGGCCTAATGGTGTAAAGCACTTGAGGAAAGCAAGACCACAATGAAAATGCAATGGAAGCCCGGTACAAGCGATGTTGGGGCTCGGACTTGCAGGGGGTTTTGCTCAAACGGAAAGGCGAGAGAGAAAACAGAGTATATAACCCCAAAATGGGAAAGAAGGAAACAGAGAATACGGGGATTCAGGAAAAGGGGAACCTCTCTGTGGAAAAGAAAGGTGGAAAGACCAACCAATGTTATGACGGCGTTGGCCAAGACGGCGGGGTAAAGGCATCCTAATCACGCGGGGCAGCACGACGGGGGCAAGGGGGGATGGGGGAGGAAGGAGTGGTGGGTGGACCTGAGAAGAGAAGCAGCTATCCCGAAAAGTACTCAAACAGGAAGAGCAACAATCAGCCGGGACGATCACCGGAAGAGGAGCTACTAATCCCAGATCACTAGTTCACACGAGTAAATGGGGAAGTTCGGCGAATGCACTGAAACGTCACTCAAGGAAATAAGAAACAAAAAACAAAAAAAAGACGAAAGTATACAGCTGGAGCTGTTCAGCGTGCACTTAGGAAAGTCTCCTCAGACACCGACGGCAAACGCGGAATGGAAATGACCGAACATTTTTTGTACAAACGAGGCCTGGTCAAACCTCGGGGTTCAGCTCGTCCCTGTGAGAAAAGAGGGTGCGAACGGTTAAAATAAAAGGGTTTGTGGTCACGCACCCAGGGTATAAATCCAAGGGGAAAAATATAGCAAACGGGGGGAAAGCCAACTGGGTGCGAGAAAAATAACAAACTAATCCGCTGGGTGAAATGGTAATGACTGCACCGTGAGGGAAGCGAACCAGATGTGGAAAAAACTGACACTGTGCCAGTTAGAAAAGGGTGGTCCTTATCAAGAAAGAACATCGAAAGCGACAAGCCTTCGAACACAAAAAAACTCCTGCCGAGACAAAAAGTAAAACCACCCGCGGCGCAGGGGTTTCAAAGAAAAGGGAAAGTCTCAACTGGGAACGGGGGAAGGAAAAAAGAAGCACTGGAAAGGGGGGAAAGAGTTCACCCCGGGACTGATGGGGGGTACGAAAAAGCAACATCTGAAAGAAGAAAAAAAATCAAGAGCAAGAAAAAAAGTTTGGAGGGGGAAAGGACAGAAAAGACTTGTGGCAAGGGTACAAAAACAACGTCAAGGTAAAAAGTGGGGGAATCGAACGCAAGGGGGGGGGGGGGGGGGACAACCGGAGAAAAAAAAGGGGGTAAAGTGGTCAGACTCAAAGTGTGGAAAACCTTGACAACGAACAGGGAGGGAAAAAATGTAATTAAAAGATCAAAGTGTGGGGTGGCCATGGAAATTGGGGATCTTGTCAATTCACAACCCGGGGACCGATGGTGACAGAGGGTTTGAAACGAGGGGTGGGAACCACAACTACACACGCAAGCACAAGCAGAACTCACATACACAATGAGGCCCTCATTACTGTTCGAACCTCAACAACCTAGATGTTGAGACAAAAATAAGAACGAAAGTGAAAACGCACGTTCTGGGAACAAAAAAAGAGGGGGGGGGCCCCATGTCGGGAACAGAGGTACTGGGGGGAGCTAATCCTTGTGGAGGTGGGGAGGGGGGGAAAGCAGCAGTCAAACAGTCAGAATCGTTGCGAAAATAAAAAACCGAAACACTTGAAAAGCGTTTGCTTTGGAGGGGAAATAGTCATCAAAAACCTCTAAACGGAGCTGGGGGGGCAAAGCGACAGCAATGAAAAATGATGTCAGTAGACGCAACGGCCCGTGACACAAATGTTAAGGCGGGTGGGATGCCGAGGTCACACAAAAAAGGGGGTAAAGGGAAAACGGGTCGAGGCTGGCGCGATTGAAACGTCACTTACACAAAACTGCATCAGTGGAGAAGGGTGGACAAAAATTGCTCAGCGGCCGGGGTGGGTGACAGAGGACATCTTCAAAAAAATCTGCAACAGCTAAAAGAGGGAATCCAATGAAAAAAAAAAAAAAGCGGCATTGTCAGATTATCTAAAAACGGACTGACTCAGAGGAAAGAGAGAAGAAAACAAAGAGAGAAAAAAAGGAGAGGGGAAAAAGAACACAGGAGAATGAAGGGAACAACTAGAGGGGATGACGAGCAGTGGGTTGAAGAAAACAGCGCGTTACATAGTCAAATGAGAAGAGTTTAAACCCCCGGCGTGGCAAAACAGGGGAAACCCAGAGAAAAGGAGGGACACTAAGACAAAAATAAAGAACAAAAGGTCACAACCGACGTTACGGGGGTGTGCGACGTCCGGAAAAGTGGCCAAAAGGACGTTAAATTTTCCCAAAGACGCGAAGAAGAAAGAAGGAGGGGGGTGGAAAAGAACAACTAACGATGGGAAAAGAAGAGGAGAAGGGGCAATGGGAAAGACGTGCAGGGCAGTTACGGGGGAAAGTCCGCAAGGGTGCAGGAAGCGGCGAGATCAACGAAAAAAAAGTAGCTGGCACAACGGCCTGTGAAAAAAAAGTGGGGAAATCCTCAAAAGGAAGGGGACCGCATGTGCGAGGGGATGTGAACTAGGGATTAGAGGTCTGCGGGAGAATTGTCGAGCTGCTTGCAAATAAACTGTCTGTTTTGTGGGTGGAGATAAGGTGGGCCCAAAGGGGGGGGGCAGTAAACCTGCGTAAAAGAAAGGCCAAACGGGACGGAAACAACACGAGTGGTGCGGGGAACGGGGGGAGAATCTCGTGGGGAGTTCACAGGAGGGAAGGGGCGAAATGACCACGAGACCTGGGAGGAAAAAAAAAAAAAATACCAACAAAGGGGGTAGCTTTACGACAGGGAACACGACGTGTGAACAAAAAAAAGGTCGTTGATTTGCAGGGAGAAAATCAGGGGGGGGAGGGGGAAGAAAAAAAAAGAAGCTGACGGGGGGGACGAGGGGGGTCAAACCTCGAGAATTAAACAGCTGCGTCAGAGAAAACAACCTATTCTAAAAAAAGTGGGAACCATGAACCATGGACTCAACAGCGCCTCGGTACCTGGGGGGCGAAAAACCGACGGTCTTTGGGTTCGAAGGCAGGTACGGGAGAAAAGTAAAATATCAGGAAGCAGAGAAAAAAAAAAAATCTGGGGAGGAGGCTCTTGGCATTGGGCTAAGGGACGAAAAGGAGGGGGGTCGCACGGAGAAAAAGCGTTCAACGAAGTGAGGGAGGAGGGGAAAAGACAAGGAAAAATGAAACAGAGGATGTACTGAGAAACCTGGGAAGAGGGTCTAGAAGGACACTTGTGGGAAAAGAGGGAAAGAACCAACTGGATCAGGCAGGCCGTTTAGAAGAAGAGGGGGGAGGGCGGCCGTGAATAAGAGATAAAAAAAAAACACGAGAATCTTGGCGCGAAGAATACAAGTGGGACAAGCGGTAAAGTGAAAAAAAAAAAGGGCGCGCACCGTCAAAGGATGAGCGAGTGTGAACAAGGAGAAAGGGGATCAAGGGGGTCCGTCGGGGGGGGGGGGGGGAGCGTAAAAAAGACAGAAAGTGTTCTTACTGTGGGAGGCCGAGAAAAAAGCGAAGTAAGATCGATTATCACAAAAAAAAGGGGGGGGGGGGGTAGCAAAAATAGTCTCGATACGAGTTGGGAGGGAGGAAAGGCGCAAAACGGCGAGTTACAAACAGCAAAAGAGAAAGGGGGGGGCTTGAATTAAGAAGTGAACAGCGCGGATGAGTACGTAGGGGGCTTAGATTATCCAGGGGGGGGGGGAAAGAAAAAAGGATGCTGCGCGGAGAAAAAGAGACGACGGCAACACAGAAAAGGAGAGGACAACATCAAAAAAAGGTGACAAGAAGGGGGAAAGCAGTGTGGGGCTTTCCGGGGGGGGGGAAAAAAGCGAACGTGAGTGGAACTGGGACCATGCACTGGGGCAGGAGGCAGTTGCCGGGGAGGCAGGTTACCAAGATGGGAGAAGTAAAAATTGAGGAGAAAAAAAAAGTCAGGAATGGGGAAAAAAGGAGGGGGACACAATAATCAAATAAGGAGAGGGGCTACGGCGGCAAAGGTCCATCTCTAGAAAAAAACAAAAAACAACCAACAGGTTAGGAGGGAAAAAGAAGAGATGGGGCAACGTGGTTCGAAGGAAGGAAACATTCGAAGGGTATCTGAGGGTGAAGGCCCAAGGGTTAAAAGAGGGGCGGCGTTTTGTAAGAAAAGTTCAATACCTGCATGGCAAAGAGAGATCAACAGAAACAGGAAGGAAGCGAAAAAATCGAGAAACTGGAGGGCCACAACACTTTCACAAGAGGACTGAAATTCACCGCGGTGGGGAATCAGCGATGCCGTAAAGCGACAGGTGGTGTGCCAAACCTTAGACATGCTGATAGGGACGATCCATACTTAAAAAAAACAAGAAGTATCCGGAACAGTAAGAAAAATGCGAGTGGAGCGACGATCAGAAATAATTACTCACGGGTAACGACGTCAAACACAAGAAGCCC
>Ga0179593_1520045_pt1 | contig 12401 bp, 24 predicted proteins | sample CZODoug2_1_08_16_FD_185931 | JGI IMG/M metagenome (GOLD analysis project Ga0179593, IMG submission 185931) | Vadose zone soil fungal communities from Angelo Coast Range Reserve, California, USA - CZODoug2_1_08_16fungal (PacBio error correction) | ecosystem: Environmental > Terrestrial > Soil >...
AAAAAGCAGCACTTTTGCAAGGGTTTTTTGGACACCTGGGAGTGGTGCACCCGGGGAAGGGGAATTCTCCTTGGGGCTTGTCCCCATTTGCCACGCACACATAGGGAACTGGGGGTAAAAGGACCTTGTCCTGCCAGACAGAAGGGAGTAGATTGTTGAGACCCAAGAAGTTTGTCAGCCCTCCTCCGAAGGGTGCCTTTAAAAAGTGTGTCATCAAGAAGAAAAAAAAGTGTGAAAATGAATGTTTTAAAATGACCGCCAAAAGTTGTATTCCCATTTCAACTGGGAAGGGGGATGGGGAACACTTTGGTATGGCCCGAAGAGGGCCGGAGGGGGCGTTATCCCGAACACAAAGCGGTTTGGGGGAGTGACGAAACCTTTCGGAGGTAGAGAGCACAGAGGGTGGCGGGAAAGGAAAACGTTCCCCCAATTCTTGCAGGAAAAATAGATCAATGAAAACATCTAAAAAACCTGCATGCGAGAGTTCCTTAAGGACAAACCAAGGAGAAGAAGCCCTTCCCCTCCCAAAGGGAAAATAGAACCGGGTGGGGACCAGAACACCAGCAAAAAAAAACTAAAGCCAGTTTGGGGGGAACTGGGTCCCAGGGTTTTTGTCGAAAAAATGCGCCCCTTGGGTCACTTTTGGCCAAAAGGAACATTGTACCCCAGGAAAAGGGGCACACCGTTGCCCAAGCCGCCAAGGACGCGGGTTGAACCATAAAAAAAAGGTTGGACACTGCCCTTGGTTTTGAGGGGGGAACCCCTGGAAAAGGGTTCGGTGTGGGAAAAAGAATCGAACAAAGAATCGCGTGGTTGTGGGAAAAAAAAAGGTGAATTTTTCCAACCCTTTGATGGGCCCACGGAGGGGACACAAAAAAGGGAATGGGGTTCGACTTGTGGGGGGGGGAAATGGGGGGTTTTTGAACCTGAAAAGAAAGATTGCCAGGGGAGCCACTTTGGAGGAAAAAAAAAAAACAGAAAAACCCCAAGAAATTTTAGCAGCTGCCAAGTAAAGGAAAAATTAGAAAGAGGGGGTGGGTCCTGACCTTGGGAATGGAGGGGAACGTGCACCCCGTGCAACTTTGTTTCCTTTCTTTGCGACCTTGCCCGGAGGGCCCCATTTGACAACCAAGAGAATGGAATCAGAGGGAAAAAAAGAAATACTCGAAAGGTGGAGAATAGGCCAAAGAGCCAACCTAAAACATTGGATGGGTCCCTCCATGAGAAAAAAAAAAGGGGGGGGCGGCGAAAGAACCTGCAAAATTGGTTCAGAAAGTACAAATCCGGAAAAGGAAACTCGGACTGTTTTGGGTTGTAACAATGGATGACGCCCCAAAGGTGGAAGAAGTGCTTGGGGAGGGGTCCCTTTCCAACCAAGGGGGCCATAAAAAAGCATGGAAGGGAAGGGGGGTTTTGAAAGTAATGGTAGAAAAGGAGGTTGTCCCTCCAAAAAAGGCCAACATGAAACAAATGGCAACCAAAGGTCCTGAAAAAGGGCCAAGGGGGGGCAATTTATCCGGTGTTAGAACAAAGAACCGTTAGAAAGGCCAATTTGGCCTAACAAAAACCAGGGGGAAACGTAGAGCAAAAGAAAAACGTCAGGAGGGGCCCAAAAGTGAGAAACCCAAGGGAGGGGGGTAAAAGGGGTATCCTTCACGTGGGGTCCCCCACAAAAGGTTCTCCGAGAAAGCAAAAAAAAAAAATGGGAACCGGGTGTACTTGAAAAAAAAAAAAAAGTACCATGTTGAATGAAAAGGAAGTTTTGCTGGAAAAACCAAGTTTTTCAGGAAAGAGCTTTTTCCAGGCCAAGGAGGAAAGGGGAAAAAAGCCCAATGCCCTCCCCTGCAGAGAGCAAACGGTAGCTGGACCCACGATGCCTCATTCCCAGGGGGGAGGGGGGGGGGGGGGACATCCCCGAGCAAAAGAAGAAGGGGGGGACCCTTTCGTGGAAAAACAAGGGCCAGTTGTGAAAAAACTTTTGGCTTTAGCAAAAAAAAAAGCAAAGGGGTTGGGGGAACTGGGGATCAAACCACGCAGGGGCAAAACCCAGAAGCCTCTGAGAAGGGTTCCCTTTCGTGAAACTGCCACCAAAGAAAGGGAACTAGTGCGGGGCAATTGTTTTTTCCAGAAAGTTGAAAAGAGGGGTTGACAGACGATGGAAAGAGATAGGGTTGAGCCAGTGGGGAAGAAAAGTTTTTTGCTCGGACAATGCGGCCAAAGGGAGGACCCCCCTTGGAAACGCAACAGTCCACGCTGCCCCACAGAAAAAAAAAAGGAAAAACCATCCGGGAAGGACCCCCTCTACGAGACTCCGAAAAAAGAAAGTCAAAAGTTTGTCCGGAAAAGGGAGGAGAAAAGACCCCTGAGGGAAACCCTGGGGGGGGGGGGATGGGGGATGCCTCCCTTGGCCAGAAGGGGGGGAAAGCGCCAACGAACGGCCAAAAAAAAGAAGGGGGGGGAAGAGTTCCCATAGAATCCCGTAGGGAAAAAAGAAAAAAAAGCCCTGTTGGGGACCAGTTTAATGCCCCTCCGTGGGAACAAAAAACCCCCTGGCGCCGTTTAGGGAGTGGACAAAGAACTTGAGCAAATATCTTGGGAGGCCAAACAATCAGATTTTTTTTTTTGAGAAAGGGAAGGGGGGAAAGGGCATCAAGGGAGAAAAAAACAACCTGTTAATGGAGAGTCCGAACGAAAAAACGAAAGAAACAGGGAGGGAAAAAATGTCTTAACAAAAGCAGCGGGGGGATCAGTGGGGGGATGGAGCGATAAGCAAAAGGGGGTGGGGGGGGGGAAGTCGGTCAATAAAAGGGGAAGTGGATGAGCAATTTTAAAAAAAGCCATCAAGGACCTGTGGAGGGGGGAAATGGTTTGGCATTACGCCCCTGGCCTTGAAAAATGGGCAAAAGAAGTTTCCCCAAAAAGGGCCACGAGGGGAACCAGAGTGGGAAAAGAAAATGGGGGTAATGGGGGGGGGATACTCTAGGAGTGCATTCCGGGGGGGATGTCTCCCTGTGGGGGGCTCGCTGAAACAGCAGAAAGGGGAAAGACGGGGCCCCACCCGGCATTAAAAGCCAAGGGGGAAAAAGGGTGAACGTTTTTAAAGGCGGGGAAAATGCTGCTGGGCCAACGCTTCAGGGCGGGGATGCCTGCTGCCTCAAGTAAAAAACCCAGTTCCCCCCCCACCAAGGTTTTTTTTTTGTTCCCCTGAAAAAGGCAAAAAGGGGCCCCCAATAAGGGGAGTGGTCTTTTGACCAAGAAACCCTTCAGAAAGGGGGGGGACCCCCAGGCCCAAGTCTTTGATGAAGGTTGATTTTTTGGGGGGGGGGAACAGGGTGCCCGAAAGGAAAATTCCCCCCAAGGGGGACTGGGTTCTTGGTTCGAACACTGTGTGTTCGTGGGGGGCAAATGTGCCGGGGCCTCGAGAAGGGGACCAAGGTTACGCCCCAACAGGAGCCGTGATAACAGGGGGGAACAAACAAAAAAAAGGGGGGCTTGGGACCGTGTGGAACGATATAGAGGGATGGGGAGGGGAAGATGTTAAGGGGTACTTAGAGGGTTAACGGGGTGGGGGTATGAGGGAGAAGGAGAACGGTAAATGGGGCATGGAGATGGGTTGGGGGGGAGGGGTTGCAGAGGAAAGGGGGTAGGCAACAGGGGGGAGATTTGAGAAGGGTGGTAAAAGGAGGGCAAGAGGGAAGGCGGGAGGGGGGGGGAGAAGGAAGGGTGTGGAGTAGGAGGTGGAGGAGGAGGGGGGGCGGGAGGGGGATTGTGGTGGGGGAAATAGGGGGGTGGAAATTGGGGTCAAGGGAGCTGGCGTAGAGATGGGGTGGGGGGGGGACTGTGGGGGGTGGGGGGTTGAGGGGGGGAGGGTAAGATGAAGAGGGGGGGGGAAAGATGGGGAGTGATGTGGGGGGGGCAGGGGGGATAGAAGGGGGGGGGGGGGGGGGCAGGGACGTGGGTGTGGGTGTAGGCTTGTAGTAAGGAAGGGGGGGGTGTGGGGGAAAAAGGGGTGTGAGGTTTGCGGGGGGTTGAAGAGAGGCAGGTGGGGAGTCAAGGGTGGGGGGCGGGTAGTAGGGATGGAGGAGCAGGGTGTGGTGGTTGTGGAATGGGTGGGGGGGGGGGAGGAAGCGTGTGGGGAGAGGGAGGGGGGGCATTAAACTAAGGAGAAAGGGGGGGGGTGGGAATGGAGGGGGGTAGTGGTGGGGATGGTGGGGTCGGGGGGGGGTGGTAATAGGGGGGTGTGGATTAGGGGCGGGGTGGGGGGGGGGGGCGTGGGGGTTACGAGGTGGGGGTGATGGAGGAGGAGATGGTTGGTGGGGATAGGGGCAGGATAGGTTGCTATAGGGGGATCTGAGGGTTGGGGGGGAGGGGGGTTTGTGGTTCAAAGGAGGGGAGGAGAAGGAAAGGGCGGTAGGGGAGAGCGGACTAGGATAGGGGGTCTCATTATCAGAAGGGGTGGGATGTTAGAGGGGGGGGGGGGTGGTGGGAAAGTGGAGGGGGTGGAGTATGGGAAGTAAGGGATGTTCAGGTAAGGGGGGGGAGAAAGATGGGTTGGTCGTGGAAAGGTGAGGGGAACGAAGGGGCAGGTGGGTGTGGAGGACAGGGAAAGGAAGGGAGAGGGGGGTGGAAAGGAGAGTAGAAAAAAGGGAACGGTAGGTGGGGAGAGGGGAAGAGAAGTGCAGGGGAGGGGGCGTAAGGGGTGGGGGGGGATATGTTAGGGTGGGGGAGATGGCAAGGGAGAAATGTGAGTGAGGGAGGGGGATCAGGGGTGGGGGAATAGAAGAAAATAGAGGTAGGGGAGGTGGTGTAGGGGCGGGGGAAGGATTGGAGGGGGGCAGGGGTGGGGATGGGGGAGGAAGATGGGGGAAGGGAAGGCCAGAACGGGGAAGGGGTGGGGAGCGTATTTTAAAAAATAGCATGTTGTCCCTCCCCACTTTGGGAGAACCTCCCTGTGCAAAAACTGTGGAAAATGCCAAACGGGAGAAAACGAAAAAAAAAAAGCTTCAGGAGAAAGAAAAGGGGGACCGGTTTTCTCACCGACCCGCGCAAAAAAAAAGGGGGAGGGAAACATGGGAGAAGATGAAAAAAAACAAGAAGGTAGGAAAAGGAGGGAAAATGGCTTCCAACGATCCATCCTTTTTTTTTTCAAATGGCCCGTGGGGTGCCCCCCGTGTCCAAAGAAGAGGGGGGGGGGAAAAAAGACACAGGCAAAAGAGAAAAGGGGCATAATTTGGAGGGTTTGCAAAGAATCAAATGGGGGGCGGGGAAACAAACCAGTTGGCATGGTCTTGCCCCAGGGAAGCAAAAGGGGGTCCTGGAAGGTCCTTACGGCCGACAAGAGAATGGAAAAACAGTGAAAAAGGGAGCCCCCAAAGAAGGGGCCCCGGAAAAAGGCCCAAATACAAGAACTTGCCCTCGGAAAACTGACACCCTGAGAGGGCCTACCGCCCCTGGGAAAAAAAGGGACCCCAACCCCCCCCAAACATTGGGTACCCTTCCGGAAAAGGAAAAGGACACTGGGGATTTACAAGGGAAGGGAAGGAAAGAAGGCTTTTATAAAAAGGAAGAATTTGTCCCTTTTTTGAAAAGAGGGAAGGGGGGGGGGGGGGAGAACCCAACCAGGTTCGTTTGCAAGTGAAGAGACAACAAGAAAAAAGGCCAAAAATGGAAATCCCGGGTCCAGCCCAATCACTGGCAAATTTCCAGGGGGGGGGGGCCCCACTAACAAAGAAATAAGGATTAACGGCAAAAGGAGATGTTGGGGGCCGGAGGCAGAAAAAGGGGGGGGTTTGGTCAAAAAAGAGAAAGCGACAAGGAAACGGCCGTTGATTGACAAAGCCCGACGGGGGAAAGGAGATTCAACAATGGCCAGTGGGGACAAGCACCCAAACCAAGGCGTGCCCTTTTTAAGAGGGGCCAGAAAACTCGGGTCCCAGAAAAGGAAAGAAAAGGAACCCCCGAAAAAAAGTACATATTAACTGAAATGAAATTCTCATACTCCAAAAAAAAATTCCTGCAAGTACCCGAGGAAGGAAGACCCTGCCCCCCAAGGGGGGGAAAGCTAATATTAAAAAGAGAAAAAGAAGCTTGAAGCAGACAACGAAGCAAGAAAACGGGGGGAGAGAGGCGGGGGGCTGGGGGGGGGGGGGGGGGGGGGGGGAGGGGGCGGGAGGGGGGGGGGTGGGGTGGGAGACTCACGGGTCCCCCCTCCCTGGGGACGGGCTCAAGGTAAAGGGGGGAATCCCTGGGCACGCAGTTGTAAAGGGTGAGGGGTTTTATAAAAAGAGCGGTGAAAGGTGGGAAGGGGCAGAAAACCGTTATTAGGTTTTGGGCCTCTGAGGGGAAGCAAAAGAACATCAGGGGGTGTTAGAAGGGGGGTTCAAGAGAAAAACTGTTTCAAGAGGAAAAAGGAACCCAAAGAAGAGGGTTGATTCAAAAAAGGATGAAAGAGGAAAAAAAAGAAAAAAAAAAAAAGGGCCCCTAAACGTCAGAGAGTCAGGGAGGAGGATCCTACAGTGGGGACCCCCTGCCAATTTTGGAAAAGGGGGTGTGGGAGAAAAAAAGCACAAGGGAGTCTTCTCCGGCCCAGCCGACCCCAGGCAAACCAAAGAACCCCGAAAACCAATCTAGGGGGAAATACTCAAGTCTGTCGCAGGAAGAGGGAGAAAAAAGAACTCCTTAAGAAAGCGAAAAAACACTCCCAAAAATATTGAAAAAAGGAGTAGCCTCAATGCCATGGGGGGGGGGGTTCAAATAAAAGAACCAAGGACTGGGGGGGAACACCAAATCGGGTCGTCAAACAGGCGTGGGGAATTTGCGATAGTTCAACCAAAAAACCCTTTAACACAAAGAAAAAGTTTGGAAGGGGGGGAGGCCCCTAGAAATGGTACATAACAGAAAAGGGACGAGAACCGTCCCAAAGGATCCCCAAAGGGAGGAGGGTTTCAAGTCCCAGAAAAGGGGTTTGTTCAGACCAAAAAAAAGAACTTTTCAACTTGGAAAAACTGGAGCAAAGGTGGATACACGGGAGGAGCAAGGAAAAAAAAGGGGCTTTGGGAGAAAGACCAAACGTGGAGAAGAAAAAAGCCCCCCACTGGCATTGGAAAAGAAAGGATGTCACGAAGGTGCAGAAAGAGCCCTTGGGGAAAAGTCGCCTCAAATTCCAGATCAATTCACAGATGGGGAAATCTGGTGGGTGGTGGAGTAGGGACCAGGAAAACGTTCCATTTAAAAACAGGGGCGAAAGTTAGCAAGGAACATACAATGGTTTAAAACCAAAGGCCCCTCCCTGCCAGAAAGGTGTTTTGAATCATGAACAAATTGTCTTAACTAGGAGAAAGGGGAATGTGTTGACACCCTTCCCGAAGGTGGAAAATTGGATTGGACTTCTGGAAAAACGTGTAACCAGAGCTGTCACCGAATTGTAAAAAAAAATCCGGGGTTTTTTTTTGTTGCCCTCCCGAAAAAAAAGGAAACTTGGAAGGGTGTGGGTTAGAAATACTCCTAACCCGGGGGAAAGGGGGGACCCAAGGGGTGCCGTCAGAAAGGGGGGGAGTGCATATGACAGAAAAAAAAAACTGGGCCCGGGGGTGGAATTGACAAGAACAAATAATATTTTGCAAAAAAACCCCACCAAAAAAAAAGAAACTGTTGAGCTGCAAGAAGCCTGTGTTCCAATTTGGAAAAAGGGGGGGCAAACACATTTTTGTGTGGGTGTGGAAGCCTGACAACATAGAAAGGGGGGTCGGGAGTCTGGGGGAAACGAAAAATTACGGGGTGTTGGTGTCCGAAAGGGGGGGACCAAACGCCCAGAGGTGTGTCCCTGGGAAAGGACAACGTTTGCTTAGAGTGGAAGGGATAAATTGGAAGCAAAGACAAACCATGGGGAGGGGAGGGGAGTAAATTTTCAACCAAACCCGAGGTATAATGAAACTTTTTGGTTCAGTCCAAAGAAAAGATGCAAGGTGTCATCCGGAAAGGGGGCTCCCAAATCCTCCATTGAAGAGGAAAATGTCCCCTTCCCAACTGGGGGGAAGGACGTGGCAGATCAAGAAAGAAAACTGAAAGGTAGCGTAATAATGCCAAAGAAAAACTCATAAGAGAAATGCAACCTCTATTGGGGGGTAGTTCAAATTAAGGGAAAGGAGGGTACCCCTCAGGAAAAAAAAACACTTAATCCCAAGACAGGACGAAAAGGTAAAGTCCCAAACAAACCCAAATAAAGGGAAAATTTAAGAAAATGAAGAAGGGGGTTCTCAAAGCAATGGGCCAAGAGGTGTGAGGCGGGGAAAACACTGTCCTCGACAAACCCTGTCATCAAGAAAAAAGCAATTTCAAAAGACTCCCATGGCAGAAGGGGCCCCAGACAGAATAACCCTGAAAGGACCACAACCCACTGGAAATGCCAAAAAAGTGAAAAAGGGGGTTAATCTCGGAAGGAACAGAGAAAAGATGCAAAGTTTCCCTTTAAACCAAGAAAAGAATGCAAAGAGATCCCACTGTAAAATGCGGGGAGAAAGCGAGGGGTGGGCGGTCAGTGGTTAGAAATTCCCAGGGGGTGTCTAAAAAGGGAGTCCCCCCATTGAGCGAAGAAGGTGGTACACTGGGACGACCGCCCTTGAAAAGGGGAAAACCCCCGGGGGGGGGCCCTGCAAGAAAAATGTCCTCTTCCTTCGAAGACGGCTAAGAGAAGGAAGAATGGGAAAACAGTCGATGAGGGGAAGACGACATGAGATATAAATAATCCTCAAGCCAAACGTCGTTCCAGCCGGAAGAAAGAGAGTTTTTTTCCTGCAGTCCTTGTTGAGGGGCACCAGGGAAAATAAACCAAAAAGGGTGGATTTGGATAAGGAATTCTCCAAAAAAAAACGAGTGTCCAACGTCTGTAGTTAGAAAAGCGTTTAGCGGGGAGGAAACATCACTTGTGGGGACGTCCCCCAGTATACACCACCGGGGGGGGAAAAAAAAAAAAAACATCAACAAGGAAACCTGCCCCGAAACGTGTATAATACCATATATGGGGGTTAAACAGAAGGCGGGAAAACCTGTGTTCAAGGAAGGCGAATCCAGGGGGTTTCCTTGAAAGGGGGGGGGAGGCCCTGGGGGTCTCAAAAGAAGGTAAAGACAGGATAACTGAGAGGAAAGAAGCATTCCAAACGGTACAGGGGTCCCCCATAAACTTTCCGGGAAAAAGAAAAAGTTCAAAATTGGGGGGGGAAATCAAACTCCTTGTTAAAGGGAATATCCATCAAAAAGGGGGTTTGAAGGGCACATTAAGGGGGGTCGCGGTGTGTACAAACCTGTCAGTAGCGCTGGAGGGGAAAACACTGATATCCCTCAATCATCAAAGGAAAAGAGTAAGGAAAAGGAACCACGGTGTGGTTTTCACCAGGAGGCCTTTTCCCATAAAAGGGGAAAAAGGGGGTGTGGGAACATCTCCCCTTCCCAAAAGGGGGGGCAAATAAAATTTGGGGAGAAAAAAGGTTTTTTGGAAGAAGGGCTCCAAACCTTGAAAGAGCTGTCCCAGTAAAAACAAGCACAGTTTTGGGGTGAAGAATCTTTGGGGGGCCCTACCGGAAAAATGAAAAAGAGACAGATTTCCGGAAAGAAAAAAAATGCGGTGGTAAAAACCTTCCCCCCCCACGAAAAAAAAAGAAGGGGGAAGCATTGAACAGGTTTTAAGCGCCGAGTGAAAAAAAAACAGAAGGATTTTGGGAAAACGCCGATTGCAAGGTGGGAAAAATGTTTCGTGAAAAAAAAAAAAAGCTTTTTCAATGGTAAAAGACAAAAAATCAAAATTTGGAGAAGCGTGAGGGCCTGTTTGGAAAGACACCCTCAGAAAAAGTTTGTTGTGTTAGTTAAAGGGGGGGTGTGGGGGAACAAAAAAACCCGGGTGCTGGAGGAAAAAACAGAAGAACCCAGGGGAGGCCCATTCACAAGAAAAAAAAACGCAAATGGGAACAAAAGAGAGAAAGATTGCATCGGAAAAAGAATCATCGGAGTTTTGAAAGGGTGAGCCACAACCCGCTTCCCTTCCAGAGGAAAAGGTTTCCCAAAACAAAGGGGGGGGGGAGGGAAACGGTAGGCCAAGTGGGGGGGGGGTCCCAGTTTTGTCTTAGGTAGATGCGCGAAGGGAAAGAGGAGTTCGTAACGGACCCTCTCAACAAACCCGAAAAACAACGAGGGGAGCCAAGGGGGGGGCCCATGCAGTGTCCGGGAAGGGGTACGGCCCCCTGAGAGTTACGATGCCCCTTGTGGGGCGAGCATACCATAGGGGGGGAAAACTGGGGGGGGGAAGGATCCGGGTTTTATTGCCCCCAGTGGGGGGAAAAGACCCCGGGAGAGGGCCACTCCTGGGAGGGAATGTAGTTTTCCAATGGCGGAACTGGGGTGTACAGGAGGTCTAGAAATGGGGAGCCTTTTCCTGAGGGGGGTGCTCAAGCAAGCAGAAGAAAAAAGAGTGTGAGACGGGAAGGGGGCGAAAAAGGAAAGTCTGGTCCAAGGGAACAACAGGGTTCAAAAAGTTTTTTTGGTAAGGGGGGGAACCGTTGGCAATGGACAAGAACTCCTGCGACCAAATTCCTGTAAAGGGAAACTTGACAAAACTCAAAGAGGAATTGGGTGTGGCTGGAGGGAGTAAGCCCCTCACCAAAAGAGGGACCCTTTTACAATATCCCGGCGGAAGAAAAATGAAAAGGGAACATTGAGGAGAAAAGAAAGGGCGCTTAAGTCCCAAAAAACAAGGATGGTGGGGAGAAAGGATGGTTTTGGGGGGGGGGCCCTGCAATTCCAGGAAGATGGGACCTCGGGGGGGGGGTTTGTTCCCCTTACCGGGGGACCAGAAAAATAGAGGTTTCTCGGAAAGGGGGACACCAAGAAAACCCAAAAAACGAAAGAAGGGAAAAGAAGGGTGAAAAAAAAAAAGTCAATGGTAGAAACCCTCAGGCGAACAGGGAAAAAGGAAAACACAATGCACCCGCCCCTGGGAAAGGGGCGAGCCAGGAAGGGGGTGGGAAAAGGTATCTGTGGGAAAAAAAAAAAGAAACGACCCCCGTTTTTATGAAAAAAAAAAAGGGGGGAGACGGACTCACTTGGAAGGGGAAAAGAAACTGGGGGAGATTGGAACTAAAACTGGGAGAGGGGGAGGGGGAAAAAGGGAAAGTTTAGCCCAGGGGGGGGGAAAACGGGGTTGAAAGGAGGGGAACCTGTGGGGGCTAAAAAAGAAACTTATACCCCTCTGGGGGGGGGGAAAGGGGTGGAGGGGGGGTCGAGGAGTATGAAAGGGCCCCCCAGCAAAAGAGTGGAAGAGGAAAACCATTTGGGAGGGGGTCTTCCTTTGGTCTGAAAGAAAAAAAAAGCAAGCAGGGGGAATGACGCTTTCTAACTCCTTGCAATAACTGGAACACGTAATCCTGCAGGGACGCCACGATGAAGGAAAAGGGAAAAGTGGAAAAAGAGAAAAAGAAGGAGAAAAATCAAGGGAAAAAAAGGTTTTATTTCAGGACGGTGGGAAACCATACGGAAAATTAATTCCATTTTAAAGGGGGGTATCCCGAACCCAGAACGACCGAAACCAGCAGGTTGAAGGGTAGAAAAAATTTTTGCTAAAAAAGGGGTGGGCCAAAAAACAAAAAAAAGCCTGGAGAACAAGTTGCCTGCAGGGGGGTTTCTGACTGCCAAAAAAAGGTGGCCCTTAGTGAGGGGGGGAGCGGGACAGGTTGGAGGGGGTTCATAAATGCGAAGGGAAAAAAAGGACACTGGGGAACCCTTACTAGGGGGTGGTTGAGGGGGCCCTATGCCCCAAGAAAAAAAAGGGTGGTCACGATGAAAGATTGTTTTCCCTTGAACCAGAGAAAAGGAAAAGGACCTCCCAAAACCTTTATCCTCCCCCGGGTTTTGGTGGAACACCAGAAGGTCAGAAATCGCCAAACGGCCGAACAGCCCTTTTGCGTTGGGGAAAAAGAAAAGGTTTGGGGGAAAGGCCTTTTCTTGAAAACACTAAAAAGCTACATGGGGGGGGATCAAAGGAATGCTTTCGAAAAAGAAACGTCCCGATTGTTGTGTTGGGGACCGTAGGGAGACGAAGTGGGGGGAACCCGTGGGGGGGGAAAGGTGGAAGTTGAAGGAAAAGAAGAAAACCCCGAAGCCCTTTTTGGAGAGGTCCCAGACCACTACAAACTCGATGGGGAAGGGGCAGACCATCAGATTGGAAAAAAAAGAAACACGGAGTCCTTTGAAAAACATAAAAAGAAAAGTACGGGCCGGGAAACAAGAAACACCCGGGGAGAAACGTGGGATGACGCCTACAGGGAGGGAGAGCGGGGAAGGAGGTGTTAGCAGTTTTTTGGGGGGAAGGGAAGGGGGGAGAGGCAAAAGAAGTGGGGGGGCCCATGGATCAAGAG
>Ga0179593_1587633_pt1 | contig 12401 bp, 19 predicted proteins | sample CZODoug2_1_08_16_FD_185931 | JGI IMG/M metagenome (GOLD analysis project Ga0179593, IMG submission 185931) | Vadose zone soil fungal communities from Angelo Coast Range Reserve, California, USA - CZODoug2_1_08_16fungal (PacBio error correction) | ecosystem: Environmental > Terrestrial > Soil >...
TCCCAGAAAGATCTTTGGAAAACAGGGTACACTATAGGAAAGAAAAGGATCACAAAAAAGATTCACAAACCTTTAAAACCAGCGTCAAAAGGCTGTCAGCAGAAGGACTAATGAGAGGATCAATCCATCCGAACTTGGGGGGGGAAAAGCTTGAGAGAAAAGAACTTCGCGCAGCAAAAGCGTTGGTCACGGGGGGGGGAGGGGGGGTGCTAGTCCACAATACATCAAATGCTGACTCTAAGGGGGGAGTCAAGTGGGTTCGTTAACCCTAAAAACAGGTTACTCGGAAAGGAAGGAAATCAAAATAATTGTATAAAAAGGAAGAGGGCACACCTTCATCGAAGAATAAAGCAAAGTAAGTCCTCATCTTTGTGTCGGAAGATGCCTCAGAAGTCGAGAAAGAGGGGCTTGGGGGGGGGACTACCTCGGCAAATGAGAAGGGTGGCCCTCCGCAATACCTGAAGGAAAAAGGGCTTCCGCATCTCCTGTCACAGAGAAAAAACCGGGGGGGGGGCAGGGAGAAGCAGTCGGAAAGGAAAGCTCCTTTACGGGGTCAGCCGCATAAAAGAAAGGGAGGCGCGAAGCCGCGAGAAGGCAATGGAGGAGTCCAAGTTCCAGGAAAAAAGGTTAATGAAAGAAACGTGCTAATCTGCCAGAGAGTGGCGTTCCTTCAAAGGTTTGATAAGGAGGGTGGCGCTGCCGTGAACTTAATCCACAGCCCGGAGGAAAAAGAAAACTAATGAGGTAACTGCTCTGCAATGGGAAACAGCTTAATGAATTTTCAAAAAGTATGAGGAAGTAAAGTCCGGCGCCGAGCCAAGACACGCCGTTCGACTGGAAAAAAGGGAAAGGGTCTGAAATGACCCGGGCCTGAGGGGGGGGGTACCGTCTCCGCCAGATCGGGGGAGACCACATGCAGGGTGTCCGGGGGAATCGCGGCCGGCTCAAAGAAAAGCGCAGGCAAAAAGTTATCCGGAGGAGGGGAGCCAAAACCGAAACTTACAACAGATTACGATTCTCTAGGGAAATGGGAAGGGAAACAGGAAGAAGGGGAGAAAAAGGACGGGATCGTGTAACAAGGGGGGGTTCCAGCGCAGAAACCGAGCGCGAAGGACTGCTCGCCGCCAGAGGGTGGCGGGCGGGGGGGTGCTCCAAAAGGGGTGAATCAGCGGGAAAAATGAAAAAGACAGGGAACCAATATAGGACGAAAAGGGCTCAAGGAAAAGAAAACTGAGGAATGCGAATTTAAAGAAGTGGACTCGCACAAAACAAGCAGACAGAAAGTCAGAACGCACAGGAGACCGTTGTCATCGAAAGAAAAAGGACGCCGGAACCGGGGGAAAAAAGTCAAAAGGAAGGAAAACCGTCCCAACGATCGTAGGGGGAAAAAAAAACGGACCAAAAATCAATCAGTGCTGAAAATTGTCCATGGAAAAGAAGGGAAAATACATGCAAAAAAGGGGCTCTGCCTGGATAAGGGGGAATCGCAAGCTCTCTTCCAAAGAGGAAGGAAACGTCCTACAGAAAGGACTTGAAATCCCCCAGAAGGAAGGGTCGATATTTCGGGGGGAGGGAGAGAACGGCGTTAATGAAAAGAGCGGACAACACACTCGCTCAAAGGGGCAAGGCATAGAGATCCAAAGGCATTTCCATGAAAAGAGAGCAACAACCAACACTTAGGAGAGGAAGCTTCACGCATCAGGAAGGAGACACGCCGGGGGGGGGGGGGAAGAAAAAGGTTGGTGGATTGGGGCAAGGCTGCTTAAACAACAGGTTCACAGTTCTATGTCCAGGGAGGCAATAACGACATATCGACAAATGAAGAAGGGGGGGAGTGGGTTTTAAGCACCTACTGATTGGGGGAGAGGTTACATCATTAATTAGCGCTTGCGAGACGCGGGGAAAGCAGGCAGAGGTCGCCACCGAAAAGAAAGATTTTCAGGGGGGACCGATTCTGCGTGAGAGAAAGCACGATGATATTTTTCGCTGGGAAAACGCGAGTCGGGACGTTGGTGGGAAGGGCAAGGGGGGGTATGCAGGGGGGAAAGGGGGACGCCTCGTCGGAGATCAGAATATTCAAAGAAAAACGGGGGGGGAATTAAAATCTTGGGGCGCTGGCTTCAGGGGGGGGTGCGATGAACAAGGTCGCATTGGAGACACAGGAATGTTCGGCAGAAAGAAGGGGAGTGAGGGAAGGATTAAGGAGACAAACAACACAAACCTAAGGGGACCCCTGTCTTTAGCGTTTACTGGAAGGATGGAACCCCATTACAGAACAGAAACGGAGCCTGCTGAACACGAAAGAAATAGCCGCTGCTGCCGGCGATGCAAGAGGAAAGCTTTTAAAAGGGGGGGGGCGCCTGAATTAAGAAGGAAGGAGAAAAGAGTCGCGAATTCCTCAAAACATTGCGTGAATAATCGGTGATGGAAAGGCGGTGTCGCACGAAGGACGAAAGAAACTCAGAGAGGGGTCCACTAGGGGGAGGTGGCCGGGTTAGAGAAATTGCAACGAAAAAGAAAAGGGGCTCGCGATATGGCTGAAAAAAATACAAATCTGAAGGGATGTGTCAAAGAGGAAAAGGGGGGAAGAAGGTAAATGGGCGGTGGCTTCGGGCTCCGGAAAGACGGAAGGATCGTGCCGAACTTGAAGGGACTGAAGCTCAAAGCAAGAAAAGGTGCGCTCGGACAGGGTCTTCTCCAAGGAATTCGAAATAACTTTCACTCTAACTCCATGGAAATAGGGCAAAACACACCACCATTGGGGGGAAAAAAACTTCACTATGGAAGAATGAATTGTGTAATTTCAAGGGAAAGGGGGGGAGGAAAAGGGACTCGAGGACAGGTGTTCAGAGAAGGACTACAGGCTGGGGCGCAAGAAAAAATTAGCGGAAAGGGCTGGTAGGGAGGGCTCCTCTAAAAAAAAAAAAGGGAACGGGAAAAAAGAAAAGCGTTTGGAGAGGGTGGCAAAAAGCCCCCGGCAGAAAAGTGGGCCGAAAGGCAGGGAAGAATAGACGGGGTTCATCAAATCGTCTCGACGCAGCGCGGGATTTTACTCGGCTAGGAGACGATGGAGCGAAAGGGAGGAGGTGGATCAAGTGTGTAAGGAGGTCAAATGTCGAGGTTCACCAGGGGTCAGGGGTGTCCCAAGAAATGGAAAAAGGGCTGCGCAACCTCGGAGGCGTTCCCCGGCAGGAATTGTGGAGGCAACAAGTGGGACCACCGGGGAAGGGGGAGCGCGAAAGCAAGCTGAAGCAAGCAGGCAGCAGTTCGGGAAAGGACGGAATCGGAGTATTAACGGGAAATGTGGAAAATCAAGGCTTGGGGTCTGCGGGGGAGGTTTTGAAGATGTACGGGCCGATCAAGGAAGGGGAGTGGGGGGATGGATCGAGAAAAAGATCCTTTGCTAAAAAACAGGAAGATTTTTTGGGGGATACTGCTGCGCTGAAAAGGATCTTTTGTAAAAATGGACGAGGGATCACCTCTATTGGGAAGGTTGGAGGAAGGTATAGCTCCAAGGATCCTGTAGGTGCCTAAAGCTTAAAGGGAAATATGGGGGAAAAAATTAATTTTCTTGCAAAAAAGGAGTCGAGGAAAAGAAGGGCGTATCTAGGTTGGGTGACTTCGGCTGAGGGTCTTTCAGTCGAAGCCTTCGAACATGATCATACGGGGGGTGGGGGAATTCAAGGAGGATTCGAAAGGAGACTCTCAAAGAAGGGAAAAGCTCCTCTAAGACCGTGGAATAAAAACTCTATTAAAAGGGAGGGGGGGGAGGCATTGAGGGAGGGACCGGGAAACACCTTTTCGTGAAAATCTCGAGGAGGCAAAATGGGGGGGGAAGCTCCATTATCGGGATGAAAAAATATTAGAAAAATCGACCTTAATCGGTTTGAAAAGGGAAAGGAAGACGGCAAGGACCTGGGGTACCACTTACACGCGTTCAAGTAAGCGGAGAAGACAAAAAAAGAAGCTCTCTCAAAACCCGGAGGGATAGATAATCTGTTTGGCAGAGTTCTCCACAGGAAGGGAAAGACTGGAGGGGGGAAATCCGGAAAAGGCCTCATCGATTCAGTAAGAGGATTCCCAAAGGGAAAACTATGATCAAAGAGGCATACCGATAAAAGGGGAGGGGAACCATTTTTGTAAAAGGCAAAATTAAAAGAAACTGTTTCTAAGGAATGGAAGCCCTGAACTGCGCCACAAACGGTAGAAAGTCGATAGCGAGAAGGAAAAAGGAGTGAAAAAAGAATCTTACGGGTCTAGGCCGCGTGGGGGGGACCATGTAGGAAAAAAGATATCCTCAAACGTCTGAAAAATGATCCTAAGAGGAGAATCGAGGAAAGGGAACAAAGGAACCGAGGACTGACAAGATCGCGGACACGTTTTCCGTCAAAAACACTTATTGCGCCAAAAACTCACCGGACTGGGGAGCCAAAAGAGGGCCTTTCCGTGGCGTAAGGGGTCTCACCTCAAAAGAAAGGAGTCTGAAAATCCGAGGGACTCAGCGGACATTTAAAAAAGGAAAAGTTCTCCGGTCGAAAGAGCTTGTCAGAAAAGCGGAGGTATTCACGACATTGGATCAGGCCAATAGTCAAAACCTAAAAAAAAAAAACGTCAAAAGGGGAAAGGTCTGGCAAGCTAAATCCTCAGGGGGAGTCGCAAGAAAAGAGGTTCTGCTGCTGGACCACGGCAAGGAGGAGCGCAAAGAAGGGGGGTCAATAATCAACCAATCCTATTAACCGTACGGAAAGGGAAGTTTCGCCGCAAGACATTTGAATGCGGGAAAAAAGCCGGCTGTAGGAGAAATCCTGAATACCTTGATAAAAAAACCGATGCGCTTGAAAAAGCTCATCGTCATCGGAAAGAAGGGAAAAGTTGATCCAGAGGAAAAAAAAAGGATTGAATCGGATCAGACCATAAAGACGGCCCGGGGAAATTTTTCGGCAAAAAGGTCTAAACTTCGGCCACGTCTTTTGCGAGGAAAGAAAGAGAGGTGCCATAAAACCGCGGCCGCTCGCCCGTAAAAAAGGGGGCCACCTTGGTGAACTGCTACCACCTTCCAGAGTTCTCATCGTCGCGCCCAGAAAGAAAAGGAAGTTGTCTTCCGGAAGACAAACAGAGAGGAGGGTAGCGGTTCCGAGGTCCATGGGAAAGTTCCCTGGACCTCCGTTAGCGATCTGGCCCATGGGGCTTTTGGAAAAATGGTGGGTGGGGATTAGAATTCTTGATTAAAGAAACTATGAGAGAAAAATCCCGGGGAGAATACTTGGTACTCGGAGAGAAGGGGAAAAATGCGGAAAACAGCTTGAAGTATTTCAAACGATAGACGTATGCGGAAAAAAGGCGTAAAGTAGGGAAGAAGAGATCGAGGGGAGGAACTTGGAACTTCAGAAGGGTCTTGAGAAAAAAAAAAAGGTGTATGTTGTCAAAAAGACGATCAAAGGTCGGGGGCAGGATCACCCTGTAGCAGAAGAGTTCGAACACTTGGAAAGGGGGTCGAGTCGTAATCCGCCAGGGGGGGCACTAAACTTCCAGCAGAAGGTAGGAGTGCTCGAAGGAATGAAATGACCAGGGACTTCAAAGAAAGGACGTGGATCGTGTAACCTATGTGGAAATTCAAAAAGAAAGTGCATCGCCGCAAGCAGGCTTGTCGGGCGTGTCAGGGGGAAAAAAAAGAGGAGGGAGGTGGGGACGCAGCAGACCAAAAAAGGGAACCACTCTTTCCAGCAAGGAAAAGACACGCTTAGACGGGTCGGACATTCAGGGTACGACATGGGCCTAAAAAGAAGACAGATCGGGTAGTCTGAAAGAGTGTTCCGGAAGGGCTCTTATCAGAAAAAGACACGCCCGGCGACCCCGAAGGTAAAAGGGGGTCCTCAAAAAGTCACGATAGTAAAAAGAAAAAACGGCCTGCCTCCATAAGGGGGGGGGTTGAGAAAAGGAAATACGCTAATCGTCTCCAAAGAGGAAATACATGCCCTAGAAGTTCAGGGGAAAGGGAAACTCTTGAACGAGAGGAAAATAAAGCTCGATGAAGGATGGGGAAAATATTCACCTTTTGTTTGATGACAACAGGAAATCTCAATCCTTGATGGGTCGATTGTCGTAAAGACGGATCGAACAGGCCAAAGGGGGGGGAAGGCAGTCAGGGAAAAAAGGGGAGAAAGGTTCAAGGGGTGCATGGGGAATGCAATTCACTGCTTGCGTGTAATCAGGAAGATACAGAAAAAGGAAAAAAACCAGCTCGCCAGCGCCGTCATAAAAAAGGGGAAGAGGGGGAGGGGAATGCCGGGAAAGAAGACCGCAGGCCTGGGTGGGACATACTCATAGCGAAAATGAGCATGGTTGAGACAGGTGCTGTTTTGGGGGGGGGAAAAAACACCAATAAGGAATGGTCATCGTTGGGGAAATTTGGGAGAAGGACTCTGTGAATCAGCAAAGGTCGCCCACCGACAGGAAGGAGGTGTTCGAAGGGAGTAGATTGTAAAAGACTTATATTGCGAGTCGCTGGACGCGATCGTTTTTACGGGGAGGGAAAGGGAGTCCCTGGGATGGAGGGGGAAAAGACGTTCCGGGCTGATTAAAAACGTACACAGGTACTGGGCGATTCCACTTTACCCAAAAAGGTTTCGTCGAAGGGGTCTTTGGCGTCGATGCAGACTACCTCGGCGGGGGAAAAGGAAAAGCGTAGGGTAGAGAAAATTAGGCGGGAGGGGAGAATTCATTTTAGAAGAGGGTAATGGGAACCACCTTCACTTTGAGGAAAACTTTGCTGCGCTTCAGAAAAAGGAAAACCTTCTTGGGGAAAAAGGACGAACGCTTAAAGAAATCGCAGGAAAGAAGGCAAGGAAGGTAGCGCTCGGTGGTTTGGTGCTGCTGGGAAAGCCGTACTACATCACGGGGAAAGAGAGTTATCCAGACTCGGGACACGGGTGTCCAACGGAGCTAAAAAAATATAATCAAAGGTGGGAGGAATGTTCGCACGGGCGTCTACAGAATACGCATAAAGTGGGGAGAAAAAAGGCAGGGAAGAGGGAGTGACATAAAGCCGCCGATTTGACAACTACAAAAGAAAAGTGCTACTATCTGGCTGAGAAAAAAGAAAAATTTAAAAAAACAAAGAGGAGATGTTGAAGAGAAAAACGAGGCACGGGGAAAAAAAGGGAGGGCTCGGCGCCTACTTTGAATCAGCAAAGCGGCCGATTCCTTAAAAAAAACGAAAAAATGAAGGCTCGTAAAATCTGAGTAGAAGAGGTCTATCGGGTACGGAGGCTCAGCGCAGAAAAAAAAGGGGAGGAACTCAAAAGGGGAATAGGTCGTAAGGAGAGGAAAAAGGGAAAATCGCCTTATGAGAAACGAGAGACTTTTTTAATCCGGCGAGGCCTGGACGAACAAAAGGGGTGGGCGGGGGCGAAAAAGAGCATCTTTAAGGAGGTTCTCTTCAAGAGCAGGAAACATAGGAGGTGCTCTTCGGAATGTCCCTTAGTGTCTTAAGTTAATGGGGGGGACCGCGGAAGGGCTTTCCCAAAAGCCGGAAGACGTTGGAACGGAGGGTTATACTAAAAAAATATACGAAGGGGGCAGGAGAGCACTTCTAACTACACCAGGAGCTGTAATCAACGGGAAGAGAGGGGGCTCAGGTAAAGAGATAAGGATAGCTTGAGGGGGGGTTCTGAATCTTGTGAAATTCTGGAGAATGTCGGGAAAGAAAAGGGTCTGGTCCAAAAAAGGGAACACGGGCGTCGACAACCTAGCGTGCCAGACCGGCAGGCTGTTTTGTGGAGAGCAAAAAGGAACAACGCAGGAGGAGACGCTGGTGTGGGGAAGAGCCTACAGACGGATGGAGCAAATATCGACCTTAGTAGCGGAAGGCACACGGGGAGAGGAAAAAATTGAAACATTCGTAAAGGGGGGGAGTTTTTTTGGAAAAGACGCAGGAAGAGGGGGGGGGAAAATGGATACGTGTGAACTCCGCTGGGCCACGCTGACCAAAGGAGCCCGCAGATTGGGAGGGAAGACTGAGTTCCGGGCGGAAAGGAGCGGCAGAACGGGTGACCAGAAGGGGGAGGAAAAAGGTAGCTTCACGGAAAAAAGGGGACTCCGATTTTGGGTCAAAAGAGAAAGGAAGGTTGTGAAATATAAATTGGGTCAGCTAAAACTCTTGCTGCAGGGGTGGTTCCTGAAAAAGGGCGCCTTCGAACGTGCATAGATTCGTCTCAAGGAAAAGGAAAGTTGGCGTGCAGAATGACGATCAAAAAACGCTCAGGAAAGAAAAAATCAGCCGGAGCCTACTTAAGTAATAAACAGGAGAAGATCTACAGTGGTTGTGCTCAGGGAAGGCTGTACCAGAGGTAAAAAACGGGTCATTGGAAAAATTGTGCCATACATCTCCAATTTTATCGGGGCTCCGGGGATTCATAGAGGAAGCGGGGGGGATCTACGAGGGAGGCAAGGAACCTTTGGGGAAAAAATAAGCGTTCAAGGAAGCGGAAGACCTTCACGAGAAAACACACGCTGGAATCGATCAACACAATCTGACAGGTTGGAGAGTATGTCTCCGCTGAATTGAACGCCTAGAAAAAAGTCAGGGAAGAAGAGAGTACAGCGATCAAAAAGTCCGGTCGACCCAATTCAGAAAAGAGGCTGTCCATTTTGTAACTGGAACGAGGCAGGAAAAAAAAGAGCCATGTAGGGGCAAATTGATTAGGGGGAAAAAGCAAAAGTTCCCGACCACAAAATCGCAACGTTGCGGCAGCGGGAGGCCAAGTAGTAGGGAAGAACGCGAAATCGGTAAAGGACGAGGCTCTGCCATTGAGAGAAAAAAAAAGAAGCAAAGTCTGAGAAGGGAAAGTAGAAGGGAGGCAGCACCGATTAAAAGCATGAAAAAAAGAAAGAAGCCGGGGATTACCAGGGGAGGTTCGCAGCCCCTTCGAACTTTAACAAAAGGAAAAAAGCTAAAAAAATCGGATGAAGGAAAGGGGAAAACTTTTTCCTGCCTAAAAAACTGGGTCACAATAGGAAAATGCCGAAAAGGAAACAGCGAGCAGAAAAGGGGAAAGAGGGGCGTGGAGGTCATCTAGGAAAAACCACGAATAAAACAAATGGGAAAAAACCAAACCAGACAAACAGGGTAAAACCAAACTCACAAAGCCATGAGGCTGTCCCTCGACCAGGGAAATCCGAAGTCGGCAGGGATAAAACGAACGGCTTGTGCTGCGAAGAAAAAAGAAAAATTAGGAAGCAACTTCACGGGTGGGAAAAAGGGGGCCTTGTGCTCTCAAAGAATAAAAAAAAGGGATACCGGCGACGCTGTTGTCGCCAAGCCAGGGGAAACGAGGGGGAACTAAAGGAGGGGGGAACCCTTCACACTCCGAACCATCTGACTATAAAAAGGGGAAAAACAGTTCCAGCGTCAGCCGAGTATAGGGGATACCCGAGTCACTCATCGTGGGAAAAAGGGGAGTCTCGAAAGAAAGTGGAACGAGGAAAAGAATTTGGTAAGAGGCCCTTAGAGAAAATTGACAGGCCACGATGAGTGGGACAAAAAACCTCGGACAGACAAAAAAAAAGAAAAGAATCTCGGTCCCAGAGGGGTTCGTTTGTCTGCAGAAAAGCCTGACAAGGTAAGCGTCGAGTACAAAGCAAGCATACACCGGGAGAGGCCTCCGAAAGTCGAAATTTTAGTAGCGTCAAAGTACCATCCGGCGCTTTGAAAAAGGGGAAAAATGAAAAAAGAGGGGGTGGGGGGGGGGGGGGAAGAATCTGGCATATTGGCGAATTAATTAAATTTGGGGAAAAAGAAAATTAGGGGCGCGGTCCGTGAAACGATCTAAGTGATAACAGGCGAAATAAAGGAGGGAAAAGCGCAAAGGGCTTTCGCTCCAGCTTTGGTCACGGCCAAAAAAGAAACGTAGGAGGAAGGCAGCCGGAGAAAAGGTCCGACCATTTCACTTCCTGGGAGGGGGGGGGATCAAAGAGAAGCCTATTGTGATTGTTTGGGAGGCTAAAAAGCCATATCTCTCTCCGCAGAGAAAAAGGGGTGCGTGGGAAAGGAGGCCCCCAAAGTTCCTGACAGGCGGGGAATGTGTCGGGAGGGGGAAGGAAAAAGGCGCACCGAAACTTCAAAGACAAAATTGAAACGATTCTCAAAAAGGGAGCACTGACCCGTGAACTAATAGATATGAAGGGGAAGATGGTAGTACTCCAAGGCACCGAGCAAAAAGAAAATCTCCGCATCAGAGAGGAAAGGAGGGCGTGTCAGGCGAAAAAAAAAACAGAAAAGGGGTCCATCAGAGGAAAAAAAAGGAAAACTAAAAAGAAACACAGATGGGGCTCAAAGGCACCTCCAAGAACGTTTACTGAGAAAAAAACTTTTACGAAGCTCCTTGGAAGGAAACAAAACCGCCGCTAAAGAAGGCCGCAAAGAGGAAAAAAAGAAAAGGGGAGAAGGAACATCGGTTACAAGGAGGGAAAACGCGGCCCGCAAAAAAGACATCCCATGGACCCTGTCCGCAAAAAAACGCAAACGATCGCGTTTTCAAGAAAAAAAGGGGAAACAACGGACAAGCCGGAGGGTAAAGGGGCTGTCCACAGCTAAAATAATGTTTGGCGAACCTAAAGGGGGAGGAAAATGCGTCTCGAAGAAAAGGATCTATGCCAAATGGGGGGTTCAGAAAGAAATCCGTAGGGGGAGAGAATCCCCCATCCCAATAATGATTGTACGGTAGGAGAACCGACGGATCTAACAAAAAGGGAAGGAATTTCAAGAGGACAACTCTCCAAGCAAGAAAAAAGCGCTGGAGATCGGAAGTCTACGTCAAAAAGGAAAATATGAGATTCCACGCACTCCAGGCAGCGCCAGCTGCCGGCATGCCCGAAGGAAAAGAAAGGCCGACTGATGAAAGGGAAAGGCAGAAACGCGGGGTTATCCGTACGAGAGAAGGCAAATTGTCAGACTGGGGTTTTCACCGAGGGGGGGAAAACGCGTTTGCACAAAAGGAGTGTTGGCATCGAGGCGCTTGGAAGAAAATCAAAGGACCAAGAGAAACGTCTAGTCAAGAAAGTGGAGCGATCAGAAAGAATTCGGCACAGGGAAGGGAAAAACTTGGGAGGAAAAACGCGAGACGGTGGTCTGACAGGGGGTGGGGGGGTGGGGAAGGGGAGTCTTTTAAAGGAGAATAGGGAAAACGGTACAGCGGGGGAACGGAAAAGTTTGTTCGTCTCGGCGAAGGACGGCCGGTTGGTGAAAAAAGGGAGGAACTGATTAGGCGCGACAAAAAAAGGTGAGTGAGGGGGATCCTAATAGAGGGGGAGGGGTTCTTTAGCTTTGACGGGGGAGGGAACCTGCTGGCCCCCATGAAAAGAGTGGGAGAAGACGCTCCTCAGAAAACAAACCGCTGCTGGCAAAGGAGAGCATCGGTGAAAGTGAAGACCGCCGGAGGAAAGAATCCCGATACTCGCGCGCAGGCTCCAGGTTCCAACGGAGCATTGAGGAAAAGGAGAATAGGGATGGCGTTGGTCAAATACCTCGACATACGCATAAATGGAGACATGACGGAGAAAATGTTTAGCCGCCATTGGGGAACCAACTACACCGAGCGCTCGATCGGTCAAGAAAAGAACAATGGCAGAGGCTTTGGAAAAAAATACTTTCAAGTAAGTTGAAAAAAGGGGACGGATTTCTAAGGGAAAGGGGACTCCAGACAGAAGCGGGTTATGGAAAAGGGAATCTTGAGCAAAGGGAGAATAAGTTGCGAGGGAAAAAGGAGTTACTTGATGTCGCAGGGAGGAAGAAAGTTACGGGAAAGAGAAGCACACTTTATCCAGAAAGGAACCTAATGGGGCACTATTGCCAAAGCAGGGAGGGAAGGACAACATTTAAGCCCGATGATGAAGGGGGAACTCCTACTACATTGCAAGGGAATCCATTACAGGGAAGGCTGGCCGGGAGAGGAAATAATTTCTGTAAAAAAGAACACTAACCAGTGGGACCATAAAGAAACGGGTCGCAAAAGAACTCTGTGTTAAGAAGGGTTTTTCACACCGATCGTATGGCAAAAAGACGTGTCCGAATTTCAAATGGGGGGAAAAATGAAATGGAAGGATTTCTATATCTTCTACAACGAGGGAGGAAAGGGAACGTATTTACTCTGCTTTAGATATGAACTATTAAAGGAAGGAGGCGTGTGACCGGGGAAGGGGGAAAGGAATTTTAAGAAGGGTCGAGTTAACACCTCATGCATAAAAATGCTACAACTCGTAGAAAGGGGGGGGGACTCCAGAAGGGAAGAGGAGGGGAGAGCAACACTTCGGGGAAGGGTTGAAAAAAAAAGAGTTATGAGCTGATCAAGAAAAACAATCGGTAGGACTGTGACGGAAGAAATTACGGGGAAAGCGAGGACAAG
>Ga0179593_1587707_pt1 | contig 12401 bp, 18 predicted proteins | sample CZODoug2_1_08_16_FD_185931 | JGI IMG/M metagenome (GOLD analysis project Ga0179593, IMG submission 185931) | Vadose zone soil fungal communities from Angelo Coast Range Reserve, California, USA - CZODoug2_1_08_16fungal (PacBio error correction) | ecosystem: Environmental > Terrestrial > Soil >...
AGGGGAAGAAGTGGGCTGCATTGTGAGGGGACCGGTGGGGGGGGCGCTGGGGGTTGGCTCGCGGAGCCGATTGGGGGTGCCAAGGGTCGGGGGCGAGGGGGTGATGTAAGAGTAAAGGAGGGTCTGGTGGGAAATAGATGCGAGTCGATGGATTGGGAACCAAAAGGAGGCGGGGCCTGAATGTTTGGGGCGCGGGGGTGGGGAAGATTAAGGACCTGAAGAAATTTCGCCGGTGTCTAGGGTCGAAAAAAAATATAAGGAGCTGTCCGGACCTTGGGGTGATACGCCGAATCAAAGAAAAAGACGGGCATTTTTCACAGGTCCCTCTATGTGTGAGGTGGAAGTTTGGAGGGGGGATTGATGGAGGAGGTATCTGGGGAGTGAAAGTAAAGGGGGGATAGGGGGAGAGAAAGGTGATCTAGTGAATATGGGTCGCGAAGGCCCATACGCCCGAGAAAAACGCTGTGGAAAAGGGGGAAGACTAAGAGGGTGGGGGGGCACTTTCACCCGAAAAAAAGGTCTTGCCACGAGGAGGCGCGGGGACGTCGACGACTGCCAAAAGCACGAAACAGAGTCGTTTCGTGGACGCTGCTGAAGGCCGTAACCATCAGAAAAAGAATCAAGTGGCACCCGGCCGGAAGGGGGGGGAGAAACGCGGGGAGACGAGGAAAGGTCTGAAAACCTAAGGAGTGAGCATCTCGTCGTGGAAAAGCCGGAGTGGGGAACAGGTGGGGAAGATTGGTGGAGGAGGATGCAGGGGGAGGGGTAGTGTAAAAGCGGGGGGTCGGGGAACAAGGGAATGGGGAGGGGGAGGTCCTTCGGTAACATCTCTCAGAGTGTGAGTTCTCTGGGGGGGGCGGCCCCTTCCGGGAACAGGCCTCGGAACCTCTAACTGAGGAGGGTAATAGGGGAGGAAGAGGGGGCAGGAGGTGAACGTAGATGAAGGAACCAGGTTGGGGGGACGGGACCTTGGGTGAGGGGGAGAGAATGAGGCGGAGTAGGCATGGAGGGGATGGGGTGGGGGGGCGGAAGTACTCGTGCTAATTGGATGCGTGTGAGGACGGCGTGGGGGGAGGGGAGGAAGGGGGGACTAATGGGAGCGAGACAAATGTGACCAGTAGGAGCAAGGGTGGGGAAAACGGAGGGTCCAGCGAGATGGTAAGTGGGGGGGGAAGAGAACGAGGGTATGTTGTGTGTTAATGAGGGGCAAGTTGTAGGGGGGGTAGACGAATTGTAAAGGCGTGTGGTGGACGAGTCGGGTTGGGTTCAGAGATGGGAGGGGGGGGGTAGAATGGGGATGGGTAAGATAGCGGGGGGGGGGAGGGAAAAATGTGGGGTGGCGCAGGGGGCGGAAATGAGGGGGAAAGGGGGAGTTATGCCGTCGGCAAGTGGAAGGGCGGAAGGGGGGGGGGTGGGGGGTGGGGGCGGCGGTGGTGTGCCAAGCGAAGTGGGGGGATCGGGGAGGTGCCGGCGGCTATTGAGAAGGACCTGGAGGGAGGGGGAAAGTTAGAAAAGAAGAGGGGAGAACGCGGTCGGGTGGTCGGTCGTAGCAGGTCGCTTAAGGGGGGCAAAGCGGAGAGGGGGTGGGGTGTCACCATAATATGAGGACGGGACTGAGTTGGGGGGACTTTCACATGAGGGCGTGCAGGGGAGGCTAATATGGAGCGAGTGTGTTCCCGTCGCGCGGGGGGGTAGGTAAGAAGAAGGGGGAAGGGGGAGGGATGGGCGGGGCCAGTGGAGGAGAGGTGGGGTGGAGGGGGGGAGGGGGGAAAAATCGGGAGGAGGGAGTTGGTGGGGAGAGGAATGGGGGGGGAGGAAGTGGAAGAGGGAAATGAGCGAGGAGGAGGGGTGGAAGGGGAGGGTGGGGGAGAGGTGGGGGGTAAGGGCGGGGGAGAGGGGGGAGGCGATTAAGGAGGGGGAGGTGGAGTTGGGATAGCTCGGGGGGGGAACCACTTTCATTTGAAGTCGGAGAAGGAGGAGAGGTGGCGGGATTGCGAAAGGTGTAGAAAGATACATGGGGGGAAAAAACCCCCAAAAAGTCCCCCCTCTAGAGAAGAAATGAAACCGGTTCACTAATCCTCATAAAAGAGAGGGGAGATTTCACCTTCTTAAAACAGGGCAGGGGAAGAAAGTTAACCAAATCCCCCTCAACCAGAATACTCTCCCCTCATTGTTTCGTCGGCGGGCGGACCCCAAGGGGAAGGAAAGCGCTACCCTCTTCGCCGTCAGGAAGAAGAGGAGTTGCCGACTGGTCCTTGCACGGCGCCGCATAGCCAAAACGCTCCGCCCCGAAAAGGAAAATGCGCGGATTCAGCCGGGGGAAGGGACCCGCAAGCCTTAAGGGACTATTAGCTGCTTTGGGGGGAAGGCCTCCAAAAAAAAGAGCGTTACAGAACCCGCCGCAGGTCAAGAAGACATCCTATCTGGGGGGGGTAACGACGGTGTCCGAAAAGAGATCAAAGTCGTGCAGCCACCGTCTGGGGGAGGAGCCCAAAGAACAGATCACGGGACGGAAAGGTGCCCTGGGATGAGAAGAGGGATACAAAACGAAACATCTTTCCGGTCCTCTGACGTAGAAAAGAAATGAGGGGGAGGGTCCGTCCCGGTTGAAAGGGGGGGCGGCCCTCGGTTGTTGAAAAAAAAAAAGCACGGGCAGAACGAAAGTCGTCCGGGGAAAAACCAAGCAAAAGAAAGCGCGACCTAGAGGGATCACGTTCAGAACAGGAAGCAGCGGTGACGAAAAGGGGAAAATCTTCGGCGCTGAAGAATCAAAAAGCCGCCGCCGTCCCTGAAGAGGAAAAAAAAAAAGGGGCACCGATTGCGTCGACAGGGAAAGGGAAGGGGTCTTCCCAGTTGAAAGGGACAGATCTAAAGCTCGGGGTTGCGCTGGAAACGGGTCCAAAGGCACCGCAAGGGGGAAGATAACTAAGAAATTCTTACGGGACATGCTAAGAAGGACGAGCAGCACGGGGGACGATCTCTTAACCAGGAACCCATTCGGAAGAGAGAGGCGTCTCCTAGGGAAACTGAGGAAGCAAAAGGCCTGCCCGATAGGGGAAAAATAGGAAAAAACGACACTTAGACCCCAAAAAAGACTCATCTCCCCAAGAGAAAAACGGGACCCGGTCCTCGCAGAGGAAAAGACGAGCAACCGGGTCCTGGAAAAGTTCGCCGCCAAAAAAACGGCCTCTCCCTCGGGCGGGCGGGGAAGAGTGATGGCCAAAGAAAAAGGGGCCCAGCTTCGGCAGGAAATCCCAAGCTAAAAGGAGGACACAGAAACGCCCAGAAAAATGCACAGTATGACCTCGAGGGGGGAAGGTTAGAAAAACCCCCGAAAGTTCCACGCGGGTTACCTCGGCCGGGAGAAAGTGGGGCGCACGCAAAAGGAACGAGGTGGGTATGCCGAAAAAAGGAAAGGGGAAAAGCAAAATCCTCATCAGGAGGCCCGGAAGATCAGCAGCGGGGGGGGGATGGTGGTGAACGGGGGAATTAAGGGGAAAAAAGTCTAAAGGTCGTGGAGTAACCGTAGCAAGAGGTCGGGGAGGATGTGCGGGTGGAGGGGTGCGAAAAGGAACGCTTGGGGAGGCGTTAGAAGAGGGTGGGTGGTCGTGGTGGTAGGGGGATAAGGGTGAGGGGGGGGGGGGGTTTTGTGGAGGGGGGTATAAGAAAGGAGGGGGTAAGAAGGGGGGGGGGGCTGGGTGTGTGGGAGGATAGGTCTGGGGAGTGGTTGGTGAGTCTAGGGGGGCGTGATGGGAAAAAGGGAGTAGGGGGGCGTGGAAGGAGGGGGGAGAATGTGAGAGTGAAAGGGGAGAGCTCGTCATGGGGTGAGAAGAGGTTGGGGAGGATAAAGATGGCCGGTCCCAGAAGGGGGGGGGGGGTGGGGCTTGGGAGGAGGGGGTTAGGGGGTTGTGTATAAAAGGGGCCTCCTGCGGTGCTACGGAGAGGTCGTCAAACCATGGGGGGGGGGTGCAGGAGGAGAATGCCAGGGTCTAGAAGACACGGAAAAAGAAAAGGTTTTTCCATAGGAGGAGAGGGAAACTCAATTCAGTGGGGCGGGGACCCAGTGGCCCGCGAAAAGGAAGCAGTGAAGACCCATGAAGGAGGGGGGAGCCTGGGACTGACATGCTTTCACGTTTGGGGGGGGAAAAGAAAAAAAAAAGAATCGGCGACAAGCAGGAAAAAAAAAACGGTAGTCGAAAAAGAAGAAAAGCTGACAAACGACAAACGGCGATGGCCATGGGGGATACTAAATGGGGAAAAAATTGGGAGGGGGGGGACTCCTCCGGGGAGTTTCGGAGGGCGGAGGTCCAAAGGGGGGGGGTTCAGTGGCTCAACTAAGGGGAAGAATCACGCGCCCAAACCACACACGGAGGGGGGGAGCGGCGACCTCCTCAAAGATCAAGGAAGAAGGAAAAAGGTCGGACTCGACCCCTCCCTATCGACCCGAAAAAAGGAGCCGGAAATCTCTTGAAACATACCAAGGAGTGTCCGGGGGAAGGGCATTCCCCACCAACTGGCACCCAGAAAAGGGGGGGGGGTTTTTGCCTGCCCTGAGGAGAGAAGGAATTTCCGAGTAGGTCTTAAAGGAAGGGTGCGGAGAAAGAAATTCAGAGGGGAGCCGCAACAAAAAACCGCGGACGGTTTATAAAAAGGGGGCAGGGGGAAGGGAATCATACCTCTGCGGCCGAAGCGACCGGAGGGGGGAAAGCAGCCAGCCGCAAGGGGAAGAGCCTATACTGGAAACCTGCCGGAGCAAGGAGAAAGGTGGGCAAAGAAAAGAGACCACGGCCCGAAAATCCCGGGGAAAAAAGGGAGCTACCGGGAAGAGCCTGTCAGGAAAAGCGACAATTCAGGAGTCTTCAAATCTCGATCTCAAAAAAAAACAAAACAACGGGGAAGGATATTGGCCAGACCTTTAAAAAACAAAATTGAACCGGCAAAACAGGTCGGCCGGGCAAGGAGGGAAAGGTCAAAACGTCCTGGCCACCGGGGGGGAAAGGGATGACCCCCCTTCGCAAGGAAAAGTAGCTTGAAGAAGGCGGCAGAGCAGACCGTTCCAGGGGGGGGTTCTGGCCGCCCGAGAAGGAGAAAGGACGTCATCCACTAAAAAAGGAGAAAAAGAAAGTGGGTGGTCGAAGATAAAGCCGCTGGCAAAGCACGAAAAAAAAACCGCCGACGTCGAAGAGGCTCTCCGAAGACGGCAGGGAAAAAAAATACAGGGGGGGTGGAACTGAAAGACGGCCTCCTAGGCTAGAAAAGCGTGGAGAACGCGAGCGGGGAGGGGGGGGCTGATCTGACGCCCGGTGGGCCTCGAGGGTATTGAATTTGAGGCATCATAACTCCGGGGAAAACAGAAACCGCATCAGAGGAGCAAAGAAGGAAAAAAGGCTTATCAACCAGAAAAGGTCCAAATAGTTCAAATCGAAAGGGGGACGTTCTAAGGGGGGCAAATGGAACTTCCTGGGAAAAAATATTCATCCACTAGGAGGGTAGACGCCGGGGGTTTTTCCAGGGAAAAAATCTTACTCGGGAAGAAACAAGGCCACAACGGGGGGAGACCTATTTCAAAAGGAGAATGAACAGCAGAAAAGAAAGTCGTGCTAACGATCAAAAAAAGATTCTGGAACAAAGAAAGGGGACCCTGGGAAAGTAATCCACGCCATAGGGAAAGACCTGGGCCCAGTCGGGAAAAAAAACATCGTGCAGGGGAGGAAGAAACCGCTTGGCTGTATCGAGAAAAGAAAAAAGAAAAGAGATGACGAACGAGCTGCTCAGAGGAAAAGAAAAAAGGGTCTGCTCGCAATAAAACAGCAGATCGGGCAGGTCTGCCGGAGGGGGAAACCCATCCTTCGAAAACTATTGAAAATGAGGGGAAGTTCTTGTCCGGAAGAGAAGAATCCTACCGGGGGGGGGGGGAAAATGGGTGAAAATGCAGGTTTGGCCTCGGGAGTGGGGAAGAAAATCCTCCTGTTCGTTGAGGGAAAGGGGAAGGGAAGGAAAGGAGTTCGGCAGAAAGCGCCGCCCTCCGGAGTGGGGTGGGTGGCGGCCTTTCGAAGAAAGGAAGAGAAAAACCCCTTGCCCCTCGAGAAAGGAGGGAAGGGCCTAGGAGGAGGTCCCAAGGTGGGAGGAGACGCGGGTTGGTGGAGCAAAGGAAGGGACAGGTGCTAGTGTGGGGAGGGAAAACCCCCCTCGTAAAAAGGAACAGGGAAGCAAAAAAAAAAAAAAAAAAAAAAAAAAGAAAAAAAGTCCTCCGCAACTCGAGAAAAGGACTAGGGGGGGTGTCCTTTTGACCAAGGGAAACCGGACTATATCTTCCGAGAAAAAAAAAGCGTCTGGGGACCAAATCAGAAAGGGGTCCATATCTTCCAAGGTGAGAGGTTTCAGATTTCCTTTAAAGGGGGGGACGCTGAGAAAAAAAGAAAAAAAAACAAACCAGCGCTTTCTCGGAAAAGGAGGACCTTCCGACGGAAAGACCACACAAGGGGATGGCTCTGGAAAAAAAGGGCGGCGCCAACCTGAAGAGGGGGGCTTGTTTTTGAAGTCACAGTTAACAATCGCAAGAGGCAACACAGTGAGGCCCAAGAAGCTTGCTTAAGCAGCAAGACCGGGGGAAAGACGCCCCAGAGGCGGGAACATCTTTCAAAAGGGACGGGGCAAACTCTCTGGGCCACAGGTGCTCGTAGGGAAAAAACAAAACAGCCGCCTGGGAAGACTCCGTGGTGGGAAAACAAAGAACGACAAAACTGAAGGGGGGGGGGACCCAAGGGCCCCCCCCCCCAAGGAAAAATAGAATTTTCAACGCGGCCAGGAGGAAGAAACTGCCCCTCGGGAAAAAGGTCCACGATTTGGGGGGACCGTGAGCCTGGAAGGGAAGAGAATGTGTAAACCGCGAAAAACAAAAGCACCTGCACTAATCTTTCAAAAAGGGAGGGGGGAATGGAAAAAGTCTCGGCCGCACCGAGCGGACCAAAGGACAGAACTCGCTGCGCCAGAAAAGGAAAAAAAAAACACTACTCGTCATCTTTGGAAAAAAGGAAAGGGGTGGGCACCTGAGAAGAGGCACCGCTCAGAGGGGAAAGATCAGGCAGCCGGGGGGGCGAAATGAAAAAAAAAAGAAAGCGTGCTGTCTGTCCACGGAAAAATCGGGGGAGGGGGGGGGGGAACTAGAGGACCCAGCTTCGCAGGAAAAAAGGAAACAAGCAGCCCGACCCGGGAAAAAACGTGAAAACTCCGTTCACTGCGGGAAAAGAAAAAGGTCAGCTCCCCTTTCCCAAAAAGGAGAAAAAAAATCGGGAAAAGGCGTTACCAGGTACAAAAGCAGGAAACAACCAAAAAAAAAAAAGGAGGAGGAGTAAAAAGAGAAAAAAGAGGTTCAAACGAAGTAAGAAACAGCACGCTCTAAGTTCTTTCAGGAGGGGGGGTTAAAACGACAGGCGCTGAACCTGCTCCGCGGAAAAAAACCGGACGGATGCCCCGAAGAAAGGGAAAAATTGAGGAGCCAGTGGGAAAGGCGAGGCCAGCTTGCGAAAAAAGAAAATCTTAAAAACCCGCCGTGTTTTTTCGGGAAACTTTTCATCAGGGAAAGAGATGGTTGCAATAAAAAAGGATCAACGGAAAGTGACGGAAAGCGCTCGCGGATCAAGAAGGAAGGTTTCCTTGAGAGAAGGGGGGGAAAAAATCCGAGGAGATGGTTACGCTGCTTGTTGCAGGCCAAAAATCAGCGCAGCAGGGAAGAAGAAAACCTCCCGGGAAAAGAACGGGGGATTCAAGGAAAGGTCGGTCGGGAACTCACAGGAACAGCCAACGGAAAAAAAACAAACTTCTGGGTGGCGGGGGAAAAAGGAGAGCCCCCAACCGGAAAAAAGGGGAATCAGAAGAAAGCGTGAACGGAACGCTTCCGGTGGGGACTAACGACAAAATAAAAAAAAGAACTTATAAACTTGTGGAGGAAAGGAGGGGATGTCCAGGGGGGGGGGTTTGACCACGTCGAGGGGGACAGCAGCTCTTTTGGGAGAGCATCCTTGCAAAAAGGAGCAACGTCCGTCGCCAAGAAAAGAAAGGGGACGCCCGGCGGCAACGTGAAGGGACCTGGATTTAACAGGAAAAAAAGTTTCCTAACGGGCATGAGGGGATTGAGGATACTACCACACGCGCCCCAGGAGGGCCAAAGGATCAAAAGGGAAAAAAAGACCAGTCCCACGGTGGAGGGAGAGGAATTAAAGACGAGAGCGGGGGATGGGGGCCGAGCACAAAAAACCATCAAGAGAAACAGAAAGGGACTCCGGAAAGGGGAGGATGGTCGAAGCGCAAAGGGTGAGATCTCGTGAAAAAAAAAAAAAAAAAGACCACTTCCCAAACGGAAGCACGCTAGAAAATCTTCAGAAAAAAGAAAGGGTTCCTACGCAATAAGGGAGCTCCGGGGGTTCAATATTCCACAATACACCGCCCTCGGAACAACCTGAATACCCCACAAGAGACTACTAGATTTCCCAAAAACACTCTTCATCCAGGAGTAGTGGACCACAGAGCCTTTTTCTTGGGAAGGACGAGGTCCCCTCCAGGAAGACCAATCGAGGGAGTTGCGGATTTGTTGACTACCGGAAATAAAAAGCTCTCCGAATTCCCACTACCAAGTCGAGAACGCCGAAGAAATTCAAAGGGACCTCACTGTTGGGAAAAGAGAAAAAAGGGGACACCGGAAATTCCCACGCCCCAGAAAGCTTCAGAGGGGGTAATGCTTTGGGCGTGCCCGACCCGAAAAATCTTGTGTTTAGTTTATGGTAACCCTCACCGGGTTGCAAAACATACATGAAGTGCCAAAAAAATCTTCGAGCGAAAACCCTGTAAAAAAAAAAAAATACAAATCGGGTTGAAAGGGGTTTCCCGTGGAGGGGAGGGGGACCAAAAACGTCCTTGTCACCCTTCCAGAAGGGGAGAAGAAAAAACAACTCACCAGATAAACTACGTACATAAGAAAAAAAAACTGTCCAGGAAAAGAAGGTAGGTGGGGAAAATATGCCCTGGAAAGAAAAAAAAAATATGCGAAAAAAGGGAAGCAGGAGGTTTCATTAAGATTCCCCAAAGGGAGGGACGACAGCCAGTAGGGCGGGTGGTCCATTTTGACCATGTCCTGTTGACGACAACAGGTTGGGAAAAGGGGGGGGGGGGGCGGAAAAAGAAAAAATTTGGATGGGGAACGATGCTACAATCGCTTGGAGGAAAAGCCACTCAACCGTTCGAGAAAGCTACCTAAAAGAAGAAGGTACAAGGTGTCGATTGAAAGTGTCCTAAGGGGCGGTCGACCTAGAGAGTCTGTTTAGAAAAAGTAAAGGGCCCCCGCAAAGAGTATCGACTGTAAAGAGAAAAAAGAAAATAGTTTAAAAAAACTCGAAAAAAAAGAAAATCTGGAAGGAATCACTTGCCTCGAAATCCGGAAGGTGGGAAAACTAACTTGCCCGAAGAAGAAAGAGGAGAAGTCCGTTCCAGGGTGAGGGAAAAACCACTGTGCTCCAAAAAAAGGGAGGGGGGGCAAAAAACAGATGCCGAAGAGTAGAACCGTCGGAGAGAATGCAGAAAAAGCCATCTTCTTTACCTGTCGGGGAAGAAAACGCGGAAAGGATCTTTTCAACACGGTTGTGGGGAACGCACCGTCAGGGGGGGGAAATCCTCGAAAAAAAAAGAAAAGAAAAAAGGCTCAGAAGCTCCGCGCAAAATTCCACTGAGGAAAAAGGACTGTCCGAAAAGGCTACGGGGGATCACTCTGGACAATTTGCCGAAAAAGGGGGGGCTTGGGGGGGGGGGGGGGGCCTCAAAAAAAAAAATCCCTCCCAATTGGGGACATATCCCTCTAGACAGGGGGAATCCAGTGCAAAGGACCTCTCAAAAAGGACCTTCCCGACAAAAAAAGAATTTCTCCCATGGACTCCTCTCAAAAGACACAGGAGGAGGAGGTCCCTGAAAGAATGGTACGTCGTCTGTGCAAAAGAAATAAATGACCGTCGAGGCAAGGTTGTTCTTGAGGGAAGGGGGGAAAAAAAAAGAAAAAAGGTCGAGCAGTCCTGTGCACCGGGTCCGTCTGAAAAAAGGAAAAGAAGGGTGTGGCTGACAGGGCTTCTGTTCAAAAAAGAAGGCTTGCGGACGGACGTCCGGGGGGGGTAACTTAGGGCAGGGGGGGGGGGGGGGAAGAAATCCTCTCTGAAAGGCCTTAAAACAAAGCCGCCACAATGCCTGTGTTACGCACGACGGTAAAGGAACGAGGGGAGCCGTAAACCGGAGAAGAGGTAGAAGAAGCGAGGTACTCCTATAAGAAGACGGGCCGAAACCTAACGCCCAATGGGGAAGTGGTTTAACTAAAAGGAAAAACACTAAGGCTAGAAAAAAGTTCCCGAGGCAGCGAAAGCAGACGGGGGGGAGGGGAAATCTGAGGAAACAGATGGGGGAGGCTTCATGAGAAAAATCGGAATTGCGCAGACGGCAGGGTAGGCCCTAAATCAAAAGAAAAATAGAAGCCATGCGCCATAACAGAGCCAATACAAGATAAGGCTCCAGTTGCAAGAAGTTGGGAGGGGTGGAGACCGCGACGGGATTGTCGCCCGGAGGAAAGACAAGTGGACTGTTCAGGCCGCCGAACAAAAAAAATCCATGTGTCCCAAAAAAGGGACGTAAAAAAATGAAAAACACCTGGCCCAAAGGAAAAACGAGGGGGAGACCGGGGGGAGGGAACCATGACCTAAGAAGGAAGGCTGTCTCCCAAGGGGGAAGGCAGCAAAAAAACTGGAACAAAAAACCAACGTGCCGGTTACGATTGTCGAGACAAAAAAATCGTGGCAAAGAAAAAAATGACCAAAGAGCCGACAAGGTGCAATAAAAAGGTCAGGTCCCAGAGGGGGGGGAATCTATAACTTTCCGAGGAGAAGAGCTTGAAAAGGAGGAAAAGGGCCACCCGGTGCGCATCATACCGAAAACCCAAGGGAAAGAAAAGTAGAAATGACTGAGGCGTCCCGGGCAGAGCACGAATTTTTCGAAGCTCCAACTAGGTGGGTAACACACGGGGGTACTTTGGAGAGAGAAAGACCCTTCGCAAGATTTGATTGTAAGATGGGAAATTTTTGTCAAAAGCAAACCGAATTTCTTGGGTGAGCCGGTCCAAAGGAGGGAGGTTTTCCGTCAAAAAGAGGGAGGGCCAGAAAGACGACCTCCTATTGAAAAAGAGGGTGGTGTGGGGGGGAGGACGGAACCCGCGGGGCCAATCGGAGAAAATGCTCTTCAAACGAAGGGAAAGCCTGACAAAAGGAAGTCCCGGGCGGACTTTTCTTTCTGGGGATCCTAGGGGATTTGAGAAAAAGGGGGGGGTCTGTGAAAGGGGCCCCGAGCGGAAAAAAGGCCGATGCGCTTGGCGAAAATCGCGAAGACGAGGGGTTCCGAAGACAAAGGAGGCGTCTGGTGACAAGAAAAAAGGCTGAAAACTCTTCGCCAGCAAAAGAATCAGCCCCGGTGGGGCGCAGGTTTCGAGATGCTTTGCCTGGGGGGGGGGGAAGAAAAAGAAACCGCCACCCCGAAATTCTCGTCCTTCGAGGGGGGGACATGTGCCAACCGGCCACCGGTTGAAAAGGGGGGGAGGCGTGGAAAAAGAAAAGTTCGTGGCGTCCAACCCTGAGGCACGCGTGGAGGTGGAGACCTTGAAAACCTACCCGCGGCCGAACGAGTTAACAAAAAAGCCACCCCGCCTGAGGAGGGTCATCTGCCCGGAAAAGTGGAAAAATGATCCGGCGAAAAGTCCCTTCCTGGGGGGGGGGGGGGGGGTGGGGGACCGGACGAGCTGGACAAAAAAGAATATTCGAGATCTCCAAAGGTGAGTTGGTCCCAAACGACGGGGAAAAGGACCCTAAAGGAAAAGGGTTCGAGTCGAAAGGAGATCAACGAGGGCAAAAAAAAAGCGTGGGTAACCCACCGGGCACGCGGGAAGGATCCTTGCCCAGGGGGACTCAACGGAAACAGACGTGCTTCACGAAGCATTAAAAAGGGGGGGCCTGGACCGCAAAAAGCTATCACCAAAGGGAACGCGGCGGGTCGTGGGAAAGAAAAAATGGCGCGAGGCCCTTAAAGGAGAATTCCCGGAAAAAGGAGGGGACCGTTTCCGGCACGAGGGGAATCCGCGATTGACGAACAAGGAAATGTTCCGGTCACTAGCGGGAGGGAGGACATCTTCGGCGGCCAAGAAAAAAGGGAGGGAACGGCCCCAAAAAAAAAATCGCGCCCTGGGCCCAGCTCGCAAAAGAATGTCACGCCCGCCGCCCGGAGTCAAAGTCCAACGTCCCCCCAGGGCGGGGCAGGGAAGCGAAAAAAAGGTTCAGCTCCCTTTCAAAAAAAAAGAGGGGAGAGAACAGAGGGACAGGTTGCCC
>Ga0179593_1595188_pt1 | contig 12401 bp, 17 predicted proteins | sample CZODoug2_1_08_16_FD_185931 | JGI IMG/M metagenome (GOLD analysis project Ga0179593, IMG submission 185931) | Vadose zone soil fungal communities from Angelo Coast Range Reserve, California, USA - CZODoug2_1_08_16fungal (PacBio error correction) | ecosystem: Environmental > Terrestrial > Soil >...
GGGAGAACGGGGGGAAATTGAAGGAGGAAGGGAAAGACACCCGGTAGCCGTACCTAGGTCTTGAGGGGGGAAAATGACGCATAAAGGGAGGAGCAAGTAGTGGAGGGGGTAAGGCTGGCCCGTAAAGGCCTTATGCGAGACCAGTGAGGGGGAAATCCCGAGAGAAGGAAACCGTAGGGGGGGGAGGGATCTAAAGTCCTGGCAGCGATATAAATCGGGCTAGCATACATGTATTGAAAATCAGCTTGGGTTAAAAATGGGCTCCAAACAGCAAAACTATGGGATTATCAGGGGGGGGCATTGTGGAGTCAGGGGGGTATTAAAGTTGAAAGAGTTGTGTGTTTGGGTCCCAGGAAATCTCATGTGCGGGTCGCCACTTTGAAGAGGTGAAAAAAGTGTGGAGTGAATTCAAGATAAAAGGTGGTATCGGTTCAATCCGACGACGAGAGAGGGGGCAACCGAAAAAAAAAGTTAGTGAGAGGCCGGTGAGGTTATCAGGGATGCCGGGAGGAACAAGGCCAAGGACCCAGGAAAAATAGGAAAAGAGGAAGCCACCGGGAAGGGAGGAAAAGCCGGACTTGACAATGAAGGGAAGTCGGGGGGGCTTCCAGGGAAGGGACGTTCGAGTGGGGGGTAGGAAGGGTCCAATAACGGGAATGGGGAGAGGAAACTTCGACTACCAAATGGGGGCAATGGCGAAAGGGTACTGCGGAAATTCTGAGAAGAGGGAAGATTCAAATGGAGGACATGACATCAAGGAAATTCTTATAGGAGGAAGCTGTCGGAAGGAAGAAGCGCCTGAGCTAACCGGAAACGAACCAAAGCTGGGGGAGACACCGGGGAATCCCGGTAACGGGGCGTAATCCAGGAATGAGGAGAAATCAGGGAGGGGGCGGACAAGAGATGACATTTTTAAGAAGGTAAGGGTTTGCTCCTTGTTGGGGCAATTAGAGCATGCTTGAACCTAGGGGGGGTTGGTGCCACTAAGTTGCTGGAAGCTGTATGTACGAAAAAAACCGGATGCATTGGGGAGAGACGATCTATAAGGATTACATTCCAACAAAAAAGGGGAGAGCGGAGTAAAAAAGAAAGAGCTGGGGCAGGTCTACAGGGGAATTACATTGTGAAAAAGTAAAGAGTGAAAGAAACCCTTTCAAGGGAAGTTTGACCCCAACCGTGGAGGAAAATACTGGCAGATCACACCAGGAGTTCGCGAATAGAAGCTCAAAGTCTGAGATTGCAGGGGATGGGAATCACAAATAAAAAAAAAAGCGAGAAAAGGAAGCCGAAAGGTGAGGGGGGGGGGTCATGTCGGAATACCACATGACGGGGTGGGAGGGACAGTTTCTGGGGTTCGGTAAAAGAGAAGTGGCATGGTTCATCGAAGAAAAGCAAGAAGAGAAGGACCCGGGCATCGAAGAGCTGAAGAGCCGCGGCGTAGGAAAATACAGGATCTAAACCGGAAACGATGGGATAGGAAGAAATTGTGATACTTAGAATTAGGCGCCGGGAAAAAGGGTGGGGGGCAGAGTGGACCGAGGTTCTTTGCCGAGACCAGACGAAATGTGAAAACTAAGGGAAAAAGAAAAGGACTTCAGAAAAGGAGACAATTTAAACGCATCCTGCTCTTCAAGGAGCCTCAGAGCGGAAGACGGTGCGAGGGGATCGGAGAGAGATAGGGGAAAAATCTGGGGGGGTAAAGAACAGATGGTGGGGATGGCAACAAACCTCAACACAAAAAAAAGGATGAAAAAGATTGAAGAGTTTTCCTAGAGATATCTTGAAACCAAGCACGCAACCGAGATCTCGGAGTCTTGAAAAGGGGGCCGAGCAGGGAAAAAGGAAGATATGATAGAGGTGTCGAAGGAGGATGATTTGGAAGGGGAGGCGTATCCCGAGGTAAAAGGAAAGGGAGGAGAGAAAACATCGGGCCTGGCCAAAAAAAAAGCCGCGCCTGGTGGGGAAAAGGATCTCCATTCCTCCAAATACAGGATTCAGTGGGACCTAGAGCATATCGGAGGGCGGAGGAAAAATCACAGAGCGAGTAAAGTGCACGAAGGGAAGGTGATCAAAAAACTCAGTGGAGCAGCAAGACTTGTCACGGGGACGTATAGCTGTAAAAAAACGCATTGTGGAGGAGAAGGGTAAGTTGGATGGAGGAATCTTTGGATCTCGAGGGGACGGTGCGAGAACCCAGTCAATAGAGGGAAGGCAAGAGGGAAGATGTAGCGAAAGTATCCGGGATAGGTGGAAATACTGCGGAAAGGATCATTTCAATGCCACGTGGGGGGGGGGGTCAAAGGAGAAAAAACATGGGGTCGGGAATAAAGAAAAGTCAATAAAGGAACCTGACTAAAAAAAGAGAGAGGAGATTGCCGAGGGAAACGATTCTGGAATGGAAGAGAAAGGGGATGGAAGAGTCAATGAGTGTTAAGGATGTTTGTTGGGGGGTGAGAGGGGGGGCTACAAGCTAAAAAAGGGGCTGTGACAAACGCCCGGTTTCTGATCCTGCCCAAAAAACCTGCCAGAAGGGATGGCGGGGGGGGAGAAGAAAGGGGACTCACAAACATCGTGCGTAAAAATATTGAAACAAGGATCGGACCCCAGGGGGAAAATAACTGAGGGAATCCGGGAAAAAAGGTGGAAAAAAGGGCCCGAATGGCATCTAGGAGAGGGGCTATGAAAAGGTGGACGGTTACAGGTTTAACAGAATTGTTAGGGCTTTACGAAGAGGGGGTCCAGTCTGGAAGAGTCTCGGCAAGGAAAAAGTGCGGGGAACAGGAATGACCTTCCATTCAGGGGGCCTTTGAAGGCTGCAGTCCGAAAAGAGAGTGAGGAGATCTTTCAGGGGGGGATTATTGGGAAGGAGTCAATTTTCAAGGACACGAGGGCAGGAGAAACCAAAATAAGTGTCGTAGGGAGGATACCACGTTCAGGAAAAGGGACTTCAAACCCAGAAGAAGCTGGGGTGTCGGGAAAGAAAATAGTGGAGCCGAGACAGAGGGGGCGGTTACCGGGGAAGGGGGGTCACGGGGAATTAGGCACCCAGTCCTGTTTGTGTGAAACATTTAAAGACTACCAACTAAGATGCGAAGGCAGCCCCTGGGAACCGAAAGGGAGCCGCGAACTTTCCAAGATTGATCGGCAAAGCGAGTTAAAAGGGGTGAAAGGAGGGGATCCATAGCACCGGGGGAATCTTTAAAATGAAAATGCACAGAACATAAAAGTCGGGGCACAAATAAGGGGGGGTGACAAGAGAGAGAATTGGGAGACATAAACAACCGACTGTGTTCTTCACTAGAAAGAAAAATAGTAGCGAAAAAGGGAAGGAAATAAAATAATACGGCAAGGAAAACATCGTTGGAGCTTCGGCAAAACCAAGAAATGGGACACTGAAAAGAAGCAATGAAGGGGGGTCTAGATAAATGAAGGGACGCCGAAAGGGGGTTCGAGAAAAAGGAAAACAAAAAAAAAACTGATAAACCTGGGCTTTGGAGGGGGGGACGGGGGAACGCATGGAAGGAAGGGGGGGAAAAGGGCAGGAATGGATTGAAAACCGCTACGGCGTCAGGGCCAATAATATTGAAGGGAGACACGATATTTCCAGTGGGGGGAAAAAAAACTGGGAAGAGGACAGTGGACGGGATTGAAGAAACTGTTGAGGGGAAAAGGGGGAAAGGCAGAAAAGGAAGAGAACTTTGCCCGCGGGAGTAAAGAAAATCCACAACACAAAGGGGCGAGGAAGATAGAGATGGGAAAATAGGCAAGAGGGCAAGGGGCTGAAGGGAAGAAATTAGGATCAGACCGTACCTCGTGAGAAAGTTGGCAAATTACTCAAGCGGTAGAAGCTAAGTAAAGTGGAGGAAGAATGAGCCGGGATAAGGAAAACTCTGAATGTTAGAAAGGAAGGAAAATATTAAGCCTAGGATCTCAGGCCCTGACTTAAGACGGACCGGAAAGTGTGTGGATCGAAGATTTAAATTAGGGACGAAGCGGATCTAGCGAACACTTGCTATTCAAACCGGTCCAAAAGAAAGAGGGGGGTGAAAGGGAAAAAAGACTCAAAAGTATGCTGCGAAAAAAATATTAGGTCCTGTCATTTCACGTGTGCTCTAGGAGTTCTAAGAACATTGGGGGGGGGGGGCGACCATCAAATCAAAGAGGGGAGACAGGGGGGGGTTCAAGGACCAAATCTCCAGGGGGGGTTAATAAGGGTAAATGGGATGCAGGGGATGGAAAGTCAAAGAAAGAACATCTGAGGGGGTTCGGAAGACAGAGGCGCTTTCGTTGAGAAAAACTCCCCAAGTATGGGTGTTGGGCGGGAAGAAAGGCGATAGTCTTGAAGGTCTCTTGGGGGGGACGTTTTCATCCGTGAGGTTTAACAGGGCTTCTAGACCAAAAATCTTCCTGGGGGTCCTGGGGACAAAAGTATGAAGGCCAGAAAACAGCTCTTCCCACGATGGAGATGAGAGGACACCCTTTCCCGTTCTACAATCTGGAAAGAAGACGAGAAGGACTGTGGGGGGGCATCGGGGTTGGTATCTTATCACGCGTTCGCTAGTAAAAAATAAAGAAAAAGACCTACAAGGGTATTATGCTCAGAGGACGGGAAAAAAGTGAACATAGAAATCAACAGAAATTGGGAAGGACGCAGTAGCAGGATACTTCCGGGCCAAAGCATTCTCGAAGGAACGAATGAAAGGGGGGAAAAAAGGCCGGAAGAAGACCCCCGGGCAATGGAAAAAAAGGCCTTGAGAGGGGTAAAGCTTTCTGAGAAAAAAAGACAGCTCATGGTAGAGGTTAACAGGAAAATTGGTCTACACGACTTACGCGAGGATGGGCTTAAATAACTGGAAAAAAGAAAGTCTTGTCTGGACGGACAAGGGGGGAGAAAATGCAATTGGTTCCGTAAATTTTTACCGTATGTGCTCGTAACCACTGGAGGAGGGGGGGGAGGGGGGGGATTGTGGGCTGTTGGGGGAAAAAACTTTTGGAAAAAGAAGGTGGCGGCGCTTGCCCAAAAGCCCCACACCCCCAAACCCCTTCCCCGCATGGGAGAAAAACCGAAAAGATCTAGAAAAGGAAAGAAAGCAGCCGAGAGGAGGACTTACTCGGGAGCCTGATTACGGGGGGGTCATGGCCAGTTTAGAACCGTGAAGGACACAAAACGGAGGGGAAAACCAGAGTGGAATTGGAGAATCGCAGGAAATTCAATCTAAACACGAGGTGGGCCTAAGCGCGGGGCCTGATAGAGTGCCGAGATGGTGGGATCCCACTCTTATAAAAGACAAAAACATCTTATAAAACGAAGGACGAGACAAAAAAAGTTTGGAGGGGTATCAAAGAGGAAGAAATCCACCAGGCTTTGAGTGGGTGGAAACGAGCGGAAGGGGGGCCAGGGGGCACTTGTGGAGTGATATTCAACAATTCATGGGGGAAGGAGAATATCCCCCATAAGACTATAACCGGAAAAGTTCGACGGGGAACCTATTGGGGGTTGGAGGAAGAGGCCGAGGGGAGGGCTATTACCTCTCAACAGTAATATCAGAAGAAAATGGATGAGATGGGGATGCTCTGGAATTAGCGCTGAGTGAAAGGTTGCAAGGGTGAATAGGAAAAGAGGGGAGGAAAAACTTTTCAAGGAAAAAAAAAAAGCCGTGTAAGGGGGGGAAATCGGTAGAAAGGGAAAGGAAAGGATTCAGCGAAATGCAAACAATTTAACTAATCCGAATACGCAAAAAGGCCGAGACAACCGGGGGGGAATAGACGGAGCTAGAGATAAAAAAAAAGGAGGCTGTGGGGAAGATGTTTCAAGCGAATTGGGGAAAGGAACGCATTGGGAGGAGGCTCTCAAAAAAACTTAGGAGGGGGGAGGAAAATCTAATTGGGGAACGTCAAAAGGGTTCCGCGAGCTCAATAATGAACCCTCTCTCAAAAAACCGCACTAAAAGGCTATGAAAGATCCGGGGCTGGGAAGGGGGGGGATAGAGGCGAGGAAAAGATAGAATGAGCTGAAGGTGTGTGGGCTCATTGTACATAAGAGGGGTCTTTCGTATAAAGGGAACAACAGGGGGAGTCAGAGGGAGAAGGGAAAACGACGGTCCCCTGAAAAGAAGATTGCCAACTTTAAAAAAGCGCTGGTGAATTCGAAATGATCAAGAAAATCCAGGAGGGGGTAGAGAGGGGCAAGAAAAAAAACGGTAATGAGGAAGCGTTCGGAACAATGACATCCAGAGGAGAGAGGACCGGGGAAGGTCATCGATCTTGGTGATCTTCAGAGGAATGGAGGAAATAAATAACCTTGTACCAAGGAAAGCTTAATAGCGAACACCGATGGGGATTCTACGACGGGAGACCAAGGTGGAATTACAATGGTAGGAGACTCTGGTGTGCTCACTCTTTGCAGGAGGGGAAAAAAAACCATCGAAAAGGTTCCAGTCGCGGCTATGCGAACGTCCTGAGGGCATCTGCCCGTCGGCATTAGTTCCATCCATTGGGGAAGAAACTGACAGGGGAGGGAACAATGGAGTCTAAAGGGGAAGACCGGCTAGACCATGATTAGCTTCCGAGTTGGGGGTTACTCATCCGGGGAGGGGGAGATTGAAGGGAGAGAGGGGGGGCACTAGCAATGATGGAGGAGGGGTTGGTTTTTGGGGGCGGTTGTGTCGTAAAAAAGACAAGGGAGGGGGGGAAAACTCCGGGGGTTCTTAATCAACAAGAAACCAACATCAAGTCGTAATTGGGGGAGGGTCCGAAAACAAGGCGCAACCGGGACCTATAACAGGGTAAAGACATAGGGCAATTGTGGGGGGGGGGGGGGTTGGGGGAAACGGGACGAAAAGTGGTACTTTGGAATCAAATAACTGATTTCGCAGAAGTCGGGGAAAGGAGGTTAACGGGGTGACAAGGCAGTCGCTCAAAAGGTCGAGAGGAAAGTTTTGGGACGGTAAAAAACGTGGGGGGGAAGGAACTGTGGGCGAGGAAAAAGGGTCCTCGAGAAAGGGGACCTTCAGGGAAGGCTTCGCGGGCTGTCTATTCAAGGATCCTTCCATTCGGCAGAAGGGGGGGAATGGGGGATTCGGAACAGGAGAGGAAAGTCTCTTATTTGTCGGCAAATGTAGGATTTAATGGGAAGCGCGGGATCCCCAGGAGGTTTCTTCGGGGGAGGGGAAAGGACCGTTCAAAATCCGAAGCAAGGTAAACGATACCCCAGACCGAACCAAAGAGGTCATCAGGGTCTTTCATTCCTCTTATCAATCCTCACTTGCAGGGGAGCATAGGGAAACGGGTGATCGTTTGTCTTTCATTCCAGAAAGGATTGCACGAAAAGTGCCGCTTTTGTTTGTGGAAGGTTTCAGCGTGGACGCCCCTGGACCTTCCCGTCTGACTCTTCAATCGCTCGAGGGGGAAAGGAAAACACTGAACAGGGAAGCTTTTTGGTTGGGGCTCAAAAGAAAGAAAGGTCTTTCTGACGAAGAATCAGAAGAACCGGGGGGGGGGGATTGAAAGAATACCAGAGCAACATTCAAGGTGCTGTCCCGTAGAAAAAGGGAAGTTGTACTGTGCACAATATTATTTTTGAACGGTGAGAAAACATCACAAAACACCGAAAGTGGTCTTAAAGAAAGTGCCGAAGAAGGAAAAATGAAGAACCAATACGAGCCATCGGGGGAGGAGGAGCATTCTTGGAAAACCAAGAACTGTGAGGGGGGGGTCTGAAAGAGAGTTACGGGAAAAAGACCGATTAGTCCCCCGAACCGAGGTGGGTCGAGCCAGAACAACAAACGTATTCTCCGACCGTTTAAATCGGGACGAAGGACAGAAAGGTCGGATCCTTTTAATCAAGGAGAGGCCTGAACCTTTCGTGCAAAAACAATAAGAATTACGGGAGGAAAACCACAGAAAGGGAGTTTGCAAAACTCTGTGCGCTCGGAAAGAAGGACGTCGCTGTTGGAGGTAATACCGGGGGGAGAACCTGGGAAATCCGTCAAAAGGGGGGAAAGCGTCCGTCCCACGGAATAGCCTAACACAACAAAGGAGAATGAGGGAGGAGAGAGCTGTTAAGAACCCGCTAGGACTTAGGGCAAGGGGAAGATGAAAGGAAAAGAGGGACCACCGCGGAAGGGAAGAGTCGCTATGGGGGGTTGGGAAAAGGAAAAGCGCTGTAGTTGCAGCTAATAAAGGGGGAAACTTGGGGGGAAAGAGGAAGGTCAGTCAGCCTAAGGAGTGCGATCGAAAAGTTCGAGGAAAAGAAAGGTCCCTATTAACGCCCAGAAGTGTGTACTGGATCAAAAGGTTTCGCGGAATAAAGGGAGCTAGCGAAAAGGGGGGATCCAAAACCAGTGAGTAAAGACCAGTTCTTGGGGAAAATGGCTCCTCACTCAACGAGCATTCGCGTCTTAGGTGCTGTCAGGGGGGGTGAAAAAAATCCTGGGATTCTAGATGAAGAACAGTGTGATGGAACCTTGACAAGAACGGGGAGGTCACAGCAAACGGATGGGGGAGGGGGGGTCACATGGAAAAAGGGGGGGGAGTTTGATGGAAGCAAGATAAACGGTATCTTGGGAGGCGAAAAAGGACTCAGTGGTTGGCAGAAAAAAAAGAGGAAGGCTTTAAAGGGGGGGGGGGGATTGTTACAAGGTTCGAGAGGAGGAAGTGAGGAACGCTTTGAGAGGGAAGGGGTCTGCCGGCCCGGTTTCAACCACCAGACTGGGGAAGGGAGGCAAACTAGAAAGGGCCAGACCAAGATGACAACCGAGGGACGGACCACCTGTCCCGGGAGGGCAGAAGAGGGGACTTGACCGAAAAAAGATTTTGGGATTCTGGGGAGGTCTTGGAAGGGGGCTGTCTTTAGGGGGGAACCGTGGGAACCACGACTGACAGGAGGGGGAGAGTAGGGCACGGGAGAAAATTGAAGGAAGAGGACAGCCGACAAAAAAAATTGTTAAAGCGAAAAGGGGTCGAAGAGCACACTTAACTGACTGTCAACAAAATGGGGAAAAAAAGTGTTTTAGAGCCGACCTGCCGGCGCGAAAGAAAAGGGGAAAACGCTTAGAGGGGGGAGCGGAAGGTCATCTGGGAAAAAAGAGCCTGGGAAGAGGCTGTACAGGACAAAGGGTACAGCCACGACGACGATCTGCGGAAAAGAAAAAGTACTGAAAAAAAATAACTGAAGGGGGGTTCTTTAAACGGAAGGTGGCGTACGCTGACTTGTCCATGGTGGGACCAACAATCAATCTGTATGTTTTTTGGGGGGGAAAATTGTGGAAAACCTCCTTGAGAGTCGGGATGTTGGAAAGGGAAGGGGACGAAAGGCTTTTTGCCAGAAAAAGGGGGGGGCGTCGAGGGGGGGATTTACGACCCAAAAAACCCCAAACAGGACCCCTCGGGATGTCCCCTCCCATATCGATAGGAAAAGAAAAGGGAATCGAGAGGGGAAAAAGAGCAATATAAGGAATTCTTTGTAGTTCAGTTCTCCGGTTATGAGTGAAGAATTCAATCCACAAAGGAGGTTTGCCCAACGAGAAAGGAAGGGGGGAAAAAGGTCGCAAAGGGGGAAAAGGACCTCTATCAAAAAAGATTACGTGGCGCTAAAAAGATTCAATGGGAAGGGGGAAGATATTGTCAAGAGGATGAGCCAGAGAAAAGGGGGTCTCAACAAAAAATGAAACCAACGGGGGGGGATGGTTATCCCTTTCGGAAAATCCCCCAATGCGGGGGAAGAGGCGGACAAGGGAAAAGGGGTTTCAGTCGTGTGTTCGAATCACCAAGGAAAAAAAAGATGGGGGAAAAAGATCACAGTAAGAGAGACGTCGGCCAGCGACGTGATGACAGACTCACGGGGTCTGCATGAAAGAATAAATTCAGGAGTAGCGACTACACGAAGTAAAAAAGGATTATTATTGAGGAGAGGTCGGCACAGGCGCGGATGTTCAAGGGGGGGAGGGGGATGCTACTTTTCAATTTCGACTCTTTGACATTCACTATAAGTGTACCAGAGGGGGGGGGTAAAAACAAGGAATTCAGGCGAACAAGTCAAAAAGTTTCAGCTAAGAAGGAGAGGAATTTAAAAAAGAGCCTCAAAGGAAAAAGCCAACACCGGGTAATACGTTTGACGAGAAAGAAGGCGGACTGTTGGTGGGCGGTTTACCTCTCGGGGGGGGGGTAGCGGAACCAGAAGTGAAAAACAATCGAAAAAGAAAGACCCACCACGGGATGAAAAAAGAGGTGGTACGAAAAATCGGTGAATTCTACCCACATGATGAAAACCCAGAAGGAAAGGACTCCGAGAAGAAGAATCGACCCGTCCTGCCCGGTGGCTGAAAGACTTAGAAGGGGGGAGAGTATGGATTAAAGCGGAAAGGGGTTGGACGGGTCGAGGGAAGGAATGCGGGAGGATACCCAGGGAACACACTGATAATTCAGGATGATTAAGTGAAAAAAAAAGAAAAGAAAAAAAAAAAGAACTAGGGAACTTATCACGGCCAACTTGACTCCGCGACTTGGGGATGCCTAATGAAACTGATTCCTTCTAAGAAGTTCGGGGAAATGAGGGAAATAGATAGTGGGAAAAACGGTATCGAAATCAGAGGACGGCTTGCGGGGCAAAACAGACGGTTTGGACACGGAGAGTCAGGGGATTCTTTGATCTGAGGAGGAACATGAAGGAGGAGAGACCTCCACAGAAAAATGTCCCTTTTGTGTGGTGGGGGGGGGGGGGGGTGGGGTTGGGTTTGTTGGTTTGTGTTTGTGTTTTGTCGCGCGTAATCTTAGGGCATACACAGGGGGGGGGAAGTCGGAAGACCTTGATAAAAATCCAACGTTTTCAGTCATGGGAGCTCTTGTTATGGATCTGGGTCAGAGGTGGGAAAGTCAGAGGGAACATCTGTGGGGTTCAGGCCGGGGGCTCTATTAGCGAAAGGGTAATCAGGGGAGAAGTTGCATCTGCACCGGGCGCATGTATGAAAACTTGTTCGAACTCCGCAGGAAGGGGGGAGGAATTCCTCAATGGAGGGAAGGACGTAGACAAAGAAATCATGAAGGAGAGGGCGCTCTAAAGAGAGGTTTTGGAAGGGGAAGGGAGAGGTCCGGGCAATCCAATGAGGGAATTCTTTGTTTGGGGGGTTGGAGTCGTAAGAAAAAGCACTGGGGGAGAGAAAAAAAACGTTTCTTCACAAACCGCCTCCAACGAAGCAGGCAGGTTCTGAAAAGCATAAAGGCAAACACAACGAAAAAGGGCTGGAAAAACATAAGAAAAAAAAAGGTGACAGCGGACGCCACTGTCCAGGGGGGAAAGCAAAGAACTTAGGTCATCAAGGTCGGGAGGAAAAAGGTTACCGGAGTGAGAAAATCAGCGAGGGAGAAGACTAGTACCCTTTTGTGAAGGCCAGTGGACATGGTGGCAGATTAGCAGTTTAACTCCGCTAAGACGGGATTTCGGAGATACAGGGAAAAATGCAATGAAAAAGATCATCTTCGGAAAGAAGTTGGAATCAGTAATGCCGGTCTTTCCGCCAGGGAACATGAAGATTGGAGAGATTCAATGGGGTCAGGACGCGCAGCGGAAAGGGTCCCCCGTCAAGGGGAGTCTTGGATTGGGCCTACCAACGGGTTCCGTCAGAAGGACTGAACGAAGGGAGAAAGGGTTCGTAAAGGAAAGGGAAATTCGCCTAAAAGGTTGCAGAAAGGAGGTGTCCTATTTGGTCAAAGGGGTCCGGTGCAGCTGAACCATTCAAGGGTTAAAAGGAAAGCAAAAAAAATCCTCTAAAAGAGAACACTTCAAGAGAACAGGGGATACCGGTAAATTTCAGATTTGGGGGGGTTCGTGCGACAGAGGAGGGAGACGAATACCAGAGAAAAAGTGGGTACTGACAAAACCGCCATCCCATTCAGGTGCGTAAAGGGAAATTGGCGACGTGGTGTGCACCTGAGAGTTGGAAAGGGGGAAACATAAACCCCCAAAAGGGTCTGACAAAAGATACTCAGAAAACGAGAGAAGAAGGCCATGACAGCAAAGAGGAGCGCCATGTTTTGAGAGGGATTCCATTCTTTCCAAAACCAACTGTGGACGTTGGAAATAAGGTTCTGGGGGGGAGAAGTTCGCGAAACCGATTAGTAGAAGAAAAAGCATGTGGGAAAGACACAATTAGAAGGGGACGTGGGGGGGGGGGGGGGGGGTGGGGGTGAAGGGGGGGTGAGGCTGCGGCTGAAAAAGGCATTCGCAAGGGACATGCCGGCCATAAGGGGAAAGTCCAATAAAAAAAAATAAGTTTTACGGGAGGCTTCAACTACAGAGTCAGGGGGGGGGAAAGAGGCATAGCGAAAAAGAAGGGAGAGTTTGTCTTCAATACCGGGGGATTCTTCCATTCAGGATGCCCTCAAGGATGACAAGAGGACCGCCC
>Ga0179593_1623981_pt1 | contig 12401 bp, 11 predicted proteins | sample CZODoug2_1_08_16_FD_185931 | JGI IMG/M metagenome (GOLD analysis project Ga0179593, IMG submission 185931) | Vadose zone soil fungal communities from Angelo Coast Range Reserve, California, USA - CZODoug2_1_08_16fungal (PacBio error correction) | ecosystem: Environmental > Terrestrial > Soil >...
GGGATACCAAAGGGGAAGGGAAGCTCATTCCTCGATGGACTCAGATGTGCCCGGGAGAATAACACGAGCTCTTCTAAAAGAAAGGGGGAGAAGTAAAAAAAACCGGGGCCAGGGGAAATGAGGATAAAAAGAAGACGGGGAAAAAGGGGGGTCGCTCTACATAAAGGCAACATCACTTCATAAGAATGGAAAAGCCGTGTCCGCGATTCAAAAGAGCCGGGGGGAAAGCATCGTCCAACCAAGGCTAAGGGGAAAAAAGACAGAAAGAATAAGATCAAAGACTAAAACAGAAAATTTTGACAGAACTAATAACTTCTTGGTGGCGTTTAAAGATGGTTGTACATGCTTTTTCGGAAAACTTCTTCCTGGCTCGAGGGGGAGGGCGTACTTTTGCAGTCAGAAGGAGAAAGAATGGCGACGGGGGAAAATCCCATATGAACATGTCGGTAGAACCAGTCAGGGAGCCGATGGCCAAAACAAATGGCGGGTGCAATCTTGGCGCAAGCGAAAAGTACTGCGCGCCGACGTTTTGAAAAAAGTTGATCCCATAACGGAATTGGCCGGCGGTTAGGTGTCCTCTAAGGGGGGACCCACTGATTCTATGTCAGAAACGAAGGGGAAGCTTTTTCATCGCAAGCAAAAAAAATTGCAAAGGGAAACTACGTCGGAAAAGAAGAGATCAAAGAAAAAAAAAGAAAAACATGAGCGTAGCCTCGAGAAGGGGAATGTTTCGGGGGTTTGTTCTTCTTCTTTTTGGAATGACTGGTCGGAACAAAAAAAAGAGAAAGGAAGCCAGGGGGAGAAGCGACCCCCCGGCGCGGAGGTCATAAAGGAGTCAAACACGATGAATACAGGAGCCAGTTGCCCTCCGATTGGTGGCTATCTCTTGCGAATCGAGCCGCGAGAGAGAAACGGAGGAGACGATTGCCTCAAGAAGAAATGAAAAAAAGGGCACGAACTATCATCGTTCAGAAGGGGGAAATGTTCAAATAAGACGTCGGGCTTTATGAATCGTTTCAAACGGCAATGGCTCCCGTAAGTAGAACGCGGACCCCAGTTAGGGGAAATCCGAAGGGGGGGGGAAGTGGGTGAGAATGAGTCAAATCCGTAGGTGTGTAGCTGGAGTGCCTACTGGCTTCAAACATGGGTACGAGCTTGCGTACAAAAGGGCTTGGGGAAAACGAGAGTGGAAAAAAAACGGGACCTTGTTCTTCAAAAATGTCGGGAAAGGACAAAACGTTCAACTTAAACTAACAAGAGGGAAACAAAGGGAAAAACACTATGATCGGTACGGGGAAAAAGGAAAAAAAGAAGAAACCGGTTGGATCACTGGTTGCCGAACATTGCAACGAATTCCCACATCGTTCCCAACCACCGCGGCGTGTTGATGTAAAGGCAGACCTGTTCTCATCCATTCAACCGAACGCGTCATTGTCCCTTCAGCTACTCGGGTGCAGATTTGACACAGTGGGAATCAGGTAAGACGGGGGGGGGGGGAAAATATTCTGTGGGAAGGGGAAGGGGGGGAAGAAAAGGCTCTCCCAAAGACCGGAAAAAATCCTGAGATACTGGCAACCATAGTGATCCGGCCATACGGATAAAATACGAAAGCGCCATGTCTTAGCAAAAAACCGGGGAAGGGAATAGGGGGGAAAAAGAACGATCACAGAGCAAAAGAGGGGAACTACTAAAGTTTCTGTGGAGAGGAGCGTCGAAACGCAGGGGCATTATCGTACCCATCTCCTATGAGCCGCTCACACTGAAAAAGAAGCGTGAGGAAAAGGCCAAAAAAGTGGGGGGACGAGAAGAAGAGCAAGAAACATGGAGGTAGGGTATCACAAAGTCCCAAACGGAAAATGGGAGGGAAGAGGAACACTTCAAAAAAACAGAAAAAATGGCGAGCGCGATGAGCACTTATAAGGGAGGACGAATAACATGCAATCAAGAGAAGTAATAAGACTGTACACGCCACTAATTGGAGAAGCCTAGAGGGACATGGAAGATGATTGCTGGCAAAGGGAGAAAGAAAAAACAGTGAAGGCACAGGGAAAAACTCATACGGAAAAAGACCCCGCCAACAGGACATAATCTTACATAATTTAAAAAGACAAAAACAGCCAATCCGCACGTGGCCTAAGAGTAAAACTTTGTTTGCGAGAGGTCGGAATGGTCCTGAAAGTGTGGAAAAGGGTAAAATGCGCAAAACCAGAAAAACGCAGAGTAATTGTGGGTCGGAAAAGAGTGGGCAAAAAAGATTAGAAACCTAGGAGAGGTGCTCCAGAAACTCCGGAAAAGGTCTCAGGAACTGGGTGGTCGCCCCAACCATATGGTGGTGGGGAACGAAAACGACTAGGATTCAATCTGGAGGACAGCAGTTTTGAACAGAGCGCGCAACAACGAGGAAAATTAAAACGTCCGGGAAACTCGAGCGTGAAAAAATGTAGTTGCCTTAGACGAGTGTGTTATAGAGGATCTTGAAAAAGAAGGGGCAAACGAGAAGGGGGGTCACTCGGAAAATGGGGAATAAGAGTCGTCGTTCAGGGAACATTGCAGGACGTGAAAGCAGATCACGGGAATCGGCAGATGCGATAAATTCAAAGAGACCATTTTTTGTTGACCACTTAAAGGGATCGGGAAGGTATCTTATCCTCTCTCCCAACGTAGGGGAGAATAGCAGACCCCGAAAAAAAAAAAAAAACATAAAAGATAACCACCGGAAAAAAAAAGGGAGGGATAAAATCGAAAGGGGGAAAAGGGGGTGGGGGATAGGGGAGGGGGGGGAGAAGGAGAGGGGGGAAGGAAGGGTGAACGGAGTGAGGCGGGAGGAGGACAAGGAAAGGTGCAAAGATAGGGGGGGGGGTGGAGGAGGCGTGAAGAGGTAATAAGTGGCGACAAAGGGTGAGTAAGGGGGCATAGTGGATATGGAGGCGTAGAGCGCAGGGAGGACATGTATCGCGTAGACAAAAGGGTTTAGGTTGAACCACCCAGTAGTGGACGCAGGGGGGAGACATAGGCACCGTGCTATCCCAGTACTCTACGTGAAGAAACGTTGGGGCCCTCCCTAACTACGACCTGAGCCCTAAGTGCAAAGAACTAAAGAAGAGCGTCTATCAAGAAAGAACGGCGTCACGCGCGAAGAACCACCATCGTGAAAAATAATACCCTAGGGTGGGGCCAGGAATAAGTCAGGAAGAACTGTGAAGGTTGACACGCGATGTGGGGAAAGAGCAAAGAGGAGTGAGGCCTACGTCACCGAGAATGAAAAGTTCCTGAGGGTTCCCCAACAAAAGATATGTTACCTACCAACCACGGGGGGGGCCAATTGAGAAGGAGTGCTCTTGAGAAAAGGAAAAGGTCTACTAACCGTAGCTTCAGGCAAGAAAAAAAAAATTACGAAGGGGCACGTTGGTTCTGGTTCACGACTGGTGTCTGGGTGTAATGTGTAGTAAAAAAGGGAGCAATCCCTGGCACAAGTTGGGGGAAGGTGAAAAGGGGAGCCTTGCGACCTGGCGGGGGATTGGGCGCAGGGGACTGTCGGCGGGGGTTGAGGGGAGCGTCATCCGGGGATGGATTTTTAGAGGCTCTTGTGCTTGGGGGGGGGGGGAAGATAGGGTCTGGGGGGTTCCTTTGCCAGCAAATCGTCAAATGATACCAAAGGTGGCGCACGTAGGGAAAGCTCAAGGAGAACCTTCAGGGAATGTGCAAAAAAAGAAAGCCCCCTCAATGTTATCGGACTGCAGTGGGGGGGGGAGCTTCCTCTTGAGGTGAATCAACATCGCGTTAAGAATAAACAAGACAAAATATCAATGGTGGAAAGGGATGGGATGTGCTTACCACAGAATGGAAGAGGGCGAAACGGCAATGCCATCGGGAAAAAAGGGGACGCGAGGGATGGAGGACCCCCAAAAGCGGCGTTCAGACGTCGGTCTCTAGACCCCCGGGAGATTTTCCCTGTGAAAGGGGGAGCCTGGGAGTTAGATAAGGGAATACTAGGTGAAAAGAAATTCGGGGCGAGACTGAAAAAAATGGGAATCAGTGACCTTTTGACCCGTGTGGGGGGTGAAAGGAGGCACAGGCCCGAACAATCCCTATTGGAAAAAGGGAAGAAGGTTCCGAAAAGGGGAATCGAAAAAGCGAGTAAACTGACGCGGGGTCCATCGGAGAAAAAAAAAGATGGTGGTCCATCAAGATCTAATGGGGCACTATGTGAAATAAAGAAGGTAGAAAAGAACGGGAGCACCTTTGCCAGGGGGGGGGGAGTAAAAAAAAGTTTCATGGGTTCAAAACTGGTGAAATGCAGGCAGGGCACGTTCATGTAGGGGATTCAAAACAGGAATCAACACTGGTTAGCGGATAGGCAGACCAAGAATAGAAGGACGCAAGAGCGAAAAAAGTAGGAGAAGCTACACACGAAGTGTTTAACAAAACCAAAAAAGGTAATTCGTAAATAATGGCGGCAAGAGATAGCTGAAAGTTGAACCGAATGCGAAAGCCCATATGTAAGAAGTATCAGGTCTGACAGTTAAGCGGGGAAGTTGGAATGGAGGGCAATCGCTCCGTGGAGAGAAACAGCAAAAGACTCCAGTCCATCCAAGAACAGACACCAAGAGAAAAAACTTGACTGCTCAGTAACTACTTCAGAAATGGAATGTACCCCATCAGGACGAAAAAAAAGGTAGAAAATGACAGGGGAACTCGAGGTCCCGCCGCAGTTGAAAAGGAAGGCAAAGACCGAAAAGAATAATAAACAAAAAACAACACCGCCGATTAACAAACATCACCGAGACCTGATTTGGAGTCGATGTGAGAGTTCCTCAAATAAGGAGTGAGTAGAATGGGGAGCAATGTAAAACAGAAGGAGGCTGAGGACTCTTAAAAAACATCCGCAGAATGGAGCATCTCAGGAAACAAGTATTCCTCAACGGAGGAAAAAATTCACGTCTGGGCCAGAAAAAAGCTAAAGGAAGTCAAACAAAGGACGTAACGAAGACGTCATATTGACCTAAGCACACTGGTGAGGACTTCCTAGAACGACTGGAAACTACAATGCTGAAGTATGTGAAAGACGGGAAAAAAGTACTTAAGAACTATTTAGCAAAGAAAGAAGCAACCGAGGAATCAGAGAAGGTCAGAAAAGCTCGCTGCATGTAACAAAAACATGCAACGCCCCAAAAGAAGACTTGAGGAGGTTTCTTCATAACTGGTATGGGGGTCTTCGGGGGGGGAGCAGGAGAGGAGACTTTGATCAATATTGGTGTGTGGGGGGGGGGGGGGGGGGGGGGGGGGGGCGGTTTTGGTGGGGGGGGGGGTCACGCAAGCCATGGGTTGACCGTGAAAGGAGTGCAAAAAGCGTTGTATGATCTAACTCAGCCCCTGAGAAACTGGGAAACAGACTGCTAATTACGTACTTTAAAGACCAAGAGATAGCCGCTAAAGTCCCTCGATCCTGGGACCCACCGCGTATTGACGCGGGTCGTACTGAGAAAAACAAGAGAAGGGAGCGGCAAGAGACACTTGATCGCTAGACTGAGAAAACCTTTCCTGGCCTAGAACAATCTCGCTTCAAAGATTAAAAGAGAAGATAGGTAGACAGTAGGGGATGGGATCTCAGTCACGAGAGTGGGAGAAAAATAAAAAAATAAAAAATAACGATCTCAAGGGGATTTCAGTACCAATAAGCAATAGGTAATTCAGGAGAATCGATTCGGACTCGGAGCTGGCATTTAGTCCAAAGAAGGGGGGGGATAGGAAAGAAAAGCATTATGGTGGAAATTGTCGCCAGGAGCATAAGAAGTTGCAGGAAGCTGGGGTTCCAAACCAAAGGAAAGTGGCAGGCATTTAAAGACTACACCCCAAAAAAATAAACACCTATACAGTTAACCTGAGGGGGGGGCGGGAAGGGGCATTTTGTTAGGTTTAACTGGACAGGGGTTGTGATTAGTAACTCTGGAAACTGGTCCGTGAGATAATGACTCCGCCTTTGTACTTCTTGCATGAAATAAAGGCTCAGGGCTAGCACGTTGGCAGGGAAAAGGGGGGGGGGAGGGGGGGCGCCAACTATTCCGCGAGGGATGAGCGCCGAGGACGTTTGAAAAAACTCAGCGTTAGGCAATTGGGGCAAGACGTTTTAGGAAGAAGGGTCCTCGAGAAGGGGGGTCCCACTGATCCGATATGGGGGCCGGGCAGATCCAACGAGCGACGTTCGAAACGGTGGTGACCATCGGTCTTTCGTCACTGAGAACGGGGAAATATACAGCCACGCAAGCACGCTTCATAAAAAGAAAGAAGTAAATGTAGCTCATCAGGGTGGACGGGAGGAGGGGGGTGTTCTTCTTCAAGGTTTTACGGGGGGGGGAAGACTCTTGTTAAAAGGCAAAAGCGCGCAAGTCAGTCGCATTAGGGCCCCGTCGCGGAGGGGGGGAAAAAAAATGCCAGGGGCACGAAGATGATGGGGAAGGCGAACCCACTCAAAGGGGTTGAAAGGGGTTGTAGTGGGGGGCGGAGGGAATCCGCTGATTGAGTTCCAGGGAGGGGGGGGGAGGTCGAACACACTTCTACGATAACGAACCGATCAAGCGCACTCCGCGAAATAAGACTGGGAATTCGCTAACTGACGCTTCAGGCGTTGAACACAGGGGTCCTCTCCCAGAAAGGAGAAAAAGTCCATTAGTAAGAGATAGTGTTGGGGGGGGAGTTGGTGGGGGGTCAACAGTCAAATTAATGTGTGTAGCCACTGATATCCGGACTCGCTCGTGAAAAGATTGGATGAATACGTTACCGAAAGGAAAACGAAAAAACCGGGGGCGTAAATGTAGGAAAGTTGGCCAATACGACCCCTGTAACGAGTTGCAAGTGAGATTCCCTCCAGAACTGAAAAATCAGAGAGGGGGGAAACCGTCAAAACGGATGAGGAGGCTGGACGCCAAGCCATTGTACCACAGCGAGTAACCGGTGGTGTATGACCACAGAAGACTGCGATGAAAAACCGCACCCAGCCTTTCATAAGAGCGTTGCAGGGTAAAAACATTTTGTCCGTCATAAACCACGAAGGGTGGAAAGGGCTTCGGAACGTTGATACCGGGGGGAAAACTCCAGAGAACAAAAAGAAGGCAAGGGCCACGACTATAGGGTAGCCCTTATCGGGACACGAAAGGGTCGTGAACGTTAGCTGTGCCATAGAAAGAAGGGATCAAAGAGCAAAGAGGGGAAAGAGAGAAAGGAGGAAGGGCGACGCGGAGAAGACGCGTAGAGGGAATCCATTAGCCGACCGATCAACCATTATGCTAGTCCGTGGAGCAAAGGGGCCAAGGGGAGGGCCAAATCTTAACATGAGAAAGCCTTTGAGGTAAAAGGAGTAACCGCGATGGTAAACAATGGATCAAACAACGGGAAAAACGATAAAAAAATCGTAGCAGAAGGGAGGGAGGGGGGAGGACGTTTCCCTTCAAGGGGAAGGCCAACGAAGAATGAAGTTAGGGGCAGAACTCCTACCCGATTGGAGAATTTGTGAAAGGAGTGCTTGCAGAATCATGAAAAAAAAAAGAGCCAAAAGCTGAAGGAAAAAAGGAATGAACGAGCCCTAACAGCAGAGGTAGGATTAGGGTCAAAACTACACCCACAGTATACCCAGAAGGATCCGAAAAAAAAAACTGTGGTGGCGAGGATGGCAGGAGGTGTCCTTCTTAAAAGCGCAAAAGAGTGGAACCAAAAAGAAAAAACCAGACATTTGGGGGTGCCAAAGGGAAAAGACCATCGGTTATAAAAAGGGGGGAAAAGTGAAAGAAGAGAGGAGGGAACCCAAATTTGCAGGGTAAAACATATTGGTAAAGTTTTGGTGGGGAATCTCGGAAAATAGATTCATCTGGGACGGGTAGAAGCATTCTTGGCAACTAGTGCAAGTAGAGCAAGACAAGGATCGAAGAGGGCGCGAAAGCCCTGCACAGAAAAAAAGGGGTTTAAAGGAGGGCAACGTAGTCCAAAGCTTAAACCAGGCGGATTTGGAGGAAGAAAGCGAGGAAGTTGGTCTGAAGAAGGAAAATCGTAGTTAGGAACATTATTTTCACAAAAGAGATGGGAAGATAAGGCGGCAAGACCTAAATGTCAACACCTTTCAACATTAGAGGAGTAGGAGGATAAAACAACACAAAACGGAGGGGAAAAGGCAGCAAGACCACGGGAAAGGGAAACAAAAATGGGGTAAGTGGGGGACATTTGGCTCGAGAGCATGAAAGGGGCTACGTGAGCGACGAAACCTCATGTTAAAGAGAAACGACCTCTGGGAAAAAGGAAAGACTAGAAGAACATAACGGAAGCGCCGTTGAAACTGGAAAGAAAAGGAGAGCTATGAAGGTTTAACTAGTGGGGTAAGAGCGCAGCGAAGGGAAAGGAAGGTCGATGCCGTGGAAGCGGGAGGGAAGAGGGGGGGGAAGTAAAAAAAGGGATAGGCCTACAGGCCCATAAGTCCGAGGCCGGGGAATTCAAACACGCAACAACGACAATGTCCTGTCTAAAAACCATATATGTGGCTGACCGGCGGGTCAGATGGAGAAACGACATTGAGGGGAAAACACTGGGGAGGGACATGGGCAACAACCAAAACAGCACGGTGAAGGGGGTCAACTAGATTTGCAGAATGACCGACAGGAAAAAGTCGGGACCATTGGGAAAAAAAGGGGGCTGGGGGCTTTGCAGATGGGTAACAGAGTTTGGTGTGGGAGTCAGAATCCCGCGCACTGGCTGAGGTCGTAGGTAAAAGGGGGATGTTGGGGGACGAGTGCGAGGAAAGGGGGGTATGGAAGGGGATTAATTCTACCGGCACATAAAGCGGCGCTCCAATGAAAAAGGCGTCAGCGGCTCGAACTTAAGAAATTGCTGCCGTGGAAAATGGGGGGATCCAAAGGTCCTCATCGGAAATGTACGAGAAAGGGGGGTTGCGTTGAGGGGATCACCTCGCGGGTATCTATGGAAGCCTCAAGACGGTAGGATAGTCTTGGGAATGACTGACTGGTCGACGGGGAAAAAAAAAAAAAAAAAATGGTTATCGTAAAGAACGGCGAGGCCAGGGACCCAACTTCCGACGTCCATAGGCAGAACTTGTCCTTAGAAAGGGGAAGAGTGAGTGATGAGAAGAGAGCCGGGAAAAAAGGAACTTCAACCGACTAAATACTGGGGGAAGGTCCTTGTGGGCAAAAAGGAGGTGGCCAAGTTTGGGGAAGTGTGTTAAGATAGGGCCGAACCGAAGCCAAAAAGGAACAGGGAGGGGAGTACGGGGAAAAAAAAACCTGGGGAAAAATAAAAGGGAGAAGTAAAACGGGACTCGAGAACCCAGGACTTAATGATACACACGGAATGTGCAATATGGAGGAAGAGTACGGGGCGGGGCCGGCATCCGGTGGAAAAAAAAAATGGGGGGGGGGGGGGGGGGGCTGTGGGGACGGGGGGCGGGGGGGGGGGGGGGGGGGGGGGGGGGGGCAAGGGGGGGGGGGGGGGGGGGGGTTGGGGGGGGGGGGTTGGGGGTGACGCCACCGGTGGTTGTAAAAGACTATCTCAGTTTCAAAAAGGTAGAATGGGGTCGATGAGTCGGGGCCCTTGCATCTCCGGGGTATTAATACTACATTGGGGTGACTTAAGTTTGAACGTCCTTAAGAACCGGGAAGCAATAGCTAGGTACGGAGGAAAAGGGGATATTAAAAAAATTGGAAAAAGCCGTCCGGGGAGAAAAAAGAGAGTACCTACTGGCAAAAGGGGTACTACAATTCCGGGATTCATACCTGTTGCAAAGAAAGAAATCCGGACGCAGAAAGAGCGAAGAAAGATCTAGTTACCGGAAGGAGATGAAGAACTCCTTTGAGACAGCTACGCGGACTCAGAAGGGATGAAGCCATCCGTGTCTAGCACAAAACCGGATCAGGATCTCTTGATGGGGGGGGGGGGTGAAAAAAAATGGATACACCTACCAGCTGGTGCCGGCAAAAGGGGGGAACACAGGAAAAGAAAACTTTTGCCGCTCTTCAAGACTCCAAATAAGGCCTGCCACAAGGAGAAAACAAAAAAGAACAATCCTCAAAATACAAACCTGAGAAAAAAAAAGGAAGGGGATCTGAGAGGGATTATGCGTCGAGCTGGGAGAAGAACCTCGTCATTGGTGGACTGGAAGGGAGAACGAAGAAATATGCGAACTTATCTTCGTGAGATGAAAAATCCGAATCAGTGGGTAAGTGAGCATGAGATAATTCAGGGATCTCAAAAGCTAAAGGCACTTCGGGGGTAAAGAAAGAGGGGGGGAAAAAACGTACCATGCGCTCAGCGGGCTAAATCAAGAATGGCAGCGAGAATCATTGCCCAAAAAAGTTTAAAGAATGAGGGAAAAGTTGGAAGCAAGAAAAGTAGTACGAACGGAATAAGATGATTCAACAAAAAAAGAGATACTCAGGAATAAGAACAAAAATCGGCTCAAGAAAACCCGGCCCCACCTTACGGGTATGCATAAAGGGAGGTGGGTCTTCCAGGGGGGGGGAGAGAGGCGAATGAGATCTTTGCCACTCAGCCTTTGGTCGCTTCAGAAAAAAAAAGGCGGGCTGCTCTCCCCGTACAAGGTACCCCTAGGCGGTGATGGGGAATCAAATGCCATAGAGGAAGAAAGTCAAAAGAAAAGGGAGATGTTCTCCAGGAATTTCCCTCGTATTGGGGTGGGAACTGACATCGAAAAAATAAAAGGGGAAATCAGATCTCGCAGGAGGGGCACGCCTGGGCTACTACACAGGGAAAAGAAAGAAAGAGAAGAATTACAAAAAACACACAACGAGGAAAAAGGAGAGATTATAGGGGGGGGGAGATCATTCCCTCGGGAGTTCAGTAAAGAAAAAAAGGCCCGGTGCGTAACTCGGGTAAGCAGACCGAGACCAAAAATGTGAGAGAATACTGTTCGTGTGAGTATGGCATTTAAGAGTAAAACAAACTAATCAATTCATTAAAGGTTCCGCTCTAGTAGACTTTAAAAAGCCGGAAAGGAAAGGAAAAGCGATCGCCAACAAGAGGGGGGAAGTCATAAAGAGGAGAGGCAAAAGAACAACCCATAAATAAAAGGCACCTCTCCAGTAACTTCTGGTGTTAGGGATTAATGGACCTGAAAGGGGGGTGGGAGGAATTCAGGAGGGATGGCGAGGTGGGGGGAGGGGGATTGCGAGGGAGTTCTCGCCTGGGTGAACGACGATCAAGCCAGCATTCTTAACCGGCGGGCTAGAAGTCAAAGGGATTGCAGGGCTTACGGCTGTCCTCACGTAAGGGGGGGGAGACGCCGATTTGGGGGGAGGGCAGCAGAGTGGAGGGGCTAGACGAAGTGCGGCGCTCTGTTTTAGCCATGAAGGTTCAACTCGACTGACATACTGATGCATGAAAAGAATTAAAAAGAGGGAAAAGCGAGTGCGATATTTCCAGAAAAAAGAAAAAAGACTGAAGAGAGTATGGGCCGAGCCATCGCAAATCCGAGTAAGATCAACTCCGTTGATCAGGTAGCTCAGGGTGGAGTTTTCTTGGGGGGGGGGGCTTAAGGTTTGACGGGGCATGCTGACTTACTGGGAGGGGAGGGAGGAAGCAAAAGACAAATTCAGGGGGGCGCATGCGGCCACCCTTAAAGGGTTAGGTTGGGGTCGTTGAAAGGGCCGTTCAATTAACTGGCTCAGTTGCCCGGATTTGGGCGTCCTGCAACGAGGGGCGGAATCGCGTAGTGAGGCCTAGGCTCGGCGTTGTTTCCCCGGCACGATGGGGGGGAACAACGCACGGACACTACAGGGGAAAGAGAGATCAAGGCGACTAACGGCATCTCGCCAGCTGTTAGTGCTCGTTGCAACAGGAAGAACGGGAAAGGGCCAGAAGGAGGGAAAAAGGGGAAGAAGTTTGAGGAAGTTGTTCACAATCCGTGGGGGGGGTAAGAAACCAGTCTCTCGCGTCCCAGATGAGGAAAGAGATGACCAGAAATCGAACCCCAAAAAGTTGAAGGTACAGGGGTGAAGAAACAATACACCAACCTCAGTCACGGACGGAAAAAAAGACAATGAGGAAAAACAGGTTGCCAAAAGGAGTAGAAAAAAACGCTCGAACCGTGTAGGATCACGTCGCCCGCAAAAGTTGGGGTTTTTTAGTAAATAAGTCCACAAGACCGCGGATGAGGACCACCTCCATAGGTTTCGAGGGGGGGACGGAACGCGTGTTCAATCGTGGGTTTCTCCACAGCTGGGGGATCATCCCGTGGGAATCCTTTGGAAGGGAATTCGGTTCGACGGGACGGAAACGGGGAAAAAAAAAAGCAACGGGGAAGTAAAGGAGCCTTCTTTCCACCATCGGAACCGTAGCCGAAAACTTATCGTCGCACTAATCGCTTGTAAGTGGGGTCGGCCTTAAGT
>Ga0179593_1520250_pt1 | contig 12400 bp, 10 predicted proteins | sample CZODoug2_1_08_16_FD_185931 | JGI IMG/M metagenome (GOLD analysis project Ga0179593, IMG submission 185931) | Vadose zone soil fungal communities from Angelo Coast Range Reserve, California, USA - CZODoug2_1_08_16fungal (PacBio error correction) | ecosystem: Environmental > Terrestrial > Soil >...
GACGGAAATCGAACATCAGAAACTCTAAATAGAAAGACGAAAGTCATTTTTAACAAATGTTTAATACCAAGAATATCCTTTATACCTGAGGGAAAGGAAGAAAATAGAGTCGCGTAAGGAAAGGGACACCAGGGGGGGGGGGAGCAGGGTTGTTCGCAACGATCCAAGCACATCACGATTGGGGTGCTAGCCGCGCGGGGGAGGCGAGCCTCCACGCCACAAATGAAAAGGGAGGAAAGGGTAGAAGATTTGTGGGCGACGGCTGCAGATAGTATTAAAAGGAAAAATTGACTAAACCGAACCTCTTAATACAATGACGAGGAAAAAAAAACAAAAGAAGAGTGGGTCGTTTATTATTTGATGGATTGGGGAGGGATTTGGATGAAGGAATAGGTCCATGGATTGATTCTATTCGAGGAAAAGCATGGCCGTGCCAAAAACAAAGGGGGGGAAAGAGCAAAGAAAGAGCAAGGACCAAGGTCGGCCACCGACAAGGGCTGCCGGATTCTCGAGAAGGGGGGGAAAGTTGGCGGCCAAGCCAGATATTGGCCACAAGGAAGAAAGCCTTTCAATGTTCTCGGTAGAAAAAACAGAGGGGAGGCTGGTTGCAAGCAGGGAGACTGGGAAAAAAAGGAGGAAAGGAAGAGCGACAAAGGAAGTGACCTTCTGGGGGAGAGATACTTCCGTCCTAGTAAAAAGGGAAGCACCGCACTTATTCTCACGAGGAAGGGGTAAAATCTTGAGGATTCACGAATTATGTAAGAGAAACGTTCCTACAATTCCTCCAGAGAAACACGCCGCCATCGCGAAAATCTTGTGGATCTGCAAAAGTGTAGGGGAAGAAGAGAGAGCGCCATCTTCATGAGGGGGAAGGAAGGTGGGAAAACCCTGGGGGGAAAAGGGGGAAATCTCCGCATGAAGAAGGCTCGACAAACGCACTGTGTAATGTTGTTGAGAGAAAAAAAAAGAAAGGGATACAATCTTGCATGTGCCGGTGCAGGGTGAAGGAAGAGAGAAGAACGCACGATTCCTCGCCATACAGCTTGGAGTTGGGTCGAGAATCTAAACAAACTTAGGAGGAGGAAAGGGGAGCCCAACTCATCAGCTGTATGGACGAGGAAGGGACAGCGCCAACCTGCACCGGGAAAAGGGCAAGGGGGGGGGAAGCCGATCTATAACACATTTCCACGGAGAGAAAAACCTCCCAAAGGAGAAAGGGGAAGAGGGGCGCTCGAAAGTTTGATAACCAACGGGTGTGAAGGCAGATCTTCTGCTTCACTACATGAAAAAAAGCATCCACCAGACGATACGAATTACGCCAGCGGAAGAGGGGGAGCATCGATCTGTGAGAGGGAGGGGGGAAGGGACTGATCTACCAAGAAGGGGTGAATTCCTTCAATGATTGGGGCCGATGAGACTAAGGAAAAGGTTTGACTATTAACGAAAGTATAACGCCGAAAAAAAAAAGACTCTTTCCTTTGTCTCTCCTGTCGGTAAAATAAACCGCCTCCCCTCTGCGTAGGGAAAGAAGAGGCCTTTGAAAGGAGGTTCAAATCGTGGCAGACAAAGAAAGGGGGGGGGGGGAAAATCTTCTGGCTTGGGAAGAAAAAGAGGCACCGGGCGGAGTCTTGAAAGCATCAAAGCAAAAACTCTATTTGCGAGCCTCTGGAAGGGGGGTGGCACCGGAAAGCTTATTATAGCGCCCTACGCGAAATAGAAATCCCTGGCCCTATGACTTGTTTGTGACAAAAGCCTACGAAAAATCTCACATACGTGAAGAGGGGGTCGTCATTTGATTCGAGTTTAGGGTTAAAAAGGAGGGAGTAATGATACGCGCCTAGCTGGGAAGGGGACGGAGGCACACAAGACTAAAAGTTCTACATTGCCGAGGAGGCTCGCCTCTCTAACAAAAAAGAAAGACAAACCCCCAGCCCATTGAAAGGGGGGAGGAGGGTTGATCGTGCGAAAAAAAACAAAATGAGACATTTGGGGGAGAAGAAAACCTACTCTATTTTCTTAGAAGAGTAACGTATATTACTCTTAATTGGGGACTATTGTTAAAAATGACTGACGTATGGGGGGAAGAGAGGAGGGGCTATTGTAAAATGGAAAGGGGGGATGAACTTGCATCTCTGGAAAAATGGAGAGGGGGGGGGAGGTTATCTGATACTATTCAGCAACATTCTTCCCACCATGTTAAAGAGCCTCCCACAAACCCCGAAGAAAAGCAAAATTCGAAGCCGTTCTTGCCCGGACGGAGAAAGCGCTGAATCCAGCCCAAGCAAGAGCAGAAGGGGGGGGGAAGAAGAATAGTTAAATCCGTCTCTGAGAAAAACTACTCCGAAATGGTAAGGAATCCAATGATACCCCACAGTCCCATCGATGGGGGGGGCAAAAAGTTTCGTTATTACTGAGGGAGGAAGCCTCTCCCCCGCGGAAAGAAAAGAGGTAAAAGCGAGAGAAAGGGGACTCGATTCCACCTCCATCATGTCCCTCCAAAAAAGAGAAAAAGGGCTCTGGAAGGAGGAGGAAAGAAAGAACCTGACGGAAAGGGGCAAACGGGCTACGGTTTGCAAGGGAAAGAGCTCGACCCTACCACGGCGGAAACCGATGGCGATATCGTCTGAAAAAAAGGGGGGGGGGGGATCTGTACCCTGGTGACAGTAAATGGCCCCAAAGGGGGGGTGGCGACCTAACCAAACTTTACTAACGGGGGGGTCACCTTTGCTTAGACAAGCACAGGCATTGCTGAGGGTCAATCCAGTGGGGGGGCGCTTCGAGGCGGGGGAGGAGCTGGATATACCATCCACTTTCTGAAAAGAGTGAGCCCTCGCTCAAGGAAAGAGGTCGTGAGAAGGTGAAAAGGGGGGGGGAAGTCGGAGGGAAAGAAGGGGTCTGGGGAGAGGGGGGAATGCACATCGCAAAACATTCTCCAAACGAAGTCCGACGGAGGGGGGGGGAGAATCCGGTCAAAGAAAGGGGACCCTGATGAGACGGAGTGTCCAAAGTTTTTAATCAGAAAAGAAAGGGGCACCGTCTCAATCCCGTGGACTAAAAAGCGGGGGTATTGGATTACACGGAACACAAGGGGAGGGGAGGGACGGCAATACCGGGGGAGGAAAGAGGGGCTACAAGGCTGACCAGAGGGGAAAATACGACTGGGAAGATGTTTCATGGTTCATTGGTTGGCAAAGAAGTGTCCTAGACTATCTTGGGGGAGGGGGGGGATCCTTGTGGGCTCTACGGGGGCGGATAGAAAGAGGAGGAGGGGGCCGATCTCTCTGCTGCTCAGGGGGACAGCTCCATTCCCTTTTCGGAGGGTGCCGGGGAGAGGGAGGGGAGAGAGGAAGTCAACCACAACAACGGAGAGGGGGGGGGGAAAGAGAGATTGCCCTTTTCCCAGACCCTGTCACCCATCCGACCGAAAGGGTGAGCTGGTCGCACCCCCGCTCAACTCGCCGAAAAAGCGGCCACCGTTCCGACGATTTCTATAAAACCCCCCCCCCCCAACCCCAAAAAACCCCCGCGAAAAAAAAAAAGATCCAACTACTAGTGAAGAGGAGCCCCCAATGAACTTACAAAAAGGACGGCGAGCATTAAAAAAGCCCCAACGTAATCGGGAAAACTTGTCAGCCTGAACACAAGGGAGGCCGATCAACTCCTGCTTTGTGGAAACATACCCCCGCAGGCTCAGCGACATCCAGCATGAGAGAAAGGGGAATTGAGCAGCTGAGGGGGGAGGGAAAACAGTTGAAGAAGAAAAGAAAGGTCAACTGTATTACCTAGAAAAAGTGCGCCCTCCAAACTTTCGATGCTGCAATGGAACAGAAAAGGATCCTAGGCCAAAAGAACGGAAGAAAAAAGGAGCGCATGGAAATCTCCAAACGGGGGCTCGCTGTTCTCCGAAGAGGGCAAATGGGAAGAGAAAGGAAGAAGAAACCGCGACATTGCGACCCCTTGATTAAAGGGCCCTCGACATTTGAAATGAGTCAGCTACTCATATCAAGGTAGTCCAGGAAGGGAAAAAAAAGAGGGCATTGTTGACAAGGAAAAAAGGTCAAGAGAACCACCCGGAGGGGGGGATTACGACATATCTCCCTCGAGAGGGTCGGGTCTATCTCCCAAGAGCCCGTTAAATTCCGGTAAGGGCAGCAGGGAGCCCTCCGAAAGTAAAAAAGAGCCCAGGAAAACCCCACTAGACGATGGGGGCCATCTTTATTTGTATCCGCGTGGAGAACAGCTTTTCGTACGCTGAAAGACGACAGCAGCCAAAAAGGCCAATCGATGGGGAAGGAAGAAAGGGGGTTCTCCAGGGGGAGGGAAGGAACAATTCGCGTAGGGGGGGGGGAAGGACGGATTCTCCCCTCTATAAAACGGTGATGGGCTTTGGCTGGGATCAGCGGGGAAGACCAAAACAAGAGAATGGGGCTCTGAAGAGGCCGGGACGGGGGGGGCTCATTCACATTTGGTAAGAATGGAATCGTATCTATCACAGGAGCTCCAGACTGGGGACAGAGAGCCAACTATAATGAAAATAAAGACGCCATCATTCTCAGCTCTATCAAAGACGTAGCATTTTTTGAAAAGAATGTTTAATCACATCAAAAAATGGGGGGGAGCCGTTATCTGATTCGAGCAAAAACGAAAGAAAAAAGAGTATTCGACAAATGTCGCACCATGGAAAAGGGGGGGGGGGGTCGCACGATCCAAGAAGAAGGGGGCGGGCAAATGTGGTGCTAAGCGTAGGTTTGTTATAGCGTTCGAGAAAAGGAACGGGGCTGCACTTTTAGAAGTATTGGGGGAGTCGTATTCATAAATCCGAATGACGAAACCGAAAAAGGAAAGAGTAGTGTCAGGGTCAGATGGGAGAGGAGGCTTTGGGGGAGGAAAAAAAAACAACCACGTCCCGGCCATGGGATTGATCAGAGGAAAAGATAATAAAAGCTGGCCGGTGCCAAAACAAAGGGAAGGGCCATCGCCTTACCAGGCGATCCCCGGTAGGGAAAGAGGGGGGCTTGCCAGCCGAAAGGGGCAAAAAAAGGAATGTTTCCAATTGAATCACCGTTAAGGGGGGCGGATGTTTAGGCCTTTGCCAAGGGGGGGGAGGCTGGTTGGCTCCTTCTAAGGGAAAAACGCCAAAGGAAGCGCTCATGGGGGGAGAGAGGACAAAGCGTCCGAGACAGCATGGGCCAATTTTCAACTAGCCGCCTGGGGAACCTTGGTCCTCCTCGGAAGACGTGGACCCACAAAAAAAAAAAAAAAAAAAAAAAAAACCCCGGAGGAAAGGAACCGAAAGAAGCCAGCTCAAAGAAGTGGGCTCAACCCCTCCGCCAAGGTCGTAGCGTCTGGTGGGGGGCATGTAGTGAAGCGAGATCCGCAGGGGGAAGGGAAAGAAGGAGTTTGAAACCCCGGTGGTAAAACGAGTGGCGGGCCCTGACATTCTCAGGGGGGGAGTTTGCCCGCTCGACAAACGAAGGGGCCCGCTTCCGCTCAATCTGCATTTGAAGGAAGATACGCTCCGCACGATCCGCGCCATACAGCTTGATGAGTGGGAGAAGAGAAAAACAACAACGGAAGTAGGAGAAAAGAGAAAAGGACGCCAACTCATCACGCTGGAGACGGATCTGCGGTGAGGCGAGCGGTACAGGAAAGAAAGATTGATCGGAGCGGAGCCCTAAAGGTTTTGTCGACGGCAAAACCTAGAAAAGCGCAGAGGGGTAAACGATTTGAAAAAAGAGGGAAAAAGAAGATCAGAAAATCATGAAGCGGCAGAGCACTACACAACTTTGCCCGCATCCACCAGGGCGTCGGGGGTGGAGCAAGAGGGGGGAGGGGAGATTGTGTAGGACTCAAGAGAAAAAGAGTGAAGGGAATGGATCAGAGTCTTACCACGTTGCCGCTGAGAAGAACAGGCTGGACTTAATGTACGACTTAAAAGAGGGGAGGAGACGACTCCTTTGTCGCTCCCGAAAAGGGAAAAAGCCGGTCGGCACACCCGCAGAAACCTCTGGCTGGTGTTGTCAAAAGGCCATAAAAGGCGCCTTGAAATTATTTCCAATCGTGGGGGAAAACGAGGAAACATCTCTGGGCTTGGCCCCAACAGAGGAAAGAAAAAACCGGGGGAAGAAGGAGGACCCGACGCTAGGGGAGAAGATTAGCGCTGAGGGGGCCGGTGTTTTTGGCACGGCACACTACGGTAAAGAAAATCCCCTTGCCCGATGACGTGAAAGCCTACGAAAAGCATCCAAATACTTGAAAAACTGACCCAGAACCGATGGTCATTAGGAGGGAGGGAGTTTCCTGGTTTTCGTCATTCAAAACGGGAAAAGTTCGCCACACAAATACTGGGAAAGCGAGGGGGGAACGATTCAATAGGGTGTAGTTGAGTCACGGCATACACAAAGAACGGGCGCTAGCAACCCAAAGAACAGGCAATGTTCCTGATGTCAGGACACAAACCGCGACAAAAATGGGGGGGGAAGGAAGGACTCTATTCGGAGAGGGGGTGCACGATAAAACGATGAAGAACGGCATATTTAATCTTATTGGGGGGCGGGGAAAAAATGACTTACTTATTTGGAGAGAAAGAATTCATGGGCTGGGAAGCTGAGGAAAAAACGGTCTGGCTTCGGTGAGGAAAAAGGGGGGGAATGAATATATACGATAGCGACGAAAAAATTAGCCATTCTTAAAACGGAAGAAGAGCTCCTTCCTCCCACAATGGAGGGGCAGAAGCCCCATTCGAAGCCGTCCTAAGAGGGTGGAAGACTTATCCCATCAAACCAGAAGAGGTTATCGTCGGGGGGGACCGAGGGACAGGTTTAGAATCTTCTTCTCAACGACGAATTGTCCTGAAAAGACCCACCATGCGGAACCTGTGACACCATCGATTGGCCTTTTTGGACCTGACGGGGGCAAGGAGGAGGGTTCTGCCAGGAATATCACACCGCGCACAAGCAATGAAGGGGGGAAAACAACTTCGTCGAAGCTGAAACTCCAGAACCAAGGAGCGCATAGGTGGGGTGGAACACTTCGAACGAGCGCATTGACGGGCTGGTCGGGAGAGAACACGGACGGAACTTTGTCAACGGGCTCGGGGAAAGCTCGACCCGAACCAGGGGAAGCTTAAACTCGGAGGGGAGTAAATGGAAATTCAAGAAAAAGCACGTGGGGATGATCTGGACCGGGGGAAAACCCCCTAAGCTCACCAACACAGAACTACCTTGGATATGAAAAAGGAAAGGAGGTCACCCTAGGGACAAGCACACAGGGCGGGAAATTGCTTGGCCGGCTCAATACAGCGCGGCTTGAAAACAATCCACGTGCGAAAAAACGGATCCCCACTCCCTTAAACGACACGACAGGCCGCCGAGGAGAAGGTGATCCTGGTTGGGGGACCGTGGGGCTTGTTTCCAGGAATGGGAAACGCGCAAAGGATGACGCAAGAGCCAAGGCTCAGACGGTGGCGGTGCTGCGTACCGATAAGCAGGGTGGCCGGAGGTCAAAGGGGTGAAGAGACCGGGCCCGCGCAATCCAGTGGAAGAAGAGAAAAAGATCGGGGGTAGGGAAGGATGCCACGTCACAAAACAACGGGCACTCTGCAGACATTGGTCTCACTTGGGAGGAAGACAGTACGACTGGGGAATATGGAAGAGGCGGTGAAGTTCAGGATTGGGAAAGGGGAGGGGGGGAGAAAACTATTCTTTTTTGGATTCTTGGGGGAGCGCCGGGCGGCGCATCGGTCGTATAGAAAGAACTCGCTGCTGCTCGAATAAAACAATTCCTTTCGGTGAGCTGGCGGATGAAAAAAGGGGGCACGATGCAACGGGAGTAGAGAAGAAAACAACGGAAAGGAGGGCAACGAAAAATGATGCCAGTTTGCCATCGCCCCGGCAAAAGGAAGAAGGGAGCTGTCCCCCCCCGCTCAACTAACAAACATGTCCTTGGCCAAGTCCGACGATTTTCTATCCGACAAAAAGGAAAAGGCCAAATCCAACGAAAGTCCACAACACCCGCAACCGATGAGCACAAAACTGCAAGGCCCCGTTCCGTCCATGAACCATCTTAAAAAAACGTTTGGTCACCGGCATCACCCTGAGAAAAACAACTACCGGCTTGGGTGTGCCAGGGAAAATAGGAAGGAGGACAACTCATAGTAACCACCGGGAATTGGGAAGTGACGTTAGAGATTCTCATGCAGCGCGGAACCTACGCCCTTTTGGTACCTCCTGACACAAGGGGGGGGAAACAAACAGATCGTACGCCACCGCCACCACGTAAAAAAAGGTGGGGGCTTTGAGAGACCAGCGTGTTCTATTCTGCAAGGGGAAAACACTGGGTTCCGCGAACAAAAAAAAGCCCGGTATCACCTTACTCCGACGGGGAAAGCGACGGGCTCCTTGGGGTTTCCTAACGTGGATGGGGGATCCCAGACTTAGAAGGAATATGGCGACAACAATCCAAAACAAAGCAATGCACATGCGAAGCAGATGGACTTTCGAAAGAATATCCAAGGTAGTCCGTTTGGATGTAAAAGAAAGAATTGGACCGGGTACCCTGTCGCATCCCCCAGAGATTCGTTGTAGGAATGACGATATCGAAATCATCATGTCCTAACAAGGTGAAGTGCCCGGCCAGCCACCCCCGAAAAAAAAAGAGAAAATCATGGTGCAGGTGGGAGACCGTGGTCCCACAAGACCTTCAATTACATCCCAGGCGAAAAAAAAAAGAAACTGGATTTGATCGCGGACAAGAATGCCGTAACGCGGGGATAGGCCTGAAAAAAAGAAAATGAGGGGCGCAATCGATGGAAAGGGGCGGGGGAAATGAATGAGTGAGGCAGTCCATTTTGTCGGACAAGGAGGGACCCAGCAGAGAACTGATTCTCCAAAGTAAAACGATAACGCTTGATGGGCTTGGGTAGGGAGAAAAAAGGAAATGGCCATGACTGCTTTCAGAAGGGATCAGGTGGGAAGATCAGAGGGGGGCGGGTGGTAGAAGAGCTCTTAAACAGAAAATGAGATCCTACTCGTATCGAGAGAAAAAAAGGCGAATCCATAACATGGGGACATATAGGAAACTAGTTCCATGGGGGAAAAGCCAAATCGCCATCATAAGAAGAACGACGAGTCATTTTTCAATATGTGGAAGTAAGATTAATGATCCGTTATAAAAAGAAAAGGTACATCGAGTCCGTATGAAAAAAAACACAACAAACAAACCCATCGTCCACCATTTAATTTGGGGGGGAGGTTTGTTAACTATTGCCAGGATGGGGGTGCTGCGCAAGAGGGGGGACGAGCGTTCGCAACCGGAAAAGCACCACCACTGCATGCGGCAAGGGAGCGCACTTGTATAAGGAAACCGTAAGTAGGCGTATTCCTGAATCCGAGAAAGAAATCAATGACGAATGACCAAAGACGGGGGGGAGTGAGAAGGGGGAGAGTTTCGTAGGCTTTGGGATTGATATGAAAACAAAAACAGGAGGGGGCAAAGGGGGGGATTGGATTCTATTCGCGTTGAAGTGGGAACAAAAAACACCGGCCAGCGGGGGGCCCCTAGCGTCGGAGAACGCGAAACAGCGATCCGTGAATGCCTCCTAGAACGGGGGGAAAGGCCACCAAATGTATAAAATGAGGGCCAAAAGATGGAACGAGGGTCAAAGTCCTGGGGGGGGTGCAACACCCCGCATAGTGGAGGAGGAAAAGGCGCTGCTACCGCCAGGAGCGACACAGTGAAAGCTAGGAGGGGACGTGAAAGTCGCATCATGGTCCAATTTGTTCATGCCAAAAAGAGGAGGGTCCGCCCTCTTGAGGAGGCAAGAATACCACGTCGAGTGCAAGTGAAGACCACATATCCTCCAGCTCCTCAGACGTGATTGCACGAACAAGAAGGCGTAGCGTCTTGTGGGAGGGTGCATGTAGTGAAGCGCGATCGGGGAACGAGGGGAAAGGAGGGGAACAACCCGTTGGGCAAAGGAAGTGATCGACGCATGCCATTAGATGCGTTGGGCCGCTCGCAAACGACCTGGAAATGTGTTCACAAGCCTTGCAGGTGCCGGTTCAGGTTGGGAGAGAAAAATGCCAGATCCGCGCCATAAAGAGGAGGGTAGGGGAGCAGAGAAAAAAAAAACACTTATTAGAGTAAAAGAGAAGGAAGAGGGGGGAAAAAATAAGAAAAGCGAGTATGGCACACGGGAGAGTGGGGAGCGATTCCTGTAAGCCCGCCCAACCGCAGGTAAGCCCAATCTATAACGGGTCGTAGCGGCAAAACCTCACAATGAAACTAAATCACAGAGATGACACTTCTTTGAAAAACGGGGTTTCAAAGAATCGAAAACAACGGTCTGACTGCTATCGCGCTTGAAAAAGAACTTCCGCTACAACTTTGCCGAAGAAAAAGCGAATTACGCCCTCGATGGCTGAGAAACGAAAAGCTTGGAGCTGGAGAGGGGGGGGATCGCTAACCAATACGAAACACGTGAATTCCCTCAAGAGGAGGGAAGGGATATAAATTCGGTACATGAAAATGGGAAGACTTATAGCGCAAAAGAGAAGGAACGAAGAAGAAATAAGAGATGTGCGGGCGCCGCAGCAAGGAGCCGGCAGAAAAACAAACAAACATCCTGACGGGGTGGTGTGGCAAAGGGGGAAAAAAGCGCCTTTGAAACTTAGTTCAAGAGCCCACCTCCCTTTTGTGGGCCCATCAGAAAAAAACAACGGAAAGTTCTCGAGCCAGTGCCAAGCGGGATCATCGGGGCGGCTCTGGTAAGGCGGATGGCCCTACGCGAAGAGGGCCGCTGGCCGGTGTTTGTGAAAAAAGAATCACCGCGAATAGAATCCATCAAGAAGGGGGGGTTTCATTTCAAAATAAGAAGACAACAACAAAAAGAAGAAGTGAAACCTGACACCACTACCTCTAATTGTGGGGGGAACAGGGAGTTTCGGGTTCGTCATTAAAAAGCCCTATCTTAAGTGGAACGTAAACTAAGAAGACAAGTGCCGACGGGGAAGATGCAATGGTGGTGCGGGGGGGGGGGCGCTCGCACTCTGAGAAGAAAAGCCAAAGCACCCCCATAAAGAGGATCGTGCGAACAAAAATTACAAAAGGAGCTAGCTAACCATTTTGTCAGAGACCGGAGACTCGATGGATAATTGGGGGGTGCTCGAAAAATCAGATAACGGATAGAGAACAGGAAGGGGTTATTAAACATATTGTTAAAAAGGGACTGATGGCGATTGTAATTCCATTGCAAGGAAGGCCGAAGGACGGGCCCCATTCTGGCCTCTGTTCGTAAAGGGGGTGAGGGCTAGATACATCGGATCTAGAATAAGGGGAAGATCTCCTTCCTCCCCACAACAAAGAAGAACGAGCCGTCCCTTGCCCAGAAGCGGGTTGAGAAGGGGAAGATCCCAGCCCAAGCCATCAAAAGCGGTATCGCGTTGGGAAATCAAAGTGGAGACTCCGTCTCATCGGCAAAAGAATTGTCCTTTCCGCAATTTCATCACAGAACATGGCAAACACAAGGGGGCCTGCCTGTCGTTGAGTCTTCGGGGCTACCCCGCGTACGCAAAGCTAGAACGCTCCGAAGCGCCCACTAAAAACAACATGCCACGCGAGGGGGTGGATTGACGGGCGGAAACAAGACGAACCTTGCCCCTGACGGAATTGAAGGGAAGTGCTTTGACGGGAAAGAATCCTCGGGAACCACAACGGAAGTGAAACTAACGATGGCGAGAGAAGGTGGGATGATTCTGGACCGGGGGGGGAGGAAAAGGGGGCACACCTAAGCTGGTGTAGGGGAGCACAAAAGTGGACCTACTTGGATAGGATACGGGGAACGAGTCCTGCTGAGAATCACTGGGGAAGCGGGGGGCCGCTCAATTCCAGGGGGAAAGCATGAAGGCGGAACTACCAAAAAAGAAAAGGAACTAAACCCGGGCAGGCAAGACAGGGCACAAGGCGGTCGGGGAAGTGATCCCGGGAAGGGAAAGGGGGGCTGTTCCCTTGCGAAGGGTCTCCAATCGCCCCAAGGAAACAAAGGTGCGTAACATCCGGTAGAGACAGTTGGAACGCGCGGGGGGGGACAGGAGGGTACAAGAAAAGCTGCGAATCGCGAAAAAAGGCGATGATAGTCGCTGTCCTGCGGGGGACGGAAAAAAAAAGCAATCCGGAGTTGATGGGGGAAGAAAAGGGGTTAGGGGGATCTATCCGGATGACCAAAAAGGGGGAAGATGGTTCATGAAAGTAAGTTCATTGTGGGCTCATCGGGAGAGCTGGAAAGAGACTATTCGTGGATTTAGTGGGCGCACATTGTGGCGCTCGGTCACGCAAAAGCGCTGCTGCTTCGGCGACGGAACATTCCTTTTCGGTGAGCTGGCGGGGGGGAGATGGCAACGGG
>Ga0179593_1573080_pt1 | contig 12400 bp, 15 predicted proteins | sample CZODoug2_1_08_16_FD_185931 | JGI IMG/M metagenome (GOLD analysis project Ga0179593, IMG submission 185931) | Vadose zone soil fungal communities from Angelo Coast Range Reserve, California, USA - CZODoug2_1_08_16fungal (PacBio error correction) | ecosystem: Environmental > Terrestrial > Soil >...
ACCTTGTAGAGAAACAGAAAGAAGAAGGACTAGGACCACGTGCACTTTCAGAGCATTGGTTCCCGCGCCGAACGAGCAGGAAGGCAACTCATCTCGATTATGATGTCTCGAAACCCTGTGCTGACGGGGCGAAACGCTCCACCATCCCAGAGAAAAAAGAAATAGAGATGACCTTCGACGACCGAGACCCTACAGGAGGATCCCTACAACCGAAAGGAGATCCTGAAGAACGATGGCCGCTGCTTTCGAAGTTTCCCGTTCCAAGCAGTCGTAGGGGACTGCCCGGAGTTCCAGCTCGGGGGCACGCCCCTACAGACTATCATTCATCCTGCCCCTCTTCCAAGAAGATGAGCCGGGGCACGACCAAAAAAAGGGTGGCTCGGGGATTTGCCCCGCGAGGCATGGGCGCCGTGCTGAAAAAAATAACCCCGCATGTGGCGTGGTGTGGGATGGATAGACGAAAAACGTAATTTGCCTGGGGCCGCGGGCGTCAATGAGGCGCTCATAGGGGGGGGAAAGTTAGAAGACCGCAAAGGGACGACCTGGGCCACTAGCACGGACAAAACGACTGCCGGGCAGTCTTCAGCGAGGGGGGCCAATTGGCGCCATAGGCGCGCCAATCCCGGTCCAAGAACAGGCCCGGTGGGAGACTTCGAGAAATCTGCCAGGCGATGGAAAAAGGAGTAATACCCGGATTGAAGGAAGAGTCAACTGGTGGTTGGCAGTCGGGTCATGGAAATCTCGCCAGGTGCTGAAGCAAAAAAGACGAGCAGGCCAAGTATTCTGACGGGGGGGCCGGAGAAGCCCCGAGCAGGAAGGGGGGGGACTTCGAGGAAAAAAAATGGGGGGCTTGGCCGCCCTGGCCTGGCAAACCAGGCAGCGTCGGACAGGGGGGATTGAGAACAGCCCTATTGCGGCAGGCCTGGGCCCGTTGTGTGACTAGCGAGAACCTCCACAGACCAAAGGGAAAATCCACCGCAATGAGGTGTCATCCAAAAGACGCAATGGGAAGAGGCTGTGGTGAGAACTTAGGGGGGGGGGCAGGTGGGGCAAAATGACTGGCCGCCGAGAGGGGAAAAACGCCGGGGTCGTGAAAGGGGGACAGGGATGGGGGGGAGGCGTTCCGGTGGCGGGGGATAGTCAGACGGGCTTCCGAAAAGAAAGTGGGCGAGGGGGCACGGCGGTCGCAAGGGGACGGTAGGCTTGCTGTGAGGGAGAAAGGGTGACAGGAAACAGTGCGTTCTGGGTGACAAACTGGGGGAAGAGGCGATTCTTGCGACAAGAAAAGCCCACAGAACCGCAAAGAAAGTCGAGCGTGCCGAGTGCCACAGGAGGAGGCGATCTCTAGAAAGGGGGAAAAGATAGATAGAGGAAGGGATTCCCAAGACTTCCCTCGTCACGCTAGAGAAGAAAGACTTGGAAAAACTTTCTGATGGCTTTCAGGGGACGAGAAGGGAAACGTCTCTCGACGTCTCTGCGTTGCTGATAAAAAGAAAAGGGGGACACTGGCGAAAGGCAACAATGCGAGCAAGAGACAGCCCGACCGGACCGGCAAGCACCCCTCCGAAAAGGGCTTCAAAAAGGCCAAGTCGGACGCAGCCGCCGAACCGAACGCAGATCACACAGGACATGGAAACCGCGTGCGTGGCCGAAAACCAACGAGGGGACCAGGAAAGTGGCACGTCAGGTGAAAGTCAAGCCTTCAAGGGATTAAAAGTCGTAAAAAGAAACTTCCTAGAAGGCAGAAGTGCTTCTTTCCTCGTCTTTTCTGGGGGGGTTTACCCCTTTGAGGAAGAACAAAGGATGGAGAAAGAAAATCGATAGCTCATCGAAAATCAATGTCCGCAAGGCGCAGACGGAGTCAGAGGAGGAGCTCACACTAGAGCCTGTCGGTCGGTGGGTAACAAAAAACTCTCCTACAACCTGCCGGGGAGAGAAAAAATGTTGGCTTTCTAACGTAAGTGAGCCTCCTAAAAGGAGAGTGGAAAAAAAGGGAGCAACCTTGGCTATTCAGGCAAACCTCGCAAAAGAAGGCCCACAAGGGTTGCTCGGAGCGAGGTGGATTAGAAATGCATGGGTGGAAAGCGAAAGGAGAACCTCTCGAAGAAAAAGGGGGGGGGAATTCGAAAAAAGAAAAGACGGGACTGCACCAGGGGGTCCCATTTGGGAGAAACTTAATGCTGCCGTGGGAAGAAGGTGGGAAAAGGGGTGGTAAACGGGGGCAAGATGCCGGTATAGGCCTGACAAGTGGCTTCCTAAACTAGAGAAGAAAGTTCTTCCTGAGTGAGGCCTCAAACCGGGAAAAAATCAAGAACCATTTCAAGAATTTCATCACGGGGGGGCACTGGCCTCGGGAAAAAGAAAAAACGGCAAAGGATACTGAAGAGGGTCCGAAAAAAGATCTTCGGAATGGCAGAACGAACGGGGGATATGAAAGCTGTCGGGGGAGGAACTGCGCGGTATCTGCCGACCGCAATCGCAGAAAGAGGACCTGGGAAAAAGCAACGAGGGCCATGCCTCGTCAAGGGATTCGAGGAGGAAGGCGGGCGAACCTGCTCTTGATGAAAAGAAATAAATGGGGGATCGGGCGAGGCTAATATCCTGACTCGCTGGGAGTCTTTTGATTGGAATTTTCGCCACTGAGGCCAAACGGAGCGCAGCGTCTGCTCCTCGAGAATTCACGCCTGAATGAAAAGAGGGGGCAACATTAGCTCCTGCAGAGTGCGAGGGGTGCCTGCCCGAAGAAAGCAGAGGGTTGCGTACGCAGGGCACCGGGTCCAAAGATCAGAAAAAAACGGAGGGGGAAAATGAGTGATGCTTTTCCTGGACAACAGAAAGGCATTTCCTAAGTAAGATAAAAAAATGTCAGAGAAAATGGGACCTCGCCTGTGGGAAAGATGCAGGAGAAGGTCAACCTCCTATGGGAGAAGAAAAAGCAGCGCCGCTGCTGAAAAGGAAAAATTCTCTAAAGAAAAAAATAAAAAAAATACCTGATATCCCCTAGGGGGGGACGCTGTAGCAAAGGAAAAGAGCATCCCGAAACACCGATTCTCAAAGGAGGGAGAAAGGGGTCAAGGGAAAAAAGCTGCGTAAAAACTCGTAAGTTCCAGCGGAGGGAGATGCGAATGCAAAAGCCCGAAAAGAGTGCAACCTACAGCTGAAGAGATCTCCCCGGTATCCTAATAAGGAAAGAGAAAAACCGCTCCGGACAAAAAGGCAGTTTACTAAGGGGTGCCCTAGCGGCGGGCGCCGTTCTTGAACAGGAAAAAAGGCCCGGAAAGGGCTGTCAGTTTAGGGAGAAAAGGGACTCACTAAAGCTCTCAAGTGATTAACCAAAGAGAGATTCAGGAAGTTAGCATGAGTCCACGAACATTGACTTCCGGAGGACAACTGGCAAACGCACAAGGAGGCATGAAAGCCAGGCAAGACATGGTAACCCCTGAGAAAAAAAGAATTTCCTTAAAGAAATTCAAGCTGCAAGTCGGAAAGAGGGAGGGCACGATTTCCTTACGAAAGAAAGGGGAGTAATCAAAATAGGGGGGAAGCCGAGAATCATTGTTGCTGGAGGGGAAGTCATTTATTAGGATGGAGAAAGGATGGCCGACTATCACATCAGGGGGAAAAAGAGTTCCTTATCAAGAAATCCAGAGACTTCATAGGGCACATAAAGGGGAGATTCCGGGTGAGGGAAAGCCAAAGAGATGTCACCGGGGGGGGAAACGTCTCGGGAAAAGTGATTTATCATGAGATCTTTGGAGGCTTCCCTTTTCTCCCGGGTTATCCATGCCGGAGGAAGCCTTGGGAACCCTGCCGTTCGAAAACTCCTATAAGCAAGTGCGCTCACTGAAAAAGATGGATCCTGATTGAAAGGAGTTGCTTTTAACTGATGGGAAGGAAAAAGGCCTGGACCGCAAGGGAAAAGCCACGCAACGCCTTGGGGTACGAGAAGGGGTGGTATCGGAAAGTCTGGAGAGAATTTCATCTTTCTTCCTCCAAAGAGGCGAGAAAGTCGTGTCGGGAGTAAAGGGACTGGCGGTTTCTCTGCTCGAAAGGAAAGTTGGGGAGGAAAAGGGGGAGAGTTGTTTCATCACGAAAAGGGGAACTGAGAAGGGGAAAAGGGATGGCGGACGCGGAAATATCAAAAACCACTGGTCCCGTTCAGTCCTGAAAGAAGAGGGCCGACTGATCTCTCGAAAAGAAGAGGAAAAGAGAGAGAGATCTGCGAACGTCGGCCCTAGGAAAACGCCCGAAAGGGGGGAGTGGGCCGCTTTCTTATGAAAAGGGAAACGCGAAGAGGCCACTTCTCGCTGGAGCTGCGGGGAACACGCACCCGACCTCAGAAAAGCGTCACAAGGGAAAGAAAGACGCACGAAAAACCGGAAAAAAGCCGGCCCTCCTAGCTCGCAAGGAGGCGCGAAAAAGGCAATTCGTAAAGAAAGAAGCCGAACGCAGATCAAAGTCCCCTGCTGAACCGCGAGAGAGGGGGCGTGGACGGGAAAGCGGCGAAAAAAGAAGGGGCTTCACAACGAGGAAAGGACGCACCACCTCTGGAAGAAGGTCTCCCATGCGAGGGGGGAGGAAATTGAGAGGAATTTATGAGTCATCCTTAGTCAGGGTTAAAGGCTTTAAAAATTTTCTAAGAAGACAAATGAGGGAAAAAAGTCCCTAATAAAGAGACAGCTTCGAGTAATTTCTCCAACTGTGAATGCCATGTAAAAAGGGCCAAGAAAAAGGGGGAAAGCTGCGTCTTTGACCATCTGAACCGCTGCCCGACCTCGGGGAATTCACCCGTTCACGCCTAACTGCGGGACCTGGTCGGCCAGGAGCGTGCGGAAGAAAAGGGGCGAGTCCCAATAGGAAAAAAAGCGCAAACCACCATAGAAGTTGCGGAAGGAAATTCGCTGTGATTACTCAATTGGGGGACATCGCCTGGCATACCGAGTGCAAGCAAGAAGGGATGCTCTCTATAAGGGGGACCGGAGAACTTGGAAAGAGTGTGTGGGGAAAACTGCCCAGCCATCTGAGAAAGGCACCGTTTTGGAGTTGGGAGAAGGGTCGTACACAATGAAGGGGGGAATGCACTTGCCTAAGGGAAGGGACCAACCCCAAACATGAAGAGGAGAGAGTGCCGTGCCGTCGGAAGAAGACGCCACAGAAAAAAAAGCGGTATCCTGGGCAAAGCAGCATCCCAGAAATCTCAAAAAATGTACTTGCCGATGGAACCCGTCGGAAGGAGAAGATGTTCATGAACGAGAGAACACTCTTCTTACGGTGAAAAAGAAAAACTACGGGAGCAGTCCCGCCGCACGAAGGACGCTGGAACCGGGACGAATCGAACGCAAAGGTTCCAAGGAGGAATTTTCTCAGGAAGGAGGAAGAGGCGATACCGGAGGAAGGCTCTCTGGGAAGTCACCTAGGCTGAGGTATTCCTTAAGAGGGGGTGGCGTCCTTGGTGGGGCGGGAATTTCTAGCTACAACAGTAGTCAAGGGGGGCTCTACATTCGGAAAAAAAAGAAAATAGAAAAAGTTGCCTTCATCACGCAAGGAAAGCGCAAACAGTCGAAAAAAACAGGGGGGGAAGCACTGCCAGTGCATAGGGGTGCCTGAAAGACGCAAGCGAAGGCAAAAAAAACCTTAAAAGGGGAATCTCTAAAAACTTCGGAGAGGGGGATAGATATTAAAGAGTTGAAGTAACAAAAAGCTTTGAACTAGGAGGGCCATTCACAAGGGATCAGGTCATTTTTGGACGTTTTGCTCCGCTAAAGGAAGACTCTAAGAGAATATCAATCCAAAGAAAGGAGGAAAACCTTTGGGCGAAGGGAGAGATCTCCCATACCAAAGTACAAAAGAAGAAGAGATATCCCGAAAACTATGAACGAAAGGACTATCAACTCGGAAAAAAAAAAACTTAGAATGCCTACCGAGGAATAGGCAATGGAAGGAAGGTTCGCTCTTGTAAGGGGAGACACAAGCGTCAAAAGCGTGAGAGGAGGCTGGAATATCCAGAAGAAAGTTTCAAAAAAATCGGCGACCTACTAAAGTCTTCCTGATTCCGAAAAGGAAAAGCCTTTCAATAAAAAAAGGTATCAGGGGGAGGGATTGCCCTCTGCGGTCGTGGAAGTGCTTAAAGTCCAAATGGCGAGGAAGGGTGCTTCAAGGAGGGCTTGAGACTAAAGGATCACGATTGTGAGGCCTCTCAGAAGGTTGCAGGCCAGTTGCAGCATAGACGAGAGTGCCAAGAATGGGCAAAGAGAAAGGGACGACAAACTTCAAGATTATGAAGAGCATCTGTTCCAGGGTAACATTTGCCATTCTAGAGACTGTCATGAGCAAGGGTGTCAGTTGCTGGAAAGGGTCTGGGGAAGGTCTTCCAGGAGAAAAGGCCATGAAGGGGTAGGCCGCGACTTGAAAGCGACCACTTCAGGGGTGAAGAGAAAAAGGTTTCGGGAAGGAAAGGGGACTCTCAACTAAATCTGCACGGAGGTGTCCCCGTACGAGAGGGGAAACTTCAGAAGTCCCTGAGGGTACTCTCAAAGGTCATAGTTGTCACAGACTCCGGGGAACGTGCAGGGGAGAACGCCTATACATGGGAAACCGGAACATCTCAAGGGGGAAACAGGATTTATCACGCCCCGAATCTTATGTCTCCATCCTGGGGTGATCCTCCCAGTGAGAAAAAAATTTCCACCTATGCCCGACGATACACTGTCAACAGACCATGGGAGAGGGCAAAGTCTGGTTCTTACTTTGGTGAGGCTTTGTGAAGATTCCTGGCCTCCTATACAGGGAACAAACCTCTGGGGCGGCAGGGGGTTGGTACTGTTAGAGAGTCTTTCGTCCATGAAGTCCGAAGTCTGAGCGAGGCCTCCGGAAACTAACTGGGGAAAAGGGTATGTCTTGCTGTGGAAAAGGGGGTACTGCTGTGGGGGAGGTCCTGTTGTTTCGGGCGGAGGAATTTGAATTCCGAATCGGAAAAAAAGAAAAGAGAGGCCACTGCCCACAAGAATGCTGTCTGGAAATCCGAGGCAGCGGGCGATCTCCAACTTAGAGAAGAAAAAGATCGCCGAAAAAAACTCGGAAAGACAAGACACCGCCGACTGGCCAGGAGGGATTTCTGAGATGAGAAAAGAATTCTAGCCAAAGAGACGGTCGCCCGTTCGTTGCAAAAAAAAGCACTGCAGAACCAGCGTCACCAGGGCGAGAGCAAGCCATCCCTACCGGGGGAAAAGGACTACTCTCAAGGGAGCCGCAAAAATGCAAGTCGCCTTATCATCCGGAAGTAAACGATACCCCTCCCTGCTTCAGCGACTTTTCGGTCCAACTTCTTCGGGACAATGCCGGCACAAGAAGGTTCCCATAACCCACAGCCTGGGATCAAAAAGGCAGGCTGCCCTGTAGCAAAGGAAAAAGGCATCGGCGAAAACGGGGAAAAGGGCCCCCGGGTCTCATCACACGGGATAAAGCCCAGGAAAAAAGTCTCAGAGCTATCACGAATCGCAAGTGGTTCGTTGCCTGACGAGAAGTTCCCAACCCACTCACCTCCTTCTTCTGGGGCCCTCTGCCCGTCAAGGGAGGGGAGCGAACCTCTGGGGTGCGGAAAAAAAAAACGGGCCCGTTAAAATGCTCTAGGAAATAAGGGAGACAAGACCTTGTATATCCAGGACCATCACCAGCGAAAGGGAAAAAATACGTTTCGAAAAAAAAGTCTTTGTATTTAGAAATCATGGCTTAGCCGCGAAGAAAAATGCTCGAATGACTTGCACACTCAATGCTCAGAGAAGGGCCTTGCACAGGGGGGCCCAATTCCTGACCAATTGAACAAGCATGCTTAAGAAAAGGGTCCGGCATTTGGGAAAAGGGTATTACACAACATGCGGGGAGAAAACGGGGGCAGATTGGGGGAGTGAGCTGGAGGAATTCCTTGAGAGGGCGTTCTCCGCAAAAAGGAGAAAGCCACATCGAGGGAAAAAAGGGAGGTATCGGATTTGAAAAACTAAAAAGACTCGTGCAATCGAAGAAGGATACTTGGAAGGTACTTGCCATCCAAGGCGCGGATAGGTCAAGTATAAGCGGGTGTCGTGGCCGAAGGGATCTGAAGGGTAAAAAAGAGAGCACGCATTACGCTGGGCACGGAGGAAGAGAAACATTTCCTAGGTCCAGTAGAGGGAAGAGAAGGATGCGTAAGGGAGATCTGCTAATCTCCAGGGGGTCGGTCAAAAAACTGCTCGGTGAATGGATGGAAAACCTAGGAACTATTTTCATTGGGGTGGGTTCTTGGAGGCAAGACCACGTAACCCACAGGAAAGCGGCTTGCCACCTGCAAAGAAGTTGCTTCACCTGCGAGGGAGACCGGCGAGTGAAAAAGAAAAGAACAGTGCTGAGAGACTTGTGAGCTGGACAGGAGGCAAGCTCTGAGGGGGATCAAAAAAAACAGGTTCAGAAAGAAAACAACAACAAAGGGGAGGAGGAAAGTAGAAGGGGGTCACGTGGGGAGGAGAAAAGAAGAGCTTGCGTTCCGGAGGGGGCAGCAAGGGGGAAGCAAGGGGTCCCTCTCGGCAGATGGGGGGGAGAAAGCGCTGAAGCAATCGAAAAGATCCGAAGGGAGAATGTGGCCTTACGGTAAAAACGGGGGGGAAATGACCAACAGGCTAGTCCGGATTGAAAAAGCTAAACTTCAGCCACGCAAAAACGCAACACGACTATCTCTCCATGGAAGGAGAACTGGAAGCGGCACTGGTTAAGCGTAAACCATCGTAAAAAGGGAGCATTTCTGGGGGGGGCCCGAAGATCCCGTCGCAGGGGCACTAACACCGAAAGGAGGAAGCAGAGAGCCGTACTTCCGAAGGAAAAACGCCGGCAAAAAAAAGTATCAGTTGATCGGAGAGAAAGGAGGCAGGGCGCCGTGCGGAGACTTGGAAACGAAAGGGGAAGTTTTTCTTGTAGAGAAAAAAAACCGGAATTGAGAAGACGCTTCAGGAGAACCCAGAAAGGCCAAGTGCACTCAAGGGAATAGGCACCGTGTACGGGGGGGCAACCTGAAGAAAAGCCGTTCTGCAAGGCCGTGGGCAGACATGGCTGCAAGAAAGAGAGACCTGACAGGAGAAGTGCTGCAGTCCGCATGGTCTGCCTGCTGAAGAAACCATGCACGGGAGTAGAAGGAATGCGAAAAAGGCATTGTGGGCGCCTGGGCCCTGGGGAATTGTGGGGGAATAGAGTGCACTGCCGCCATCGTTGAAAGACGAAAAAGGAGGCTGAACGTGCCTTAGGGGGGATCTCCGGCAGAGGAGGGAGGTTTTGCACATACGCAGGAGTGTGCTTTGCACGCCCCTTAAGAAACCTTACAAGGACATGGGGGATAAAGGCCACTAGGCCTTAGTTCCTTGTCGAGCGCAGGTTTGATGATCTGATTTAAAACAACGCCTGTCCAAGCTCGCACGGGGAGCCTGGGAAAGAGGGGTAGCTGTGGGTCCTGATGGTTTTGAGGTCACTGAAAAAGGATACGCTGGGAAAGGGCACGGAAGGGGTTTTAATGGCGGGGAGGGATTCTGCTTAGAAAAGTTCATCTGTCTGCGCCTAACAGCTGAGGCCGTAGTCCCAGGAGGTGGGCTGTTTGGCTCGAAAGATTGGGGTGCTCATGCATGAAACATCAACTCCACGGAAAGAAAAAGAGTAAGTTTAATTAGGGATAGAGAAGCAAGAAGACAGCAAGCCCAACTTTCGTGAGTTGCAAGCGTGAAACTGCTGTCGACTGTAAAATCTCGCTCAAAACGAGAGAAGAAAATAGAGATGAGCGGGAAAGAGGACCTCTTGCACGCGGAAGACGTGGGCAACCACAAGACTTTCATCCGCTTCCGAGAGAATGGATCGCGTCATCCAGTAAGAGAAAAACAGACGCACTGGACAACCCCAGCGTCACCAAAAGGGGAGCCACCAAATCCCTACGTAACCCTGAAAGGAACGCCTCGAAAAAATGGATCTTCTCCCTCTTCAAGAGAGCATCCTACCTAAGAACAAAAAAGTCATATACCCACGAAATGCTTCCGCTAAAAAGGCTTTGAGGGGAAAAAAGTATCGGCGTCAACAGGAAGCAATTCACAAACGAAAAAGGCAATAGGATACCAACGTATTGCGGCGGAGCTCAGAGGGCAATATGTGCGGTGTCGCCGGTGGGAAGGCGTGTTCAGAATCACATTGACGGTCCGAAGACAAGCTCCTCGAGTAAGAATGTCTGCTCGCCGATCGCAGTAGGTGCCAGGAATCGGGGCAAGAACTGACCTCCTCTGAGGAAAATATTCCGTCCCGCTAGCAGAAACCACGCGGAAAGACGGCCAGTTTCCGCCGACTCGTCGGAAACGACAAAGTGCGAGCATCACCGGGGGGCCAATCATGACCAGCCCCCCCCAAAGGAAGCCAAATGAGAAGAAGGAAAGTTGCGAGGCTCACTAGCGGGGACAACTTTCATTTGCAATGCAAAAATAGAGGAACACAACCGTTAAGGGGAGAAAAAAAAAGTACGCTAGGGGGGATTGAATATGTTGGGGGAAGGTCTTCCAGTCTTGAGAAAGGAAGGGGGGGGGTCCCGGCAAGAAAACCAGGTAGTACGTGACTTGCCGGGTGCATGTCAAAGAAAACTGGAGGACTGCCATTAATCTGGAAAGTGTCGTAAAGATCATCCAAACGGGAAAAGGGGAAACGGTCGGTGTTTCAGGAGGCACCACATGAAAGGGCAATCTCACCACACTGAGGGGGGGGCCTTGCCCGGCGTCGGTCAGGGTCAGACGAGAAAATGCCGATGGGGGCCGTTTCCAAGGGGACAAGCGCGGGTATCGCCGGCGCACTCAAGTTACGAAGCGAAGTCGGCCAGGGGCCAGTCTCGGCGGCAGGAGGAAGAAGCTTTTGCACTGATATCAGAGAGGAGTCGCGCTTTCAGGTCTCGTTCATTTATTCGCTAACCGCGTGGTTGAGGTGAAAGGTGGGGTCCTGGTGGTCTCCAAGAGAAAACGTCACTTGCTATACGTGATTTTGAAAGCTCAGAAGGGGAGGAAACCTTCTATGGGACCAGTTCGGAAACTTGTGCCTGCCCGGACAAGAAATCTGTGGAGGAAATCAACAAGGGACCATGTCATCTAAACGTTTAGGAGAAAAAGAAGGGGAAAATACCTGGTAAAGTACTCAACAAGAAGGGATAGAGGGCGGAACAGGGGGGAGGCAGAAGCCACTTTTGTTCCCTCAAAATCTACGACAGGGAGGGAGAAGCAAAACTCTCCATATAGGAGGAAAAGAGCTGCCCTGGGAGTAAACTGGACTAAAAACATGAAAACAGAGAAAAACGATCGAGGAAGCTCCTAGTACCGAAAAAAAAAATCCAGCGAGATCGCAAAAGAAAATTCGCTCAAGGGAAGAAGACAAGAGGCCATGATCGGAGGGCTCTTCGTCACCGTCCACCTGCGTTCGCTTCCGAATATACAAGCGCGGAGACACGACCAGCGGCACCTAGCACATCAGGAAATAGACCAAGAAAAGAAAAAAGTGCAAGACCCATCCTCATGAGGGATATTTAAAAAAAAGGCATTTGCGAAGGAGGGCCCTACAGAAATTTTGAGGCGGAGATGAGAACGCAAAAAAAAAAAAGAATTAAAAGCTTAAGTTGAACCAAGATCGATGGGAAACGGCCCGTTCCAGGGGGGCCCCCGCCGGACCGGCGTTCTTCACATACAGGTTCAGACACAAAAAATCATGTAAAGTCCTGGCAGGAGCATGTAAGGTCTAGTCAGGTCTGGCCAAGGAGGGGACCGCCCATTCAAGGCTACTTGAAAAAGAAGAATGGGTGGAACAGTTGGATGGAGGGGTTGGGTACAAAGACCTCACGGCGGCGACCGGCCACATGAGCAAAGAGCAAGACACGGTTCGAAAGGTCAGCGGTGGTTCAGACGCATGTTTTCTTGGACCACGCATGTACTTGCACATAAAAAAAAGTAGAGCATTGATTATCTCGCAGGGATTCTTTCTTCAAGACCAATCCGTTCATCAAGGGAAACGCCCTGGCCAACTCCTAGTAACGAGACGAGCGCCACGGAAAGCCTAAAAAAGGATTGCAAGAGGTGCGGACTGTTAACTGTTTATGTCACGGCCAAGGGGATGGGACCAGGCACCAAAGAAAGGGGTAAGCGGAAGCTTTATTGTGGTTGCGGATCAGGATGGAAAGGAAGACTTTGGTGGCTGCCCGACTCGAGGATTTCCGGAGGAGGTTTGGGGGGAAACAACTGGTGAAGCTGTGTAGAAGGTGTGGTTCACAGCAAAGGGAGAAGAAAGCGAGAATGAGGACATATTCTTTCGACCTCAGAACAACACTGGGCCATGCGTGGACGTAGGGACGTGCCTAGTGAAGCACTGGGAAGCG
>Ga0179593_1510346_pt1 | contig 12399 bp, 14 predicted proteins | sample CZODoug2_1_08_16_FD_185931 | JGI IMG/M metagenome (GOLD analysis project Ga0179593, IMG submission 185931) | Vadose zone soil fungal communities from Angelo Coast Range Reserve, California, USA - CZODoug2_1_08_16fungal (PacBio error correction) | ecosystem: Environmental > Terrestrial > Soil >...
AAAGTAAGGCAGGTTAGGGGGGGAGGGGGCAAAGACAGAAGAGCGCCGAGGGGAGGAAACCATGTTGCGCCTCGCACAAAACGACCAAACAAAAATCCTTTCAAAACGTCGAGAAAAACGCGGGGAAAAGAGGGGGGTCGAGAAAACGCCGCAGGGAAGGGGGGAAAGAAAGGAGGCCGTCGAACCGAGGTCAGGAATAAAAAAAAAGATGGAAGCTTCTGTTAAATGACAAAAACCTCTCACTGCTCCACGCAAAACCAAGAAGGGAGGGGAAAAAAAAAAGGGAAAGCAACCCATAACGAAAAAGCGCCTCGGCTCAGAAAAACAGGAAGCCGGGATGAAGGCCGGGAGGCGTTTTCGAAGGGCAGAACCTGACAGGCTACCTCAGAACTCAAAGGGGGAGAAGCCGGCCCGTGGTAAGGCTGGTTCATTAAAAAAAAGAAACAAAGGTGGAAAAAAACAGGGGGGGGGAAGAAAGCCAAAGCCTTCCGGGCAATCCGGGAAAAGTGATAACGTTCCAAAAAAAAAAAAAACTGAAAAAAATCCTGTCCGGTGCGCAAGGGAAAACAAAAGCCCGAAACAGGAGGTCAAGATTCTTGTAATCAATGGGAAAAAAAGGGGGAGCGTAAGCCCTGAGGTCACCATTCACCCCTCTCCAGAGGGGCACCACAAGGGGTCAGAATGCAAGTGTCACAAAAAAAAAGGATCAGGGAAGAGGGTGGGAAGAAAAAGGGGTAGAAAGACCCAGCCAAAAAAATAGTCACTGGGCAAGGGGGGTAAACGCGGATAGTTCTCTTCCGCCCGGTGGCAACAAGTTCAGGGGGGAAACACGGGCTTCACAGCTACATCAACAAAAAAAACACTGGGAAAACCTATGAATATGGAATAAGAAGGGGGCGGAAAAAAAGAGGTCGGCCTCAGCATTCACAATTGTAGGGCCAGGGGGGGGGAAGATCTTCAGAAAAGCCCAAAACCTCTTGACATGCCACAAAAAGAAAGAGAACCCCGGAGGGTTAAACTCTTGTCGGACATTATGTGGAAAAAAAAATCCTAAGGATCTAGAACCAACAAAACGCTCGGCGGCTCGTTTACCCACCAAAAAAAAGAAAGTCCATACGTTACTCTAAAATAAAAAAAAAGTCACGGAAAAAAAAACGCGAGTGTTTGGCTGAACGAAGGGAAAACAGGGAAAACCAGAAACCTTCAGAAGGGCATCCTTTGAAAAAAACTCACTAAGAGTAAAAAGCGATGACAAAGAAAAACCAACGCAGGGGATCCCGAGGTTGGACAGATGCCTAGTAGTCTGGCCAGGCAAAGTGGGGGACAATGAAACCTGTGTACCAGAGCGAACGAAGGACGACCCGTCTTTGAAAAATACCCAGTGGGGGTCAAGAACGTGAGAGGAGGGGGGGGGGGGGGGAGGGAGTTCTCCAAAACTGGAAAACTTGATACTGGACCACTCGCTGCGACATCCGGCCGTGTGTTATACCCCCATTCCTCAGGACCAAAGAAGTGAAAAGCGAAGCCCAACTCTATAGGGTAATTTAAAACTCGACAGATAAAACCAGGGCTTCCAGCCTTGGAAAAGTTACCCGGCGAAAAAAGGGTGGAATGAAGGTGAGAAACGACGGCAAGGTAGCGGAGCAGTAACTGACACACGTCAGAGGGGCAGTTCAGAACAGCTTGCACTACTCTAAACCAAGGGTGAGTCCTCTGCGAAAAAAAAAGCCAGTTCAGCAAAACCGGAAAACAAAGGGGGGACGGTCCCGGACTAATGCCCTACTCGCACACCCGAAAAGACCGAGAACTAGAAAGCCGGTTAGCTCCCCTTGCCCCACGAACGCGTGCCGAAACAAAGGGGAGTCAACCCGCCCCAGAAAAAAAAAAAGCAAGAAGAGCAAAAAAAAAAAAAAAAAAAGGGAGGAACACAGGAGGGTACGCGGAAACCGTTAATGGGGAAACGTTCGCCGTCAGGGTAAGCCAATTCCCATGGGGGCCGGCGGGGGGGGGGGGGGGGGTCGCGGCATGCTTGTCGTTCACTTAAACCAATTGAAAAATTGAAGACTATGCCCGAACATGGCAAAACTGAGATTGTAAATGCCAAGGGCAAAAATCAGTCAGGCGCACGGCATACAAACATCCGAATGTAATAGGTTTCCAAAACTCCAAAAATAAAGCTGTATCCCCCAAACGGAAAGGATGTCGGGAGCAAAAAAAGGGAAAAACAGAACGCAGTATGCTCAAACCGTCTCAACCTTCGGGGACTCATGAACAACTAGGCTCGAAAGGGGGTCGTAAATGAAAAAAAAAAAAAAAATGGGCAAAGCGGAAGAAGGAGACGGTGACTGGAGTTTGACTGAGAAAAACTACAGATTCGACTGGGTCAAAAAGCCAAACCGATGGTAAAGGGTCAGGAAGGCAGGAGCGGCAAAACGCCGGATGAACAACCAGGATGGCATCCAAGGAAGTAAAGCCAAGGAACAACGGTAAATCAGGTAAATACGGAGAGGCACAGGGAGGGAGAAAGGACACAAGTATAAACCTTAAAACCAGGGGAGGGGTTGGGCACTGTCTTGCACCCACTTTAAAAATATGGGGGTTGAGGGGGGAGGAAAAAGGGGAGGAAGTACCTTCGGGGCGAAAGGGTGGTTTCCAGGAAGAGAAACACAAAAGACCCGAACGTGTTTACCAAGTCGAATCGCGAGAAAACCCGACAGGGAAAGGGGGAAAGGGCGTAACAAGCGGGAGAGCAATTTCCTAATCGTTAAAAACACGGGGAAAATGGGCCACCGGCTGGCATCATGAGAAGGGCGTCAAAGGAATGAGGAAAAGAGGCAGTGCACGGGCCGATGCGAGCGACCTCGCGGCCAGGAAAACATTACAAAAACAGTAGGCCGGGGGGGGACTGCCAAAGACTATTAAAATCCCTCGTCAGAACATTACCAGACAGATCGGAACACATGGTGGTGAAAAAAGCAGGGAAAAAAAAGGGGCGAAAAAAAACATTTTGGAGATAAGGAACAACAGACCATGAACAACAAAGGTGACCCCCTGGGTTCATCTTGTAGGCTGGGATAAACCCAAAAAAAACATAAAAAAAACAAAAAGGAGGTACATGGTCGCCCTCGTAGTTTTTAAAACCAGAGGATGTAAAAGTGGTAACGGCGCACCGACTACGAAGCAAGTTCTTTCGAAACCATATGCCAGGTGATTGAAAAAAAACAAGAAAAAAAGAGAAAGGACACGGGGAACTTCGACGGGTTGAACATTAACCCAGATCTACAATTCTAAGGGCTTCTCGCAAAATACGCCGGTGGACCAAAACAAGGTCCCGAAGGTAAGGGAGCCCGCCACAGAGAAAAGTGGTGCGCCATGTGGAAAAAATGGAGAAAGGGAAAAAACAGGCGGGAGAAGCAGGGTGGTTGCTCTGCTTCATCCCGCACAGGACCGAGGCAACCTACGGCGTCCAAGACAAGCCGTGCGGGGGAGCTCCCTGGCGCTCCCTCACGGCGGAGTTAGAAAGAGTGGGGAAACCGAGTTCGCGTCTACAACCTACCTGCCCGTACAACTGGTACTGGGAAACCCGCAAACGGGAGGAAAAACAAAGGGGATTCGCCAAAATACAACCGTATTCGGGGGTTGACGGGGATCTAAACAAAAAAAAGGGGAAAAAGATAAACCTACCTTCAAGTCTCTTGGGGGGGGAAAGACCCGGGTCACAACTGGCGGGTAAGAAGGAAAAAACAGTGCCCGCAAGAGGACCCCATCAAAAAACTGTTGGGGAACTCGAATGAAGAACCAAAAAATAACCGAGTAGAACAAAAAGCCCTCTGAGGAGAAACGGAAAAAAATTCGAACTACCCTCCACCTCAACCAGCAAGCGCCGGAATGAGGCCCGCTCTGGCTCACAAGCCCAAACCGAAAAATTGAGAAGGTCCAAAAAACTTCAGCCCCTGAACATGACGGCGGCAACAGCACCTATGACGGAGTCTGCAGAAGGACTAAAACCGAGCAAAAGGCCGGACAAGAGAGTAAAACATGGGAAGCACGTACCATTATCCTCGTTACCATCAAAAGGGGCACCTCTTGGAAGAAAAAGCGGAAAAACGTAAGTCGAGTTACCCCAAAAAAAGGAAGGGTCCGGGCAACGAAACGCCGCAGGACGGCAGCCCCCCCCACAAAAGGAAGGGAAGGCCGGAATATTCCGGAAAAACGGGATCAGAGGACGGAAGATCGACGACAGGTGCCGAGGTGGTTCCATGGGACGGGGCCAAAAGGGAAACTCCCAAAATAAACCTGACAGAGGTGGCAGAGATCAAAACAGGAAGCAAGAAATGAAAAAAAGTGTCCATGAATCATGAGGAGCCAAAATCCAGCCGGGCCATGCTTGTCCTTGGGGGTGTCACCAACGTGGAAAATCGACAAAGAGGAAAAAACGTTGCAAGATCTACAACTTTTAGAAGAAAGCGCAAGACCGGGGGGGAATTACCTGGGTGGAAACGTGGTGTCTCAAAAGCGTACAAAAAAGTGGGGACGGAGGACGGGTCGCTCGCCTGAGGAAGAAAGATCAGGGGCCGGGTGCATAAATGATCCGGGAAAAGAGGTGGGGTAACGCACTACTTGTTCGGCCTACACAACAAGAATGGACGCCGCTTTGAAACTCGATCAATCAGAGAAAAAGGAAAAATGGACAAATGGGCAAAACACATGTAACCAGTACTCCCGTCGACCGGAATCTCCTGAAAAAAAAACGAATGAAGTAAATTAATGTAAAAACGGGGAATGTCAATGTCCAGCGGGGAAGGAAAATTGCCAAATGGGATAGTGGGGGTAGGCGCAGTTTCAGCACAAAAAGCAAAAAGGTTAACTCGGACAGGAGACGTCGGCAAACGTTTGTGGTCACCGCTGGGGGGAAGAAAGAAGGGCTCCAAAGGAAGTACCATTAACGTCTCAACGACTAAAAGGGGGGGAAAAATGATTTGCTGCAAAAAAAAAAACGTGAGAACAACCACTATAACCACGGTCAACAATAATAGGATGACTTTTAAAAACATGTTGGGAAACAGGTCACAACCTATCTAAGCAATCCCTGCAAAAAAAGCACTGGAAAAATGTATAGAGAACATGACAACATTAAAATGGAACATAGCTTTAGCTAATACTTGAAAAAAAAGAAAAAAAACGGGCCTTGCAACAACCATCATACACTTCACGGCCCCGCCTGAAAGAAGGGCAAAAAAAAACATAGCCACTCGCCGGGTCGCCGTAAAACAAAAAGGCCGCGACCGGTGGCCCACCCACAACAAAAGACAAGAAATAAATTGCAAGACCTTTGAAACAAAGGGGTTCAAAGGACCCGAGGGCCCCCCGAGAACATTTCAAAAAAGATCAACAAACAAAAACGGGGGAGGAGAGATATCGGTACAAAATCTTTTTATGGTTGGCTTATCGAAAAGGGAGCAAACAAAAGGAACGTAAAAGGTGGCAAGGGGGACCTCATACGCACACCAAGGTGAAAAGGAAGAGGACCAGGGGCTGGTGCCGCTATACTTAATCAGAGGGGGAAAGTTCGCTACAAAGCCTCGAAAGGCGGTTCTCAAGGGGAGACAAAGGCCAAAGGACAAAACGCCTCTGGTACAACAACGCCGCCTTCTTTGGAGAGCAAAGGATCGTCAACGCCGAAGCAAAAAGGACCCGAGCCTTGGAAAAGGTACATCGGGGGCGATCAAGCACTCGTCCAAAACCGCCCAGATCCAGAAAACCGGAGGGAAGGCTCCAGAGTCTACACAGAAAAAAAGTAAAAACAAAACCCGACGCCGTTCAAAAAGATTCCCGCGCCGGAAAGCAAAGGGTCGAAGACGTGGCCGCGGAACAAAAAAAGGTAAACAGCAGGGGACGCTCCCGCACCAATCAAATAAAAATAGGAAACGGGGGAGGGAAAAAGCAAGGGCCGCGCATTGGCACCTACTAACCTGCAGAAAAATGACGCGAACAAGGCGGGCGAACACTGTCACCTCCTTGGGGAAAAAACGGGGGGGTCTCCCGGGACATTCAATTAATGTCTATCTGCTTGTACAAAACACCCCCGTCGCAAAACCTGACCAAGGCTAAAAGGGAAAAAAATAAGGGAACTTCCGAAGTCCCTACCGGGAGCGAACCCTCCTCCCAGGGTTAAGCCGAAATCGTGGGTGGAGTCAACGGTTACCAGGTTATAAACACGGAGGAGACAGAAGGGAGTTCGGAAATTGGGGGAAAGGTCACCTGGTCAAAAATGGAAACCATTAACCCAGGACAAGGCCCCACGGATGGATCGTAACCTGGCGGAAAAAGCGGCGCAAAAAAAAGAAAAGAGGGCCCATATGGCTTGCTCTCCACCAGCCTCCTCAGCGGGGGGCGAGAGGAAAAAAAGGCTCCTACCGCACCACATCTCCAACACCAAACCCCGTCTTGGGAAAAAAAGACCCGCACCACGACCCAAAAAAACCGGGGAAGGCGGGTTTTTGGAGGCACCAGCCACGAAAACGGGAAGAGGGAACACCGTGAGCGTAAAGGACTACTACGAAAAAAAGAACTGTCCGACCAGAATTAAAACGATGAGACCAGGCAACAAGGATAAAAAAAAAACCCCACGGGAACGAAGAACGGCCAGGGGGTAATGTGATTCACGCGAGGGGATAGGGTCGAAAAAAAAAAAAAACGCGACAGACCGGCGAGTTCTCCCCGCTGGAAGGTGACTCTGTGCTTGGTTAAAACCTGAGACACTTCAGCCGGAGGTCAAGAGTCCTCATCCCGCCTCGCAAACCCCACTTGGCAAACCCTCGGGGAAAAACGGTTCGATTCGCGCGGTATCCGCATAGAAACCCTGGGGGTGTGGGGAAGTTGAACAGCAGCGTATGCCGGGAAGACCCTAAACGCCCCCGCCTACCGCAGGACCGGAACGCCAGCGATACCGGTGGTAGCCCTACAACAGATCCTGAATTTGTCTGTATCCAAAAAAAAAAAAAAAAACAACAACAAAGTAGGTATAAATTAACCTAACCAGGCCTCGTGTATGTGCAACCTGAAAAAAAAACTTGGGAGCCGCTGGGCGGGTTACCAAGGTTTGCAGTCCATTGCAGAAAGCACAACAAAAAAAACCAACCCAAAGGGCATATGCGGCGGGGGTGGTTCTCTGCTCCGGAAAAAACATCACGAAAAATTGCAAACCGAGGGGACCACGACCCGCCTAAGGGTCCGCGCAACATACCAAAGACCCCACCGAGGGGTCAACGGCACTCCGGAGGCTCTAAACGGAGGATTTTCCCAAAAGCCGATCGAACATAAAAAAAAAAACAAGGCCGTGCTCTCACACAGGGAAAAACATCACCCAGAGAAAGAAAAGGAACTCAATTAAACAATGTGCGGAAATGGGAAAGGACCACCTAGGTCGGCTAAAGCAATGGCCAAAAAACCACGCCTGTACAATAAGTGCCTAGCAAGGTCAAAAGACAGGGAGACTGGTAGGCCTCTTTGGACATTCTCCTCTCAGCACTGTGTGTCCCGACCACCTAGAAGTATGCAAAAGAAAACCCAAAACAGAAACGGAAACTTTATGTCAAGGGGATTCTTGACTTGGGAAACGAACAGGACGAACCGTAGAACCATTGTGGGGGGTGGTTCCTGGGGCGAGCCAGTTCCATCTCGGCAACCTTAATGCGCCGATGGGGGGGAATGCGGATGAAAGACGAAAGCACCCATCCCTTGAAGTGGGGGGGAAAATGGGGACTAGCTCAAGGCAAGGCCTGCCTTTGGGTCGCCGGTCCCAATCATCTAATGCCGCTCAGAGGCAAAAGCATGCTTACCGGAGGGAAAACTGAAGGCCAACGCGTAACTCAAAAAAGCGGCAGCAAATTTTTACCAATTTACCCGGGTGGGTTAGAAGCCACAAGAGGGGACGGCAAGTCAGGCTCTACCGCAGGGGTAAAGCTAAACTCGGTGGAGGGGACCAAGTAGATGTGAGGGCACAGGAAAGGGCCGCGGGGTACACCCCAAAAAAACATCTGCGCCGGTTAGACAACAGGAGTCATGAAACGATATCGCCTAGGGGGGGGAGCTTCATAGTATGTAAAACCCGAAGGAAAGGGAACAGGGGGGGCGAACCAGCCACCTCAAAAGGTCCAAACATTAGAAGTCAAAAAAGTGGGGGTCAGTGGGTGCAATGCGAAACCCCATTCCAAACAACGTTATCAAAAAAAAAAAAGAGCAGTTCACGATTCAGAGAAAACGGGATGAAATGCAAAGTGAAGTGCTCGCCCTATGGGGGGAAAATTCGGCGGACGTGGTAAGCACAGGATTCCGAACACGCGGAAAGGGAACGGAACCAAATTTATACGGAAGGCGGCTTTGCTGCAGAAGCCTTCCAAACAAAAGGAAGAATAAGCTCCCCTGATCCCATGCGAGGGGCCCAATTTGAAGGGGAAAAAGGGGGGAAAGCCCAAACCCCACAAAGAGATCGCCAGCAAAAAAGAAACAAAAAACAAGGCTACAGCGGCCGAAGGAAACTTTTATAACAAACGAATGGCGAAAAGGCAAAAAAGTTAAAGAGTCGAGAAACAACGGAGTGACCAGGGGGGGTGGAGGTGGGCGACCTGGAAAAAAAAAGAAAAACATGCGTAACACCTGGAGGGTAGAAAAGTAGGAAAGCAAACGAGGTCAAAGCCGGAGGCTAAAAATTGTCTGCCATCCGCAAAGAAAAACCAATGAGATTGGGTCAAACAGAATGTTCCAAGAAAAAAAAAACCCACGCACTGGCCCAATGGCACCGAAAAAAAGGGAAACAACCGAACACCAAACACCCACATGCCCAAGGACTTCCCCCTGCACGGTCTGGGATATGAAGAGAAAGAGAGTACATCCAAGCCACGCCCAGATACGCCGCGAAAACGGCACGGGGAAACCCCGACGTAAAAACAGTCCAGAGATCAACAAAACCGAGGGGAAAAAGAGCGCTAGTGAGGGAAGGGGGAAACCGGTGGCGGCGGGGTACGGGAACGAAGTTTCAAGACGTAAAAAAATCGCCGGCTGGTGTGCGGGGTGGCGGCGCAAAAGAAAAAAAAAGGACCACCCGACCTGGGGGAATCGCGGACCACGGAGGCCGACCTGGGGGTTAGCTTCGGAAATGACCTTGCTGAACAGACATTGCCGAAAAAGGGGGTCAACCAAGCATCCAGGTCTCCGATCATGGCGAGACAGGGGAAAAAAAAAAGAAAAAACGGGGGGCAAGACTATCGGGAAGGACGTGGGGCATCCGAGGACGCAAAAGATGCGAAAAGGGCCCACCCCCGGCCTGCAAAAACGGTTCCGGCTCAGCTCCAAGGACAACCACACACACGCCCGCAAAGGGCACCAGCAGATGTGGTAGCAACGCCTACGGGGGGGAGGGAAAGCAGAAACAAAGGGAGGCGACAAAAAACTCACGACTTGAACAAATGGGAACGCTGCACCCCGGTTGAGGGAAAGAGCTCCGCCACATTCTCGAAAAAAATAAAGACCAGCTACAATCCAAAATCGAAACGGACCCGGTGGACAGGGGTCTCGCCGCGGGCAACGCAGGAGACCTGGGGAAAGGGAGGGGCCGCGAAAGGCAGGAAATGTCCACCTAGAGACACTTTTGATAATTATTGACCAGCGATCGGGGGACTGGGGAAACACGCCACCGCCAGGGGTAGAAAAAATAGAGACGGCAACAGCCTGGGACACGGAAGGATCTGAAACCGCCAGTACTCCTGTAGACGTGGCCCGACAGGAAAACGTTAACAGGGGGGGGAGCCAACGGCCAACTGATCAAGAAAGCAAGTTTGAGGCAACGAGTTACTTGGTGGGCAATTGGAAAGCGTCAAGCAACATCAGACAGCAGCCACCCCAAAAAGGGACTGGCGACTATCGACCGTTAAACCCCCAGACAGACGGGGCAGGCAAAGGGACGTGCGAATAAATCGAAAGGTCGCGCATGCGGAACCAAAAGCGACGCCAGCGGAAACAGCGGCCCCGTTCTTACGTCCCAAACTCCCCCACCCCCAAACCAGGGATGAACACCTAATAACGAAAACAAGGCCGTGAGTCTGGTGGACGTCGCAGCAAAAAAACAAACCCCAGGTTGGGGCAGGAAACACAACCGCGGTGGGCGGTACGTCTCAGGGAAGAGGCCCTGTGACCCTAGGTTAGTTAAGACCCGGCAACCCGCTCCGAAAAACGGCCCCCGGCTAGCATATACTGTCAATTTGCGGGGGGACGAGAAACCAGCGAGGTTAAAAGAGAAAAATGCGCCGCCTCCAACACTGCAAAGTCCTTCGCCCGACTGGGGGAACCTGAACCTGAGCACTTCCCTGCTATCGGGTGCACTCAATTAAAGCAACGCGGGCGGAAGGGACCCCAAGAGGGAAGTCGGTCGAGGCCCAAGGGTACTTCAACTGGGTCGGACGACAAAATCGGGGTCAGCTGGCGTGAGGCGGCTCACTACAGCGGTAAGGGAAAGGGGAGAAAAGCGCCGGTAAAAAGCCACATCACCGGGCGCGTTCGCAACTATTGAGTGTTCTCCGACACCGGAGGAGGAGGGGAACAAGATACCGAACAAGGAAGTCTTGTTGTTATGTAGACCCGTCGCCGGGGGGGGGGGGAACGCAGGTTCATCACTGGCAAGTTAACAAACAAAAAAAGACAACGAGAAAACAAACAGAAAAATTCATGCGGGGGTGGGGGGTAAATCACGAAACACGGACAAACTATAATGTGCACTATCAGGTCCGAAACAGATAATCCCGCGCAAGGAGGGAAAGGTCTACCATCACCTTGGCTTAAAAGCTTGTGTTGCAAGTAATGGGGTAACAAACACAAACCGTGCTCCATAAAAGCCGCAACAGAGCAAGGAAGCAACCCATAACGTCCCGGCGTACAAGGGGAACCACCGTGGTGTAAGGGCGGAGTCCCGGCCTCCGAAGAAACACCAGAGATCAATGAGGAAAAAAAAATGGAAAAACAGACGCGACACAGAACTCCCAAAGTTTTCTAAAGGGGGCCAATGCCATAACTTGGCTGGAGCGCCCGAGGGGAATGAAAAAGGGGGCGCGAATAAACGAAAAAAATGTAAAAGGGGGGGTCCCCCCACCCCAGCGAAACCATCCAAAAAAAGCATGCGCGGGGTCCAACCAAAACGACGTGTCGGGTCGTGAAAATGCGTGGACGACAATGGTTGAACATGGACGACCGCCGTTTTGGTTACCCAAAAAACGATAAAGGCAAAGAACGGCCAGGAGTCTTACGAATAAAGGGGCCCAGGCCACCCCTGGGGGCCCTGCTGAAGTCTCGACGCCCGGAAAGAGGGCCAGGGAAAAGGGGGGGACAAGGAAAAATCCGGTTCGGGCAAAACGGAAAAAAATGACCATCGCATTCGAACCCGGTACCTGAAAAAAAATTCGTTGAACCGAATACCGACTTGAAAGAGATGCACGTTTTAGGACTACCTGGTCCGACCGACAGTGACGGGGGGCAAGCCATCTCTATGTTTAACTAGGGTTTGACGAAGCGAGGTCGGGGCAAGGAAAGGAGCCTTTGGCGAAGGAAGGATGGACACAAGGCGGTTGGGGCGGGGATCGCCCAGAAGACTCCCGGTAGGGCCCGGGGCGGCAAAGAGAACAAAAGCAGGAAACCCTCACCGGGGGGGGTGTTGGCACCACCGTGACCGGAACACGCTTTCATACATTCAGGGACGCACAACAACCCCGGAAAGAAGAGCACCAAAGGTCCAAGTGGCGGTAATTTCAGGTAAGAATGGAGCCTGGGGAAAGTCAGTCGGCCTCAGCCGACCGCAACCGACTAACTCACAGGAGCTCCATTCAACAGCCGGCTCGGGATGTTTGGTCGCCCCTACGCGGTGCAAGACGGAATCCAAAAACTTCAATACAACCACAACGACTCGAGCTGCTTGAACCATTCGCAGAGGGTTATTTGAACCCCACGCGTAGCCACTCACCGAACTAATTCAACAGAAGACCATCGTGCAAGGGTTTGCGAGTGCATGGCAAAAAAGCCAAATAACAGCCGGACACGCGCGGTCATCGTACCAGGGAATTTAAACGCGACATGATCGGAGACAGATGGGAGAAAAGCAAAGGAAGCGGTCCAACCGGAGATAAAACTCAGCAAAAAGGTGAGTCCATCGGCGAGAAACCCGACAGACTTTTGAAAAAAAAACGGGGGAGTGCCCAAAGGACATGCCGCCGCCTGCCAACCCCCAAAAAACAAACAGAAGAGAAACAGATCCAACTGCGACAATACCCGAAGGCAAGGAAACAGGAAGGTCGGTTCATCCCTTGGGCACCAGGAAAAAAAGTCTGCCAAACAACCACAAGGAACAACTAATCC
>Ga0179593_1677146_pt1 | contig 12399 bp, 13 predicted proteins | sample CZODoug2_1_08_16_FD_185931 | JGI IMG/M metagenome (GOLD analysis project Ga0179593, IMG submission 185931) | Vadose zone soil fungal communities from Angelo Coast Range Reserve, California, USA - CZODoug2_1_08_16fungal (PacBio error correction) | ecosystem: Environmental > Terrestrial > Soil >...
AAAGGAAACCCCAAAAAGAGGGGGGGAAGAGAGGGGGGAGAAGGTGGCGCCTACTACCCGAATTCTAATACTGTTCTCGGTTGGCAGCAAAAAATGAATGAGGGGGAAAGGAAAGGGGGAGAAAGCCGAGAAAGGGAAAGGAAACGCCGTCCTGTCGGCCCGTTTCCTTTGATACCTGTAATTTTCGTTTGAAGGCGCAAGTGCCGTAAAAAGAAAAAAACTAGGAAGAAAGGGGGGGGGAGAGAGAGACGTTTGCGACCGTCAAGGCACTCTGTACTACCAATACCCTGCTCGTCGCTCGGTGCACCATTTGGAAAAGGAGAGGAAAAGAAAAAAAGGGGAGAAAAAAGGGAACCATGGTGTCTTGTCGACAAGTTTAGTCGCTACTCATACTCTTCTTCCAACCTGCACCGAAGGACAGAAGCGATTGAGGAAAAAAGAAAAAAAGAAAAGCTGCACAGAAAGAGAGAGGAGAAGGGGAGACGTGTGCCACGGAAGACAACTTCAAGCATTTCCTCCCCCCATTGACCGGTACCAAGTTTTGAAGGAAAAATTAAAAAGGGGGAAAAGGAAGAAAAAAAAGGAAGAGAAGAGGTGATGTGCCTACATGCTTTCCTACTACTGCTTCAAGCCTGCGGTCAATGGAAAGCAGCCATTCCGACGAAGAAAAACAATTTAGAAGAAAGGGGAAGAAAGGAACGAGGGGGAAGAACCATTATCCAATCCCTCAATGTTCCGAGCTGTCCCTCTCCGCTTCGACCGTCGCTGGCGAAAAAAATCGATGAAGGAGGAGAGAAAGAAGGTGGAGAGAAGGGAAGGGGAAAAAAAAGAGAGAGGGGAAAGGGTTGCCGGCTGCGGCGTCTGCCTTCGCAATTGCTCGATGCAGAAAAGCCATAGAGCCCGCACGAGAAGGGCTAAGGAGAAGGAAGGGGAACTCAAGGAGAGGGATAGGAAAAGGGAATCATGCTTTTTTCGGAGCGATAGCCTTTTCACTTCGCTTCCTCCTATCATGTTTTCGCTCCAGATAGGGAAAGGGGGGAGGAGAAACGCCGGAGGGAAAAAGAAAAAGGGAGAAGGGAGAGGAAGAGCTGTCAGCGGCATCTTCGTTCTCCACTACGTAATGGGGTAGAATCGCGAGAAAGGGGAGATTTCGAGAAAAGAGGAAAGAAGGGAAAGAGGGATCACGTGGCACACGGCGCACTGGCCCAAATATACGGTTTTGCCCCGCCGACCCTGTTAAGTAGGGGAAGGAGAAAAGTGAGAAAAAAAAAGAAAAAGGGGGGAGGGAGGAGAGACTAACCTTGTAGACATCACCTGGCTTCGTTTTTTTCCGCAGATTCGCGGGTTTGATGATTCAAAGACTGAAAAAGAAAAAAGGGGGATCGCCGAGGAAAGGGAAAAAAGGGGAAGGAAGTCCGCCCACGTCGAGCTGCGTACACACCCGCACCCAGATCTCTGGTTAAGAACGAGTACCGTAGAAGTGAGAGGGAGAACGAAAAAGAAAAAATAGAAGACACGAACACGGAGACATTACTCCGGTGCCTTACCTCGCTTCGCAATGCAAACAAAGGGAACCTTGAGGAAAAAAAGAAAGGAAAACACGAACAGATTCGAATTCTTGTCGTAGTCTCCACAAAAAAGACCCAGAAAAGGAAGAGAAAAAGGAAGGCGGGAGAGTGGACGATGAATCAGTTTCGCCGTTCGCCTGCTAGAAAAAAAAGGAAAAAAGGGGGGAAGTAAAGCCCAAAAAAGAAAGAAAAGAGGGGGGGGAGTCTTGAGGAGCGGTAGTGCCATTTCATCACCCTGTGCGCTTAACCAGGGGGGGAAAGGATGAGAAAAGGAAAAAAATGTAAGGACCAGCATTGCCGTGTGCCACAAACCGCTTTTTCGTGTGTCCGGATTGAGAGAACTCCCAGAGGAAAGGAAAGGAAAGAAAAAAATTCTTTCCATCGACCACTCTGAAGGCGCTTACTCGCCCTTGTTTCAGTTATTCGCAAAAAAGGGGAGGGGAAAGGAAGAGAGAAAAAAACTGTTGAACTGCTGTCGCGGCATCCCCTTAACTCCCAGATAACGGTCTTGACCATGTAAAGGAAAAAACAGAAAAGGAAAAAGAAAAAGGGGAGAAAAGATGAGGAGGGTGTATGGGAATTGCCACTTGATGCCCCTTCCGGTCCGTGCCGGCGAGCGAAAAAAAAATGTGAAAAGAAAAAAAAAAAATAAGGGGCAAAGCGTGCCCACATGAGGGGGGAGAAAGGTAACGAGGAAAGAAAAAAAGAGTAGGAGAGGGGGGAGAGTCCAGCAGGCGTCTGCGCATCCGGCTGGCCTTCATCGAGGGTTGCGAACAAGAGAGAGAAAGACCAAAAAAAAAAGGAAAAGAGGGGGGAGAGAAAAGGAGATATCCTTGGAGCTGGTGGGAGGCGATTTCTCCGTGCAGTGTTTCACGATCATGAAAGAAAGAGGAGGGGAAAAGAAAGAAAAAAAGGGCAAAAAGGGGGGGAAAGGAGATGGAAGGGTGAGATTCGCGTCGACCCAGGCGTTCTGTCACACTTAAAGAGAGGGAAAGGAAGACCTTAAAAAGAAGTGGGAATGTGGTCGGCATCCCACCGTTTGTCTCTGTCGTCTACCGGTCATTTGTGAAGGGGAAGGTGGAAAAAAGGAGAGAGGAAAAAAAAAAAAGTGGAACGAGACGTTCTGATTCTTCAGAATAGACGGCATTGCAAGAAGGGGGGACGGAGAGAAAAAACAGAAAAAAGAAGATGGCGAGTAGATGCTCGCACCTACGTCTATATCTACATCCCTCTGATGATGAGTGGTGGAGAAGGGAGTGAAAAAAAAAAAAAAAAAAAACGACAAGTGAAATCGACAATTATTTTGCAACTTCCCTTCTATTCGATCTCGTTTACAAGCCATATGACAGAAAAAGGGAAAGGGGGGGGGAGGTGAGATAAAGGAGGGATTCCACGCTTTCTACCAAAGAACAAAAGAAAAAGGGGAAGGAAAAGGAAGAGTAAAATCAATCGGATCGTACCTTTGCCTCGGTTATCTCTGGTGCTAAAGAGGAAGAAGAGGGAAATTTCTGGGGGAAAAAAAGAGGAACAAAACTGAGGGGAGAAGGAAGAAGTAGGAGCTCGGCATGAAGTCGAGAATGCCCTTTTGTGCCTGCCTCCGCCCTTGGATAAAAAACAGAAAAAAGGTAAAAGAGGGGGGCGAAAAAAAAAAGGGGAAAGGAAGGGTAAAAGAAGGGGAGAATCGGCGCGAACCGCCCTTCTTTCAAATCGTTCAAGGCTTTGCGCTTTGTGCGACAAGGGAGGGAGGAGAATCTACGGGGGGGGAAGAGGGAGAAAGATGTTCCTCCTATTTGCCCTGACATTCACCGACTGCACGGGGGGATAAAGGAGGGAAGAGGAAGGAAAGAAGATCAGGAGAAAAAACAAGAGGGAAGGAGGAAAAGGCTGGGGAGAAGGGGGAGGCAAGAAAATAAAAAAATGCCGCCTTGCGCTTTTAACAATACTCGCGACGTGTTCTGCAAGGGAGGGGGAAAAGGGAGAGAAGGAAAGAAAGTTAAGAAAAAGGAGGGAAACATCGAATCACAACTTCATCTCACGGGCTTTCTATCGGAGAAAGGAGGGGAAAGGAAAAAAACGAATAGAAAAAAAAAAAAGGGAAACGGGAGAAAGGCCAAACTATGTGGCCCTTTCGCCGGCGCGGCGGATCGCCTTCTGCTGAATGCGTCTATCTGCAGAAGAAGAAAGGAGGGAGGGGGAAAGAAAAGAGAGAAGGGGGAAAAAAAAGGGGGGATGCCGACAACATCCCACCGCAAATTCAAACATCAATCGCTCGTCTCCGCGCCCGATTCAAGAAGAAGGAAGAAAACGAAGGGGAAAAAAAAAAAAAAGAAAAAAGGAGAAAAGGGAAAAAGATAGGGATGATGCTCAGAAAACCGCAAGCGTGCACAGCTCATTAAAGCTTTGAGTCAGGAATCGTGAAACACTGCCGGAGAAATCGACGAAAAGAATGAGAAAAGGGGGTCGACTGCGCGTTCGCGCTGTTTTGGCCGGTCTCGCTTTCATCTTCGCGCGAGAGCGAAAAAGGAGAGGGAAAAAATGCGAAAGAAAGAAAAAGAGAAAGAGAACCCAAGAAAATTTGTGCAACGCTTGGGCCTTTCCTTTGAGACAGATCTCCGACGATGGAAGAAGGAAAAAGAGAGGGAAAGAGGGGGGGGGGGAAAAAACGCCGAAGAAAAAAAAAGGAATTAGAATTTGCCGTCTTCGGCGTCGGTATCGATGATGGAAAGGTGTTTAGGAGGAAAGAAAGAAAAAAAGATCTGCAAGGGGGGGAGAAGGGAGATACGTCTACAAGGCAGTGATCCTTTCATCTGGGGTTGCGATAACTTAAACCAAGGCGCGGAACAGATGAAGAGGGGGGGAAGGGAGCGGGAAAAAAAAGAGGGGGGGGGCAACGGCGCACTCCTTCTTTCTTGATGCGATCATCCGGAAAAAAGAAGGAAAAATGATAAAAAAGGAAAGGAAAGGAAGCCGCCCAGGTTTTAATTTCACTACCATCTCCTCAATACACACCCCGCTGACCGAACGGAGTGGGTTAAAAAAGAACTTCCCGTAAAGAAAAAAAGGAGAAAACTGATGCGCGTCTCCCTCTTCATCAATCAGGAGGGAATAGACAGAAAGAAGGAGAAAAGAAAGGAAAAAAAAAAGAAGGCGACTGTTCGTGTTGGTCATCACCAATGAATTCGGAATCTGTAAACTATTGTACTTAAGGGGGAAAAAGGAAAAAATGTCGTGGGGAAGAGAAGGGGGAATGGGAAAAAGGAGCAAGTGCAGTCACCCTCTCAATTCTTCTTCTCTTATGCACTGAGAAGGGAAAAAAAGAGGGAGAAAGAAGTGTGGAGAGGAAGGAAAATAAGGCTATCGATCTGTGCACCATTTTTCCACTTATATTTTGTAACGGCGATCATACCTGAAAGAGCCAATGGGGGGGAAAATCTTAAAAAAAAAGAAAAGGCACCGAAGACAACCCTATGTCGGCCCTCCCTCCTTCTGCGCAATCGCTAAAGCGATGGGCAAACAGGGGGGAGAGGAAAGAAAAAAAAAAAAAAAAAAAGTGAGGAAGGGGTGACCACGGGAGACAGCTTCAAGTCTTTCCTCCCCATCCATTGACCTGTCCCAGTTTTGCGAAGGTGAGAAAGAAAATTGAGGAGGGAAAAAAAGAGAAAGCATCGGTGATGACGACATGCTGTCCTACTACTGCGGTCAACCTTCTTCATTTAATGCATCAAGGAAAGAAGAAGGAAAAAAATCACTAGAGGAGGAAAAAGGGAAAAGGGAAAAGATGGGAGAGGAAACCTGATCCACCTCACTGTTCCGAGCGGCCTCTCCTGCTCTACCTTCTCTTTCGAAAACCACCGATGAAGATGGAGGAGAAAGGAAAGGAGAGAGTCGTAAAAAAAAAAAGAAAAAAAAGGGGGAAAAGAAGAAACGCAGTTTTGCCGGCTGCGGCTTCGGCCTGCTCAATTGCGCGACTGCGTAAAGCCATATGCCCCACGAGAAAAAGGAAAGAAGAAGGAAGACTTCGGAAAAGAAAAAGAAAGGGGAAGGACCTGCCTGTTTTTCTGAGCGATAGCCTTTCAATGCGCTTCCGACGAGCAGTTTTTCTCTCCTATCGTGACCTGGGTAGGGGAGAAAAAAAAAGAGGAAGGAAGTAAAGAGGCGGAGTGACGTCCGGGTTCACGAGCTCGGGCGCGGTCAGCGTCATCTGCGTCCGCCAAGGGAAAAAGGAAAAAGGGGGTGGGGAAAGGAAAAAAAAAAAAACTGGTGGAAAAAAAGAAAGAAAAAGGGAAAAAGGGTTCCCCGCAGACCTTTTTGCCTTCGTGTACGGCTCCGACCCGGTTGACACAAAAAAAGAAGGAAAGGGGAACGCCAGAAGGGGAAAAAAAAGGGGATGGGAAGGGGGTTAACGGCATATTCGCGGTTTGTCTGATTTTCCCGCCTTACCAACCAGATCGGAAGGATGGGAAGAGGGAAGGAAAAAGGACGACTAGAAAAAAAAAACACAACCAGAATCGCTGTTGTACGACTATTCCCTTCTCCGTGATCAAGAAAAAGAAGAAGGGGGAGAGGGATGAAAGAAGGAAAAAAAAAAAAAAGGGGGGAAGGTCAGCGATCTGCAATGCACCGCTTGTAGCTGTCCCGGGATTATTAAGGAGGAGAGGAGAGGAAAGATGCTTGAAGAAAAAGAGAAAAAAGGGAAGGGGTTAGGACGCCCCCGGTAGGCTTCAGCGTGTGGGGAGTGTCGAGTCCCCCTTCTTGCTGATATTGAGACAGAAAGAAGGGGAGGAAAAGAAAAAAAAAAAAAAAGGACCGAAAAGAGAAAAGGGAACCATCGCCGGGTCGCCATCGTTGTTGTCTTATGGGGGGAGAGGGGGAGGGTCAAAAAAAGGGGGGGATGTACATAACTCGCCCTCGCTACCCTTTAGATACCATTTCATTAACCAGCATTTCCAGGGGGGAAAAAAAGAGGGGGGGAGGAAGAGGGGGGAAAAGGAAAGAAAGGGGAAAGGGAATAGTGTACCCAGTCACAGAGCTTCTTTCCATCGTACCACTCTTAAGTCTCTTACGCGCAATGGGTGGTGAAGGTGAAGAAAAATCAAAAGAAAGGGAGATGGGAGCTGTAGAGGAACCCCTTAACATCCCATACTGTCTTGCCCGTTCAGCGGTTGAGAGAGGGGAGAGGAGGGGGAGGAAAAAAAGGCCATCTAAAAGGGGGAAAGGGAATACCTCCGTTCCTTTCTTTAGCGCCATCCATTGTCAATGAGGCGGGGGAGGAAAAGACGAGAAAAAAAAAAAAAAAAAAAAAAAGGTGAAACACATTTCTGGTGATCTGTCTCAGCTTGCTGTACGATTTCCCATTAGGAACTGGAAGGGAAGAGAAAAAAAAGAAAAAAAGACATTCCTCGAAGGGTTTCTCTCCATCGCGCTAAGATGAAAGCGGAGACGAGAAAAAGGAACAACCCAAAAAAAAGAGATTGCGCCGGTGCAGTGTTTTTTTCAGCGATTCCTTACCTCAACGCTTTCCTTAGCTTTCGGACAGGGGAGGGGGAGAAAAAAAAAAGGAAGGAAAAGAGGTCGGTCACACTGAGCAGCGCCTGCGTCGGTCGCATCCGTCTCATCCCGCAGGCGGCTTTGAATCGGGGATCAGGGAGAAAAAAAAGGGAGGGGGGAAAGGGAGGAAAAGACCCTTCAGTTGTGCAGGTGAATTTTCCGCGCGGGCCGGACAGGAAAAGTTCGAAAAAGAAAGGTGTCCGGCCGCCGCCGGCGTATCTCCGCCCTGGTCCTAACTTCCACATCTTTTCCGTAGGAAGAGGAATATAGGGGGAGGAGAAACAAAAAAAGGGGAAGGAGAGTAGAGCCGCAACGACGTCTACCTATCACAGTCCCTCTTATGCTTAATTTGTGATGAAGAGGGGGAGAGTCAAAAGGGGGAAGGGAAAGAAAGAGGGCAATGGAATCGGACTGATTTGCAACGCCATGCGAGTCGCGCGTCGGTTGCCCAGCAATAGAAGGGAAAAGGAGTCTTGGGGGAGGGAAAAAAGCTGCACACCCAGAGAAAAAAAAAAAAAAGGAAGGGGGGAAAGAGGAGAGATGATGGTGCTATCTGGGCCTATCTGATTGCCGTATCATATTCTGTATCTACAGCTGATAACAAGTGGAAGGAGGGGAGGGGCACAGGAACGAGAACGTCTTCTCTATCGGCATGAAGTCGATTAATTCCTTTTAGTGCCTGCCGAAGAGGGGGGAAAAAAAAGGGAGGGAAAAAAGGGGGGAAAGAAATGTTCCGCATCGTGCGCGACCTCCCTTCTTTTCACATTTTCAGGCTTTGGGAGATGGTGGGGGGGAGAAAAGGAAAAAGAAAGTATAGTTCGGTAAGTCCTACGGGATTAACTATTTTCCGCAATTGGGAAAGAAAGAAAAGGGAAAGGAAAAGTCCGCAAGAAAGAAGAAGAGGGAAGTGACTCGTCCCTGCCGTCTTGTGTCTGGACTATTCCGATTTTTCGCCCGGTTGCGGTAGAAAAGGAGAAGTCACAGAAGGGAGAAACGCGGGAAGAAAGAGGTACAAACGATGTCCTATTTCATCTGGCGTCTCCTCACTTTCTTCTCTCTCAGCGACTTCCCTGTCTCGCGTTCCAGGGAAAGAGGGAAGACTTTCAGAGGGGAAAAAAAAACACGCCTATCACCTCAACGATCTGTCCGACTTCGAGGAAAAAAAAGAGGGAAAGGGAGAGGGTAAAGAAAAAGGAAAGAAGGGAAGGAACACTGGCCGCCAGCGTCGTCAACGTTCCACCCTTCACAACTTTACCGGTCGAAGCAAGAAAAAGGGGGGGGGGGGGGGGGGAAAAATTCAAAAAAAGAAGAGGGAGGAGTGGGAGCCGACGCGGAGCTGCTCAGTGTGACCTACCTCCTGGTCTACGCGTATCGGCACCCTGGACGCCAATCAGAAGGGGAAAAAAAAAAAAAATATGGGAGGGAGAGAGGGGGAAACCTGCCTCGAATCCTGCCTCCACCAGCTCCAGTAATCCTCTAATGAGAAAGGAAAAAGGAGGAAGCACCGGGGAGGGGGGGAAAGGTCTCTCTTTCACATCTCGCTCGCTGTCGCGACCCGTGGGGAAGGAAAATGAGAAAAAAAAAGAGACGAAATTGTGCTGCTTCCTGCAAGGGCAGAGAGGGGAAAGAAATCAAAAAGAAGAAAAGAGAAGACGGACGATCATCTCCACGCCGCTGACAATGTGCGGCGCGAGAAACGGGAAAACCCGACAAAAGAGGGGGGGGAGGGGAAGAAAGAAACTGACCGAGTCATAGCGCTCAACTCTTAAACTGGGCAAGACTTCTTTGATGTTCCGGGGGAATGAGAAGGAGGAAAAAGACATAGGAGAAAGGAAAAAGGAGGAAGCGCCGCAGCGTGGTTCGATGAAATAATCTCTGGGACTGGGCACGACAAACTTGGACACTTGCCCGCAAGTCGTGGGGGGGGAAGGGTCTGGAGAAGAAAGAGGAGGGAGCGAAGGGAGATATTCTGTACATCCTCCATCGTCGCCCTTGACATCAGCGTAAGACGCAAGTGGAAGGGGAAAGAAAAAAACCGACCAGAGGAAAAAGAAAAGGAAGAGGGACAAAATCAGGCAACTTTTTCATTTTCTATCAGTCGAACTGCGAACTGATTCCATCGTCTCCACTCTCAGCAGCAGGGGAGGGGACGCGACAAAAAAAAAGAAAAAGGAGGAAAAAGGGAGAGGAGAGGAAAAATATTTGACTGAGCATCCGGAATACATCCCTTTCCAATCCTACAAGTTCGTTTCATTCCTAATCGCGTAACGCACAGGCGTCCTGAGGAAGGGGAAAGGAAGAGAAAGTCAAAAAAAAGGGAAAGAGGAGTCACCAGCCGTCTGGGTTTGATTGTTTACGCGCTCGACTTTTCGACCGGAAAGGGGAAAGAAGAAGGGGAAAAAAGATTGAGGGGAGGAAAAAAAGAAAAAACGAGAATCTGACGGCAACCCCGGCCTCCATTTGCTGTCTACAAATTATTCCGCGATCAGACCGTCGTCCACAGGAAGAGGGAGAAAAAAAAGAAAACGCTCAATAAAAGAGGCGGGCAGTTGCGCCGTCCACGGTAGACAAGCTGCAATGCATTTCCGCCCCAGCATGACCGGCAAGGGGGGGAAAGAAATCGTGGAAGAGAAAGAGGGGATTCCTACGACTCGTCAAATCCTGCGGCATGGAGGCAAGCCATTCCCTCCTGCCTACTACCCGCATGACCAAGGTCACATAGGAAAGAGAAAAAAAAGGAGAAAAACGTTTGATGAAAAAAAAAAGAAAAGAGAAAGGAAGGGCAGAAAACCACGCGATGCAGGCTGCTGCGACCTGTCTCGTGCTTGCTCTATTTCTTTTTTTCCTGCAGTCGCGAAGGGAGAAGAAGGGAAAGAGAAGAAAAAAAGAGGCAAAAGGAGAAAAAGGAGGAAAAGCACGAGCCAGGTCGCCGCAGCCTGCCATCGCGTGGTTTTTTCGCCAGCGACGGTCTAGCGAGATGCAGATAGAAAGTGAGAGGGAAAGGGAGAAAGGAAAAAGGTGGTACGCTCCGATCGTGACCTTTGTCAATTCTGGGTCGTCGGCCCTGACTGGCTTTCTTCCCTTGTCCCGCAGGCGTGACACGGAAGACAGAAAGGGGAAAGGGAAACAACTTAGAAAAAAGAAGAACAGCCGAGACGTTCAGATTGCGACTTCCGCAAAAACTGGGACCGGGAAAAGAAAAGAAGGAAAGAAAGAGACGGTGGTGCCCCCCACGACCTTTTCCTTCTTGTACTGCGTCGGCCGAAAAGGGGAAAGGGGGGAAAGGGGGATGGAAAAAAAAAAAAAGGCAAGTCAGCGCCTAACTTGTATACAAGCACATGGCTGCGTGTGTTGCCGGCAATGGAGGAGGGGGGGGGAGGAAAAGGGAAAAGTCGAAAGGGAAAAAAGGGGGGGGACAGATCCGACGAGCCGGTATTGGTCTTCCATAGTTTCCTTGGAAGGAAAAAAGGCAGGAAAAAGATCGCTGGAAAAAAGGGAAGGGGAAAGGGAGAGGCACACGCAACCATTCCGTATCCACGTCCACTGCCTACAGGACGCCGGTGCCGTAAACAGGAAGGCGGAAATGCCCCGCCCTTGTAGTCTTGTTCCAGTTATGTATTCCGTATGCTCAGGAAAGGGGAAAAAGAAGAAAAAAACCAAAGAAGAAAAAAAAGGGGAAAAGCACCGTATGCCTGCAGGCGGGGGGAGTGTCTATCCCTCCTGCTTGCTAGAGTTAGACGATTAATCAGTTCGCCGTTCGAAGAGAGGAAGGAAAATGCCCAAAAAAAAGGAAAAGGGGGTCGTCCCTGTGAGGAGGCTGGTAGTTCCATTTCACCCTGGTCGTCTTACCGTGATGTCCAGGCGAAGAGGGGGGAGGAGGGAGGAAAGAGACCCTGAAAAAAGGGGAGAAAAGACCCCCGACCATGAACGTCCGTGCCGGCCGTGCACCCACGAGGGGAAGGAAAAAAGGGGAAGGGGGGGGGGGGGAAGACCAGAGTTCGCCACCCCCCGGTGAAAAGGATAAAAAGGAAAGGGGGGAAAAATCTGTAGAAAAGGGAAAAAAAAGCAGCGTTGAGCGCGATTACTCGTCATTCCTTCGTCCCCTAAGAACCCCTTTCCCATCAGAGGAGAACAAGAGAAAAACGGGTTGTGAAGGGGGAGAAAAGGAAACAGTGGCAGGCTCTTGGAGATTTACATCGTTCCGTTTCTCGTACGATGGGACGAAGAGGAAGAGGGGGAAAGAGGAGAACCTCAAAAAAAGAAGGACGAATGCCCAGATAGGACCTGCAGGAAGCATCCATCGCGGATCTGGCTGCGTCCGCAGCGTACGGAGAAGAAGGAGGAGCGAAGGGGAAAAAAAAAAGAGAAAGAATCGACCCAAACCGGTGTCGAGATCTTGCATCAATCGTTTGTCTCTCATTAGGGATTCATGGGGAGGAGGGGGTTGTTGAAAAAAGGGGAAGGAAGAATCAATAGCGTTTAAGGTGGCGCCAATATTTCCCTCAGGATTCGTCCAGGTGAAGAGAGAAGGGGAAGGGAAAAGAGGCGCCATCCGTCGCATCCCTCAATGCTGCTTGAATCTTCGCGGGGAGAAGAAAAAGGAAGGGGAGTAGAGGGAAAAAAAAAGGGGGGGAGAGGTCAGAACCCCGGTCAGTTGTTCATGGTTGACGTTTACGCCTCTTCGTCCAGGTTTGAAGCGTCATCCCGATCGAGGGAGAAGAGAGATGAAAAAAAAAAAGGGAAGGAGGAAGGCCGAAAGGGCCACATAGTTTGCCGTCTAATCTTCGACATCTCTTTAGGTGTATACGTTGAAGGAGGAGGGGAGGAAAGGAGAAAGGCGACAAAAAAAAAAAGGGGGAAAAGAAAGACCATTACCGTACATCTTCCCTCCATAAACAAAAAAAGAGAGGAGCCATATGCAATCGACTGAGTTTGCCACTTCCCTTCTATCTAAGCTCTTTTCCCGCAATATGCCGAAAAAAATGAGCCTTATGTCGAAAAAAAAAAAAGGGGAATCCTACCTGCTACCGCAACCTGCTCTGCTCAAATGAATAGTCCCGACCAAAAAAGAAAGACTGGAAAAAAAGAGAGAGGAGATAATTGTCTGTACTACAAGCTGATCCCCCTTCCGTCGGGTTACTTTCCCGGGCCATCTGCGGGAAAGAGGAGAACCGTAGGACTTCACAGAAACGAGAACGTCTTCGCGATCGCGGCAGGGAAGGGAGGGGGGGAAGGGGGAGGGAGGAGCAAAAAAAAAGGAAAAAAAAAGGAAAAAAGGAGGAAC
>Ga0179593_1632854_pt1 | contig 12398 bp, 14 predicted proteins | sample CZODoug2_1_08_16_FD_185931 | JGI IMG/M metagenome (GOLD analysis project Ga0179593, IMG submission 185931) | Vadose zone soil fungal communities from Angelo Coast Range Reserve, California, USA - CZODoug2_1_08_16fungal (PacBio error correction) | ecosystem: Environmental > Terrestrial > Soil >...
GTCTCCTCGCACTCTTGGGAATGGCCGAGCCGCATTGTGGCAAAGGAAGAGAAAAAATGTCTTGGAGGGAAAAGGGGAAAGAAGGGGGGAGGGCATCAGCGGCGTCCGCCTGAATTCGATCGCCTTTCGGCCACGCCTTCGATGCTCCTTGACGACCGACGCAGAAGGAGAGGGGGGGGGAAAGGAGGGGGGATCAAGGAAGAGAAAAGGAGGGGGGGAGATTGCAGCACCAATTCCGCTCGAGCCGCCCGTAATGATTGCAAATCTTTCCTTTCCAGTTGACGGAAAAGAAGGGGGGGGGGGATTTGCGGCAGAAAAGGAGGGAGAGGGAAAAAGAAAGGGGGGGGGGGGACGACAAACAGTTGGTGAACAACCCTCGTTAGAGTCCCTTGTTCGGCTACCAATGAGGGTTGGTGCGAACACTACCATTGAGGGAGAAAGAAGAAAAGAGAAGAGAAAAGGGGAAAGGGAAAGTCTTCAAGCATTGAAAAGGGGAGAAGAAAAGAAAAACGATAACACTAGCAGTTCGCAGATTGTCGGCCTCGAAAGGCTCCTTCCATATTTCAACGATTCCGACTAATACTCCCGTCCATAGTGTAAAAAACGAATAGAAAGAAGGGAAGAAGGGGGGGGAGGGGTCATGGCCAAGAAAGGGAAAAAAAAAACAACCATCAGCATTTTGGGCGAAGCCATCATGGAAGGAGAAAAAAAAAAAAAAATCCAAACCAACCGTTGGGGAAAACCTGGATAATATTCTTTTCCTCTCCCTCCTCCACCCTCAATTTTATTTAAACGGCAGAGAAGGAGACGAAAAAGAAGCTCTCTTATTAAGGAGGGGAAAGAAGAGAGTGAAAGCGTGGGTTCTGTCTTTTCTCCCCACTTTTCGAGATTATTTTCTTGAAGGGTCCCTGAAAAAAGGTGGAAGGGGGGGGAAACCGCGCAATCGAGGAAAGGAGAGGGAGCGGAGAGTGTAAGTGTCTGCCGCAACGTTATCAGCAACTTGCGTGCAAGATCCGCCTGACTCCTCTTCTGTCCGTCATTTACATCGCGAATGGTGCCAAAAGGTAGGGGAGAAAGGAGAGGGGGGGAAGATCTACAGAAAAAGAAGGCAGTTAAGGATAATACTCGCCTCGAAATTCTTTTCGAATCGCAATCATCGCATCGTACCATGAAAAAGAAAAGGGAGAGAAAAAAAAATGGTGAGAAAAAAAAAAAAGCCGAGGCCAGTCCATTGGCCGCTTCCGCGATCCTTTCCTGTCTCTTCATCAGCCGCAAGTACATTAGGAAAGGGGAAAGAAAGAAAAAAAGTCGAATGGGGGGAAGGGGGAGGCAAAATGAAGAGGTAGTATTCTTTTTCAAAATAACCAGATATTGTTTCCTATCATTAGATGATTGGTAAGCAATCCGAGGGGGAGGGGGAAGAAAGGAAAAGAGGTTTCCGCCAAAGGAGGAAGAGGATGAGAGAATAAAAACATAAGCCCCAGTGACCATTCGCCTCCCCTCTATTCATTCACAATCTGGAGCCGCCTTTGAAGGAGAGAGGAGCTTTTGCGACCGAGGGGGAAAAAGGAGGGACAGAAAGAATGCGAATGGCTGAAACTCATTTCGCATCGCCTCCCTCTCAATCCGGAAGATTTCGATGGAGGAAGTGGGGGGAAGTGAAAGGGGGGGGGGAAGGGAGAGGGGCTTGGAGAAAGAGGAAAAAAGAACGAGTGAAATGTCTTCCAACAATCCCCTATCATTCAGTGTCCTATTATCTTGGTTCATGAATCGCGTCCGTCCTGAAAAAAAGAGAAGGGGGAAAAAAAGAAAAAAGAAAAAAGTTCCGAGCTTGGGGGGGGAAAAAGAAGAAGAAGCGCTGCAAAGCGTGTCGTGCAGTTCCGATCTATTCTCGTACTTTTCGGCTAGCCTTTCCTTGAAATCAGGCTCAAGCGGGCAGAACACGGGAAGGAAAGGGGAAAGAAAAGAGGAAAAAAAAAAAAAGAAAAAAACACATTTGTGGGGGGGGGGAAAAAAAAAAGAAAGGGAGGGAAAGAATCGTGAACTTCAGCGACGCTCCGGCCTCATTCCGACTCCTTCCTTTTTACAATCAATTACTCTAAAGACGTATCCCGAGCGGCAGGTTTGTATAGGAAACGGAGAGGGGAGAGGGGAAAAAAAAGGCATTGCACCCGTGTAGGGGAAGAAGGAGGGGAAAAAGCAGAGGGAGTTGAAATGCAGATTCCTTGGTTTTTTGGATTTCTACTTAACCTGAAGAAACGTTGACGGTGCCAGGGAGGTAAGAAGGGAAGAAAATGCCGCGGGTGGGAAAGAAAAAAGCAACGCCCGCAGTGTTGTAAACCATATTCTTCCCATCTTTTGACCGTGTCCGCCGTGGGAAAAAAGGGGAGAAAAAGGGGGAGGGAGGGGAACCACCCCACAAAAAAAAACCAAACCAAAAAAGGGGGGGGGGGGGTGGGTGGGTTGTTGTTTTTTGGGTTTTTTTTTTTTTGTTTTTTTTTTTTTTTTTTTTTTTTAGTCCTTCTTCCTGCATCGAAAGAGGGTGGGGGGGAAATCACCTCGAAAGATAGAGAAAAAAAAAAGAAAAAAGAGGAAAAAAAAAAATAAATAATCTTCAACGATTCCGGAAATCGAATTCCACTGCAACCTTTTTGCCTTCGTCCAGCGTCAAGAGGGAAGAGGAGAAAAAAAGGAAGAGTTTCCCTGCGAGGAGGGGGAGGGGGTGGAGAATAAAAGAGAAAAAATCCGGCAGTCCGTCCTTTGAAGATATACGTTGAACTCATCTTTTTCGTAGACTGAATTTCCCCATCCTCGAAGAAAAGAAAAAAAAAAAGAAAGGAGGGGGGGAAGAAAAAGGGAAAAGAAGTCCACTTGCAGGAAAAAAAAAGAGGAAAAGAAAACAAAGCACTTTCGTCCGCAGACCGTAACCCATACGTTTTCCTCGTCGTCCTTTACGACCGCGTGTACGTCGTATCTTCAGTAAAAAGGAGGGGGGAAAGGAGGGGGAAGAGCCTAATGGTGGGAGGGAAAGGGAAAGAAGGAGAATTCGAACCGGTAATTTCGACGATACAATCCTTCACTGCGCGGAGGCGGGGAAAGAAAACTCTTCCTAGAAAGGAAGAAGGGAAAATAGAGCCGGGTCAACAGGGATCAGTCCCTCCTTTTGCCGAAAAATTCTTGGCCTTATTCTTCTTAAACTTTCCAGACCCCCGCCAGTGCCGAAAAAGAAAAGTGAAAGGGAGGAGGGAAAAGCTAATTGGGGAAGGAAAAGGAAAAAGGGGGGGGGAGGAGGTACTCGCAGCGACCAGTCCTCCTTTCTAAAGTCCCTATTCCACAATCTAATCGTCGTTGCGAAAGAGGAAAAAAGAGGAAAGGAGGGGATTCTTGACAGGAAAAAAAGGGGGGAAAGAGAAAGAATGTGAAAAACCAGACACCGCCTCCTTAATTGCCGCCATCATTCTCACCATCCCTACCTCCCTCCCCGGGCTGCAGATTTGCCATTCGGAGGGAGGGAGAGGATAGAAGGGAAATTGAATGAAGGGGGAGGGGGGGGGAGAAAAAAAGAAGAGGAAGGACACCATCGACCAGCATGGTCTGCGTTCTTCAACTTATTAACCTAGTTCCTCTCCACTTGCTCCACCTGCCGCTCTGTAGACTGATTAGGAGGGAAAGAAAAAAAAAGAAAAAAAGGACTCCATCTTGTAGGAAGGAAAGGAGAGTGGGGAAAAGGGGGACGTACGAGAAGACGGCTGATCCCTCCAGAGCTAAACCCTATCCAAATACTTCCATCCCTACCTCTCAAAGCTACACAACCGGGGAACAGGGAGAGGGATAACCGAAAGAGGGGGGAGGAAAAATAGGAGGGTCCGATCCAAAAGAGAAGAAGGGGGGGGGGAAAAGGACGAGAAAGGGAACCGGAACGCCTTCCCCCTGCAGTCCACGATTTGTTCTTACACTTTCTATCTATATCCTGCGGTCAGATCCATTCAGCAGTACCGGTCAAACAGAAAAAGAAAAATAGAAAAAGGGGGGGAAGGCCTCTCTCGGAAAAAAAAAAGGAAGGGGGGGGAAAGGGAGGAAAAAGAGGAGAGATGCATGGAACGACGGTAAGTGCTGGCCTGATTCCGTTCTCTAATAATTCTTTACTCTTTCTTATGATTGGGATGATGTTGAAAGGAAAGGGGGAGGAAGGGAAAGGGAAAAAGGGGCCATCTTGACGGGAAGGGAGGGGGAGGAAGGGGAAACAGTGCCGAGGATGGCTCAAACACCGTACGGATATTTTTGTCTCGTTACCGACCAAAGGCCCGAGAAGGGAGAGGAGTGGGAGGGGGAAAAAAAGGGGAAGAAGGGGAGAAGAAGAGAAAGGGGAAAAGGGGGGAGATGGGAGCAGGTAGGGATGGATTCTTTTTATCTGGTTTTTAAGCTCTGGAGGGTCAGCCTGCTTCGCGACGGCAATGTAAAAGAGGAGAAGAAAAGGGAAGGAAGAAAAGGTCTTCATCGGGGAAGGGGGGGGAGAAAGAGAAAGAAGGCTACAGAGCGCAGTTTTTCGCAATTCTGAAGCGAACTATGTTACTCGTTGCCGGAAAAGAAAAAAAAGGAGGGAAAGAAAGACCTCGAAGCAAAAAAAAAAAAAAAGAAGCAAAAAGAAGGAATAGCGCTCGCTCCGAATGGAAATCTTTTTTTTTTTTTGCAGTCCAGGGGCTGGCGGTAGGGAGGGGGGAGAAAGGGAGGAGGGAAGGGAAAAGGGAGGGGACGGAGGGAGGAAGGGGGAGGAAACGAATGAGGGTGGATCAAGCCCGAATCCATATCGCTTCGCCGAGGTGCTTGCTCTTCGACAACGGGAAAGAGAGAGGGGGGGGAGGGGGGGAAAAGGGAGTCCCTGAAGAAAAAAAAAGGGGGGGAGAGGGAGACGGACCAATTCGACACAATCGATGGGCTTTCTATCATTTAATGGTCCTATGGCATCTTTCAAAGACCAGGGAAAGGGAACGGAGGGGGGGAAAGGAAAAGAGGAAAAGAAGGGGGAGCAAAAAGGAGGGACTGATTCCCGGTGCCCATCTCTCTTTGACTTCGAAGGGAGACGGGAAAGAGGGGGACAAGGGAAAAGCCTCCGCGCCGGAAGGCTTTTCTCGTCGAAATTACCGGGCGGCGAATTCCAGTCAGAAGAAGAAAGGAAAAAAAAAAGGGGAAGGGAAGAAATCCGAATGTCAAAGGGGGGAGGGAAAAAAGAAGGGAAAGAAGGACCACGCGGTCGGTCAAGGACGTCCTAATTCCTTATGGGTTACGGTCTGGGACGCGACAAGGGCGGGGGGTGATGAGGGGAGGACTCACACTGTTCGGGGAGAAAGAAGGGAGGGGAGGGAGGGGGAGAGCGGGGATCCCGGACGTTTTGGCTTTTCTTCTAAGGATTTTGAAATTTCATTCTACTAAAAGTATGAGTTCCACGTCTATTCTTCAAAGGAAGGGAGAAGGGAGGGGGAGAAGGCATAAAAAAGGGGAAGAGGAGGCGAAGGTGGATTAAGCCTTTTTGATCGCTGACATTTCTTGACGCTTACGAATGCAAACGGTTTAAGGGGAGGGGGGGAAGGAAAGGGGGGCTGAAAGGGGGGGAGAGAAAGAAAGGTAAGGACGGAGTCCACGAGAACTGGATAAGCACTGCTTTCTCCATTTATCTTATTCAATCCACATCTTTTCGATGCGGCGACGGCCTAAGAGACGAAAAGGGAGGAAAGGGGAAAGAAGGGGGAAGGCCTTCCTCCCACGGCGACCCTTCAACCTATGTCCGCCTCTTGTTTTCCACCCTGTCGGGAGGTTGAGGTGAAGAGGGGGAAAAAGGGAAAAAATAGGCTCGAAGGGAAAGAGAGGAAAAAGAAAAGAAAAGTTTCTTCAGTGGTGTTACGTCTCCCTCCAAAAAACCAAGAATCTGCATTTCAAATACGCGCTCTCAGCTTGACGCCCAGAAACGGGGTGAAAATGAAGGGAAAAAAAGAGAGGGGAAAAGGATAAGCGCACGGGAGGAAGGGGGAGAAAAAAAAATGAAGAGAGGAGTACGTCTTTACGTCATTTTCTTTGTAACAACTACGGCGTCTGGAATGAAGGAAGGGAGAGGGAGAGGGAGAAATTTTGTTCAGGAAGGGGGGGGGGAAGAGGAAAGAGGGTGACTGGCTTGGGTGACGTACTGGCTTCACTTCGTCAAGTGTCTTACCGCTTGATCCTGATTTTCAAGGCAAGGCTAGCTGAACGTAAGAGAAAGCGAGAGGGAAGAAAAAGGGGGCCTCCACTTCCAAAAAAAAAGAAAGAAAGAGTAAGGAAAGAGCGCAGCGGAGCGATTCAAACTCTGGACCGATCTTTTTTATTTTGTCCGAACAGGCGATTGTGGAGGACGGGAACGCAGGCAGGAAATAAAAGAGAAAAAAAGAGTGTTGGAGAAGAAAAAGGGGGGAGGAAAAGAAAGGGGGAGGGGGAAAAAAGAAAAGGAAATAAGGATGCGGCACAGTTCCTCTCGTTATTGTAATTAACTGCTCAAACGTTAACAGACAAAAAGGAAAAAAGGGAAAGCTCTGCGAAAAAAAGGAAGGAGAAAGTCGCAGGCTCTCCTAATCTAAACATATGTTCTCATACAGCACAATCTTTTTCGACTGAGAATCCGAGAACAAAGGGAAAGGGAAGAGAAAAAGGAAGGACACTAAAAGGGGGGGGGGGAGGAGGGGGGGAGGAGCGAGCTGGCTCGGACGACTTTTCGAAAATTGTATTGTTTAGTATCCTGATCGGGCACCGAGGGGAAGGGGGGGGATTACCAAGAGAAGGAAAGAGAACAATATCTGTTATTTTGGAAAATAAGACGAACTATCATTAAGACCACTCTTAATCCCATTCTCATTTTGGCTAGCCGACGACCATCCTAGGTTGGAGATAAAGGAAGGAAGGATTAACGCGAAGGGAGAGGGAGGAGGGAAGAGTCCAAATGACTGGAATCGATCTCACCTTCCTAATACCACTCTGAAAAAAAAGGGTATATGAAGGGGGGGGAAAAGGGGGGGGAGAAGGAAAATGGCGATTCGAAACGAAATTTCCTTATTCGCTTATTATCATCATCCTACTACGTCTGCGCGATTTTCGGAGTCAACGGAAGGAAAGGGAAAAAAAGTAAGAAGGAAAAAAAAAGTGAAAAAAGGGAAGAGGAGGAAAGAAGTGGGGAAACCCATTCGCTCTTGTCCATGACGGGAAGAAGAGACGTTTGAGGAGGAAAAAATTAACTCTCTCGAAAATCGAAGTTCTTAGGCGATGCCTCGGGAAACGCCAAAAACGGATGAGCCAGGAGAAAGGGGAAAGGAAAAAAAGCCTCAAAAAAGGGGGAGAAAAGAAGAAACCCACGGGTCATATCGTTCTTACACGCTGATCATCGAGCCTGTAGCCCCCTCGAAAGAGGGGGAGACATAAAAAGGATGATAGGAAAAGGGAAAGAAAATTGGGTTGAGATCTTTCTCTGCACGACTAGACCATTTTTCAAAAAAGGGGGGAAGAAAAGCTGTTAGGAAAGGAAGGGAAGGGGGGCCAAGGAGGGCGGTCCGCCAAAATGCTTCCTTTCACAACCCGGAGGGAAAGGGGAGAAGAAGACTATAAGCGGGAGGAAGAGGAGGAAGCGGGGGGGGAACACCTATTGCGGGAGTATTAGTCGTACTCTTTAACTATTACTTTCCTTTCTATATCCTACAATCTTCTAACTTGCAGAGGGCGGAGGAGGGGGCCATAGGGAAAGGGGGGAAGAGGGGAAATGACGGCGCGGCTTTTCTACTAAATCGTACTTGACATCTTTTATCGCTAAGAAGTTGAGGAGGAAAAAAAATAGTGTTAGAAAAAAAAGAAAGGGGGGTAGCCGAACAAGGACTCTAACTAGTGTTTTGTTCACAAATGTTTTTCGGTAAGAGAGAGCGAGATTGGGGAAGGGGGTATATAAAATTTCTATAACATGTAATTAAATATTGCACTCATTACGGGGCCAGGATAGAGAGGGAAAAAGGGGGGGGGGGGGGTCCGCTGCGGAAAAGGGGGAGGAAAAAAGAAAGAAAAAAAAGGGAAGGAGGGAGGACTGCGTCGGTCGTCCAAGGAGATCAATGCTTTGTCCGAAAGGCTATCGTGCAATCAGGCGGACGCCGCTGATGCAAGAGGAAAAAGGGGGGAAGTCTACAAGGAAGGAAAGTCGCCTTCTTCTACTTCCTTTTTACAATGCCGGTCGGACATGAAAGGCTCGAAAAAAAAAAAAAGGAAGGGCTTCTTACCATAGATAGATGTCTCCGAAAAAGAGGGAACATTTTCACAAGGACGGAGGACGGCCGAAGGGACGAGACTGTCTTTTCGTACCTCTTCTTCTACGTCTTCTTCATCCTCTTCTTCCTCCTTAATTGCGATCGCCTTTCGGCCAAGAAGGGAGGAGAGAAAGAAAGTTCGTGGAGGGAAAAGGGGGAGGGGAGAAGGAAAAAGAAGAGGGGCGATTGTCAGCACAATTCCGCGCGATCCTCCCTTCCTGAATGCAATCTTTCCTTCCATTTTCTTATACATTTTTTGAGAGAAGAAGGAAGGAAGGGGAGGAGGGGACCGACAACAGGGGGGGGGGGAAAAAAAGAGGGAGAAGGAATTGTTCGGCTCCCACTTAGGTGGGTGCTAACACTACCATTGAGGAGAACGAACACTAGGTGTCCTACGGGAGGGAGAAAGGGGGAAGAGGGGAGGACAAGGGAAAAGAGGCCAGGCCCAAGCATTGCATTTTGTCACCTACGACCGCTATCACATTCAGTTCGCAATTGTCGTCGACCGACAGAAGGGGAAGGGGAGGGGGAGTGTACAAAAAAAGGAAGGGGGGGAGGTGGGAGAGGGGGTGCCTCTATGAGTCCATGCCACTCCCTTTCATCGCATTTTGCGACTCCATCATGGGCCATGAAATTCCGGCTCCTAACCGCAGCAGAAGAAGAAACTGATAAAAGGACAAAAAGGGGGGGGAAAGAAAAAGGAGGTTAGGAAAAAAAGAAAAAGGGGGAAGGGGGAAAACAAGGAGGGAAGCAAAAAAGGGGGGGAGTTTATCTTCTCATCCTCTCAAAAAACCGTGGTTGGGATATCAACCACGAGGAGGAGGGAAAGGGAAGAAATCTGTTGGTAGAGGAAAAAAGGGGGAGAAAAAGAGGAGGTGCGGGCGTGTCCCTTAAGTTCCTCGTGAATTGACAATTTATCGGCGATCAGTTTGTTGCGTTTTCCCGCGGGGGAAAGAGAAAAAGGAAAAAAAAAAGTAATGGGGAGAAAAAAAGGGGAGAAGCAAGTGGCGGTTGGGGGTTTTTTTTTGTCAAAGATCCTCCGTCATCCTCTTTCTGGCCGGAAGGTAACAAGAGGGAGGAAGGGGGGAAAAGGAGAGGAGAGGGAGAGAAAACGCGAGCGCCGGCTTTCAGTGCTCCTGTTGAATCCCGAACATCGCCCGCATACGTCGTAAGGATATAATCGAAAGAGGAGGGAAATCTCATCGAGAAAGAAAAGGAAAAGGGAAAAAGAGACATTAGCGCGATGTCCTTCCTTTTTCTTCTTCAATTGTTGATTAGAGGGGAAAAAGACAAAAAAAAAGGGGACTGCAAGGGAGAAGGGGAAAGAAGCAACGCAAGGGAAATGTATGCCTTGGCCAACATATTATTTTCTTCTTCCCAAAAAAGGGGAGTCTCGTCGTAGGAGGGGGAAAAAAGAAAAAGAGTGTTTCGAGCAATTATCTGATTTTTTCCTTCACTCGATTCGGGGATACGCATCCAAGTACGGGGGGGAAAAAAAGGAGAAAGAAAGAAAAAGTCTTTCGAAGAGAAGGAGAAAAAGAAAAAAGACCCAGGGACTTTCGCCCCTCGATTCAGCCCTCTTTTAGCCATGCTTTTAAAGGAGGGGGAAGGGGGAGGGCTGGGAGGGGAAAGAGGGGTTCGATTCGGCGAGCCCTGCTAATTTGTCTGAACGCTTTCGCAGCGCTCACGCGCACTCCGGAAGATTTTAGTAGGACGGGGGGGGAGGGGAAAGGGAAAAGGGACTGTTCCGCAGAAGGGGGGAAGGAGGGGGAGAAGGAGTCTCCACTACGCGTGATTTCTTCCACAATCCCCTAGCATCATGTTCCTAGTAATCCGTAGGGAATGAATGGCCTTTTCCGCAAAAGAAAAAGGGAAGAAGGGGGAAAAAAGAGGGGGAGGCCGCTGCGCGCTCAGGAAGTATTTGTGGGGGGGGGGTGTTGTGGGGGGGGGGGGGGGGGGGGGGGGGGGGGAGGAAGAAAGAAAAAAGGAGAGGACAAAAGAGTGTAGGGAAGTTCCCGAGCGATTCTCGTACGTTCATCTAGTCCTTTCCTTTAAAAGTCCTTCTCAGCGTTCATACACTTGACGCAGTGCCGCCAGACGTCAAAAAAAGGAAGGAAAAAAAAGGAAGTGGAGAGAAGGGGAAAAAAAAAAAGATGAAATTCAAGCGACGCTCGGCCTCATTCTACCCGTCTTTGTTACAAGCAAGGGACGAGAAAAAAAGGGAAGGAGGGTATAGTAAAAAGGGAGAGGGCGCTTAATCGCCCAAGCCATCGACATCATTCCTCTAGTTTTTAACGGAATTTGCACCGTTCTGGGGCAATCAAAGAGGAGGGGGAAGAAATTCTTGGTGGGGGGAGAAAGGGAAGAAACGTTGAAGGTCTGGTCGTCCGCCTTGATGGCTTCGAGCATTACTGAGGCGGCACGAACGGAGGGGGGGGGAGGGGAAGAAAACCAGAGGAAGGGAAAGGTACCGTGGGAAACGGCCACGTTTGTCGGCGTAGTCCCCTCGGAGTGCCGTCTGCCGCATCGAAAGAGGGGGGAGGGGGAAAAACTTATGCCAGGGAGAGGGGGAAGAAAGAAAAGGGAGCGCTAGCGCCCCGCGATCACCTAAAACGCATCATCATCTTCCAGATTCCGTCACATCGAATTCCACGGACAACACGGGGGGAAGGGAAAAAAATCCACCTTCGAAGAAGAGGGGGGGGAAGAGAGAATCGATTGTAATTGGCTAATACTCTACCCTCCGGCAGTCCGTCCTTTTAAGAATAACGTGGAACTCAAAGACGGGGAGGAAAGGAAAAAGGAATCCCAGAAAAAGAAAAGGAGGGAAAAGTAGAAAAAGACAGCGATACTGGCGGGAGACGAACATTGTTTCGTGAAATTTGTCCACTTGCGTCACGCAATTCGGGCGCAAAAAAGGAAAGGGGGAGGAAAAAAAAAAGAGCCTTTACGAAAAGGGAAAGAGGGGGGAAGAAGGAAGGAAAAGGGAGGTGACCGGAGGGGGGGGGGATGAAAACAGAAAAAAAAGGAAAAAAAAAGGGGTGGGAGGGGGAAACGTATGACTGAGAATTCGCCCCGGTAATTTCGACAGACAAGCTTCCGGAGAAGGCCGGGGGAAAGGGGAAAAAAGAGAAACGCCTTCGAGGAAATAAGAAGAGGGGGGGAAACAGGGAAAGACAAGGCCCTCCTTTGCCGAAAGGCGTGTGCCTTATTCTTCTAAAAACGGTCCAGACCCCCGCCAGTGCCGAACAAAATAAAGGGGAAAGGAAAGGAAGGGGGGGGAAGAAGATTGTGGAGAGGGGGAAAGGAGAATGGGGATAGGGGGTTTCGGGGGGTCTCTCGTCGAGCAGTCCTCCGTTCTAAAGTCCGATCCACATCTATCGTCGGTGGTAGAAGAGCAAAGAAAAGGAGGAAAAAAATTCGTGAAGAAAAAAAAGAAGGGGGGGGGAAAAAAAAAAAAGAAAAGCACCTCCGGGAATTGCCGCCATCATTCGCACATCCCTCCCGTCCAGCCCCTTTTTGCAATATTTTCCATTCGTATCGAGCGCGAGGATCGTATTGGGGAGTTTTGGAGGAAGGGAAGGGGGGGGGAGACACAAGAGCTTTCCCGTCACAATCTACATCATTGTCTGCGTTCCTTCAACTGAGTAACCTATTTCCGAGCAACGGGGAGAAAAGAAGAAAGAGAGAGGGAACCTTTCCCGAAGAAAAAGAAAAAGGAAGGGAAGAGGAGGAAAGGAAAGAGGCGAATAATTTGGTTAAATGGCCGTCGCGAATCCGGCTTATCCGCTCTCCAGAGCTAACCCCGATCCAAATACTTCCATCCCTACCTGCGAAAGCGAAAAAAAAGGGGGGAAAAGGGGGGAAAGAAGACGATTAGCGAAAGAAAAAGAGGAGGGGGGAATGAGGGGGGAAAGGGGCAACATTATCCGTCCGGTGTTTGATCAATTCCTCGCACGGTACCCTGAACGTCCTTCCCCTTTCATTCCACTATGTTTGCCGTAAACACGGGGGAAGGAAAGAGGGAAGAGAGGAGAAAGATGAAAGCGAAAGAAAGAGGAAAGGGAGGGAAAGAAAGGAAGGAGGGAAGGC
>Ga0179593_1224540_pt1 | contig 12397 bp, 15 predicted proteins | sample CZODoug2_1_08_16_FD_185931 | JGI IMG/M metagenome (GOLD analysis project Ga0179593, IMG submission 185931) | Vadose zone soil fungal communities from Angelo Coast Range Reserve, California, USA - CZODoug2_1_08_16fungal (PacBio error correction) | ecosystem: Environmental > Terrestrial > Soil >...
ATGACGCCTCTGGTGGTAGAGCATACGTTGCGGAGGAGAACTACTTGGGTAAAAAAGGGGACAGGGGGGAAACTGCAGGTGTCGGTGGGTCAAGGAACAGTACCGACCCTAAGGAAAAATCTAGACGGAAACTGGGGGAGATAGCCCACAACAAAACCCTGATTCCGGGGGGGAGGGGGAACTGGGGAAACGTTACCCGTTCATGAAGAGAAGACCTGGTTCGGCCGCCTGCAACAGCACAAAAATGGGAAAAAGGGGGGGGAAGGAAACGGCACAAGAAAAAAAGAGGAAAACAAAAACGGTCAAAGGGGAGAAAAAGAAATTAAAAGGCGAACCCTAGAAAAGTCTCGGGGGAGTAGGAAAGTGAAAGGGAAAAAACGGGTGGTGCACGAAAACGGGAAAATCATGGGTGATCCGGGTCCATCTGACTAAGAACAGAGGGCCCTCCTAGAGCAGACCAGTGACAGCTCACGGGACGACGCAGAGTTCGCCCCAAAACCCGTCGAAACAAGGAGGCCCAGATGGAAGTATTTAACAATCTCGGAGGCCCGGCACCACCGGGGGCCAGCAAAAGTCAATAAGTAATGAAACAAGCCGCGCAATCTGTGAGGGGACTAACTCGAGATACGGGGCAACGGCCAAATTGAGCTAACTCGAGTCGGGGGAAGAAATGTGTGATGACGGATCGGGAGCAAGGGGGGTGGGTGGGTACCGACTAAAAACAGCTACAAGACGCTCAGGCTAAACAGACGACAGCCACGAAGGGCGAAATAAAGAAAAAAGAAGAGACACGCAAGCATAAACTTAAGTGTGCAGAGTCACGGATGCTGAGATGGAAAGTGCACGAACCAGGGGAATTGGGGGTATTCGCCCTGCACAAAGGTACATCCCAGTCACCTAAAATCCAAAAAAAAGCTGTCAGGGACAAGACTAAGAAAATTAAGATGGGTAGTGGGCCAGAAGACGGAAGAAAGGGACAGGTATGAGCCGCAAACACCGATCAGGGTTGGGGCAAAAAACAACCTCGGGAGAAAGGCCAAGAACTTCCGATTGAGGGAAAACGGGTACGGAGGAACCTCACCGTGAACGGAAAAAAAAAAAAAAATTGCGTTCGAGCAAAGAAACGGTCTCAGAAACCGGGAGACCATCCGCGGCGATACCCCGACGGAGAACTCGGAAAGCCATCGCAGGGGGGGAAAAAAGAACCTTTCCGCCCGCGGTTCACGAACCCAGGACAAAAAGCCTCACGACCCCGGGACGCGCACCCGAGTCCAGGGCAAAAAGACAACACCCAGCAAAACCGATACCAGGAAGCAGCATAAAACCCAGTGAAAGCAGCGAAAGCGGGGGGGGTCAATGTTGAGAAAGAGAGAGCGGAAACGACGATACGGACGACAAGACAAAAACGACAAGAAAGAACGACCAGTTAAATCCCGGACAAAAACAGTTTGTGTGGGGGATTCGTAAGCTGGGGCCGGACCACCAGAACGGGCCCGGGCGGGCAAAAGGTAGCAAGTTGACAGGACTCCAGGAGTCCAACGAAAAACAAGGAAGACTGGAACTCCCAGGAACTGGGCAACAAGAATACGGGATAGAGGGTTAAGTCCGACTAAAAAGACTGACGAGGGTCGAGACAAATCGGGGGGAATCCAGAGGACGCATAAGCACGGGTAACAAAAACAAGGACATACAGCCTCCCCTAGGGGAGGGGGGAAGAAAGTCAATCAAATCAAAACAAAAGAGTTGGAGAAAAGAAAGGGACACTCAACAGGAGCAGCTGCGCCCGCGGGGGGATCAGGGCTGCCGTTCCCGAATGTGGCAGAAGGAGAATGAGGAAAGCACAAAAAAACAGTTAGATTAGTGGAAGGGAGAAAGGCATGACTGCGCCAAGAGAGAAGTTGGACAAAAAAGAAAAAGTCAACACGCCTCAGCGAAGGGCAGAGGCGAGAAGGAACTAAGAAACATCGGTGTAAGGGCCGGAGGGACACAATTCCCGCTAGTGACAGAGATGGCCGAAAAGACACGTAGGGTGCTATGCCCGCCAACGGGGAGAGGACAAAGGTGGGCCGCCTTGAACTAAAAAAGGGGGGTAGTTGAAAAAAGTTAATAGAAGAAAAGATCAAAAGAAATCCCACCGAAGAACGAAAAAATGTGAGAGGGAGGGAAGTCAGAACGGGCTAACCAAAGGAAAGAAAAAAAATACTACTTGGGTCCCTACTAAGGGGAGAAGTTCATTTTAGGAACGGCCTAAAACAGGACCTATGAACGGACAGGGATGGTCTTCGTCCAGAAACCAAATCAGCCAAAAATGCTAGACGATGGGGGGGAGAAGCTTACTAAGGGGCGTTAAAAAAGGAGAGGTACTACCTGAGCTCGTGAAAAAAAAAACCCATAGACCTTCAAGGCAAAGAGCGGCCCTCCAGCACACAGAGAGGTACCGTGGGTGGGGATGCGTCAATTGTCAAGTATCACGTAAAAAAAAGGAAGGGACACGTCAAGATGGAGTTTTCGGGGTAGGAAGGGGTCGGAAAGACAGCCCGTTTCAAAATGTGTAAGATTCGGTCGGTTGACAAAGAAGAAGGCCCCTGTAATGGAAGTCGAAATCCGACGCTAAGCAGGAGAGAGACTCCACGCTCGGGGACACAAAAGACCGGTTAGAATTTCGGCAGGAAAAAGGCAACACCAAAAGAGGCAGCAGGCACACTAAAAACGGGGTACGAGAAAGTTGAATGGCAAGATAAAAAAAAAACGTCACACCCTTAGAGAAGAAAGAGTGCTGGGAGTGAAGAGCGAAGGGGCATCTTATGACGACAAACACCCAAAAACAAAGAAAAAGTCCATAGAAAAAATGAAAGAGAGGCCAAAAGGGGAAAAAAACGAGTCGGACTTATTTAAGGCTACGGAAAGGGGGTCCCACAACAGAAACACGAACCATTGGCGGGGGGTAGGGGGGGAAGGAGCTTGGTACCCTGGTGGGGGAGGAAGAGAAGACTAAAAAAAAAAAAAAAAAAACGGTAAATCCAACCCCAGAAGAAAAATAAGCTAAAAAACAAGTCTAAGTAAAAAGGGGGGAGGTTGTCGTTATTCAAAGAATGGAAGAAACCGAGCAAAAAAACTCAGAACAGCATTGGGGGACACCAAAAAAAACTAATGAGGAATTAACAACTTGAAGCGAAAGAAAAAAGGGCCAAACGTAAAGAAAAGCCACACGACGAAATCGTGTCCCGGAAAAGTCAAGTAAACGAGGGCTTACCGCCAAGGACACATGAAGAGAGAAAATGGGCCGAGGAGGAAAAGGTTAACAGGCCCCATCAATCAAGCAACGGGAGAACGGGTTTTGTACAGGCAAGCAGAGGGGGCGGATGCAAAAAGGGGAAGCTCAGACTAAAGGGAAGTGCACGCCAATAAAATTAAGTCCCTACCCTAAGGGAGAAAAGACACTACTTAGGGCGAATAGGTGGAAAGGAAAGGAGACCAACAACCTTGTCCTGCCACAGAGGAAGGGGAAAAAGACGTTAACGAAAAGGTAGTGGTTAAGAGAAAAAGTAACCAGCCTGTGTAAAAACCCAGCCCTGGAAAAGGAGGCGCCAGTGCACGGGCTGCTAAGCTAAAGAGGCCTACCCAAGTCGTGAAAAAAAAAGAAAGGAAGAATAAAAGTAGTCGTCAGAGCAGGCAAACGGGCCGCCAAAACGAACTGGGAAGAGGGGAAACAACTTTACCTGGACAGAAAGCCACCGTTATCCGGAAAGGCCCCCCGGAGAGACCAGGGGGGGAAAAAAACGGCTGATAACCACCAGAGGACAAAAGGCTTCAAGGTCTCTGGAAAAACAAGCGGTCCTGGGCAGTCTCGGGCAACCATTTATCTAACTGCAACGGGAAGAGGGGGAAATCAACACTTGGGTGGGGGCAATCGTGAACAAAGGATCAAGCAGAAGGAGAACCGACGGAGTGGGAAAAAAAATCGTCTGGGAAAGGGTAGGGGGGGAATAAGATCAAGAAACAAAAACGGGAGGGAAAAGAGAAAATAAATATCCTGAACTCAAGAAGACCGTAAACGAGAAAGTTCCACGGAGGGGAAGAAAAAGGGAGCCTGGCGGGTTGCCCACAAAGGGAAGAAGAAAAACTAAGGAAAGGATCCATGACGGAAAAAAGGAACGTTTAGAGAAAAACGACGAAAAAGGGGGGCTTTGGAAGGGAAAGTAGGGGTGCGAAACAACATAACGTCAGACGAAGCTGACGGGTCCTAAGGTAAGAACGCCCGCTTGCAAAAAAGAAGTGGGTTCACGATTCAACCAAGGAGGGATACCACGGACCGATAATAGACACGGCGCAGGTCTAAAAGAGGGGGGGGGCGCAAAAGAAATTCTTTCGGAAGCGCAGGAACAAAGAGGGAGCGACCAATGGGAAGGCTGGGGGGAACCCACTTCTGTTGGAAAAGGACTCGTGTAAACCCCGAACACAGAGTGACTGAGGGAAGAAGACTCGGGCTCCATGTGCCCGGGTCTAAAAACTTAAAATTCCGCTAGGCAAGACAGGCAGGCCGTCCGAGAGTAATTCTTAGAAAAGACAAGAGGGGGGAATCGGGGACGTTGAAACTTCATGGGACGGGGGGGAGACTCCACAAGAAATCCCGATAATGTAAAGGAAAAACCATCAGAGAGAAAAAAGGAAGGAAAAACCTTTACGTGGGGGGAAAAAAAGGTCTTGACAGGAAAAAAAAAAAAATTTCAAACAAAGGGGCCGACTTGATGCCAAAAGTTGGGTTTCTCGGTGAAGGAACTTGAGGAAGCGAAGATTAAAGAAGAGGGGACGGAATTTATCTGAGAGGGACGGCCCAACGTCTCATTTCACGGCGGAAATGGGGGAAACTCAAAAGAAGAGAGAAAACAGTCATCTGTCGGGGAGGACCGACGTTTCTGGCAGAGTGGGGGTGCACAATAAACGAAGAAGAAACCCAAAAGGGGCAGACGGGAGTGGGCCCAACAAATCCTCAGGAGCCGGGACGAAAACGGGGAGTGGGGACTTCAAAAGGGAGTAGGCTCTAGAAATAAAACTCAAAAAACAAGGCTGCACACCGGAGAAAGATACTTCCCCTAAACAACGCAGTGGGGGATTGGTTAACCCCGGGTCGCCAAAAATCTAGGACCAAGCCTTCCTAAGACTAGGTTGGACGCAAATTCGGGCCGAACAGAGGGTTAATTTCTTGCCGGTTTATGGGCTCCGGTGAAACCTAGGGCCGAGATGGTACTACCCACGAAGAGTCTCCCTAATCGAGGGTGAGGGGGACTTTAAGGGGAAGGGGAATACAAAATAGAAGAGGTAAACCCTTATTGAACAGAACGGAGGTTTGGGGCTTAAACGGAATCTACTGTACCTAGAAAGAGCTGAAATAAAAACAAAAAAACGCGAGGGGATGGCTCCTTAAACACTGGGCAGCCCATGGGTAAGTGGGGGTCCGAGAAGAAGATGTAAACCAAACCGGCGGAGGGGGCAACCGAAGGACGCCTACAACCTTGACTGAGCTGATTGAAAACAGTGAGCGAGCGTCGGTCAGACGCACGGGGATCCGGGAGAAGGTTGGACTAAAAAAAGTAGACATGTGGGGGGAAAAAAAAACCCAGCCACACAAACGGAGGAAAAAAAAACTTTTTGAGGGGGGGGGCGCACTCAACGCACAACTCTAAAGGGAGGGAGGTGGGGGGGTGGCAAGATCTTGAGTGCAAAAAAAAAAAAATCAACCTACTCACGGAAAAATCAGGGGGGGGTGGGGCTGACCAGACTTTCTCCCAAAGATATACGAAGGTGAAACCAAAGGGATCAGCCGACGGGGGGAACTTCCCCAAACGCCGCTGCGGGACGCTTAGAATGGGGGGCAATACACATGCAAAAGCAGGAAGGAGTATTGGAGCATGAGGTCTTCACGAAGAAGGGGGGGCAGAAAAGTGCTACAGCAGGAGAAAAACCCTATCTGTCGGGTTAAAGACAAAGATAATGTACAGCGGAGACCAAGATGGCCCCCCCAAAGGCTTTGTGACGAACGCCCACCTTTTATCCATGTGACTGTAAAAAAGTTCTCTGTGGGTCACCGCAACAAAAAAACGGTCGACGTAAAGAGAATCTGGGGGGGGGAATCCAAAAAGGTGGCAAACCGACGAGAGCGCCTTAAGTACAAGAACACTGCCCAACGGAAGAGAGGACAAGGGCGTGACAATGAACAACAAAAGTGAAAGAATTGTCGGGGCCTTAAGCACACATAGGAGTCGGGGCCTACTCCGAATCAATCGCCCTGGGCAATTGGAAACGATGTCGATCTCAGGGAAAAAAGAAAAAAGGAACGGACCTTTAATACAAAATAGCGCAGAGGAAAAAGGGGGCCCGGGTATGGGGCTTATGGGGGCAGAAACCAAAAACAAAGAGGGATTGATGAAGATTCCGTGACAAAGGCGGGAAGGAGAAGCACCACCCTTTGTGGGCCGGAACCCCGGGGGGATCTCTCCAAATCGGCTGTGAGGGAGGGGGAAGGGTTGCGCAGAAAAGGGGCCTCCAAAAAGGGTTGGGTGGTGTTTCGGGAAAAAGCTGAGGGCGAAAGAAATATCGCATGCGAGGCTGGTGCCAAAAAGGGGCCTGGACACCGGCTCCTGGACGGCGGTTACCGACATGGGAAAGTAAAAGGGGGCCTCAGGGCAAAAAACAAACATTTGAGACACCAACGCCGGCTTCGGACCGTCCACAATAAGGACGAAACCAGCACCAAAAATCACAATCGTCGCAAAAAGAAACGGGGCGGCCGGCGCAAGGGGGAAAAAACGCTTTCTGTGGGAGAATGGACAAAGACGATCGAAAGGGAAAGGGGGGATCTACTCGAGGGATTGGAACAAAAAAGGTCTCAAGACCACATCACACCCAACAGGCTTTAACAAAAAGCATTCCCAGGTGGAGTTGCGCTTCACGGGTGCGGGAGGTGCTGGAAACAGTGGAGGGGGGGGGCATGGCTGTGGTCTGCAGGGATTACCCTTGGGTGGGGGAGAAAGGCGTAAGGGGGCGAAGTAAACGGAAAAACGGCGGAGCAGTTGACTGGGGGAACCCCAGACCGCTTCCGGGGGTAGAACGGGTATCCTATAGAAAAGAGAAGGGGGGGGCGGGCACAAACCGGGGGGGGGAGGAAAGGAAATACGGAGCAGAGATGAAAACCCGGTTGAATAACTTGGAATTAACTAAAAAAAAAAACGGGAGAGGGTTCCAAGAAACAGCTCTCGGGGGAAAATAAGGCTCAAAGGGTGCTCCAAACACTACGCGGTTCACGGTCCTAAAAAACCGGTCAAACGGCAAGCCCAGGATCAAATGAAAAGGGGAAACGGAATGTAAGGGGAAAAAAAGAAGTGGGTGGGGAAAGGGGGTCAAACCGGGCAACATTGCGGGGACAGGGGTCTTACTACAGAAAAGCCAAGCCGCAACGGAGAGACAGGGGGGGGGTCACCCTGTGGGGAACCTCTAGCCATCGGCGACAACGGAAACGACGCTGCTGGGAGGGGCTCGGCTTGAGGGTATACGTATGAGACGGGGGGGGGAACTAGGCGTCCACGGGGAGTCGGCGTACGGGAGGGGGGACTGGCCATCCCAAAAACAAACCGTCACCCTAGTCGCACTAACCCCACCGCGGACAACGAAAGCTCAGGCAGGCAAATGCCGGCCATCCCAAGGAAAAAAGAAACCGTTTCTATAGACAATCGAGGTAGGGGAAAAGTACGGTGAGGGAGCTGTCCGCTGTAAAGGCAGAAAAAAAGAAGGGAAAGGTACCCGCCCAGACACCTTGGGGGGGGGGGGACCTCACTGGCAAGGAAAAAAAAAAAAAAACGTGAGGAGGGGCAAGCAAACAGTAGTTTCTGATGCCCCGGAAAGGGATAGAATGCTAAAACATGTCTGGTGAATAAGAGACTGTCTAAAAAAAAGGGGACGAGGGGGGAGGGGTGCCTCCTTGGCTGGTCTAAAAGAGACCCGACGGTGCGCACCACCAAATCGAAGTAATCAAACTTGGCAAAGGGACAGGCCCCGCTAGGAACGGTGGCGGGGACCGCCGGTCAGGAAGTCAAAAAATGCCGTCCAGTCAGGGGAACTGCCCGAGCCGTCTGTTCACTAGGGAGCAAAAAAGTCCAGGACCAGACATTTTGGAGAAAAAAAGAACGGAGAAACCCTGTAAAAACATTCACCCGCCCAAAAGAAGTGCTGGACAGGTGCGGCGGGCCAGAGTCGCATGAACCTCGCGGAAGTTAAGACATCAAGTGGAGGCCTACTTGAACGAACGAGAAAATGCCTTGCCCGGACGACCAAGCGTGTCGCACCATCCGACCGTCCCGTCATCTACATAACTCCCTAAGGCCCCCGGCATCCTCTCATAACAAAACAAAAGAAGAACAAGGGGGGGGAGGGGAAAATATCTATTCTGACCCAGGTGGCCAGGGTCTGGACGGACTTGCTAGCGGAGAGCTGGACTGTCTGGGACAACGGCTTTGTCAGGTGGGGGTCCCGACAGGGAAAAACGCCACGAAGAAAAGCGATTTGAACACGTCCACAAAAAGGAAATGGACTCTGGGGAGCTGGAAGTATAAAAGTCAAACTTGATGCGGTGAAGGGTGAAGGGGACACCTTTCCCTTGAAATGACTACAAACGTGGTAGGCGGTCTGGACATAAAGAACAAAAAACGGGGAAGAAAACTGTGGTGGGTCCGTCCACGACATGAAAACTTCCACAGGAGGAACTTACGTGCTCCTCCACGCCTAACTGCAGGTCCCTAGTCGAGCAATTGGGGTTAACACGCGTGACTCCCTGGTCGGGGCGAGAGGCACCAAGTCCAAGAAAAAAAAAAAAAACGCAATCGGGGACAATCAACGAGATGGGGGGGCACATTTTTTCAACGAAAAAACTTCTACAAAGTTCCTGAACCAAACTGAAGTTTATAATTTCCGTGAGCAACCACACAGAGGGGGAAAGAAGAATGCGGGGGCACGCCTAGAAGCCTTCAGTCATAAAGAAGCATGATACCTAAGTCCAGTTCACATGAGCAGGGAGGAAAAAGAGCGAAGCGGTCCTGCAAATGAAAAAAACAAGAGGAGTTTCTGGGACAAGGGGGGCTGCATACAGGACTCGTGGTGGGACAAAAAAACGCCGGAGGACCACGACTACTGCCAGAAGACAAGCACCAGAGGGGACCACTACCAACGAAAAGGAAAGAAGATCACAGAGCGAAAAAAAAAAAAAGCGATGCTGTCTCTAATTGGAATTGGGAACCCGTGCAACACAGGGGGGGTCCGGGCCCAAACCTCGAAAGGTAAAGACTTTTTGAACAAGAGAGTGACAAAGAACCACACAACGTCAAAAAACCCCCCTGCAAGAGCACCAAAACGAAAGGTTATGTCGCCGAGAAAAGAGAAAGGGAGAAAGAGCCAATGACTCCTGTGGTCGTGAAAACCACCGCGGACCAAAACGGCCAGGTTTCGCGTCGTATTTCTGAAGCGACGCGCGAACTCCAAAGGGGAAGGTAAAAAAGAACCGGGGGGGCAGGAGGGGAAGGCCAGAGAAAACTGTTCTCCATAAGGTGCTCACCAGCCCTCAAAGAAAGTCAACCCGCTCCGGCACCTACAAGATCGGCCAGGGGGGGGGAAAGACGGCAGAAAGCCCGCAAGGGTCGGAAGAGCCAGTAAGCTCAATACCCCCGGGGGCACAGGAAATCAAAGGAAGAAGGAAAAAGAAAACACCACGGAACCGACTATACCACACAAGAAGCGGCCCGAACTAGGGCAAATAAAAAATCCGTGGGGGGGGGGGGGGGGGTTGGGGAATAGGGTAATAAACTCGATAAAAGAGAAACAAGAAAAGATCAGCGCACCATCCATAAACGCAAGCGCGACGCCTGTAGGGAAACCGGCCGCAAGCCTACCGGAAAGGGATTTTTGTGGTCAGGGCGTAGAGATTGTGAACTCATATCTTATAAGGAAATAAAAGAGACACTCGCCAGGAAGGGGGTAGGGCAAAGACAAAGAAGGAAGTTACCCCAACCAAGCAGTTCACCAAATCCTCTACTATAGGCCGGTCGGGGGAAGAAAGAAAACTCCGTAATCTGCACCCACAAGTCGAAAAAAAAAAGACAGGAGTGGCACGAGGAAGAAACTGGTCAACTCGCAAATGAAACTACGTTCACAAGGGGGGACCTTTTGCATCACCACCTCAAGGGGTGAGCAACAAAACGGAAAAAGCCAATATGGTGAAGCCACAGGGAAGTCGAGACGTAATGAAAACAGGCTACGTTTCCCAATCAATCTAAGCAAAACCAGGGTGGGGAGTATTGAACGAGGACAGGGGGACGGCAACCTAATCGGCTGTTGGAACACGAAAAAAAGGAAAAAAAAAAGCAAGAAGGCATCTGCAAAGTTAACACGCCGGGAGACAAGGGGATTGCACCACCACGTGGTCACAGCCAAGGATCCCTACACACGAAACCTGGAGAGCCAAGACGCCGAGACCAAGAAAAACAAAGCACCCCGTGACTCTTAAACTGTTGTGGCAAAGAAGTCAAAAGTCCGTTCGTCCTTTTGACGAGGGGGGAAGGCACTCACGCCAACAGGGAAAGAAAAAAAAAAAAAGACTGGGGGAGCAACGGAAGCAAGCACTGACTCCCCACGTAAGACGAAAAAAAGCGCTGAAGACGACCCTATCAGGCGACAAGAGGGCGCATACCCGCTTCGGAAGGAAAACGGTGTCGTGGGGAAGGGACCAAGGACCAGGGCATCATAGCGCTGAAAAGATCCAGGTCTCTCTGGGGGAGAAGCAAGGTGGCAGAAGTTAAAAATGCACGGGCGGTAGTTGACCAGGACATGGATCTCTGTTAAAGACTAAAAACAAAGAGGCAAGTAAGGGACTAGAGAAGACAATCACAAACAGGCGGGAGAACCGGGGTGTGGAGCGGTACATGTCTATCACAAACGACAAGATACAAAGGGAGGGCAAAAGCAAGAAAGATCAGCGGTGTGGGAACGGTGCGCGGCCGACAAAGAGGTTTGGCACCATGTTGATCGATTTCAAAAACGAAAGCAGCTGGCCTGACACGGGCGGAGGCCGCGAGACAGCAAGAGGAATGAGAAGAGCACTCCGGCGAAAAAGGCGAGGGGGTAAAGCGTAAAACACCAACCCCGCAAAACAAAGGAGAACCCGTCACAGGTCCTTGTGGACAGGTGACGGGAATGAAACGGATAAACCGCAGGGGGGAGAACGCGTAAACAATCTGGAGAGTAGTCTTTGCGTGGAAAAACAAAGAACTTGCCACGTATAACGCAGCAAAAACAGAAAATGAGTCCACTGCAAAGAAAAAAAAAAAAAACACAGCCAGCGCGGGGCGAATGAGTGCATAAGGGGAGACGGAAAGGACGGGGGTGGACCAAAAAAGAAAAAAGGTTCTTGGGGACGGGGACGACCGCAGTTGTTAGCCATGTGGAAAAAAACCAAGAGAGAGAATCGGGTAAGACAGCACCCTGGAAGGAAAACCGCGACGATGGGCCCACGAGGAAAAAGTTTGGAGTTGGGAGGAGGTGGCAGACAAGGAGGGGAAACAAAACCAAACGAAAAACAAAGAAAAAGGAACGGGGAGGGAACCAAAAAGAGGATTTTAACAATGGAAAGTGCCGGCAACGAAAGGAAGAAACGAGACGACCTCGTGTCAAAAAGGGAAAGTAAGAGCAGAAGAGAACACAAAAAAACAATGGAACGCGTCGCAAAGAACAGGTTCGGGAAGACGAGGCAAAGAGGACCATGGGGGGTGCGAGCAAACGCTGGGGGGAGCGGCAAACGTGGGAAGTGGAGGCGATAAGACCAAAGGGGTGAAGAACGGAAGAAAAAAAAAAGAATGTAGTTCACCAAAACTTCGCGCGGACATGGAAGCCGGCTGCGAGAAAAAGCCTGAGCGACCCAAAAGGAAGTCCTCAAAACAAACAAGGGACCTTTCTGGAAAAAACAGGGGAGGTTTAAAAGGTCAAAAAAAAAAAGAAAAGGCACCTGTATGCAACCGATGCGCCGCACGGAGACCTCCAGAACAAAAACAAAAGGCGCCTGAGTAAAAAAATCTCCGGGAAAGATCGTCGCTGCAAGTGCGCCGAAGGGGGGAATCGTTTTGGGACCACAGCAAATACAGAAGAAAGGCAAAGGTAGAAGCGAAGACTCGAGCAAAGTTGGGGACGCTGCAGAGTGTACTCCCAAAAGGATTCCAACACGCAACCTCGTCTCAAAACTGCACAAACTCGGTCAACCTGAGCAAGGGATCTTCTGGCGTGGATGAAAGATATAAGATCGGAAGGGAGAAGACTCCAGCGGACCTAAGTTCGAGGGGATGGTATTTCTGTAAGGATATAA
>Ga0179593_1281029_pt1 | contig 12397 bp, 13 predicted proteins | sample CZODoug2_1_08_16_FD_185931 | JGI IMG/M metagenome (GOLD analysis project Ga0179593, IMG submission 185931) | Vadose zone soil fungal communities from Angelo Coast Range Reserve, California, USA - CZODoug2_1_08_16fungal (PacBio error correction) | ecosystem: Environmental > Terrestrial > Soil >...
GGGCAAAAAGATATTAACGGTGGCGTTTCTTGGAAACGGGGGATTTTCATTCCGTGGGTGTTTGAGGGTTACGGGGTGAGGGGAAAAAAATCGAGAAACAGTCGGTGGCCGCCGAGAAAGAGAAGCAAACAGGTTAAAATACTGTGATGGGTACCGCTTTGGGTATTGGGGCCTGACAACATGGTCCAAATAGAGGGCCGAACCTCACCATTAAGTGGGTTTTTAGGGAAAGGGAAGCAGCGGGGGCGGAGGGAAAAGCTACATTAATTTTTACAGAAAGGAAACGCGCCGTTTCGGTGGAAGTTGGAAAGGTTAACAACCCAAAGGAGGTGCTTTCGAGACCAGTACATATGGCTTGCAAAAAGGAAAGAACATCGATCAAAAGGGAGTCCTAGCGGGGAAAACAAATCCCCAACAAAGAAGTGCTTGATGGCACGGTTTTGATATAGGTGGGCTTCGTGGGAGTAAGGGAAGCGAGAAGTAGTCGAAAGAGAAATTTACCATAATTCCGAGGAGGGGGGTCCTCGTCCGCCTAAATGCCGATTTGAAAAAGCACTCTGGAAAAAAAAAGAACAGGGGCTACAGAGAATCGTGCGCCTCGGGAAAGCAAACGAAACTCAGGTTATGAAGGGGGGTCAGCCCGGCAAGGGAAAGCGGGTAGGTTATGCATACCTAGCTTCTGTATTGTAACGTTGGGAACATCCGCTGAAAAAACATCGCTACAGGCAAAAGGACTTGGCGCCCCTGGGAGGGTTGGGGGGAAGAGAGGAAGGAGAAGAGCTCCTTCTCGACCCGCTTCCACATCAAAGCTTACGCACACTAGAAAAGAAAAGGAGGACAAAAAAAAGTGAAGGGTTGCACGTGAAAGAAAAACGACAAAGTGCTAGACAAAAACTAAGTCAGCATTGTCGGGGGATACGCCGAAAAGGGTAGAGAAGAAACTAGCCTAATAGGAGGAACCATTAACAACCGTGATTTAGGGATCTCGGGGGGGGGGTGAGAAGCCTCAAGCGCCAGCAAAGGGAAAGTTATAAAACGCAGTCACGCAAGTCACAAAAAACCCGGTCCATCATAAAAACGTTAGCAAGCGCCACCATCTATGAACAGGGGATACGGATAAAGGGAGGGCCTAGATGAGCAAAAGAGAGAATCGGAACAGCAAAAAACAAGCCAAGAAAAATCCAGGAAGCAAAAGAAAAAGGAGGGGGGGAAGGATGAGAATTTTCCGGGAGAGAAAGTGCATAAGCCCCGAAGACCACCTGGCAACGAAAGGCACTTCAAAGACGGGGGGGGGAAAAATGCAATGGCAATCTTAAAACTCACGGGGTCCGAATTAAGAGGGGTAAAGAAGAGTAGATTTCAGTTAGCCGAGAGGAGAATAGGGGCACCAATAAGCGGCAAAGGCCGAGATGGGTAAAGGGAGTCTGATAATTCGCCCGCAAGAGGAAAACAGACTCTGAAGAGAAAAGAAAGCCCCCACGAGACACCAAGAACGAGGAAAAATCGTCTGCGGCTTTGCGCTGTAGAAACCTCCAAAGAAGGCCACACTGAAGAAAGAGCCCAGAACGAAAAAGGGAGGGGGATTTCAAGAAGGGGAAACTCGGCGGGCCCAAGCGGGACATCAGGACCCTCCAGCGGAAAAACTCAGGAGCAGACTAAAAGGAACCATAGTACAAACCTACGCTAAGAAAGCCGCAACGACCAAAGAAAGGCACCGCGGTAAGAAAAAAACAATGACGGCCACCTGAGGGACAAAAAGGGGGGGGTCTCGAAAGTGATTGAATCGAACAAGGGGGGGGGCGCAGCTAGCCGGAATCAAAAGAAACGTGCAACTCCAAGATTGTCGAAAATAGGGCTCACCAGGGGGGGGAGGGCATAGAAAGAAAACCCCATTTTTACACGAAGCCGGTACGCAAGACCCCTACAAATCAGACTCCTCTACAAACCCGAAAGCCAAACATGAAAGAATTGCTCCAATGCACCACGCAATGAAGTACTGGAGACCATTTCGGTCTGAAAAAGCCGATCGTGCCGAGAAAAACAAGAAAAGAACCAAGGGAAAAACTCCGGCCTGGAAAAGGCGCTCGCTAAAGGAGAGAATTCTGGCCACGCTTCCGTGAGGGGATCAAAGAAAGTCCTTAAACTCGACTCAACCTGGATCAAGTGACGCAGGCGCAGAACGAAAAAAATTGTAAAGGTCTTCTTTACAACGGAGGAAAGGGTGCCACCCCAAACCAGCCCTCAGAAACATTCAGCAGAAGGAAGTTTGCGGTACGTCAAGTAGTGGAAAAAAAAGAAAAAAAATTCCGATCCACAACAAAACTCCCACCAAACAAACCAACAGCAAACTTAGGGGGAGCGATGCAACTCAAAAGGGGGGGTTACTTCAAGCCCACGAGACCACGAAAAAGAACACAAAAAAATTGAAGAAAAATAGAAGCTAGTAACTTTGCGGGAAGAGGGTCCCAAGACACGCCGCGGAGAAAAAAAATGAGGAAGAAGCCAAACAATGCAGTCGAAAAGTATCGCCAAAAAAATAAGAGCAGCATTCCAGAATAAACATAGGGGAAAGAGAACAGCGGAAAGTCGGAAGCAAGAAGAAAGGGGTGCTAGGAGAGTAATAAGCAGCAAGACGGAAGGAAAAGATCACGAGGGACCTGGGACAACAATGGCTTGTTCCCGGCCGAGCGAGTTTTGGGCACTATGTCTGACGTGCGGGCCATGAAAAAAAGGAAAGCGCAATCAGAAGAACAAAAACGTGTATGGGGAAAATTCGCTATAAATCGAGAAATTGTAACGTGGGGGACCAGAACACGTTCACTTCGCTCCAAAGCAGGAGATGGCAAAACCAACGGAAGAGACGGAGACAGTACACATAACGAGCAAAGGGGAAAAATAACCTGCATCCCGCCCTCAAACTTATTATAAGACTCACCCAAGCCTGGAGGAAAAAGAACAAAGAGAGCTCACCACAACACGTCGAGATTTGGGGGGAACGGAGGAACAACTGGGGAGAAGTTCGCCCTGACGATTCTATACGTTGGAGAAATGGCGACGGACGTGGCGGCATTGGTGTTGACACGGAATCGGGCAAGTGGGGGGAGGTCTGCAGGCATTCGAGGAGAGAGGAGGGGAAGGAGCAAACCGGGTCGCGGCGGGGCTTCCAATCCGGCAAAGATAAAGCCGTAGGGAGAGAAGAAAAGATAAATACAACGTTTGGGGGGCGGAGGGGGGGCGGAGAAAGGAAAGCCACGGAACGCAGACATCGTAAAAATGCGGCAGGACGAAAAGACAGCCGCGTCCGGTAAAGGGGGACGAGTAACTTTATTCATGTCGGTTGCCCTGCGGGGGTAACTAACGTTTTCCTCGCAAAAAAAAATTGCCGCGGCGGCGGAGTCCCAGAATTCAGAGGTTCTGGTGAAAAGAAGATCGGGGTGACTGGGAATGCGCTAGATTCGAGGGGTTAAAGGAAAGCGTCCTACAGAGGAAGGGGGGGGAGACGTAAAGGAGGGGGGTTTTTAACCAAAGCTGGACCGACAAGATCCCAAAGTTGAAGCCGCCGGAAACGGTGGGGGGGGGGGTGGATGGCGTTTGGATGTTAGACTCGGGCTTGAACAGGGGGGGGGGGAAAGGGCAAAAAGAGGGAGGGAACCTGGGAATTGTGCTCGGTATGGGGAAAGAGAACCTCGATCAACTCGGGAGAAATGGGCTGCGCGTCAGAAGGCCCGTGTGTATAAAAGGAGAAGCTTGGTTCGTTAAAGAGCGTACTTTGGGGGGGGGGCTAAGTTGATTCGGGGTGCGGAGAAACCCCGGTAATGGTGGGTTAAGAATGCGGCAGCAAAAAGGAACTGGGACAGGAGGGCCGTTGGCTTAGCGAATTTAAAAGAGGGACTAAGTAACATTCATTTGAAAGGGCTGAGCGGAAGGACAAGAAGCAGGGGGGGGGGCGTGCGGTATTGGCGCAATGAATTTCCATTGAGCCCTGTCGGGTCTGGAGGGAGAGGCATATTCCCTGAAGCTTATGGGTAACGCGGCGCGAGCGAAGAATGGGGTTTTCCATTGGAACTCACCACGTGGGACGACGACGATGGCTCCACGAGGGGGGGAAATAGGCAGTTGTTGAGGGAGGAGGAGAGCCCCGGTTGAACAAAGGGAAAGTGTCCGTTTGCGGGGGGAAAGCAGATTTTGTTTTAACACGGCCCAGCGGGTTTGCAGAAGGGGGAAAGCAATTCCCACTCTGATTAGGTTATGGGGCTGGAGGAGAGGGGGGAAGTGGTGTGGTGACGAGGAGAGGTTGGTGTTCGGAAGAGTAGGGGTTTTTCACTACGGGGTCCGCGGTACCTGCGGGACACCTATCCCGCAAAAGAAAAAAGCGGATTCCTAACGGCTGGTAAGCGCAGGGGAAATGATGTGGGTAAAATTTGCACCTTGTCCTAATTCTCTCCATGAGGGAACCGCGCGGGTTCTGGGAGGGGCTCTTGGTGGGAGGTAAATAGGAGAGGGAATGCCTGTTGAGGGGTGAACTATAATGCGGTAGCGAACAAGGAAAAAAAGAGGATTCACGGGAAATCCGCCACGGGATATTGATCCTGGAAGGGGAAAAAGCGAAGCCACTCACTGAACTCACGCGGAACGAGGTCCCTATGCAATGAGAGGAAGGGTTTTTTTCGATTGAAAAAAGAGCATCTAAATTTTACAAAAAGAACGAAGGCCGGTTGATTTTTTTCAGCTTGGCTGGGGGCAGGGTGGACGCTCGGGAAATTAGAAAACAATCTTTTTTATGTTGGCGGAAGGTTTTTTTTGAAGATGGGGGAACTGTCATGCGCAAGACTGAGCCGCTCATGCGGCACAAATTAAAGGTGTTATACTGTGTTTAAAAGATTGTGAAACGGCTCAAAAAGGGGAAAAAGATTTGGGGGGGGAAAACGCGGACGGTCGGGGTGGGTTTGGCTTAGAGGTACAAAAAGGGAGAAAAAAGAAAGTATTCTTTCGCGGGGGGCAAAGGGATAAAAGCGGAAAGAAAAATGAACGGTTTAGTTGTGGGTGAGAAGAAGGGGCTCTAGTTTCGACGAAACTGAGAAGACAGGGGAAAAACACAATCCCATAAAAAAAGGGTGTTTCCTAGACGGGGGAGGACTTTCCGATTGTTAATCCGGGAACGTTGGGGGGAAAACATTTAAGTGGGGGGGGGGGGGGGAGGGGGGGAAAGGAGTTCTTGCTATTTTGGCAGCGAGAGTCAAAGAGGTCAGGCGCAACTAAGAATAGAACCCAAATCCCTTAGGCGCTACGAAGGCGGAGGTGATCGATGTCTTAGGTCAGACATGGGGTCTTCAATTGGTTTCATCAAGCAGCAGGGAGGGATGGTCCGCTAACGGCCAGCTCGCTGTCAGACACCAGGAGCCCAAAAGACGTTGCGGAGTTCGAGAGAGAAAGAACCGAAGGGGGATATTGTGAAAGGTTTTGAATCGGGCGAGAGGTTGCTTTACAAGTCAATCGGCTCCGGAGGCGAAGAAGGGAGAACAAACGGATCTTTGTAATGGGGGAAAAGGAGCAGACTTGTCCTGCGGTGCGTAAGTAAGTCCTCCGACCGAAGCCCAGCAAGAAAAGCCAATGGAAAAAGCTAAATTGCAAAAAATCAGGAGGGTTGGGGGGGGTGATGATTTGGGTAAAAATCTAGGACAAAAGTGGCTAGGATCAAAGAAGGTGAGTAGACTCGAGAAGAATCTATGGGTGGTCTCGAAACGTCAAGTTGAAATAAAAAATGAAAAACGTGGGAATCTCGTCGTGTCTATGGGGGAAAAATAAGAAACGTTCACAAACCGCAAAAACTCGAGCGCGGATCCAAAGGACCCAAAACAGGCCCCCCCCCAAAAAAAAAAGGGGGGAAAACAAAAACATAGGATTGATGTGGGAAAGACGGTGAGCGAAAGATGTCTTGAAGGCACAAGAAAAAAAAGAAGGGGAAGAATGAATTGATGGGAAATTGTGTCTGAGAATACGCCTAAAAGGGAGGCCACGCGTACGGTTTGGGGAAAAAAAAAACCAGCACACCGATGAACAAAAGAAAAAAACACGAGGTACCCTGGAGCCAACTAAAAAAACAAGGGTATAAGGCGCGGAACCAAGCTGGGGGACTAAACCGAAAAACTTAGAGGAGAAAAGGAGAATTTAAAACCTGGGTTCGCCCGCTATTAAAGGTGGAGGGATTTCCCGGGTGTCGACCGTGGGACGTTCTCGCTGACTGGGGATAAATAAAAAAGTTCCGTGTTGCCGCTCACTCTAAACAAACAGTTGGCAAATAATTTATACCGTCTTTTTTAGGCAACAGGGAGAACAGTAGAAAAAAGAAGGGACTATTTTGTGGCCTGTGCGCTTGGGTATAGGGCCGGAGCGCTGCTCGAGCAGGACCAAGAAACGGAGAGACGCGCCAGATTTACAAACTGTTGAAGCTGGACTTCAAAACCAATACGATCTGTCTTTAAAAAAAGTACAATAGATCGCTTTCAAGAGATCACTCGATCAAGAGACCAAACGGCTGTCATAGCAGCCAAGAAGACCCAAAGGAAAGTTCTTGGCTGAAATGAGGGGTGAGAATTTTCCGAGTGGAAAGGACGTGATGGAGCCTGAGAAAAGGCAGGGGAAGTCGGGCAAAAGAGCAGAAATGGAAACCTTCTGGAGGGTGTGAACCTTCTCCTCCGGCCGGGGGGCGGAAGGCATGTTAGGTAACCACGGAGGAGGGGGAAAAGCAAAGAACAGAAAGCCTTGCGGTTCTCGGAGAGGAAGCCCGCAAGGGGTGGATGATTGTGCAAAAAAAAAGGGACGGACATCTATCGGAAGTGTAGCAACTAACAGAGGACCAGCGAGGGGAAATTAAAGGAAAAAAAAAACGCTAACAAGAAGGAGACAGACCGATACGGGCCGCCGCCCCTGGAAGATTGGAGCCTTCACCTTTCTCCCTAACCGAGGACAAACATAATCTTCTCCACACTCTCACTCGCAAACAGCCAACATGAAAGTGGAAAAAACGTAAAACAAGCACGAAGGGACAGATCAGTCAAAAAGGAAAGTCATTGTCGGTGGGAAAAAAAACTGTCCGCCGTCAATACCAAGAAAATAATAGAGCCAGCCCACATACGAACTTCTGTGCTTCATGGGTGGTCTTGGCCGCCGGCCTCGCCAAGCGACGCAGACCAGGGTTATAAACCAGAAGAAAAAAACATCAGCGCAACCATACGCCCGTTCCCGGCGAAAGACAAATGTGCAACGTGACAAGAAAACAAATAAATAAAAGGAATCAAACGTATACCAACAACGTAAAGGGAAAACTCGAGGCGAGCAATGGGGGCGCATCGCAGTCGCAAAGAGAAAAGACCAAATCCATGCCGCAAAAATAAACATATGGGGGTCTTCGAAGGTTCCAGAATGGAGAAAAAGACCAGCAAGAAAATCGAGAGGAAAATCAACGCTCGCGCCGGCTTCAAAAGGGGAGGGGGAATGCCGTTGCCAATCAAAGGAAAAGAAACGTGGATAGTGGAAACGCGGAAATCACGAAAAACGATGAGTTGCAGTGGCCGGGAGGGGGAGATCATACGCCATTTTCATACCATACGCGAACTGCGGGGGTGTTGAAAAGGGCGAGCGGGAGAAAGGGAAGGGGGGGACTACGCATCGACGGAAGAAAGAAAAAGCCAGAAGAGAGATAAAAAATCCGCCCCCTCGAACAAGCCAGCAAAAGGAGGCGGAAAATTCTTGAGAGGCGACTTGGAAAAAAGGGGTACACGTCCCCCAACCGTCAGGGAAAAAAACTTTGCCGCCGCCCGGGAACGTCAGACCTGTGATGTAATCGGGGCGGTCCAGATCTTTTAAAAGGGGAACTAAAAATCGGATAAAAACGCACAAGGAGGACCGCCAATACCGAACAAGGAAAAGCGGCCAAACCGAAAAGGAGTCAAAGCAACTCCAAGTAATTGAGGAATGATAAGCCACAGGAAAGCCCGGTAAAAAAAAAAAGTAGGGATCTTCCTCACAAAGAAAATAAAAGGGGAGGACCCTCGAATCAAAAACAAGAAAGAAAAAACTAGAGATTTACGAAAGAAAAGGGAGGAAAAAAAATATGGGGGAGAAATCCACTAGAAAACCCCTGGCGGCCCGTACAGTTAATCCAAAACCTATTCATTACGCAAGAAGCAACGACGAAAACCGTGAATAATGGGAAAAATAATCCACTCAACGACCACTGGACTGAGTGCAAAGCGCGGGGCAGTTCCTCCAGGTTGCGGCAAAGAATGTGCAGAGGGGGGAAGAGACAAAGAGAACCGACGCCCACACACAAGGACCAGTTGGCAAAAAGTGCCTCTCCTCTGAGCTCAGGAAGTTCAAAAGTATTAAGACGGTTGCTCCATTACCGCCGAAACAGATACAAAAAAAAGCCAAAAAACACTGGTACTCATTCGCGATCAAAACAGGGATGCGACGCCGAGGTGCACAGGAAAGAAAGCCACCGAGAACATTCCGTAGGAGAAAGGGCGGTTTACGCCGAGGGGGGACCAAGAGGACCAGATGAATTCCAGGGGGGAGAAATTCACGTCAACCGGGGGGGGTCGCAGCGAGCCAAAGGGGGAAACACACCATCCAACACCAAACCAAAATGGGTCAGAAGGAAAAAAAAAAAAAAAAACAAAAAAAAACACAAAAAGAAGAGGGGGGCGGTCTTTGGGAGTGGAAAAAAGAAAAGGGAAAAAGTCCTATGCTTGACGAAGGCCAAGCTTAAATCTGGTGGACAGAAACAGGCCAAGTATCGTATCTCATTCACCTCCACAAATGGGGAACCAGAAACAGCGTACGAAGGAGGGACGCTCCCGAGAAAAAAAAGGGCGAACGTAGAGTACTAACTAAAAAAAACCGACAAAAAAACGCAACTGACTAAATCAAAACACTTGACAGACGCCTTTCTTAAAGGTCAGGCGTGCAGCCAAAGTCGCTGCACGATGTCAAGGGAATGGAGGTGCTGGCCATGGAAAAAAAAAACCACGCTCCCGACCAAAACGTGAGAGTCGCGAGTCGAGAATCGAGAATTTCTGTGGGCAGGAAGAAAGGGCTCACTTCGTCTCCAGCCTCACTATCGGGAGAATAAACCAATCGCCGCGCCGCAGGGAAAACAAAGTACTTGTCCACGTCCGGAAAAAAAAACTTTCTCCCGCCCTCAACGGCTAATCTCAGAGAGAACCATAAGGTGGGGACGTTTCCCCAAACATCTCGAAAACGGGGAAAGGAGAGATTGTTGGAACGGAAAGGAAAAATGGCTGGGGTGATCGAGTCGGGCCTTGAAAAAGATCGTATAAGTTATGGCGGATAAAGACGGGGGGAAAATGAAAGGGGGGCGCAATTTTATTGTTAACGCGCCGACGTGTGGGTTGTGCGCATGATCAGCGACTGTGAGCCTGGGGAAAAAAAACTCAGGCAAACAAAAAAAACCAATCCAGCGACTGGAACTAACGAGAAACAGTGGGGGAGGAGTTATTGGTGCCTTGTTCAGGAAAGCCACGGAACGGACCAGGTTCAGCGTTCGGGGGAAAGCACGAAAGGACACAAGGCGCTTCCAGGGGACTCGTTGATCTTTATTCGGTTGGGGCACTGTCCTGCTGGGTCTTAAACTCGCAGTTTCACACATCGGCCTCAAAGGACCGGAGTTCGAGAAAAGAATTCAAGGAAAGACGTTTTCTGGTGCCAAGATTTCCGGGGCGAATGCTGCTTCTATGGGGAGGGCAATGTAGGCTCGGGAGTGAATTCAGTGGGAGAAACAGTGGATTTTTTCAATCGCGGCGAACCGCAAGAGCCACGCAGGGGGGATTCTCTTCCGCGCACAAAGGGAAGGTTTTTGGGGGTGTGTGATGTCGGGGGGAGGGAGGGGTGGGCTCGGGGGGCGGGACCGTTGAAATCGCTTCAACACTGGGTGGAAAGAAAATTTTGAATGGGTAAAGAGGACATGTCGTCTGAAAAGCTATCTCTGAAAATGAAGGTGATGCGGGGCTTGGACATCATTGCCGTGTAGGATCGGAGGAAAACTTGGGAAAATTCTGATCGGCGCCTGAGGAAGGGGCTTGTGGGGCTCAGGGGGGGAGAAAAGTTTTGCGGCGGTACTGTCAAAGCAAGTATTGGAAGAGCGGCACGTTGGGAACTGGCAGAGGCGGAGTGGGCTTCGGCGGCTATTGTGAGTCACGCGAAAAAAGGGAAGTGGGGGGACTGAAGCCCGGAATGGCGCAAGAGAACGCTCAGTGTGCGTGGAGGGGATTCTCCATGTTTTGTAAAAAGTTTCGGATTAGGCGCGCGAGTAATGGGAGAATCATGCGGCGCGGTGCGGCAGGGTTTTTCCAGAAATTTGGATGGAGGCACTCTCGGGAGAGAAGGAGAGATGGCAAACAAAACGTTGCAAACGATTTCCCTCCAGGGTTAGGAGTCAGCGGTAGCCTGCGGCCACTTGGGGCAGGGGAAGGCGGGGGTGGCCCGGAAGGAACCCCTACGATTTTGTTTTCAAAAAAAAACCGCCCGTGGCAGTCCTGTCTGATGGGACCTCTGGTAGGAATTGGAGTTAGAGGGGGGCTTCGTCTGGTTAAGGTGAAGGAAGTCGTGAAAAGATTTGTTTCGGAGGGGGCTTCAGCGAGGATTTTTGAGAAAAAAAAAGGGCCGCGTACCCTGCTTACCCCATCATGAAAATAAACGGCGGAATAGAACCGATAGGCGTCTCTTGCGCGGTGGGCCCTAAGGGGACTGGGGTGAAAAAAACCTCGTTGGGTGGAAAAAATTAGCAGAGCCGCAGAATAATCCGAAACTCGTTTGCTCGGGAGAGCTGGTGGGGTCGTTGAGGTATTGAGTAGGGCAGGAGGGGCTTTACTGCGTTCGCGACTGCATCGAAGGGGAGAACAATCGCGGACAAAGGTCGTCGTATTGCCCTGGGGGTCGATGGAAAAGAAAAAAAAACCACGCACGGAACTCCTTATATGTAAAGCTAAGGCTTTCCAATATGCCAGCGAGGGGGGGTTTTCAAATTGAAGAGGAGGGAGAAGAAATTTCTGACGAAGGAATTCAAGAGTGAGTGACGGCTGATGTAAAGCTCCGGGGAATCGGTTGTAGTGTTGGACGGCAGGATTTGGGGGGGGGATTGCTTTTTCGAGGGAAAAATGGGGCGGCAAGACTGAGCCATAGGAGCCCTACCTTGTGAGGGGGGTGGGGGGGGGCCAGGTGGCATATCTGTTTGCGCAGGCGCTCACGAGACAAGGGGATTGGAACCGCCCGGGGGGGAAGTGTGGTTTTGCTGGATGAAAAAAGCCGTTTTAAAACACTGAAAGTATTAGCTGAAGTGAAGATAGCCGAAAACTTCAGAAAACGGTTATCGGATGGATGAGCGGGGAGAGTTTATGAGCTTCCCATCACCAAAACAGACTTTAAACACCGACTGGAAACGACCGGGTTGGTAGATCGGTGCTTCTCGAAGGGGGGTTTCCAGTGGGTTCAAACACGTTTGCAAGAAGGTGAGGGACGGGGAAAGGGCTGCTTGCTGTGGGGAAGAGGGCGTGGCCGCGGTCTAAGGAAGGAAGGGCGCACAAAAGAAAATCCGTTGCGCCGGCAGGAAAAAAAAAAAAAAGTAAGCCGATTGTCGTCGCAGAGGGATGGTTTGGGTTCGGGGCAAGGGGGGGACAAGAGGACAGCACTTCGTTGACTTCCGACATAAAGAAGGGCTCGCCCGACACTCAAAAGGAAGGACAAGAATCACCGAATCGGGAGCGGGAAAAAAAAACACGCGGATATTGCCTCGATGTTCGTGTTTAGCGGTTGAAAAGAAGCCTTATGCGACGAGGGAACACAATGCGAGGCTGGTATGGTTGCACGGAATGGTGCCTACTTCCAAGCGGCACGGAGGTCTTCACTAAGTAAGCCCAGCCTGGAATCAAAAATCACAAGAAAAAAGTCTTTGTTGTTGGGAAAGAAAGGACAGCCATAGGAAAGAAGTGTAACGGGGGGGAAAAGGCCGATCTATTTACTTGTCGAAAGAAAGAGAGCGTGCGGTGAAAGGGGGTTACAAGAGGAAAAAAACGGGAAACGGCGCGGGAGAAGCGTCCGGAAAAATATGAGGGGGGCACACCCGCCGAAAAACTCGGGCTACCCGAAAACCCAGTCGAAGGGTCCCAAAAAACCTTTAATTTTTCGTTTTGGGAGGGAGAGGCAAAGAACATGGATGGGAGACCACGAAATATGAAGTATTGGTGAAAAATTTGGGGGGCTGCTCGCGCGGACGCCGGCAATGAGAGATAAAGCCCCCGAACTCGATAAAAAAGAACCCAAAGGAAATCCCGCTGGAGCCACTAAACAACCAGTTAACGGTCTAAAACAGGGCTGGGAC
>Ga0179593_1308515_pt1 | contig 12397 bp, 15 predicted proteins | sample CZODoug2_1_08_16_FD_185931 | JGI IMG/M metagenome (GOLD analysis project Ga0179593, IMG submission 185931) | Vadose zone soil fungal communities from Angelo Coast Range Reserve, California, USA - CZODoug2_1_08_16fungal (PacBio error correction) | ecosystem: Environmental > Terrestrial > Soil >...
TATGCAGGGGGAAGGGGCTGTGGGACAAAGCGGAGAGAATAGTTTCTCTCAGGGCGAATGGTAGGTTGGATAGTAGGGACCATGGGTGAACGTGGAAGCCACGCTTTCCTCAAAGGGGGCGGCCTTGTGTTACGAAAAGCGGGTGGGGGGACTGGATCTCGCTCTAGTAGAGGTCGGGGGGCCGGAGGGAAGCTGTGCACTCATAGTACTCAGGCTAGGGAGGCCGCGTCTCGGACCGGGATAAAAATATGGAGAAAGCTTTCCGAGGGGGGGTGAGGTGATCAACTTGTGAAAGCTGAAGGGGACATCTGGTCGACCGCATCCGCGGCCTGGCGGGGAACAGACGGTAGCCGGGCTTTTATGTTGGAGGGGAACTGTAAACACGAGGGTCGTAGGGCACGACACCAACGTCCGTCTGGGTAACGGAAAACGCGCGCTTCAAGGCGAAACAGCGCCAAAAATGAGAAGGATAGGGGAGTGGATCAGGGGTTAAAAAAAAACTGCTCCTTGAGAGGGAGGACGTGACAAAAAATAACTAGGGGGCTCTCGCGTCCGCCACTGCCTGGTTGGAGGCTTTCAAGCCGAAAAAGAGCGGAACGGAAAGGAGTCGAAAGGGCCTTATCCTCGGGAAAGGGAGGGAACGAAAGGGCTCGACCACTGGCGGAGCTCAACGGGGGGTTGCGTGGGGAACTAGAGCGGACATCTGCTGTCTCGTAATCGATTGCTAAGTGCCTTAGCCTCAGAATACGAGCCAACCTGAACGAGCCGTTGAAAAACGCGGGTCCTAGAATGGAGAGCACTGGCATGGCCTGCTGCGCGGCCTGGGGGACACTACGTCCGTGGTCCCGGAAGAAGAACGTTTGAAGAACGCATGGAGAACTCCCTGAAGAGGCGTAACGGGGTGGCTGCCATCATGCCACGCGGGTCGATAAAAGGGGATTCGGAACCCGTGGCATCAGTAAAGTAGCAGTTAGGAAAATCAATTCGAGGGACGAGTCCTAGCGGCGGAGTGGATTATTGTCCGGGAACTCGATAAGGGAAGGGCAAACAGGACTAATTCCGAAGGGAAATCCCAAAAGGGCCGATCGGGATTCAAGTACATCGTATAAAAAAAATAGACGGGAGAATCGTGGTGGTCCGAGAAAAACATGGGGGAAAATCAGAGGGTGGATCGAAAAAATGAGTATGTTCTGGGGAAGTACCTATTGTGACCTTTCAGGGCGGTAATAGGAGACAGGACCTCGCATTGGGAACGGGAATCGTCTGGTTGGGGAGCACAGACTGCGATTCAATTGGGGACCAAAGTCAGGTCTTGTTGGGGGACGGCTTGGGAGTCGGGAACAACCTGGGATTCGTCATAGTGGGTCCCAAAACAAATCGCCCGAAGAGGTGGCCTCGTAGAGCGAGAAAAGTGGGAGGAGGCGGCCGAATGGCGAAAAGATTAGCATTTGAGAGCGCCGGCAATCACTGGTTCTGCAAGCCGGCCGCATGGGGGGGAGGGGCAAATGCGGTCGACATCGCACGGGGAGGCGGGTGCGTGAAGAGACGCTTGAAACATCAGGTAACCTCGAGAAGCCCTCAAAAAAGGGCCGAAAATACAACAAGGAAAAAGGGGGGAGGGGGAGTGTCAGGGTTCACTATTAGGAAGCGTCAGCTCTATAAAAAAACAAAAACTTGGATAGGAAGATAGAGATCTCTTGGAAAGCCTTTATTCCAATGAAAGAAAAACCTGAAACACGGAAATCCTTTGGTAAGGTGGTATGTTTACGAGGTTCGCTGGTTGGGAGGAGGGGGAGGGGAAAATAGCTCGAGGCTAACGGGGGCAGTTAATGAAAAGAACGGGGTCGAACCAACGGAGAGAAGGGCACGACAAAAAGTTCGTGCACGGATTGATAAACATAGAGTGTGGGACGTCGTTCTAATCCAACAAGGGGACCTGCAAAACAGCCGAAGGGAGGGCGTCCCATGGGTGAGTGGACCTAACCCGTGGGCGATAGTTGATGTTCTGGTCCCCTAGGGGGCCTCGAGTCACTGTGCTGGTCCAGATCAAGCATTTTGAAAAACCAAAATGGACGGGAACCAAGGCAGGAAACAAACGCCGAATAAGGGACCGGGACATCCATGGTCTAGGGGTGAACTGCTGGGACATATGAACTAGTTCCCGGGCCCTAACAGGAAGGGTAACGCAGAATCGGAGCGTCGGGGGGAGGAGCCTTCCCGTGCCAGTGAGACTGGAGCAGGAAGTCATAGACGATGTGCAGTGAAAAAAAAAGCGATAGGGAATGGTGCGACGGGCTTTCCTTCGGCAGAGGTCGGGGGGTGGACACAGTCGGCCGGAGCAGAGGAAGGAAGATCAGACTGCATCAGTCGGGAAAGAAGGGACAGGCGCAGGGCCCTTAGCTTACACAGGGTCTGAAGTACTTCGGAGCGAGGGAAGGGCAACTGAGACTTGGATAAGGGGTGAGAGCAAGGGAGGAAGAAAGGAGAGGCCGAGATCCATTGGGCCGGGGAAGGAGCGTCGCCCAGAAAGGTATCGGGGGCCTAAGTGACGAGCGAAGAGGCAACGGCGGTTGTTGCGATCACGGAGGAAAGGCGCAGTAATCAGAAGACGGCGCAAGAGGAATGACGGGGAGACGAGAGCCTATTAGCGAACAGGGCAACCGTGGGACCGCATCCGCATGACGGCGAGAGAGGGAGTGGAAATTCTCTCTGCGATGAAGAGGTGGAAGACGCGAATAGGGCGCGCGAATTTCGAATACACGAAAAGCAATCATCGGCCAACAAGGAAATTGTCATCCTCCGAGGGGAACCAAAAAAATTAGGGGGTAAGGTCCACCTTCGAAGGGGAGAATCTTCGAGTCAGAACGAGCAACTCGAGCGAAGCGCAACAGGGGTGAGCTGAGGAGGGGGGGATGAAAAGAGAAAGATGGCGGCCGTTTCCTCTAGGTCAAGGGGACCTTCGTCGAGTGACGAGGTGTAGGTCAGCTCGCCACATCCGGCATTATAGTAAATGGGAACTGACCATGAAGCGCGAGAGGAACATACGATATGTCAGGAAGGTGCAAACCGCAATAACCGGGAAAACAGAGGGACGAATATTACAGGGAGAGGGACAGGGGGATCCATCGTGGGACGAGGAGGGCGAGCGAGGTGTCTATCGAGCGAGAGAGAAAAGTAAAAGTGTGAGCGAAAGGTGATTGGATCGCAGAATGAGCAGTCGCTACGGGAGGGGGGACCCTACGGGAAACCCTGGCCGGAGCCCCTCAGGGCAAAGGAAGGTGCTAAAAAAAGAAGACAGGAAAGTCTGTCGCCCGTACGGACGTTTTTCCAATTTCGAGAAGAGAGAGCGGATCTGTCTTAGAATCAGGGGTCATCGCGGAGACTGGCTTTTGGGGGGGGGGTCCGGAGAGGGGTGGAAACGGTTCCACACCGAGGGTGGTGCAGTGGGAAAAGAGAGACTTGTTCCGGATCACAAACTGGACCACACGCAAAGAAAGGGGAGAAAGGGGAGAATTAGGGGGGGGGGTGGCCCGAGATGCCGGCGGGTCCAATAAAAGACCTGTGGGTGTTACTCGGGGAACATTCAGAGACTTTCAGGGGTTGGGTTGGGAAAATTGGTGAGCTCAGCAGGGAAGACCGACCACGGGGACAAACAGGGAGGATGACGAGGTCTAAGGATAGGAAAATCCGAATCATCATCAGAAAAAGGGTACCGCGAGCGCTAAAGCATCCCAGCAAAGTGACGAATAACTGGGTAGCCTTCAGGGATCTCGGGGCAGGACGTACTATACGGCCATCGGGAACTATGGACACACGGAAATGGGGAGGGGTCGTCAACAGCAGGGAACAAAAAGGATGGGAAAGTATATAGAATAAGGGTTTTAACGGTGTCGTCTCGGTTTTAGGGGTCATAGGGTGATACTCGAGAAAGCAGACGTACCAGGATTCCTCTTCTTAGTCGGCTTTTTCTGTACCACCCCACTGCGTCATTAGGGCGCGAGAAAGGGACTATAATTATGAAAAAATTTGGCTTTGTTTATGCAGCTAGCACAGAAGGGGTAGGGGAAAAGTCTTTTGGACGTGAAAATAGGAGAGCAAGAGCTGAGGCCGGGGGGGGAGGGAAGAAGGGGGAATGGGGGGGAGGGGGGGGGGGGAGGGGCAACTTGCAAACAAACCCATCCAAGTAGAGGGAAGGCCAGTTGCACCAGTATACCGGGAAGAAATACGGGCAGAAAGACGGCCAATCTAAAAATGCCACAACAGGGACCTCTTAAAGAGGGAAAGGGCCACTGGGCCGGGCACTATGACAGGGCACGGAAATCCCTCGGTCCAAACTAAGGGTGGCAACCTGGTTGCCAGATTGACCAAAAGGGGAAGAAGATCGCTTCCCGGTCGAAGAGAGTCAGCTAAAGCTCGATCAGAGAGAAAGCTTGGAAAAAAAGACAAGGGACGTGACTCATTCCTGATGTTGAAGATGGAGGCTGGGTCAAGAAGTCGGAGTCAGAAACGATTCCACATCTGAAGTGGGTGAAAGCCGGGGAGTAGGGTGCTCTAGAGACCCTCAGTAGGGCCATTTTTTCTTCAGAACGGAGGCGCGGGGGATAACAGCTCCCGCCCCCCCGCAACAAGTCGATCAGTAGGGCGGTCACTCGGGATTCGGTTCCCGATGTGAACATACGTGACAAAAAGAAGTAGAATTGGTTTTGTTGCGGCAATTTCGTTCCTGAGAAGGGCATAGGAGCGGGAGGCAGAACTCCGACCGGGAATTTAACTAGTCGCCGGGCGGTCTGGGTGCGATGCACGTCCCATCGGGGAGGCAAAAACCGGCGAATAGAAAGAGAAGGGTAGAAAACCGGCGCCGATCGGACGTCACAAAAAAAGAGACAAAAGGGGGGGGGGTACTCCGTCAGGGGTGAACATTTGTAAAAAAAGTCCGATGGCCGGCGATGGCAGACTACGAAAAACTTGGGTGTCGCTCGCAGTCGCAAAGAAGGGTGGAGCGGCATGCACCTCAGAGGGAATCTGCGAAGGGCCGAAAGCATACGCACAGCGGCAATGGGAAGGGAAAGAGAAGAGAGGGCCCGCTTGCTACCAACAGTATAGGTCCAGGGAGCTGGAAAAGAGGATCGGGTCTCCGGAAAGACTATGCTCCTAGTATGGCGGTCCGAAAAAAAACGAACCGACCTGTACGGAAACAGCGAGAGGCGGGTCGAGGGGCTATAACGGAAAAAAGACTAGCGAAAACTACTCTTCAGCTTCCAGAGACGGGGGGAGCTCGGAATCGAAATTGGCCTTAACTCCCCGGGAGTTAAGAGTACCGGGGGGTGTCCGATCCTCAGGGCGAAGAAATGGTGGAGGTTTCCCCATTTACACTTCCGCGAAAAAAAAAATAGCAGCGCCGTGACATGCTGGCTCCAGATCCGATCTTCAGTTAGATGATGCGCCGGAGAATAAGGAATATAACCCGACATCGGGTATCCCTAGCGACCGGAGAAAGCGCTTCAACTTCGGAGAGAGTAGGAAAGCCTTAAGAGTGCAAACCTTTTACTGCTCTCGTAGCGCTTAGGGCGGAAATCGGTTGGGGATTTTTCGGGTAAGGGGAAAGAAGTACCTACTCCGGCCTTGAGCCGAAATGGAGTTACGAACATCATGAAACCCTTGGGGGTCAACCGAATGCGTTTTTTGCAACCTGCTTGGGGGAAGAGGGAGCAAAGTGGGCAGCTTTGGCGAAACATCCAAGATCCAGGTGTCCTAGTCAGAACGTGGGTCGTTTCGTGCGATCAGAAATGAATGCCATTGGAAAGCAAATCCGCCAACGTGCAGGTTTCGTACAAGCCGGCTTCCATTGTGTGCGGGACCGTGAGACAGCGAAAGGGTAGTGTCTCTGCAGTCTCTACATCTCAATGGGGAAGAAAGGTAGAACGAGAAGCCCAACACTAGTCGGACAGATGGCACCTACCAAAGAAAGCTGTGATCAGGGAAAAAAAAAAAGGGGGGGGGTAAGGTTCACGAGACCTCTCCTTCTTCAAAGGCGTCCGATTCAGAAAAAAAACCGAAAGGAGAGGAAGGATCTCTTGCATGAAACACCTGAGAGGCCTTGAACTGACAACAAAATCAAAAAAGTGGGCATGGGGGTAGGGTTTATCTGCCGGGTGTGGCGTGTCTCTAGCTACTGACAAAGAGGGGAGTTAGTAATCACTCCCATCACCGCGATTGTGGGAAATACCGCAACATGGAGGCGGGTACAGGTAGCCGTCGATGGTCTCCCAGGAAGCCGCAGTCATCCCGCCGCTAAAACTCAGCAGGTCAGCTGGAGGACTATTTGTAGGGTGGAACGACCTGACTTCAAACATTGGTGGTTACCCCGAGAACCAATGATTGGCGAGAACTAATGGAAAGTTGTGCGTCAAGAGGCTGGGTCAGGGCGAATACTTTAGGCAAGGCCGCAGTCGGGACTTACCGAGACTGAACCCCGGGATCACCGAAAGTAACCCTCAGAAATGAGCCATACTCGGGTCTCCTTTCCGCTTTCACATGTATCGGAGGACACCGGACAGACTAAAGATTGGAAATTTAGAAGAAGGAGAGGTTGCTCGTGTTCCAGTCCTAAGGTTGAACGGTTCGAATGGATGGCCGACAGTACACAGATAAACATACGGAAAAAGAATGCAGGGAGCGAATCCGAGGTGAGCGGAATCCCGGTGTGAGGCGGGAGAAGTTGGAGAGAGGTCCGCAACGGTAAAGAATCTTAATTACTAGGAAAGCCCTCTCCGGAAAAGGCGGGAAGGAGAACGAGGTGAAGCTCCTGGGCCAAAGGAAGGTAGGGAAGCGAATTGGCGAGGATAAGTCAACAGATCTGTGAACTTCGGGGGAGAGGCGTCTCGTATGCAGACCATACGGCGCAATACGATGACGGAGGAACTATAACGGGTTACAAGAGGATCGGAACGGGCAAACCGTTGTCTCTCGAATCGACGGAGCATGTCGGGACCTTATGGGGCTTGCTTTAATCGAACTGGAGAGGGGGAAAGGGCATATCTATCGGAGCTAAGGCATGCGACCGCGAGCTGACCACGGACGTTCTGTAACTTGTCAGAACCGGGTCGCCTAGAAAGAGTCGAAAAGTTCTTAAAATCCCACTCGAATCGCGCGAAGAAAAAATCTGGTGGCGATGAAATCTTTTCCTGCGGAGAAGGGACTCTCGGGTCTGGCGCGCCACTAAAGACACCAGAAGAACGAGTCAAATTAGACCTAGTGGAAAGAGCGTAGCGGCCAGATGTCAGGCCATAAGCAGATTCCTGTAATCCAAATCGCAGAACAGAAAAAAGGCCCCAGGGGATAGAGAATCAAGAGCAAGGGTCTCGTCCCTCTATAGGAAGACAGGTACTACAGCGCGAAGATGAGGGAGAAAGTTACCAGTCGGGAACAGGAACCGAATCTGGGAGATACACTCTGAAGGAAAGTCACCCCCTTCAGGGCTCGACACTTCTCTTGGCCTTCCAGAAGTGTCTTGGCAAGTGTCTCACCCCTGAGACATCCTTCCTGACGGCTCTACTCCGGTAGCGGTTTTTCAAGACTCGATCCCGCCGAGAGGACTCGTATGCTCCTATCAAGAGCTCTAATAAATCTGGTTGAGCATGATCGGTTTACCGGTGGCCAAAGAGGGGAGGTGCCGAGGAAGGTTTGCCGGACAGCTCGAAGAAGGGCCAGAAAAGACCTTCCGATTAATAGATTGGTGGGTTTGCCGATGGGGGGGGAACGTGTTAGAGCCAAGGCTGCGGCACTTAATATGGGGGGGACTCTGTGAAAACTACCTGGGGGTGGGGGGAGGGGGCAGGGGGTATTCCTTTGGCAAAGACAGAAAAGCCCGCAGGGGAATGCCTGAAAAACCTGGATGAGACGGCTGGCGAAGGATGAAAGTCAGACAGAAAAAAGCATGCGTATATCTATCCTGGTTTCGGGGGCGGTTCGACGAAGAAGCAGAAAAAAACACCGAACCGATGGAGTGTTCGGGCAGCTTCGAAGAAGAAAAACAGAGAGGAACATAACCGCCGAACCGGCAACCAAGGAACGACTCTAACAAACTGGAAAGGGGGAAAAGAGAGAAGAAGTAATTTTTCACTTCGAGTGATCGGGAGGGGGTCTTCCAGTTAGCACCTATGCAAGAGAGCTTAGAGATTTTTGCTTTCTGCGGCGCAGCTCGAACAGAAAACTAGCATGATGGATAGTTTGTAAATGTCAACCGACGTCGCAAGCGAACATAAATGTACTTTTCTAAGAGGGGAGATGCAAGAAATGAGCTGGAAGAAAATTGAAAAACAACCGGGCAAAAGTATAGTGATGAGATCCCGCTTTACAGGAACGAGTTTAACAAGGTCTTAGAGGAAAAACGGAACACTCGGAAAAAAAACCTAGTAGGTTAAAAAAAAAAAACTAGAGAGCAAGTCCATAACGTAAAGACATGGTATACAGTGGCACAGTCCTGCCCAACGGTTCAAAGACCGATGGGTTAAAAAAAAAAAGGGTTTGGTCATACAGATCCAGGAAAAAAAAAGATAGCGCGGAAAGGACAGCGGCTACTCTCTCGCCTCGTATTACCTGTTCCCAAAAAAGACTGAAAAGTTTCGTCAGGAGGCCTGAGGGTTGGCCGTGCGAGATCCGGCACCCGGGGACGGATTACTAACGACGTCGCAGTGACGTGGGTTACGCCTAGTGTCCGGACTCCTCACGCCCGGGGTCTCCCTGGCGGCTTGGCGCGCAAAGGCGATAGCTTATCGTTGACTGACTCATAGTCGCGGCCGAGAGCACAGGGGGGAGTCAACTCAGGTTCTAGGTTGCGGGGGATGCCTGGGAGGGAGACGGCGTTCCTTGACTTCATCTCGCGCTCACCTGGCGGAATGTGCGAAACCTGTCGCATTGGAGGAAGGGGGTGTGGTTAGAAGAAGTTCAACTCGTATTCCACGACCTCGGTCCTGGAAATGCTTTAAGTGGCTAGGAGGACATCGGCGCTGTGGTATGTGGGTCTCATTAAGAGCTTGCCCCGCAGATGTGGATGTTCGGGGGGTTCTCCTTCTAGGTGGGTGGGTGCGGGGGCGCTTTTCGAGGGGGAGGGTCGTTTTGAGGAACTGGGGGGGTGGGGCACCATATTTTTAGCGACGGGGCCAGGACAGGACGGGCGGTAGCTCGGACCAGCCAGTGTTGTCGGGATTCAGCCGGGAAGCTTCACCGTACGCGAAATGGACTGTGAGGAAAAGCGTCTTTCGCCGCGACGAGGAAAGCATGGCTCGAGCGGAGGGCGGAAGGGGCCGAACAACGGGGTGCTAAAAAAAAGCGGAGGAAATTTCGCGGGTCCGCCTTAGCTCTGGACCTCTTGATTACTTCTGACGCCTCGATCCTACCCGTAACCGCAACACTTGAAAACATCTTGCTATCGGATAAGTTCGGTAGTGCTCAACGGGCATGAAAGAGACGCAGGAAACAGGCCACGCCTGGATAAGGGAATCCGCGGTCGGTGAAGGGGACTCGATACGCCAGGAGTCCCGGTCAGATTTCGGACAGTCCTGTTTCAGGGGAATCTGATCTGAAGAGACGCCGAGTCGGTACCCAGACATAAGAAGAAAGCAAATAAAAGGCCCCATCTCCTTCATTCTGAAGGAAAAAGAGCGGGAAGGGAGATGCTTCTCGGGATCGCGAGACTTCAGAGGACGCTAGGAAAGCAAGAGAAAAACAGTTTATCGATTAACATTTAAATCGATCTTCAGGGGGGCAGATATGTCGGTACGGTGACTGCTACCTTGCAGGAATGGAGTGAAGTTTTCTTTAAGGATGAAGCTTAGTCCCTATGACGGACCAACGAGGTGGAAGTGACGCCTTCCTATGTGACGAGTCACGCAACTAAAAAAGTACAGTGTGACTGGGGTGTGGGGCACCTGAAGGTGGAGAACAGACATTTAGGCAGGGGTCATAGGTGGTCAAGAACAAATATGATACCCGGGAGAGAGGTCATACTAGGGGGGGGGTCAACTGGCGGCAGAATGTAGGAAAAAGAGCTTACTTGGGGATGAGCGCGGCATCGAGGTGTGTATAAGACATGGTGGAGGGACATCGGGAACAATACTCCTTGGAGGGCGATGCGTCGGACTACACACCTGGGAATCAGGTATCCGACGCCGAAACACAGAGCCGGGGAAAAGAGGGAAACCAACAAATGCAACTTAGTTGAGATTAAACAGTTTGTGAAGTTTCACGGAGAAATCCTGGATCCACGCCGAGAGAGCAACAAAAAACAAAGATGATTAGGAAAAGAGGAGGGAGAGGGAGAGTGCAAAAATAGAAAGGGAAGCCGTAAAAAAAATCAGAAAAAAGAACAAAAAGTAACTGCATTTTTTGAGGGGGAAATCTCCTGGTGTTAGGGGGAGGTTCAGTCTGCAGCCTTATGGAAGGAAAGGAGATTTAAAGAAACGCATGACCATACCGGTGGGAGGGGCCCGCAAGGTGCGGTCGGTAACCGCGATGACGGCTAATACAATAAGGCAGGGGGGACGAATCCGGGCCGGGAAGTCGCCAATTCTATTACCGAGAAAGGGGGCGAACGGTTCAACAGATGAAGGAAGACACTTGGGTTGGATGTGAAAACGGAGCAACATTAACAAAACCGGCAATCTGGTTCGGATTACATGCCAGCGAATAGGTACGAAGAAGGGGACAAATGTGAAAAGATGGCAGCTTAAATAATACTAAAAAGCCCGGACAGCAAACGCATTCCGCGATCGCTAAGAGGGCCATCCTTCCCAGATTTGGAACATTGGAATAGCCGGGGCACCTGGGGGACTAAGGAATCACGGTCTCGCAGTGCAGTCAGGACGATCGGAGTTGTGAAGAATCCAGCTGGGGGAAGAGTAGGGGTGAAAGATGCCGATCATAGGAAACATCGAAGGGCCAGAAACAGATCGAAAAAAAGCAAGAATGTCAGGGAGCTTTCAACGATCGGTAAGTCTCAGCCGGGGGCGCCATTCTAAGAGGTGATTTGAAGCAACTTACGAATATCGGAAATTCAAGTTGGGGGGGAACAGCAGATTGGTTCTACATGAGGGACCTAGACCGCAAGTTCAACTGGGGCTAGTCTCGGCAGAAAAAAGTATAGACGAGAAATTCGAAGAACAACGCGAAGGGCGTTGGTCGTTCCGGGAGGAATGTTGGACATACTACTGAGGCAGATATTACGATAAAACTGCTAGGCTGACTCTGCCGCTTGCCGACAAGATCACCGTTGCTACTACTCTACATCTCGTCCTATCGGGGCTTCTCTCTTGCGTCTGTCATGTCTGGAAAAGATCTCGCGGGTTGAAGCCGGGTGCACTAAATAGAAAGGAGGGGGACAAAAAGGATGGTGGACGCCGCCGAGCACCATACGTACGGTCCTTTTGCCCGTTCGAAAAAAAAAATCCAAGCTACGAAGTGATGATCCACGAATCGAACCACCAATCGGGGGGGCTCTGGGTAATCTACCGCCGCGAGGTGCAGGCTAACCAGAAGAGGAAAGGATTGGACGCCTGGGAATCACTCTCGAAGAAAGGCACAAGTAAAGAGGGACTTCCGGCTCTGGCAAAGTCAAACTAAGTGAAGGAAGCGCACGTCATCACACAGGAAAGATCAAAGGATCAGGGACTTTATCAATCGGACGCGAGGAAAGTGAACGAGCTAGATGTCCCTCAAAAAGGAACAAGGTCCCGCGGAAAGGGACGTATATACCATGGTCGTAGAAGGAGGTCCTCTTCTGTCTACCTCTTCTTCTTCCGGAGTGACGGAAAGGGCGCAGAGGAAAATAGACATCAGTCCGGGGGGGGTGATGGAGTGCGGGGAGAATCCTTCTTCATGGCCCCCCGTCTGAAAAGGCTTTTTGCCAAAGGTACGAGAAGACTCAGGATACGGGAGATTACGCTTCTCTCGTCATCGGCGCTCGAAAAGAAAAGGTGGAGGGGCTTGCTGTGCGAACCGGGAAAAAGAAAGATTGCCTTTTCAGATGTTTTTACTCATAATTGAAACTCGACCCGGCACAACCGGCTGAGCGGGCTCTCTGATTTGGGGTGGCTAAAGATCTGGTAGCGGTGGGTAATCTGTGAAACCCATGGCCCGCGGTATCTTAACCCGAGGTTCGACTCTCTACTTGCAGGGGGGGTGTTTTCCAATTGTGGTCCCAGCAGCGGGGGCAAAAAAAAAGCGATTCAAAGACATTAAAGGGAGTGGAAACGCGGCGGAAGGAGAGTCAATCCACCCAGGGGATATTTATCCATTGGGTTGGGAGTCTGGAGCTAGGAGCACAAGTCTATTTACTTTTGGAATGTCAGGAGTGAAGGAATCGAAACATCAGCCGGCCGAAAAAAATTTCAACGGAAAG
>Ga0179593_1365034_pt1 | contig 12397 bp, 16 predicted proteins | sample CZODoug2_1_08_16_FD_185931 | JGI IMG/M metagenome (GOLD analysis project Ga0179593, IMG submission 185931) | Vadose zone soil fungal communities from Angelo Coast Range Reserve, California, USA - CZODoug2_1_08_16fungal (PacBio error correction) | ecosystem: Environmental > Terrestrial > Soil >...
CTCCTGGATTGGGCAAAAAGGGCATCCTCGATCATGGACGGAGACTCTTCCCCACGACCCGGACTCCAGAACAAAAAGGGGAACGGAAGAAGGGTCCTCGTGACGTCTCACAGCAGGCCTCCGCTGGGGTGAACGGCACGAGCCTGAAAAAAGACTTCCGTTGACAAAAGGGAGATGCTCACCGTGGGGTACCGCATGTCTCGCCGGGGTTGTTTGGGGGGGGGGTGAAGTAGAGCCAAACGAGGGAACCGTCTGACAGACTCACCGGTCAAAATGATCTTGTAATTGTCCGCGCCAAAATGGAAATCGCTTCTTCTCAGGGGAGTGCACGAGCGGCTCGGAATCAAAAAAAAATCGAGGGGGAAAAACCGCAGCTTTTACGATCGATCAAAAAGGCTCTTCGGGGTAAATTCCACCGAATGGAGGGGCTAGGCAAGGTCGTAAAAGGGATGCAGTTTTTTCCATGGATTGGCGGGTTGAAACGAGAAGGACGAACAAAGACAGGACTGATCAAATAGTCCTGAGGTGCAACGCAAGCTGCGCACAGCTTAAAGCATGCAACTGTACGGTACGAGCAATGGGTCAATAAGTTCGCTGAACGGGAAAAGAGATGGGTTGGACGTCCTGAATAATTGAGATCTTAAAATGGGAGGAGGTCAACAAAGAAACCAGAACGTTTAAAGCGAATAAGGCAAAAGGAACATCGAAACCTGGTCCATCCCCAATACGCCAAAGAACGCCAGAGGAGTTCCGAGACGACGCAACGTTTGGAAAAAAGAAAATCAGGGAAGGGACATCAAAGTTGCGGGAATCAGTGTCGGCAAATCGAACACCAAGTCGGCAAGCAAGATTCTACGATGAGGCTTCTGAGATTACGCACCCGCGCATGAGTCCAACATCCTCAGGATTCACTGAACAGCCAAATGCCACACCGGCACGCAGCAGAGATCGAAATCCCGCCCCATGAATTCGAAAAAGGGCCACGAGCGCTTCATGGAGGCTGACAGGAGAGCCAAAAATGAGGAAAATCTTGGAAGCATCAAAAGCGCATGCTCCCGGGGAAGAAGTCGCGGAGGTGAAAACGTCGGGGCCTTAGGAGAGGAGGATGCCGATAGTGGCGGACGGTTGGGCGTGACTGGAAACCGTCTTAAGGACCCCCGGGGGAAATGGCTCGTCGACAGATAAGAGAAAGGATATTCGCACGGAATCATGCAAAATCGTCGGCGCCGCCGCAGGTCACCGCGATTGCAGACTTCTTGCTCCAATAGCCTTGGAAGGGGGAAGGGGGTCACTCATCTAGGGATCCGGGCAGTGCCAGAAAGGTAAGGCAGAAGTAGACTCTATATGGCGCAACATGCAACGCGGATCGAACATCTTGGACTCATTGGGAATCCCGAAAAAACAAGGGATGAATGAGGAAGCAGCCGGTACACGCCCTCGCCCTACCAAACATGTCCTGGTTGAAAAGGCGGCACTCAACCCCATCCACGTGGCACTGGACGGCAAAGTAGGGGGGGGTGATGGAGAGAAGAACGGTGTCGCCGAAAGGTGAGGGCGACGTTAACACCAGCCGCGGAGGAGGATCTGAAGGGAATAAGGAAAGAAGGCCTCCCTTGGATGTGATGATAATCACGAGCCCCCGGCCAACTCATCCAAAGCGTCCCCGAGTGGGGAAAAAAGAAGTTGATTCGTTCAAAACATCGGGGTCGGACGAGCAACCGCCGCCAGGTTGAGTCCGTGCGGCCCCTAAAGAAAGCGGAGACTCAGTTCCGGGCATACGGAGGTCAACATAAGGGGTTAAGGGAAAATCACCAAACATCCCAATGCGATGTGGCCGTCCTTGCTGAAAGAAGCAAATCAGGGGATAGGCTGGCATGGAACACCCCGGGAAAAAGGGGGGCGAATTCAATGGCGCTGTTGGGCCTCGAAAAGAAGTAGTACCGCGAGCAACGTAAAATTGCGAGCAATAAACGGGGGGCGATGGTTCAGGTGCTGCAAACCGGGGAATTTCTATTGCTGGGGGGATTGCTACACGACAGGAAGGAAGCGGATCCCAATCAATTGAAACGGGGGGGAGTCCTAATTCCTGTCGCAGAGAAGCTTGGTCCAATTATATCCGGGGGGATGTGGAATAGGACACGGAAACACCGTCTCGAGGAAGAAAAAGGCAATGTCCGCTCGTGCCGTTGAAAGGCCGCCCGTTGGAAGTTGCAGGGGGGTGGGGACCAAAATATCTTTGAGGAGACCTCGAGACGCATGCCAAAAAAGAAAAAAAATTCAAAGGCGCTAGGCATGACCGGATGCTATTGAAAAGCGCGTCAAGAGGGATTGTGGGGGGGAGCCGCTAAAAAGGACTCCATGAAGATTCGGGAAGAGACCTCTTTGGGGGAGCTAGGCAACAAGGCCACCTATTCCGGAAGGCAGAAAGCAACTCAACACAACGGCGGAGGGGAAGAGAGAGTCTCGCCGAAGAGTATAGGGCGGACCATGGGGTGTTGGGGTGACGAAAAGGGGTCCGGAGGGGTTCGTAATATGGATCGGTCCCAGCAAAAGCGGGGATTACAGCCCATATCAGTATGATCCAAACCCGCGCAAAGAAAAATTCAGGGGGAGAAGCTGTTTGGAAAAAATTGGGCCAGCGTCGAAGCCAAAACGAGCGGGGTGAGCAGGGCAAAACACTGGAAAAAGGCGGCCGAGGACTCAGCCGTCACAAACGGAACTTCGCCGAAAGATCTAGAGAGGGAAGGGGAAAAAGGGGAAACAACTCCTGCGGTTGCCAAGGAAACAAACCCGATAATGGCCCCGTGGATTTCTTCCCCCGAAAGAAGCCAGACTCGACCGTTTCCAATGGAAGGAAAGGGGAACCGGTCAGGCATGGGGAGAGGCCGCCCAAAATAGAAAGGAATCGGGCGCTTTCAGAACACGAAAAGAAGTCGGGGTATAATCTGGAAACGCAATAGGGTACGCCACGCGCTTAATGCCGAGCGGGAACGGGGGGGCAAAAGGGTCGTCCAGAAAGTTGCAGTTGACCCTTGTCCCGAGGGGGGGCGTTAAGACTGGTTGGAAAAGCGGAAAAAACACAGTGGGTTTTGGGGGGGGGGGGGGGGGTTGAGTGCGGGACCCTTTCTTCGTATTGAGAGGCCATGATTCTCAAGCTTGCTATCGAAACGGGTAATGACGCGAAGGCAAGGAAGGAGGCGGGGCAGAAAAGAGGACGAAAGAGATGGGGTTCCAAACGAATCAGCCGGCGCAGAAGTCCGTGAGGTAGGCTGCGTTCTGTCCTAACTGGGGGGGCTAGGGGAGGATCAAGAAAAGAACCGAACCCGGGCGGACGGATTTGAAGATTCCGGACTGCAGAACCGAAACGGCTGGCGGTGGGGGGGGTGAAAACCCTCGGGATCAAAAAACTGTCTGACGACCGACGTGCCCGGCAGACAAAATCCAGAAAAAAACCCGGACAGTCCAATTGGACTGCGGGGGCTGTGGCAGAGGACCCAGAGCACAACAGCTGGGGTACCGGGATTCACTTCACCAAATCAGAACGAAATGATTCCCATGCAAAAGATGAGCGGCGGCTTTGCCGCATCTCGCGAGAAAAAAGACTTGCCTCTAACTTACGGAAGGCCCTAGATTAGGCAAGAATTAAAGGGGACGATTGGAGAGGGATGGAACTATCTAACGAGCTGGACGAAGATAAGCGCTCAGATTTCCCTAAAGATGTTTCCGATTAAAAGGCATCTGGCTAGAACAGGCGCGGAAGGAAGACTGGGGAAGTAGGTCTTCACAGTAAAGCGCCTGTCAAACTAGCTGCATCAGAATTACGAGAAGATCCAGGACGCCAGAAGTGGGCGAGCCGGTTCCGCAGCCGGGAGAAAAATTGAAAACTTGGCAAGGGCTTAAAAAATGCTGGAAAAGGAGGGGGGGGTCGGATCAAAAAACCGGCCAAGAAGGGCTCAGGCGAGCGGGCTGCAAAAAGGAAATAGGGATTTCGAGCCGGCTTCGCTGCAGGTGATGCGAAGCCAATGTCCTGAAGGAAAAAATAATCTCAAACTATGGGGGCGCACAGTGAAAGAGGGGCGCAGAAGGGGATCCGAAAAAAGGGCCGAGTGGTGTTTCTGACCCGAAAGAGGCACTGCCGACAGCTGGGGGGAGGGGGAACCTCCCTTAGGGGCACCTAGAAAACTTTGAATTCCAAGAAACTATCCGCGAAATTGGGGAGGGAAACGGTCCAAGGTGAATTGGCGCGAAGACAGGCGGGGAAAAAGGGAAAAGACGGAAACCGAAAAAGAGATTTTAAAACCATTCATAAACCGAAGCCATCGAATGGAAGACAAGGAAAATCGTCGGGGTCTTTGAGAAGGAAGTTACAAAGTCACGGGAGTAGCGTCGACGAAGATTGAAGAGATTTAAGGGGTGGAGGGGCGCAGCAAGCGGCAAGCGCAGGTACTGAAACAAGGGGAATGTGGAATCGTAAAAAAAAAAACATTCAAAAAAACTGCATCTCCAGGAGCAGGGAAAAAGCTCGGAACTCCGATCGCACCAAAAACCTATTCTGCCGTAAAGGCTTAAGGAGCTTCAAGAGCGATCTAGGAGGGGGACAGAGACGATCCGCTACCATTGAAGACGATCACAATCCATCCTGGGGCGCGGGGGACAAACAAAGCTACTGGGTTGAAAAGGAGACAAAAAAAAGATGGCTCACACGTCGGCGGTTTCACCGGAGAAGGAGGTACTCGAAAAAGCAGGGCGTTCGGAAACGGCGGATTCAAGATGCCCGTACTCGTTCACAAAGATCTGAGGTGCTTCCCGAGGAAAGAAGTATGATGGGAAGGAGGCGCGTCCTGGAGGGGGGGGAAAGGGTCCATCGCTGGGCGAGAAAGGCTAGATCAAACCGCAGACATATATAGCACAACAACGTAGGAGAAGAGTCTTCCGGATTGAATCGACGGGAAGCGCATGACCACGAAGTCGATACTCTTGAAGAAAAAAAAGACTAAAAGAAAAAGCAACCGAGTCCGGAGGCGCACAGCCGACCAGATAGCGTGTTGAAAAGTATTACGGAGTGCACAACGGTGACTCCGGGTCCGGACGATGAACTAAGTTTTGGAAAAGGGGGACACGCTCAGGACGATGTGAAGTACAGAGGACCCGACGACAGATGGCATTCCGACAGGAGGGAGGGAGAAAGTGGAAAACCAGCGATGAGCTGCCCAGATGAGGGTGAATGGTCTCGCCTCTCCATGGAGTGGAAAGTAGCGCAGAGGAGCATCGGGATCAGGGATGACAAAGTGGTCATGGGCCCGAAGAGGGCATTCGGGGGAGTAAAGAATCGAGGCAATGCAGCGGGAAGGAGTTTGTTCCGGGAAGGAGGTTAGGCAAACGAGACAAATCGTCCCATGCAAATCGGATCCAAAAAAGTATGATTTTGCCGAAAAGAAAAACACCGCTGAACCAAAAAAAAGTCGTCGACCGAGACCGACCAATTCCTGGGAGAGGAAAACGGGGGGGAAAGGACCAAAAAAGTGTGGTGGGTCCAAGACTCGCTTATGCTGTATGATGGAGGGAGGTTCATCTCTTTTGAGGGGGTCCGAGCGCTGCCGGACGCGCCCAAACGAAGTTTTAAAAATCCCAAAATCCGCAAAAGAGAAGCGAAAGAGAGTGCCTTAGACGAGCAAAGGGGTTCACCCAGGAGGTGAAACGCAAAGTGAAATAGAAAAGACGGGCGCGGAGGGGGGGGATTTCTCGGGCTCGAACACCACAAAGTCGGCAAATTGCTGGGAGTAACAGGTGAGATGGCAAAACGAAAAAAGGAAAGCCCTGAAGGCAACTCACTGAGGGAATATCAAGGGAATCCGCGGGACATTGTAGGACACCGTCAGCGCCATAGAAAGATGGAAAATCCCCCCATGCAAGAAGGGTTCAAACAAAACTAAAAACAGGAGAGGGGAGGGTGGGAGGAACGCGCAAAATGGCAATAATCATCACCAGTGCCAAAGTTGGTGGTCCAATTCATCACCCTCGAAAACCGGCTTCACATTGGGATGCCGTCCTTATCTTCTACAGATGCAAAGAGAACATGTTGAGAGAGAAGGATACTTCGAAAAAGTGTCCAAAAAGGAGAGTCGCAGAGGCAACGACGTGCAGATCGGCTCAAGGGATGAGCTGAATCAGAAATCGAAAGGAAGATAAAAGGCTATATTGACCAAAAACGACTCCCATCCTTTGACACTTTAACGGAAGAAGAGAAGGCACACGGGTTTCCGCATTGGGGGGAGGTAGGCGCAAATGAAAGACGGCAAAAGCGACGGAGGGGAGAAAACTCTTATGGAACATGGTGACCATCAAGAGGAAGCTTTGAATCCGGGACGGCCCGCGGCAGGCAAAGGAGGTGGGAATCAAGAAGGCTTGCCTCAAGGCCAAAAAAGAACTAAAGGTTGCACTGGCCGGCAGGAGACACGAGCGCGGGACAGGTCGTCAAAAACCAACGGGAGTAACAAAACGTTTAACCAAACGGCGGCGGAGGGAAAAAACAGTAAAGAAGTACCCCTCATCATGGTGGAATGTGAGAAACAGCCGAACGCAGCCTTCAAATTAAAGAAAAAATCTGAGACAGTGTGATGGAAAAGGGGGAAAAACAGGAGTCGTTTCTACGACACCAACTGTTCAAGTGCGGCGTCATAAACAGGAGGTGCTCAATGTTCCGGCCGACACACGCACAGAATGACCGGAAACCCAAGAACCTTCGCAATCAGGCTGAAACGAAGCATGAGTGGGGGGGGGGAAGAGGGGGGAGGGAAAAAACCTGAAAAGCTTCAGTGCGCTTGGAAGGAAAAAGCATTGAACAAAGACGCGTCCTCTAAAAATTTGGGGGGGGACAGAAATTATAAACATGAGCCCATTGTTTCTATTGTGGTCTGGCGGGAGAACCTTGACCTGGGAGAAGCAGAGATGGGAGAAACAGCGCACGAGGATGACAGGTGAGGAAGATGAGAGAATAATTGTCATCCATGCCGAATTTCAATAAACGGTCCGAGGTCCACTGGACTCGATCAAGTGCCATGGTGTAGAAGGAACTGGGCAAGGTAGAAGCTTGGGGGGAAATTCGAAACGACGGCGCAAATCTCTATATCAGACCGGCGAAAAAGCGCTCGGTGAATGAATGAAAAAAGGGAAGAGGGGCCGCCGTTGCAGTTCAAAGTGGGTTGGTGCCAACAGAGCTGGGAATTTGGAGGACCGCAATGAATTGCCAAATAGAAAAGCACTAATTAGAAGGGCGCACGAAGCAGCGACGTTTCCTGCTATGGCGAAGGGAGACATAAATGTTGAGGGACTTAAAAAACTCGCGGGATTCCAGGACAAACGAAAAACCGAGCAAGGGGGTGCTCAAAAATTTTTTCCGAAACGTCTTCCAGGCTATGACCAAGGAAATCTCAGAACAAAAGGAGTGAGAATGCATTTGGGGAAAAAAAGGCCGGAAGACGTCTCGAGAATTTGTTGCAACAAACTGGATCGGACAGGGGTTGGAAAAGTGGGCATACTTGTGGATATCGCAGCCAGAACAGCGTAGGCGACGCGCGAAGAAAGGAAAAAACTGTATGAGAAAAAGCCAATTCGTTCTCCGAGTTGGTGCGCCCGCGCGGTCCGCCAACACTCTCTGAGCAGGAAAAACCACTTGCAACTTCAAGGCGGACGAGGAAAACAACCTGCAAAAACTTAGAATATCGAGATTGGAAAGAAAGGAGAGGGGGTTGAAAAACGACGAGTCCAAGGACAAGCGGAATTTGGGGGGCAAAGGGAGGGGGTAGACCCCATTGCGAAGGAAGAGAGTTTCATTGAAAGGAGACGGAAGGACAAGCTTCGGTCCCCCGCGGGGGGGGACCGGCCAAAAAAAAACGCGACGAACAATCGTTAAATAGGGGGGAAAAACAATCAGGGGGAAGCGGATGCGGAAGGGGAAAAACGTGCGCGCACTTGAATTCGTCCGGGAATTCAGGGTTTGGGACAATTACACATCGGGGAAAGTTGGGAGGGGTACTTTTTCATTGAAGGGGGCCGACTGAAAGGCGCCTTGGGAAAATCGGGAGGGTTGAGGAGGACCGGTCCAAAAGACTCAAATTTTCTCTAAGCGACGGGGGGGACGCCGCACGGAAGAAAAGCGGCGGCAGGGGGAGAGAAGGACGGAGCCCTATGTTGTGTTTGCACGAATCCTGGCAATTTCAAGGAGAAGGTTACTGCGAGGCGGAGGGAGTGAGGACTCAAAAAAAAAAAATGGACTGATTCCGACGGCAAAACACAAACCGGCTGGTGTTACAAGCTGCTGGGGGGGGGGAAGAGGGGACACTAAAAACGAACCTGTGGAGACAAAACGAGTGGGGAAGGAAAAGAAAAGAGTAAGGGATGGATGCGGGGATGAGACAAAAAGAACCGGAGCCGTTTGCTGCCGGGGATGGGACAAGGGATCAAATAAAAGACACGGCATTGTAGTCAAAAAAATGGCCTATCGGTCCCGCGCTGATTGCCGCAAAAGAGAGGCTTGCCTCTTCCGCGGCAGGGCAAAAACGGCCGCAGAGAGGCGACGGAAAAAGGGGGAAAAGGAACGAGGACCAATTAGCACAGGGTAGGCAGGAAAAAGGGGGGATGAAGCGGAGACTTGAAGGAATTAAAGGGGAAGGGACAGTCCGCGAGAGGGGGGGAGGCAACGTCGTGCATCTGGGGCGAAAAAGACAGCCGGCTGACATTAGGGGGGGGAGAGAAAATCATACCAGTCAATCGAAAAGTAGGACACTTCTGCATCTCAAAGGAAGTATCAGGAAGAAGGGGAAAAAAATGGGCGTCCGCAGGGGAGAGGGAACAACGGCAAGGGGCTTCAGGAGGGATGATTTTGGCGGAAACAGGGAGAAGGCGAAAAAAGGGCCGACCTAAATGAAAGCGGGAGGCGAGGCGGGGCATGGGGATGTAGAGAATACGCTGAGAGTAGTGGACCGATCCAAGGGGAAAAGGGGAGCTGATAGATATCGAAGCGGGATGCGGGAAATGGGGAGAGGAGATTCCATTTTACAGTAGTGCGCCGAATCTTGAGGCCGTGGGGGGGGGTTTTCAAAAGGGCCAATTCACGCAAAACAGACTTGGAGGGGATACCGTCAAATCACCCATCGGTCAGGCCTTCATGAAAAAAGGAATTACAAGGAGATGCGTATGGTTGGGATGGAGAAGTTGCCGATTGTCGCGTATTCCGGGATTAAACCAATAGAGATTTGGAACTCCTAAATTTGAAAAGAAAAAGGAAATAGAAGGGAAAACCTCCCACATCGTCGGGCGGTGCAAGGGGAGCAAAATTGAAGGGGAGGGAAATTAATGCGCTAGTAGAACTACATATTCACTGCTTAGTAGGGGGAGATTTCGAGAGGGGAAAGATGTATATCATAGAGGGGGTGCCGAGCATTGCATGGAACGAATTGTAACAGCCAAAGACGGAACGGCAAAACGATCCTGGCGAAAAGTAAATTGATCGGTGAATCAAAAAGAACCTAGTGCTGGCCCACTGTCTGGAAGGGGATGAGCTATCGATGCTGGGAAATCGAGTAGTCAACTGAGACCGGGAAGCAATCCAGAACGTACCAAATCGGCTGACGCTTCAAAGGAGCCTGGGAAAGAACTCAGAAGAGGAAGGAAGGAGGGCGCACATCGGGAGATGGAGTAAAGGTAAGGAATTAACATCGAAAAAGGAGCGGAAGTTCGACAAAAAAAAAGTAATCTGGGACGCTTCAAAAAAACTACAACAATCGCTGATGGGCAGGGGGGTTAACCCGAGACAGATAGAGTCAGTCAAAGGGCGCCGGTTGAAATGAAGAGTATCAAGGAAATTATCGCATGAGACGCTGCCAGATCCGGCAGAAAACAACAAAACCACGGAGGTCAGAGAGGCCGAGTTTGACAGCGTCGATGACCAGAGATAAGGGGGAAAAAGAAGAATCCTGAAAAAGAAACCGCCCCAGTCTCCCAGTGGAAAGTCAGCAAGGGGAACACAGCGCCATCAAACTTTGGGGAAGTCGAAGGGGATTGCCCCCAGAAGTTTACCGGGTCGAACGCATCGAGGAAGGGGGGGGAGAGGACAATAGAGCTCCTGGGAGCTAAGGGGAGGACGAAAAGAGGTGCGCCGGGAGGGAAAGAAACAGCTTTTAAACTCTAAGAGTAACCCCAAGATTGGGGGGGTGAATCGAAGAGAGGTGAAAAACTTCCAAGAAGGGAAAGGAACGGGAGATCGTACTACAGGAAAGCATCGATCGCTCTTCGAACTTTGGCAGGGCAGGACGGCTCTGCGGGGGAAAAGAATCGGAGCAGGTGGGTCGTCAAAGAGCAGGGAGATGAAGGGGGAAAAACTGGGGAGGGGAGGGAGAAAGGAACAGTTCGTAAAAAAAAAAAGTAATCTTCTGATCTTGCCGAGAAAGCTGCGGAAAAGGACATGCAAAATGTCGGAGGAACAGCCACTCGTGGGCCACCTTCCTGGAGAGGCAAAGGCAAAAGGAAAGTGGTGGAGGTCCGCTTTCCGTATTCGTATGAAATAGGAGTGGAACGGCTATTTTGGGGGTTCAGAGAGGCAGGGAGAAGAATTAAGGGGCCCAGAGAAGAAGTTTCCAAACGCATCTAAGGAGAATAGGGGACTTGAAAACGAGTTTTCACCCAGAGAGAAATCGCATGACGTAGAAAAGAGGGGAACTGGTCGAAATGAATTGGCGCTCCTACAACAGGGAATCTCAAGATTCGGGGTCGAAAGGGGAAAAAATTAGGGGAACACGCGGAAACGCAGGAAAAAAAAGGAAAAGGCCCTATCAGCGGGGGGATCAGGCATTGGCTTCGGTCAAATCACAAAAAGCGAAGAGGTAAGCCCGTCCTCCCACATGAAAGGTCCGCTCGCAGAAAGAAGGGGCGGACAGTGAGAAATGAAGACGTCGCCAAGAAGAAAACCTCTTGAAGCCCTTGCAAAAAGTGGGAGATCCCGGCAAACGGACCCGCGGAGGAACAACGTCTAAGGGGCAAGGGAAAATGCCAAGATAGGTAGGATTTTAGGCGGAGGGGGGAAAAACAAACTGAAAAGGCCCCGCGTCGAAGACCCGAACGTTGAACGATATTAGGCGGGACAGGAATAACATGAAAGGGGAAAGAGAAAAGCGTCAATCCGGCCGCGATTGCTAGGGGAATAAAAAAAGAACATCCAGACTTTGACAATCTTTCCGTAGCCCACTGCCCGAATTTCCAAAGGAGAAAGAAAAGCCTCCGAGACGGCGAAGCTCGGAGCTAAAATCTGGGGGGAAGCATGAGGGAATGAGGAAAGCATTTTCCGGTAAGGCCCGCCGGAAAACCTGATAGGTGACGAATGGGAGCGTACCACTCAGAAAAAAGTCCTGCTGGCCCTGTCGCATTGGGGGTGCGGGGGAGCGAGCGCAAAAAACTTAGTAGGAGAGGAAGAAGGGAGTGGGGACGCATCAAAACCGCAGCTTCGCGCGTCCTAATCAGGCCACTCCTTCCTAGAATTTGATGTGAGAATCAACAAAGGCCCCTTAAAAGCAGCCTTACCAAAGAAAAGAAAGACATAGGAGACGGGAGTGAGCGTACAACACCATCTGGAGTGTTTCCACGCTCCACTCCGGATGGGAAAAAGGAAGCGGCGGTAAAAAAAGAGAAGTTGAGACTCATGTTGAACTGGGCCAACGGACAATCCAAAGAAGGTACCGCAAAAAAATTCTCCAAGCGCCCTTGTTCAAATTCTCAGGAGGAAAAGGCAAAGATGGGAAGAAATGCGGTCATGAACACCAACCATGAGAGGAAGTCAAGGTGCTCTTTGGAACGGCAAAGGGTTACCGTGGACACGGGGAGGAGACAATTCCGAAAGGAGGGGTCTAAAAGAAACTAGGTTCGTGCTGCCAGCAAGAATATGCTGGGGCACAGTTGGGGACTAAAACGCCGGAAAGCTTGTCAAGAAAGTAAGGAGAATTTACAAAAACGGTTCAGGGAAAGGGAAATCGCCCTGGGGGAAGAAGCAAGGGGAAACGCTGGGCGTGGCAGTGGGACAGCTCGCGCGGAACCAGAGCGAGAAACATATCTCACGAGGAAGGAACTCAGGGAAGGATTGTTCCAGGGGGACGTGAAGTTGCAGTGGTGGGGGTTGCCCTGTCAAAAAGGGAGGGCGAAACGGGAAAAAAAACAACTCTGCAAAAAAGAGGAGTCGGAAGCGGCGGAGGAATTGTTTCCTGCGATGGGCAGGGGACGCAAAAGGTGCGGGGGGGGAAGGGGGGAGAGAGACTCCAGTTAAGCAATCAAAAGGAAACCGACCGACCCAGGGTGATCGACAACAAAAAAAAAGCCCCAGAGCTAAAAAAGCTTCACGCGAGTACAATGC
>Ga0179593_1388044_pt1 | contig 12397 bp, 20 predicted proteins | sample CZODoug2_1_08_16_FD_185931 | JGI IMG/M metagenome (GOLD analysis project Ga0179593, IMG submission 185931) | Vadose zone soil fungal communities from Angelo Coast Range Reserve, California, USA - CZODoug2_1_08_16fungal (PacBio error correction) | ecosystem: Environmental > Terrestrial > Soil >...
GTGGGTGGGGAGCAAAGGCGATAAAACGATCCTGGTCATGGTGCAACTAGACGTTGATCAGCGGAGTGGAGGTCCCGGGTGGACGATCCGAGGGGGAAGGGGACGTGGCATGGGATGGGTGAGGAAACAATACTAAGTACCCTAATTTTTGGGCTGGTTTATGGGGCGAAGAAACAAAAAGGGTCCCTAGGAAAAAAAAAAGGTTGCTCGTAAAAAACGTTCAATCACCGCGAGTCTGGGTCATCTTTACGCATGGGGGGGGTAGCGAATTATGGGGGACCGAAAACCTCTGGGAAAGGGACTCACGAGAAGAGAGAGAATATTAGAGGGGAAGGTACAAACTCCTTCAAAAGCCTCATACTTTAGGAAAGAGAAGTTTCTCCAGTCAATGGGGAAAAAGAGGGGTCCGGGGGGAAAAAAAAAGAAATCTCAAGTAGAAAAGGGCGAAAAAAATGCAAGAGGGAAGTTTCGAAAGCGGGCAGGGGCGGGCCGATGCGACGCCGAAGAAGGAAGAGGGAAAAGAAATCGAAGGGGTGGGAGCTCTGAATGAAGTTGACACACTGACAGGGTGGTCGGCGCGCATCTTGAGGTGGGGGAAGGAAAACAATCAAGAGAGCATCTAAAGTCATTTGACGACGGGGCAACAAGAGGACAGACACTGGAAGGGGGGGAAAATCCAAAAGCCCTGATGGCTGCATCTTAAAATAGTAGGCCAAACTTTGAAATCCAGTCATAAATTACTATAGGGAGGCTGAAAGTCATTTGGGGGGCAAGGAACTCCAGGGGGGACAACTGAACTTATTCAGACCGTCTAGGTCGACGAACAAATGTAAACGGAGGCTCTACTAAAAAGGGGGACGAGGGGGAAAGTTAGGCCAATGGGCGTTCTTGTAGGGGAAGAGTTATATCTTCAAAAAACGAACGCACACACTGGGTCGCTGGGGCAAGTATCGCGCTTACATGTGGGCTACCAAGGGCGAGGGGGGGGAAAAACGCCGGATTCTAGGTGTCCGAGAGAAAGGGTTTTTTTCTCGGGGGGAGTGGTTGTAGAGGGGGGTGGGGCCACGACCGCAATTTACAACGATACAAGGACAAAGGAGGATATAAGAAACTGCAACCACGCGGCAGACCTCCGCAGAGGCGCTCAGTCACTCACGGAAGAGGGGGGGGGTTGGAACAAAAAAAAAAAAAAAAAAAACAAAAAATTTTCAGCTCTGGGAAAACCACTTCCACCCAGAATCCCTGCAAGCGGTGGCCAATCAACTCTGCAAAGGCACTCTGAAAGCAAGCGAATCAAGCGTACGCGAGCGGCTCCGAAGGGAAGGGGGAAGGACGGGTCCTTCCCTAGTGAGAGTGGTACCCAAAAAGGTCATCGGGGAACATTCTTTCATACGTTTCGGGGGTTATTCACCCCAGTTAGGGACTACACTAAAAAGGAGAGGGGAAGAAAAAGAAAAATTCGGGGAAGAAAAAGCAAAGTGGTAAAAGAGAAAAGACATATGACCAGAACGAAAAAAAGTGAAGAAAAAAACTCAAATCCAGCGTGGCACGGGTCAGAGTACGCGCTGACACCGGAGGGATTGGGGGAACTTGGAGCGATGATTCTTTCTGGATCTTCTGACTATGTCAACGGGGGGGTACCGACACCGGGACTAGAACAGACAAAAAAGGGGAGAAAAAGGATTAAAGACTGGCAAGTCGGCTAGAAGGTAAAGGGGACCTTCCAGACTTCCTCGCTTCCACCGTCCGGAAAAAACGCAAGCACCAGTTGGTTCCAATTGGAGGAAGACGAGAAATTGCGGAAAAAAGAAATGGACTAGGGGGTCACAGATCTATTTAAGGTCGCTGGGACTAAACGCTTCTATCCAAGAGGAAATAGTAAGGCAAACCCTGGCGATAAGAGAGAGTGGCAAGGGGGGAAGTTGAGCTGGTATCAAGGGCAAGTCTTAAAAGTGAGAACTAACTGCAGCAAAAAAATAGGAAACTCCTTTCGGAGCGAGGTAAAGAGAAGTTAAAGGGAAATCGTCAAATGAGCGAGCAAAAACAACCCCGAAGGAGGGAAAGGAAATCACGAGGTATTTGAAAAGGTTTAATGGAATTGGGGGGGGGTCGCGGGTACCGGGGGAATAAAAGGAGGAGGAGAGGGAGGGAGGGTGGGGAAGTGGTCTGTTATCTTGGGCCCATTAATCTCAGGCTACATACTGCAACGCATCGATATAGGGAGATCTCTCTATTATAGTGAGGGATAGGCAGAAATTAGTAACAAAAAAGGCGGGGCCAACTGTAGATGAGGGGGACCGATCGTAGGGGGAGTGTTCCTAAGAAAAAAAATATATCAGGCTGGAAACGGTGGGACCATTGAGAGGGGTTGAAGGGTGGGAGGGAGAAGCCGGGAAAGGTTTCAGGAGAAGAGGCCGCGGGAGGGGAGGAGGGGGAAGAAAGGCTGGGTTATGCGGGTCTTTCGTTATGAGTTAGTTGACAAAACACACTCGGCGAGAAAGAATCCTTGAAGGAAAAGACCTGCCAGAAACAATCCAGAAAGAAAACTGGTTCATAAGTGCCATGCGTTGTCGCCGGTTAACAGGCCCCTGGCCTCAGGGAGCGCCAGGGGAGGGAAGGTGGAGAAAAGGTAGTAAGTTGGGGGCGGGATGGACCAATTTTTGTCTAATGGTTTGGCAGTCGCGAGGCATATCAGTCTCCCTCCAACAGGGGCGGAAGGGGGGGAAGGGGAAAGAAAAAAAAAAAAAAAACTATTACCCAAAGTAAAATATAAAATGGTTTGAAATTGCGCGATTCAGGGAGGATCGAAGAGGGGGCAGTTAAAAAGGAGGAGGGGGACGAAGAAGGAGGCGCGATTTGAAAAATTTCATTCGCTGGGGAGGAATCGACGCATTTATGGGCTGTAAGTTTGGAATCACGCCGACGTGAGGGGAAAAGGGTGGAACAAGGGATCGACTTTCCTGAACGGATAGCCGCGCTAGGGGAGAGGGAGGGATAACGGTCGAGCAGTTGATAAGAAATGGGGGAACCGGAGAATCAAGAAAAACACAAAAGAAAAAACCATTAGCGTAAAAAAGGGGCTTATGTTACGCAGAGTGGTACCGAGCTAAGGCGCGATTCGGAGGAAAAGGGGGGGGGGGGTCAGAGGACTCAGAAATAAGGTAAAGAATCTAAAACTCAAAGTTTTGGTCCGGGGGGAAGTAGATACGGAATCACACAGGGTAAAATACGAAGGACCCTCGGGGCCTCAAGGGAAATGAGATAATGGCCCCGGGATGACAGCAGTGGGTAGGGGGACAAGGGCAGAATAGCGACGGTAAAAGGAAGGCAGGTCATGGAAGGAAAGGGGGGGGAGAAGGCAGGAAAAATTGAATCCTGTAAGAGGTAGGCTGGGGACGTGAAGGGTTCACAGATGAAGGGGGGGGAGGAACTAGGGGGGGGCCTGAAGTTGAGAAGAACTTCGACCGTTTGATTCTAAAACGCCAGTTGAAAGTCCCGAATACTGAAAGGGAAAACCTTTATATCGTAAAGGATGGAGCAATTGGATATGAAACTAGTAAAGGTAGGTGTTTTAAAGTCCACAAATACAAAGGAACCGGGGACCCCAGAGGAGTGGGGCTTTTGTGGACCCCACAGAAGGGGGAAAGCAAAGGGGATTGGATTGTTGACAGTGAAAGCTGTCGGGCGAGAGTCACGAAACGATAAAAGAAAATTAAATTGAGCAGGGCTCCTGAAGGAAGTATGCGAAAAGAGGGACAACCCAGAAAGGAACATTTTGGGAGCTTATAAGTCCTCACGTAAGATGTCTGGCGAGTTGAGACCAGCATAATGAATGTCAGGAGGAGGATGGGAGAGGGGGCGATTTCAATAAGGTTCAGGAGAGCAGTTCGTTACACAATGGGAAAAGAGGAAAATCGGGGGCTTTCCAGTTTAATGCAGGTGATAAACTTGGGGGTTGGACTCACATCAATGATAGGGTCAGATGACTGGTAGGGGGTATTCCGGAACGGGAAAAAATTCCAAAAAAGTAGGAGATTTGTGGCATCAATCTAAGAAGAGGTGAAAGTACGCGAAAGGGGGGGGAGGAGGGGAACAGTGACAAATAATGATACGACTACCACATACGAAAGTTGAGGAAGGGAACAACACATGATCGACCAACAAAACAAAACGGAGGATGGGGGGGGGGAATGGGTTGGTATTCTGAAGACACTGATTACTGGTATGCAGCGGAAAGCCGGGGTCTGAGGAAAGGGGGCCCGCAGAACGCGGTTGTCCTCGGAAGAGGATTTCGGCCAAAAGAAAGAAGAGGGAATCCTTCTGTTTTTCAGTGGAGAAAATACCTGCGAGGACAGGGAACAGAAAGGGGAGGGTCCCCACCGTTTTGGCCCAGATGGGTCTATTTTCTGCAAAGGGTGAAACAGCATAAAGTTGGGGGGGGGGGAGCAAGAAAGGGGAGAGAACGAGGAAATCGTACAGCGAAGAAGAGGGGCTTCTCTAACTCGCAGACTTCAATCTACGCGCAGAGAGTTTCTCAGGGCGCAGCCCCTTGGGACGTTAGAAATCTAATATCATTGTAGGGGAGAGAACAATGAAAAAAAAGGGAGGGGGTCGAAAAAGGTCAGGGTGGAAAACAAGCGCGGGGACTTGCTCAGTGGTAAGGGAAGAACTACATCCAGATCGCGGTGGCAGACTATTGAGTTGGGGGGGGAAAAAAATGATAAAAAAAGAAGGGAGGGGTGGTAAATGAGGAGTCATGTAAAGTTGCTGATCAAACAAGGCTTTAGATTTCGATAAGGCAGGCTTCAAAATAGAATTCCACTCGCGTGTAAAGAAAAAAACAGTAAAGGGGGGGAAGGAAAGAATGTCACAGAAAGATTCCGGACCAAGTTAAAAAGGGGGAAAAACATTGACACTAGGGCGGCGGACATTGTAGGGGGGAAATGCAAGGAAAAAAAGTGAAACGGAGTAAGAACCTGTAAAACGTATGTAAAGGTGACGTGAACGTAATGTGGAGGGCAGGACCCGCAGGGGCTTGACTGTATGGATCGGGAGAGGAGACGAGTCAACCAAGAAAAAAAAAACAATGCGTCCATATTCGCTTCTGCAGGGTTGGCGAAAAAGAAAAACCAGGAAGGAGAAGGGTAAAGCACATCAATAAAGAATTTTTGTGGGGGTGTCAGGGGAGCGGGCTTTGGGTGCGTGTTGTGGATCAATTTCTAATTCTCAGGCTTGCAAAAGCGCTGGGGAGAAGAGGGCCGCAAACCCTAGCGATAAAGAAGCAAAACTTTCGAGCCACAGTTTCACTTGGGGAGTACCTTCGGACGTAGGGGGGACCACACTCAAAAGTGAAAATCCCTGACTGAGAGGGGTGGGGGCATTGCTCCACCGTCTCAGAGTCTAACTTTCAAGAAACTACAGGAGAAAGGCGTACAGAACGAAGAAGGAGCGCACGCACAAAGCTGTTAATATCGTACTGCTCCTTTAACTTCGATCCTTCGGGAAGCGATCAAGTGTGGTTCACGTGGTTTGGAACGAAAAAAGATCAGACAGGGGAGGGAAAAAAAATCAGAGAGAGGTGGCGCGCAAGGATGAATCCACAAATCCCCTCTTGTCCATCAAAGAAAATCTTACGCATAGCAAAAGGAGAAGGACACAGAAAGGATGTGGAACGTTACAAGATTAAGCGAACTGGACTCAGACTGCTCATAGGGAGAGGGGGGAGAGGTGCTGCAAGAAAAGGCGGACTAAGCTACGGGAAAGGACGGGGGGGGGGTTTTTAAAAACGAAAAAAAACGCGCAAAGTGCAGCCAATAAAAGGCACCAGAATTAAGAGGGCGCAGGTGCCTCGAGAAAAAGAATTCCGTTGAGCGGAGATACGCAGGGCAAAAAAAACCGGTACATCCCGAGCTGGGGGTCAATTCAGCCCGCGGAGATATCGAAACTAAATTTAAGGGGGCTGAGGGACAAAAAAGTGGTGGGGGGAAGAAGTGGCGGGAGGGTAGAAGTCTTTCTAAAAAAGACATCCCTTAAATCGGGCGTTGAGGAAGGGCGAATGTGTACGAAAGGCGCTTACCTGGGGGTGGGGATACCCTAGGGGGGGAAGAAAAGAAAAAAAATGAGATCACTCACGCAAACTTTCGTCGTAACACCACTTCCGGTACCTCGAAAAATAAGATACACACAACACACGGGAAGGTGAGGAGGAAGAGAAGAAAATGTACTAGGGGGACCTGGACATTTTTAAGTCCATCAACGTGGATTTAGCTATTTGTTGGGGCTTGGGGGGCGGGGAAGGACGTAGACAAAAGGTAAGCGAAAAGGCCAGGGGGAAGAAAAAAATGTAACAAAGAATCCAACCCGATTTTTATAAAGGGGTTTTGGTATTTTCTGGATAGACAGGAATCTTGGGACGACGAAAAATGGATGCCAAAACTTTAGCGGAGTTACCTAGCAAAAGATTTGGAGTCTCCATCCCTAAGGAGGAGATTGCTGTCGGGTTCGCTTCTGGCAGGTAATGGTTTTGTAACTGAAGAGACGTAAAAGGTAGGGGGAGGAAAAAGGCCGAGGAATGCGAGTGGGAGAAACAGGCGTGGGGGATGCGGAAACACTTGTATGCTGCTTTCGAAAAACAACACTTCGTCTCGAGGGGCCAAGCACGTGGGGGGGTTACTGAACGGAAAGGAAAGAAGTTATAATGAAAGTTAAATGCGTGGGTGTAAGCCTCAAGGGATAGTAATAGGAACCGGCCCAGGTTTATTTAATCTAGGTCATAATGTTGTGAAGGGGGAGGGGAAGTTTGTGTCGATTGCTTTTGGACTGGAATGAAAGAAGTGTCAGGTCGATGCCACAAGAGATCTAGCTAGTAAATATCTGGAAAAAATAAACGTAAAAAAATTGATTTATCCGCAATGAAAAAACAATGAGAAAGTCTTGGTGAAAAGGAGATAGGCGGACATAAAACAGGCGGCAAGGCTCGCTGGAGTTCTCTAAAGGTGAAGGAGGGTTAAAAGCGAGGAGGAAGGAAAATTCGAAGCAGGATGGAAAGGGGGGGAAGGGGTGAATGAGAAAGGTGTAATCAGGGAACATCTGCTCTGTCTAAACTTGCGCCATCTGCGAAAAAAGTTAAGAGGGAACGGGGGTAGGGAAGCAAGGGGGGAAGAGAGAAGGGGATGAAATTGAGGGATGGGTCTGAGCTCCACAAAACCGAAAATTAAACAAAAAGTCTTAATGCAGGGGATGGGGAACTTAGCAACTAAAATGAGGGAAATGCGGAAAAAATGGGGGAAGAAAAAGAATGAGTATCGGGAACAAGCTAACAGACTTCAATTTGTTTCTTAACGTTATCTCTCTCCTATGGCCAAACAATCCAAGGGAGGGGGGGAAGGGTCCCTCTGGAAGAAAACGCAAAAGGGGAATGAAGAAGGTGAAAGGTTTTACCAAGCATACTATCTTGATTAAGAAGGGAAAAAATGGTTCATGGAGAATGTGCTGGGGGACATCCGTCAAAATGGAAGTAGACGGTAATGGTGCACATGTGTTAAAACTTTGGTCCGAATCACTCGCCGTTAAGGGAAAAAAAAGGGGAGAAGGTGGGAGAGAACAACGAGGAAGAGGTAATGGATGGGGGGGGTGAACAAGGTATTCGGCGAGCTTTGCGTGGAAAGGGTAGATCTTTGGGTTGGGGGGAGGAACCCAAATCCCAATCTAAAACCAAACACCGCGGAGTTGTTATACGGGGGGGGTCCCCCAAAGGCGCAGAGGAATTCTGGGCAGAATACGCCGATCTGGAGGGGGTTTTTCAACAAAAAATAAAAAGAAAGATTAGAATTGCACGGGGCTAGCTCACAAGCAAAGCGAGAAGAAATGCGAGCTATGGGGAAGGGTCGGGAATTACATGATATTTAGAGGGAGGGAAAAAAAGGGAGAACCCATGTGGGAATGGAGAGAAAGTTTACTCAATGGGAGGAGTTCCGGTCATGTTGACATCATGGGGGAATACTATTTATCGAAAGATTGGGCCTGGGGGAGGAGAGCGGGCAAGAGAATTCGTGTTCAACACAAAAGGGAAAAAAATAGATTAAAAAATCGGGGATTTAGGGAAAAAAAAATGTGGGGTGCTAAATCTAAAAGTCGGGTACCCATGGATCGCTCGGAGTCGGTCCAGTTGATTAAGGACAACCAAAAAAGGAGGGGGAAAAGGGAGGTTTTGCAGACAAATCGGGGGGTAACTATAAACGAAGTCCGGCAGCTGAACCTTTAAAAGCACTCACACAAAACAAAATAAATTACGTAACAGGAGAATATGCTAAGAAGCAGAAAAAAAAAAAAAAGGATGAGGAGAAAATAAAGAGGATTGGGTTTTGTAAAAAAAAGTGTTTTACGGTGGGGGGCTTCTTGAAACGGGGGATTCTGTTCAGGGGGAAAAAAAAGAAGCGAGGACGGGAGAGGTAAGAACGATTTTCCGGACAAAAAAGAATCCCGGTTACCCTGCAAAGGGTTTTGCGTGGTTATGAGGACAAACGGAAAACTGACAAGAGGGGACACATACCCAGTGGTGGACTCACAAAGGGAAACCATGCGCGATTTTTCTATTTTCAAAAAAAAGAACTGCGTAGGTATGGACGATCCTAGAAAGCGGGAGAGCCATAAAGAGGGACGAAAAGGTCTGATGCAAGAGCACAGCGATCCCTTCACGCCGACAGATAACTTGCGGACATTCTCCAGTCCCATGGGCCAGATAGTTATAGAAGCTAGGGTAAGAACCGCGAAAAAGAAGGGGAATGCTGGGGAGAGCAGCTGGGAGAGTGAAGAGATAAACAAAGCTCAAGATACTGTACAGAATTGGGCAGATATCTGCTGTGTTGGGAAAACTTACCAACTCCGCTTTTGGGGAGAAGAGATGGGGGAGGGGGGGGGCAGTACAACCTCAAATAGCGAAAAGAGAAAGGAAACTATTTGTATAAAGTGGACAAACGGCGTCCCCTGGGCTCAAGGTCCAACGGGACGCTGCGCATCCATGAAACGGGAGGGAGGGGGGGAGAAAAAAAAAGGTAAGAGGGGGCAACTTAAACGGAAGCAATTCAGTATTAAGTGCGTCAGGCATGAAGTGAGAATGCGCCTTCCATTGGAATGGGAAGAAACGCTATAGTCTGCGAAGGGGAAAAATGGGGGTGCGGCGTGCTACAGAAGGGGGATAGAAATTTAACGGGGAAAGAGGGGAGGGACGTATACATGAGGGCGAAAGACTAACTTGAAAAAACTACAGAACAACGGTGTGGGAGCTGGGAAATATGGAGGCTGAGACTGGTTGATCACATCTTAAGAGGAGTGAAGGTTACTCCACCTTTTGTGTTCGCTGTTGTTCGAGGTGGGGAGGGAGAAAAAGAAAAAAAAGGTCAGAAGGATACGCGGAAACAAGAAAAAAAAAAAAAAAAAAAAAAAAACAACGACAAACCCTGCGATCATCTTAGTCACGAGCGAGAAAGTAAAAACAGTTCGAGGAAAGGAGAGAGATTCCAACTAAACGGATTCGGTACAAACCCCCGTCTGCGAAACAACTTCCACCTTGACACGCCCCCGAAGGGATGAAAGAAAAGGAAAAAACTAGAAAAAAAAGGAACATCATGAATCCGAGCGGAAAGGTCGGACGTAAAGCCGATAACGCAGAAAAGGAGTCAGATCCCTTCCCACAAAAACCGCAAGCATTGAAAAGGAGAGACAGGGGGGAAGTGGTGGGGAGAAAAAAGAGCTAGGGCCCTGGAGGGGGGGAAGAGAGAGGGGGATCGAGAAAAGCAGAGAACTTGAGGGGACATCGAAAGTTGGTCATACCCAACCTATTGAAAAACTCGCAGATTCTCTCCCCAGGGGCCCGGGTGAAGAGATAGACGCTGTATACAAAAACGAGGGGGGGAGGGTGAAGTGCTAAGGAAGGGGGAGAAAGGGCGGAAAAGTAGTCGTCAAAGAGGGATGGCCAAAGGAGCGACAACACTAAAAAACTTGGTTTTGCGACCAACGCATGTAAGAAGTCAGCAGACTGAATTGTGGCTAACCGCCAGTAGCAAAAATGGCTTAGAGGAAAGCAGGCCAGTGGAGGAGGCTTAGGAAATCAGGAAAAAAAATTCCATCAAGAGAAAGGGATCAAATGTAAGAAACAGACAGCATCATCAAAAACCGCGTTTGGCAATAGAAGTTGGGGGGGGAAAAGGGGAGGAGGGGGGACTAAAAGAGGAAAGTACTAATACGAAGAAGGAATATCTAAGCCAATCCCTTCGTATAAGAGGAGGTTTACATTTCTCTTTCTCCTTCCAAGTAACTTGGGGGGGGTATTGAAAGCCAAGAAAAAAAAGAAATCCTAAGAAGGGAGAGAGAAGGAAAAGAGGAAAAATTACGGGTCCAAAGTAGGACAAAAAAGAGCATCTAAGAAAAAAAAATGGAGAGAGAACCTTGGGACGGGAATTGGTGCCTGGTAAAAGAGCTCTATTTAGCACAAGGAGGCGTTGGCATGGGAGTTGGAAAAGGAGGGGCCAGGGAAGAGAGGGGGAGAAAGAAAGAAAAAAGAACAACCGCAACGCCTAATTAACGTTTCTCTCCCTCAGAGCAGAAACGACCACCATTGCGAAAAAGGGCGGGGAGGAAAAAGGAGGGAACGGGGGGGGTAGTGGGGTCCTCAGCCCATAGTCTGTATCTCCATATAAAATCGTTCTTGCTCTGTATGGATGTTGGGCTATTAATCGAGAAAGGACAGGTTTCTATAGAAATGGAAGGGTAGGCTGGGGAAAACTGAGGATGCGAAGACAAGGGAAAAAAGTTATTGGAATTGGGTTCGCAAAACAACACGGCGCGTAAAGAAGGCCAAGAAAGTGAGGACGGGGACAAATCAGAAACCTGCGCAGATTTACTGCGTTTTCTCGTGGGCGATTCCAACTGGAAAAAGGCGGCGGGTGGGGGGAGAATAGGGAAGGGAGAAATAAATGGGGGAGGGGGATGGAAAAAAGAGGTGGGGAGAAAAAAAAAAGTTTGGGAGGGATGTCAGGGCGAATAGCCCTAGGGGCAGAAGATCGGGGGAATAAAAAACCCTGGATTATCCAATCCCCTAAGAGAGCAAGGAGGGGTAAAATGCTATAGGGAGGAATCGACAGACGTGTGGAAAAAAGTGCAAAGGGGGGAGAGATGAAGAAGAGGGGGAGGTCCAGAGTGATGGAAGAACCTTCAAGCTGAAAGCCACATGTTAGTGGAATTGTAAGGCCGACTTTGTCAACCGAAGAAATTGGAAACGGAGTCGGAGGGGATAGAAAGAGCTAGCATCAGGTGAACGGGTCAAAAAGCAAAGAGAGAGGGTAGAATGGTGGCGGATGCGTCCGAACAAACACAGTACGAAAAACATCTATCTGACAAAATGACAGGCTCTAACTCATAAGTCTGAGACTCTTACAAGTCATAATCGAAGAAGGGGGAAAAAAAAAACATGAGAAAAAAGGGAGAATGGTTTGTGGAGGTTCCTGTAAGTAGATCTATCAATCGCCTGGAGTGTACACTCAAGCACACAGAAAACGAAGAAAGGGGGGAAAAAGGGTAACAAGGCCACAACCTGATATAGGAAGCTGGATTCCTCGCTCATAATCGACTCTTGAATAAGTATTTCAAGGTTTTCTCGTACAAGGTGGGAGCCAATAAGAAAATTGAAAAACAACGCAACGGTAAGAATTAAGTTGAATGGGAAGTGTTCGCCAGAAATGGTCTACCGTGAAAGGAAGGCGCAGAAACTGAACGGGAAAAAGGGGGGATGAACACTCCAGTTGAAAAGGATTGGGCCTTCAACTTAAACCTGTAATCGTAGCTCTATCTCGCAAAGGAAGAGTTTTTGAAGGAACAAACTCAAAAGACTTCAGCAAGAAAAAGAGGGAGTTGTTAGGTGGGGGGCATATATCAAAAAAACGCCTGGTTTCTATCATTGAGTCGGCGCTAGAGGCACTAACTCGAGAAGTAAAAGAAAATCGAAAGCTTCTTGCTGAGAAGTAAAACTAATGGGGGGAAGAAAGAGGAGGGAAGGGGGGGAAGACGATCTGTTCAAGGGATGATTTACCAGGGAAGTGAAGGAATCGTCGGAGAGGCTTCGATGAACACTAAAGTCGAGGGGGGGGCGAATACGGTAATTGACGGGTAAAAAAGTTGTAGAAAAGGATGAAAATACGAGACTTAATTTAGAAAAAGGGTGCGATAAACGTGAAATGAGGTACTGGGTCTTCCGGACACCAGTAACAAAAAAGCAAAAAAAGATTTAAAAGGGAGGGATTGTTGGCAGAAAAATCTCTGCCACTTAAACAGAAAACTTCTTTATAACTGCGCAGCGCCAACCTAAGTCCCTTATCAGAAAAAGTGGAGGAGAAAAAGAAAA